>Ga0137396_10001708_pt1 | contig 11767 bp, 9 predicted proteins | sample czc16metaG_FD_108284 | JGI IMG/M metagenome (GOLD analysis project Ga0137396, IMG submission 108284) | Vadose zone soil microbial communities from Angelo Coast Range Reserve, California, USA - czcobulk3.16 metaG | ecosystem: Environmental > Terrestrial > Soil > Vadose zone | place: USA...
CGGCGTGCCGCAGATCGAGGTCACCTTCGACGTCGACGCCAACGGCATCGTCAACGTGTCGGCCAAGGATCAGGCCACGGGCAAGGAACAGAAGATCACGATCACCGCCTCGAGCGGCTTGACGAAGGAAGAAGTCGACAAACTGGTGAAGGAGGCGCAGAGCCACGCCGCCGAGGACCAGAAGCGCCGTGCGCTGATCGACGCGCGCAACGAGGCCGACACGCTCGCCTACGGCGTCGAGAAGACACTCACCGAGAACCGCGACCGCATTCCGGCCGCGGATCGGTCGCGCATCGAATCGGCGATCGCCGAGCTCCGCGAGGTGATGAACCGCGACGATCCCAACGCGATCAAGCAGCGCATGAGCGAGGTCCAGCGCGTCGCGCAGGAACTCGGCGAGCTGATCGCGCGCGCCCAGCAGCAGCAGTCACAGGCGGGACAACCGTCCGGCGGGCCGAACGTGGCCGAAGGCGAAGTCGTCGACGCCGAGCCGGTGGAGAAGTAGGCGGCGGACCGGTTGGACACGAAAACACGAAAACGCGAAAACACATCTCATTAGCCGTTTCGTGGTTTCGTGACTCGAGAATGTCGTTGAAAGGGGAACGCACGATGGCCGTTGCAACCGACAGCAGTACCGAAGCACGAACCGACGCGCAGATCCAGGCCGATGTCCTCGCGGAGCTCAAATGGGAGCCGCGTCTCTTGCCGAACGAAATCGGCGTCATCGTCAAGGACGGCATCGTGACGCTCACCGGGTGGGTCGACTCCTACACCAAGCGATGGGCCGCCGAAGACGCGGCGCATCGCGTCCGTGGCGTGAAGGCGGTGGCCAACGACATCGAAGTGCGACTGTCCACGGCCAACGAGCGGACGGATGCGGACATCGCGGCCGCCGCCGTGCGCGCGCTGGAGTGGGACGCCTTCGTTCCGATCGACAGGCTGGACGTCACCGTGTCGCAAGGCTGGGTCACCCTCAAGGGCGAGGTCGAGTGGCAGTACCAGAAGCAGGACGCAGAGCGCGTCGTCAGGCGGCTGACCGGCGTCAAAGGCGTCACCAACCTGATCGCCGTCAAAGCGAAGCCGACGCCCGCCGAGTTGAAGAAGAAAATCGAACAAGCGCTCGTGCGGACAGCCGAGCTCGACGCGATGAACATCCAGGTGGAAGTCGAGGGCAGCAAAGTGATTCTGAAAGGGAGCGTCCGCTCGTGGGCGGAGAAGGAAGAAGCGGAGCGCCAGGCTTGGGCGGCGCCGGGCGTCACGGCGGTCGACAACCGCATCGCGATCTCGTTTTAGCGCAATTAGGAATGTGAAATTTGGAATTTGGAATGCGCTCAACCATTCCAAATTCCTGATTCCGAATTCCAAATTCGAGAAGGAGGCTGTCGTTGCTCGCGGCGCTGGCTGTCAACTGGGCGTTCCTGCTGCTCCGGTCCGTGATCGCGATGATGTTTGGTTTCATCGCGCTCGTGTGGCCGGGGCTCACGTCCATGGGGCTCGTGATGCTCTTTGGTGCCTACGCTTTGACTGATGGTGCGCTCGCGCTGATTGTGGCGCTCAGCGTGAGCGGCGCGCCCGGCTTCGGCAGTCTCCTCCTCGAAGCGCTCATTCGCATCGGCGTCGGAATTCTCGCCTTCGCGGCGCCGGGCTTCACCGCACTCGCGCTGCGCGACATCTTCGCGGCGTGGGCGGTGCTGAGCGGTCTGACCGCCATCGTCGTCGCCGTCGCGCTGCGGCGGGACTTGACCGGTGAATGGCCGCTGCCGCTCGCGGGTGCGATGTCGATACTGTTCGGCGTGATGCTCGCCGGCCCGGCCAGGGCCGTGACGATGGATTGGGTGTTCGGGCCCTATACGATCCTGTTCGGCATAACTTTGCTCGCGCTCACGCTCCGCCTGCGGCAGTTGGCGGCCGAGATCGCGGCGGCGTCGCCACTATGAAAATCATCCTGCAACGCATCCTCGTGCCCACCGACTTCAGCGAGCGGTCGCGCGCGGCGGTCGCGTACGGCATCGCGTTCGTCGAGGAGTTCGGCGGGTCGCTGCACATGCTCCACGTCGTCGACGATCCCGTCGGCGTCGGGGACGATCCGGTCGCGTTGCCGCTGCCGGAGCGCAAAGCGGTCGAGCGGGAAATTGAAGCGCAGGCCTGGAAGGAGCTGCGCGACATGCTCTCCACGGAGGAACACACCCGCGTTCGCACGGTCCTCGCGCTCGAGTGGGGCGTGCCGGCCGTCGAGATTCTTCGGTATGCGAAAACGCACGCGATCGACATGATCGCAATGGCGACGCACGGACGTTCGGGCCTGCAGCGCGTCCTGATCGGCAGCGTGGCGGAGAACGTCGTCCGCGAGGCGCCCTGTCCGGTGCTCACCGTCCATCACCCGGAGCGGGAATTCGTCAGGCCGTGACTGACGCTCGGCTAAAGCCGTCGCGCTACGACAATCCTCAAACCGTCGGATAACGATCTGCAAAAACGTAGCGCGACGGCTTTAGCCGAGCGAGAGGCGTCGATACGAGACGTCGTTATCCGTCGGATAGATAGCGGTGCACGAAGGTGACCGCCATGGCGCCTTCGCCGACCGCTGACGCGCAGCGCTTGACCGAGCCATGCCGGACGTCGCCGGCGGCGAACAGCCCCGGCACGTTCGTTTCCAGATAGTACGGAGGCCGATCGAGCGGCCATCCATTCGTCGACCGGCCTTCAAGCATCAGGTCGGGACCGGTGATGAGGTATCCAGCCTCATCTCGCGCGATGCCCGCGTCCGCCGCCCACTCCGTGTGCGGGGCGCCGCCGATACAGACGAACAGCCAATGCGTCTCGATCGTCTGCGTCTCGCCTGTCTTGCGGTTGGCGATCGTCACACCCTCGAGGCATTTCGTGCCGTGCAGCGCCGTCACCTCGGTGCTGGTGAGCACATCGATGTTCCTGGTCGAGCTGATCCGATCCACGAGGTACGCGGAGATCGTGTTCTTCAAGCTCTCGTCGCGCACGATCATCGTCACGCGCCGCGCGTACCGGGCGAACTGCGTGGCAGCCTGCGCCGCCGAATTCCCGCCGCCGACGATGACCACGTGATCGTCGACGCACAGTTCCGCTTCACTCGCGCCGGCGCCGTAATACAACCCGGCAAAGCGAAAACGCTCTTCGCCCTCGACCGGCAGCTTGTGGTACTCGACGCCGGTGGCGCAAATCGCAGATCGCGAGACGACCTTCGCGCCGTCGGAGAGAATGCCCGTGCGTTTGCCCGCGGTGAATTCGCCGCGGACGCCCTCACGCGCGATCAGAATTTCCGCGCCGAAGCGCGTCGCCTGTTCGCGCGCGCGGTCGGCGAGCTCGGCGCCGCTGATGCCCTTGGGAAATCCGAGGTAGTTTTCGATCTTCGGGCTGCTGGCCGCCTGTCCGCCGACCGCCCAGCGCTCGACCACGATGGTCTTCAGGCCTTCCGACGCCGCATACACCGCGGCGCTCAAGCCTGCCGGACCGGCGCCGTAGATTGCGACGTCGTACTCGGATTGCGAGGGATCGTGGAACCAGCCGAGCTTCTCGACGATTTGGCGGATGGTGGGATTCTCGAGGCGGGTGCCGTCCGAGAAGACGCACACCGGCGTATCTTTCTCGTGTTCGATCCACTCGAACGGCACGTCGCTGCGGTACAAGAAATCGCGAATCGCGTGCGCTTGCGGTGATCCTGGCCGCCCGTACAGCTGGACTGCTGTCACAGGGCGACAGCGAGGCTCGACCGCAGCCGGATGCCGAGTGCGATCAGGATGATGCCGGCTGCGGCGGAGTACGCGCCGAGGATCCAGGCGATCCCGACCGCGCCGGCGCCTGGAAACGCGAACACGAGCACGCCGAAGATCACCGACAGGATCCCGCTCAGCGCGAGCAACCATTCACCGCGGATGACTTTCCGCAGGCGGATGGCGGCGGCGATTTCGAAGATGCCGGTGACGATCGCCCACGCGCCGATGAAGATGACGAGGGCCAGCGCGGTGACGCCCGGCCACATGAAGGTCAGCACGCCGGCGGCGATGCCGACGACCCCCTGGAGCGCCGTCGCCCACGAGCGCCCGTGCGTCCGCGTTTTCGTGAGACCGAGGATGAGATTGGTCACGCCGTCGATGAGGGCGTAGAACCCGAAGATCACGACGAGAGCGGCGATAGTGACGCCCGGCCACGCGAACGCGATCACCCCAATGACGAGACCGACAATTCCACGCACGATGAGCAGCGTTGATCCATCCATCCGGCACCCCCGGAGCGCGAGGGGCAACGAGCGTACCGCGCCCGACCCGGCGCTACGGGCCGTAACCGAGCCTTTCGGCCGGCCGCCTCGCGAGCCGTCGTGTTTTCACTGAGAATTGGTGAATTGGTGAATTGGTCTACTGCGTTCCGGCTTTGACGGCCACGGCGACGTGAGCCGTGGTCCAGCAGCACTGGAATCCACCGCCGCCCGCGCCCGTCGAGTCGTTTCCTTCGACGCGCAAGAGGTAGTCGCCTGGCGCGCTGAACGTCACGTTGGTAGTCGCCTTGCCGCCGTCGTTGGTGTCGATTGACGGCTTCGCGTTGTCGAACTTCGGCGCGGCCGGGCCGCGCATCCAGCTCCACGTGACTGCGAGCGGCGGGTTGCCGAAGCCGCCGGCGCCTCGTCCGCGGCCCTGCGGCGGCTCGGCCGCTGCGTCGGCCGTCGTCGGCGTTGTGCCTCGTCCGCGGCCTCGTCCACGGCCGCCGGCCGGCGTCTCGGGAATATTGATCTTCGGACCTTCATCACTCGCCCACACGGTGAGCGCCAGCGGCGTCCCGACCGTCGCCGTGTACTTCGCGGCAACGCTGGTCGGCGCGCCGGAGACGCTGGGACCGTTCGGCTCGAACTTCAGCTTCGGCGGCGTGTTCTTGTTTGCCGCGTCCTCGTACGGCTCGACGATGTAGTCGGCCTGCGTGTGCAGGGTGATCGCGTTGGTGAACCCGTTGGCGACGATCGTCCACGTCAGCTTCTTGTTGCCGAGATCCTTCGGCAGCTGGACGGAGAACACGCCCCACTGTCGCCCGGCCAGAAAATGCGTCGGCTGACCCTGGTCGGGGCCGCCGGGTTCGATGCGGTTGTTCGGACCGACTGGAATGTCGAACTCCTGCTTCGTATTCCGGTTGAAGTAGCCGACGAGCGCGTAGGTGTTGCCGTCCTTCCCGTAGTACCAGCCCTCGTAGGCACCGGTGACGCTCGACCCTCGTTCGCGGACGGTCTGCGACAGCGGAAATCCACTCGGCGTCTGGCCGACGCCCGTCTGCCCTGCGCGAACGAGCGTCCCGCTCGCGGCGGCGCCCGCGAGGATCGCCATCAACGTCCACCCTCTTCCGCGCATTCCCAAACTCCTCGTCCACTCCGGGAGACGAAAGCAACCGCGGAGCTCGCAGAATTGGTCTGCCTTTGAGAAAAAAAAGCGCCGTCCGCAATCGGACGGCGCTTTTCGAATCGTGCCTCGAACCCGCTTACTGCTGCGGGAATCCCGAGGTCGTCGTCACCGCCGGCGCGGGCCGCTTGGCGACTTCGGCCTTGAACTCGTCGTCGTTGTAGTAGGTGATGTTCAGCCACGCGTGGCCCATCTCGTCCACGGTGCGATCGCCCCAGCCGACCCACTGATCCGGATCGGGATTGGACTTGTTGCCCTTCGTGTTGTCGTACCACGCGAGGAAGTGGAGGATCGTGCCCTTCGGCAGGAGCGGCGCCACGTCGTCGTCGTAGATGTACATGTTGTGCCAGTTGAAGTTGAAGTCGGTGACCTGGCTCAACATCTCGCGCCGGCCGTCCGGGTAGACCGCTTCCATCGACATGCCCTTGCCGCGCAGGTGCATGTGCGCCTGGAAGTTCTCGATGCGCGCGTTCTGGCGCAGCATGACGAAGCTTTCGGTCGTCGTCACCTGGTTCGGCAGAATGTCGAGCGCGCGGGCGCCCGGCGTGTTGCCCGAGAAGGTATTGAACAGCGCCAACACTTCGCGATGCTTCGGCTCCTGACCCTTCGGGTAGAACCACACGGCGAGCTCGGTGTGTGCCGAGATTTCCTCGCCGACCGCGTGATAGTGCATCTCCCACGTGATCTTCGAGTTCGGCAGCATCAGGCGGCCCGAGTCGGGCCGCATCTCGTCGCCGTTCTTGCCGACCGCCCATTCCATGAACAGGCCGTCGCCGGCCACGTTCGGGTCGTTGGTGAAGAGCTCGGCCGGCATGTCTTCCTGCTGCAGCAGGCGAGCGAGCGCGTGATGGGTAATCTTGCGCGCGTTCTTGCCGACGGGACGGATTTCAATCGCGCGGACCCATTTCGGCTCGGTGAGGCCGGTCGGAACGGTCGGCCTCCACCATGCGTCCTGCGCGACGGCGGGCATCTTGTACTCGGGCGACTTCACGACGAGATCGGGCTGGCCGTACTTGTGCGCGAGCTGCCACGACGATTCGTCGCCCCACGTCTTTGGCGCGGGCATGTCCTTCGGATCGCCTTTCGGCGAGCCGGCGGCGACCCACGCGAGGATCGTGTCGATCTGGTCGTCGGTCAGCGAGCGATCGTTCTTGAACTTCTGAATCCCGACGGTCTTGTCGATGTGCCACGGCGGCATCTGGTGGCCGCCGACGCGTGCGGCAATCGACTTGGACCACGGACGCGCATCTTCGTAGGTGACGAGTGACATCGGCGCCATGCCGTCCGCGCGATGGCATGATTCGCACTTGTTCTGGAAGATTGGCGCCACGTCCTTGGTGAACGTCACGGCTTTGGCCGGTTCCGCTGCGAATGCCGCGCCGGCACAGAAGACGATCGCGCTCGAACCGATGGCCGTCCTGGCCCAACTTCCCAACGTCCCACCCATCATCCGCTCCTCTCGAACCTGCGCTCTGCGGGTGCTTTTTTCGCGTAAGCCTTTAGATTCTGCACGGATCCGGGCGCTCCCGCAATGACCAAAGGGAGCGCGGACAAAAAATGACACCCGCCTTCGCCTTTCAAATCGCAAATCTGTTCTTGAGTTGTACGTAGTGTCCGCCTTCAGGCGGACCTCACTTTAGGCGGACCTCGGACGTCCGGCTAAAGCCGGACACTACGTACTACGCGGTTGTGTGAAACGCTGTAACAGCTGAGAGCGAAAGCTAGGATCCGCCGCCGATTTGGACACCGAGAGTGCCGACGGCGCCTTGGAGTCGTGAGTCGCCGCCGCGCTCCGAGGCGGTGAAACGATAGCCGGCGCCGGCAGTGAGCCGCATGTGACGAGTGAGCCGGACAAGGACGTCGGCTTCAGGTTCCGCGACGAAAAATGCCTGGTTGCGCCGGCCTGTGACGGTCGTGATCCGTCCGCGGCGATCGTCGCGGTCGTCGTTGTCTCGCAAGAGAGTCAACCCGCTCAGCGTCGCCGCACCGCCGCCGACAAGGCCTTTCACGCTGAAGCCAAGCCGCGCGTTCGTCCGTGCGAGCCATTGGACGACGAGGCCGCCGTACGCCATCTGGCGATCGCGCGATTGATTCGCCATCCAGTAGCCGCCGCCGCCGATGAACAACGTGTCGTCGGTGATGCGGCCCGCGTACCCGCCGACGAGTTCGGACGTACGGCCATCGACCTCGGTGATTTTGGCATCTGGCGCGACGAGCCATCCGCTGCGCACAGGCTCGAAGATCATCGGACCCGGCGTGCTCGGCGTCGTCTGCGCCGCGACGCGCAGCGGGACGAGGACGATCGCGAGGAATAGGACGAGGCGTCTACTGTTCATTTTGCGTCCTCAGGCTCACGTTGACCGTCGTCGTATCGCCGCGGCGGACCTCGACGTCCGTAACGTAGGTGCGGTAGCCGGATTTCTGAATTTCGATCGTGTGACGCCCTTCGGCGACTTCGACGACCAGACGATCCTGCGCATCGGGTCCGCGCCACTTTTCGCCGTCGACTAGAATGTCGGCGTCGGCCGGCTGCACGCGAATCGAAATCGATCCGTAGGCTGACGCATCGGGACGTTGTGCCCCGGGTTGACCGGGCGCGGGCGGTTGCGGAGGCGGCGTTCGGGGGCCGGCGGGTCTGCGTCCCGGCGGCACCGGCGGCATGCGCGGCGCCGGCGCCTGTGGGCCGGCTTGCGGCGTCGTTTGAGTGGGCGGCTCGGGACGCGGCTCCGGTTGCTCGCCCGGGCCGAGTTTCTCCATCGTGTACTTCAACTTGAACGTGTGTCGCGGCGTGACGTACACGCGCTGCTTCACGGCGCGATAGCCGTCGAGGTACAGCTCGATCTCGTGTTCGCCCGGCTCGACCGGCAATCGCTGGAACACGCCGTCGAAGTCGTCGACGACGCCGGCGTAGTAGCCGTCGACGTAGACCTCCGCTTCTTTCGGTTTCACCTCGACCCGAATCGACGCGCCGGGATCGAACGTGTAGTAGGGATACCGAAACGGGTACGGTCCGTAGGGGTACTGGTCGTAAAAGCCGTACCAGGGATCGTACGCCCAGAACGGATCGTAGTAGCCGCCGACGACCACGACGGCCCGACCCGGTCGCCGGTGCCATTGGGCGTCGGCTCGCGCGGGCCAGACACTCATCAGCAGGGCAGCGATCGCAATGGACCAGAGGATGTGTTTGCGTGCGCGCACAGGAGGACCCTCGACAAGGGCAGACGTGGCAGTCACGAGCTGAGCAACGACGGTGCCAGTGAAAAGGATCGATCGCCGTGGCGCGTATCTGTCGCTGGCAGTGTAGTTTGACGCGCGGCGCGCGCCGTGGCGTGGGCGCCTAGCCGTCGCCGCCGGACGACATGCCTGACCGGTAAAGGTGTCGGACTGGAGTCGTACTGAAGTCGGACTCCAGTCCGACTCCAGTCGGAGTGAAGTCGGAGTGAAGTCGGACTTCAGTACGACTAGTAATGTTTCAGAACCGAAGGCCGACGGAGAAACTGAACAGACGGGCCGGCTGGTAATCGTCGAAGTTGGCCGGTTGGCCGAACGTGTCGCTGTAATTCCAGTGGACGCCCTGGACGGGGGTCGTCGTGGACGAATTGAACGCCTGAAACGCCGAGTTGTTGAACCGCGTGTTGATTCCGATGTCGCCGCGCGTCCGCGCCGCCTTGTTGAACACGTTCGTGATCACGCCGCGGAAGAACACCTCAGCGTTCCGCAGCGGCGGCAGCCGCTTGCCCCAGGTGACCGCGAGATCGGTGCTGTAGATCGGATCCCACCGGAAATCGCCGCGGGGAATGACGTAGTACGCCACGCTGCCGATCGGCGTGATGTAGCCCGGATTGGTGACATACGGCCGCGTATCGACCGATCCGTTGACGTCGACGGCGACCCCCGAATCCGCGCGCTGCACGAGACCGAGATCGACGCGCCCGACCGATTCAGGCACCGGCACCGCGTAGCTGACCAACGCGCGCATTTTGTGGCGCTGGTCGCCCGGGTTGTAGCCCATCGGATAGTTCCAGCTCTCCTGGCGGTACTCCGGGAACGTGTCGAACGTGGCACGAATCGGTCCGCTGCCGACGTTCTCGCCGTTGAAGTTGCCCCAGGTCTTCGACAGCGTGTAGTTGGCGCGCACGTGGACGCGCGACCACCGGTAGCCCGCATCCGCGGTGAGACCGTCGTACGCGCGCCTCGCCTGCGGCGAGTTGCTGACGAGCGTCAGGTCGAATTGCCGGCCCGTGGAATCGGGCACCCTGCCGGTCGACAGGTTCAGGAAATCTCCGTACATGTCGACTGACTTGCGGTGCACGTAATCGAGCCGCCATTCGGCGCGGCCGACGATGTTGGCGACACCGATCGAGACTTCATTCGTGCTCGGCGACACGACGTCGCCGCGGACCTTCGTGCTCAGTCCCGGAATGTTCGGCGTGGTCCGTGTCGTCCGGTTGTTGCCGCCGTTGGCGAAGAACCAGTCCCACAGAATCGGCAGTGCCTTGTCAGCGGTGAGGTAAGGACCGGCGCCGGTGTTGACGTTCGGACCTTGATAATTCCAGCTGAAGCTCGCCTGCCGTCCGCCGGCGGATCCCGCGTCCACGAGCGCCGTGCTGATGCCGGCCACGTACCGCGCGAAGCCGACGTTGGCGGTCCACTTGCCGTTCCCCTGCAGATCCCAAGTCACGCCAAGGCGCGGACTCCACTGCGAGTCGCGCACGACCGACGTGCCGCTCTGATCCTTGGATCGATTCAGATCGAAACGTGCGCCGATGTTGAACAGCAGGCGATTGTTGAACCGCCACGCGTCGTTCGCGTACGTCGAGTAGGTGCGGATGTCGTTGCCCACGCTCTGCTGCAGAATCGGCAGGTAGTTGATGAACGTCGTGTTGTCGCTCTGGAAGACGGGATAGATCGTCGCGCCGTCGATGATCGTCTTGGTCGCCGCGATGTTGTACTGACTGCCCGACTGCCAGTTGTCGTTCTTCCGCCACTCCTTGAAGTTGTCGAAGCCGGCGACGATGTTGTGCGAGCCGGTCTGGCTCGTCGACAGGAAGTAGCTGACTTTGCCGAAGTAGTCCCAGTTGTCGCGATGCTCGAGCCAGCCGCCGCCGCAGACCGCGCAGAAGGTCGGCGAATTGAACACGGGACTGGCGGTGCCAACGAGCCTCGACCGATCGGAAATCGGTGTGCCCTTGACCAGATCCGTGAACCGCGATCCGGTGTCCATCGTCGCCGAGATCTTTTTCGAGTACTGGCCTTCGACAAAAAGGTTGTTGCTCAACACGCTCGTGTAGTTCCCGGTGTAGACGTGCTGGTCGGTCGAGTTGTCGTACAAGCTCGCCATGTCCATGATGGTGCCGAACCGGTTGTTCCCGACGACGGTCGTCCGCTTCGTATATCCAAGCTTGACGTTGTTTTTCGGGTTCAACGCGTACGTGATCTTGCCTTCGTAGCGCCGTTCGTCGTTCGTCGTCGTGTAGTTGCCGCCGGTGACGGCGAGCGTGAGGCCGCGCTCAGGCTTGGTGAAGCGGCCCGCGCCGAAGTACCACAGTTTGTCCTTGAGGATTGGCCCGCCGGCCGTCATCTCGTAGGTTGGCGTAATGGCGTCGACGGTCGCATCGGTCGGATACGGCGTCAGCGATCGCCACGCGTCGTTGTCGAACGTCGTGCGGAACGATCCGCTGAACTGGTTGCCGCCAGACTTCGTGATCATGTTGACGACGCCGCCGCCGAAGCGTCCGTACTCCGCCGAGATCGCGCCGGTCGAGACCTTGGTCTCTTGAATCGCATCTTCGATGAACAGGTTCAGCGCCTGACCGCGCAGGTTTTCGTTGATGACGACGCCGTTGACCAGATACTGGCTCTCGAACGAGAGCCCGCCCGAGATCATGATGTTGCCGCTCGGCCCGTTGCCGGCGACGGCCGGCGCGAGCAGCACCGCGTCGTTCAAGGCGCGGCCCACCGGCAGCCGTTCGAGCGCTTCCTTCTTGAAGTTCGCGGCGATGGTCGCGGTCGGGACGATCTCGCCCGCCTGGCCGGTGACGGTGATGGTTTCCGCGAGCTGCGCGACGGCGAGCGTGACGTCGAGCGAACGGGTCGCCGCCATCTTCACGCCGACCTTGCGCGTCACGCTGCGGAACCCCTGCAGCTCGAACGTGACATCGTAGTCGCCAGCCGGGAGGAACGGGATGATGTAGTCGCCGTTGGCCGAGGTGACAGCAGTGCGTACGCCTTGAAGCGCCGGCGACGCGGCGGTGACCGTCGCGCCGGGAACGGCGAGCCCGTCCGGGTCGGCGACGTGGCCGGAAATACTACCGGTCGGGTTCCCCTGAGCGGCCGCCCCGGCAGCCGTTGCGAGGACC
>Ga0137396_10001709_pt1 | contig 11765 bp, 8 predicted proteins | sample czc16metaG_FD_108284 | JGI IMG/M metagenome (GOLD analysis project Ga0137396, IMG submission 108284) | Vadose zone soil microbial communities from Angelo Coast Range Reserve, California, USA - czcobulk3.16 metaG | ecosystem: Environmental > Terrestrial > Soil > Vadose zone | place: USA...
CGACCACCACCGTCGTCCGGGATCGCACCGAAGCGCCGCAGAGCCCAAGGCCTACGGCGAACCGGGGATACGCGGGCGCCGACGGCCCGCTCCAGGCGACGACGCCGATTTCATCCGGCGCCACGTCGTAGACCCCCACCCAGCGATACCCGCCCGTCTCGCGTATGGCGGCCGCGATTCGCCTTGCCTTTCCCACCCGATCGCCGGGAACAGCCAGGATTTCGCGCAACCGCTTCAGAATCGGGGCCGGGTCGCTCATGGGGAACGGAAGCGCGAGCGGGGCGCCTTCCTCACGCCTGGAAGAAATTCTCCCGGTAATCCTCGATCTTCGCCTTGGCGCGGATCGCCTGCATCCACTCGGTGAACCGCGTCTTCCGGCGTTCGTCGAGAATCGTGCTCCGGATCTCCGGAGCCAGCTTCCGGTACTCCTCTTCCGTCGGCCGCACGTGCTCCACCACGAATCCCACGAGCGCGCTCCAGTCCCCCGTGAGCGGCTTGCTCCACGTGCCGGCCGGTGTGGCGAAGAGCCCGCCGGCGATCTTCGATTCGTTCCCGATGCTCCCGATATAGCCGTTCCTCGTGACTGCGGTCGCGACGTCCTCGATTCCGTGGAATCGCTTCGCGATCTCACGAATGTTCGCCCCCGGCGTGAGCGCCGCCCGGGTCTGGATGGCCGCGTCGGTGGCGCGGGCGAGTTGGAGCGAATGGAGGAGGCGCTCGCGGACGAAGACCCGGGCCTGCGCCAGGGGACGGAGCCCGGAAGGCTGCCGCTCGACGATCTCGTAGAGATACCAGCCGTTCTCGGTCGGGATGGGATGGGTGATGGAGCCCACCTTCGCCGAGAAGCACCACCGCTCGACCTCAGGGAAGCGCTCGAACACGTTGTTCTTGCTGTTGCCCTCTCGGAAGAAGGGGGCTTCCTGAGTCGCGTATCCGGCGCGGGTCGCGGCCTTCGCGAGTCCGGTCTTGCGCGCGTCCGCGAGAAGCGCCTCTACCGTCTTGCGCTGCAGCCGGACCGCCTCGGCGCCGGGCTCGACACGGAACCCGATCTCATGGTAGTGGACCATCATCTGCTTCGTCTTGGGATCCATCCATCGCTTGTCCAGCCGCAGAAGGTGAACCGAGCCCTCCTCCCGGATGACGTCGGTGAGCTGGCCGGGCTGGATCACCTTGAGGGCCGCCTGGAAGGATGGGCGAAGCTGGCTGTACGCGGCGTCCATCGCGTCGCCTCCCTGCACCGACGTGCCGGCCTCGGAGTAGGTGCGCGCGTACTTCGGGAAGGAGTCCGGCTGTGCCAGGACCTGCTCCCGGATCCCGAGCATCCGCTCCCGGGCCAAGGCGTAATCCGGGTCCTTGGGCCTGCGCGGGACCATTGCGACCTGGATCTTCACCTCGGGCGGACCGGTGAACTCTTCGGGATGCGATTTGTAGTACGTCTCGATGTCGGCGCCTCCGATCCTCGACGTGTCGATCACGAAGCTGTCGGCAGAGAAGCGGAGGTAATGCACCTTCAGCTTCTCGTTGATGAGCTGGAACTTGTCACGCACGTCGGCCTCGGAGACCTTGGCCGCCGCCACGATTTCCTGCTGGAGCTTTTGCGTGGGCAGGGTCCCGGCCACGTACGTCTCAACCTCGGCCCAGGGCACCTGGGAGTTGGGGTTGTCCAGCTCCGCCAGATATTTCCTGTAGTCGAACTTCCCGTCCGTCTGGAATCCCGGCGCCTGGACCACGAATTCCGGAGGGGAGAAGCGGATCGCGACCTTGATCTCCTCCGGCGTCACCCGGATGCCGCGACGCCGCACTTCCTGTCCGAGCAGCTTGGTCTGGACCATCTGCTGCCAGGCCTGTTCGCGGATGTAGCTGTCCTCGCCTTCGCGTAGCTCGCGGGTGGCGCGGATCTGGTTCATGATGCTCTGGTACAAGCTCATGAACTCTTCGTAGCGGACCGGCTCGCCGTTGATCTTGGCGATCACGCCCGCGGGCCCGGCGTTGTTCGGTGGATTCAGCACCCCGCCGAGCTGAAGGACTCCGAAACCGACCAGGAAGATGATCGCGGTGGCCCAGATGATCACCTTCATGTTGTCTCGCATCGACTGCATCATGGCGAATGGACCTCGATCGAAAGCGTTTACGAAACACGTGCGGCGCCCGCGGGCGCCGCGTGAAATACATGATCTCTCTGGATGATATCGCGCCGCCACCGGATTCGCAAGAGACCCACCCGGGGCCGCGAGGCATCGCCCCGGGGCCCTTCGGAGCGCAATTTGGGTTGACGGGATGCGGAAGCCGATGCAACGTGAACCCATGACATCCTGAGACTTCGGAGGATCCACGATGCCACGCGCTGAAGCTCCCGGCGCGGAGCGGGAGCTTCTACTCCACATCCTCGACGCGCTCGACACCGGTCTTCTGGCCCTCGACGAAGATCGGCGCGTCGTCGCGATCAACGACACGCTGGCCAAGGGATGGGGCGTGGACCGCTCCGAGATCGAGGGCTTGCCGCTCGCCGACGTGTTCAAGCCGGAGGTCGAGCGCTGGTATCTGCCCGAGCGGGGCGGACGCGGCGAGTCGGGGCGCGGCACGCGGGAGATCCGCGGATCGGTGGCGGACCGCGAGGTCCTCATGCGGTACAGCGTGCGCGCCCTCGGCGACACCGGAGGGGTCGTGGTCCGCGTCGAGGACCTTGTCGATGCGGATTCCGAGGAAGAGGTTTTCCGGAACACCGAGAGGCTCATCTCCCTGGGCGAGCTCTCGGCCCGGGTCGCGCACGAGATCCGGAACCCGCTCACCGGCGTCCGTACGACCGTCCAGTTCGTCACCTCCAAGCTCCGCGCGGGCGACTCCCGGCGCGACGACCTGAACGACGTGTTGAAAGAATTGGATCGGATCGAGCAGATCATCACGGACCTTCTGCTCTTCGCCCGGCCCCAGGCCGCGCGTCCCGTCCCGACCGACGTCCGCGAGATCCTGGACAAGGTGCTCGACAACCTCGCCATGCGATGCAAGGAGGCCTCGGTCGAGGTCGCGCGGGATTTCGACGAGGAGCTGCCGAACGTCCTGATCGATCCCGACATGGCGCAGCAGGTGTTCTTGAACCTCGGGATCAACGCCCTCCAGGCGATGCCCGAAGGGGGGCTTCTCAAGATCGGAACCGGACTCAGGCGTACCCGCTACAAGAAGGCGTACGTGGACGTGGTGGTGGCGGACAGCGGCCCCGGGATTCCCGATGAGGTGAAAGAAAAGATCTTCGACCCCTTCTTCACGACCCGTTCCATGGGAACCGGCCTGGGCCTCTCGATCTCCCTTCAGATCGCGCGCGAGCACGGTGGCAATCTCACCGCCCGGAACAGCGCGCAGGGCGGGGCCGTCTTCAAGTTCAGCCTGCCCGCCCTCCTGTCGTCGGACGGAGAGGAGGCCAAGGAGTAGCGATGAAACTTCGAATCCGGATCGCGGATGACGAGGAGCTGATCCGGAAGTCCCTGGTCAAGCTCCTTAGCGCCGAGGGCTACGAAGTGGACGCGGTGGGATCGGCGGCCGAGGTGCTCGAATCGGTCCGGAACGATCCGCCGCAGATCCTGATCCTCGACCTCCGTCTGCCCGACGGAAGCGGCCTCGAGCTCTTGCCAAGGCTCAAGAGCATCGAGCCGGATTTGAAAGTAATGGTCATCACCGCCTTCGGGGACCTGCCCACCGCCGTCCAGGCCATGCGCCAGGGCGCGACCGATTTCATCAAGAAGCCCTACGAGATGCACGAGATGGTGCTCGCGATCGAGCGGCTCAAGGCCGGCATCGCGCGCGAGAACCAGCTCCTTGCGTTCCGCCGGGGGGAGCTGGAGTCCTTCCTCAAGACGAAGATCGTGGGCGAAGCCCCGGCGATGCGGAAGATCTGGGATCTGGTGGCCAAGGTTTCGAAGAGCGAGGCCACGACCGTCCTCATCGAAGGGGAGAGCGGCACCGGGAAGGATTTGGTCGCGCGCGCGATCCATTTCGAGAGCGGGAGGCGCGAGTCCCCCTTCCTGGCGCTGAACTGCTCTTCCTTTCAGGAGCAGCTGCTCGAAAACGAGCTCTTCGGCCATGAGCGCGGCGCATTCACCGACGCCCGGGAGCCCAAACGCGGCCTGGTGGAGCTGGCGGACCAGGGAACGCTCTTCCTCGACGAGATCGCCGACCTGCCTTCGGCGACCCAAGCCAAGTTCCTCCGCTTCATCGAGGACCGCACCTTCAAGAGGGTCGGCGGCGCGGCGGACTTGAGCGTGGATATTCGGATCATCGCGGCCACCAACCGCGACCTGGACGAGACGGTGCGGGAGGGCCGCTTCCGCCAGGACCTCTACTACCGTCTCAAGGTGGTGTCGACCCTCCTGCCTCCGCTCCGCGATCGCGGCGAGGACGTCCAGCTTCTAACCCGTCACTTCCTCGGCTACTACAACGAGAAGTTCCGGAAACGGTTCACGTCGATCGAGCCGGAGGTCGAGCAGATCCTCCGGGCCTACCGCTGGCCGGGAAACGTACGGGAGCTCCGGAATCTGATCGAGCGGATCGTCCTGCTCGAAGAGGACGAGACGCTGCGCGAGGACCATCTCCCGGCGGAAATGATCGCCGAGGTCGAGTCGGTGCCCCGCGCTCTCCGGGACGCGCTCTCCGCGCGCGGGGATGGAGACGGCGAGATGCCGACGCTCGCGGAGGTCGAGCAGGAGCACATCCTCAAGGTCCTCGACTTCACCGAGGGAAACCGCTCCCGCGCGTCGCGTATCCTCGGGATTTCCCGGCAGAGCTTGATCGAGCGGATCAAACGGATCGCGGCATCGCGCGGATCGAGCGCTCTGGACGATTCGATCCGCGCACGACTCCTTCGATAGACGCGGCGTCGCGTCGGCGGCGTCGCGCGCCGCGCCTTCGCACCTGTCGCGTTTCTTGGGATGTCGTCTTTCTCGACATCGCGCCGCGTTCGCCTCTCGTCTCCGAGTAGAACACTCCCCGCGCGCCTCTCCCGACGTTTGAATCGCTGTCTATTCCCATGACACCTCGTGTGCCGCGCGCGAAATCACTCTCGCTTCGAATCCTCTCGAAGAATCATTACTAAACGTTCGCGTGCGCGGACGATGCGGAAGCGAGACCGTTCGGCGGGCGCGCTTCGCGCGCGTTGGCCCGCTTCCTGCTGTCTACTCCTTGTCGATGGAATCCCATCGGTGCAAAGGGGGAGGTGTGGATTGCCGAAGTCCGTCCTCATCGTGGACGACGAAAAGCTTCTCGTACGCACACTCTCCAACGCACTGAAGGAGGCTGGGTACCGGATCACGGTCGCGGGATCGGCGGAGCAAGCGGACAAGCACGTGTTCAGCGATCCGCCGTTCGACCTGATCCTCCTGGACAACCGCCTCCCGAAAGAGAGCGGCATGGAGGTGGTGAAGCGCGTTCGTGACCGCGCTGTGAAGTCGAAGGTGATTCTGATGACCGCCTACGAGACCCCGGACGTGAAGGCGGAGGCGAAGCGGCTCAAAGTCGAGCGCTACTTGAAGAAGCCCTTCGACCTGACGGTCCTGCTGGAAGCGATCCAAAGCTTGATCGGCAACGGAGAAGGTCTGACAGCCGGGTGAACCAGAAGCTGAATCCAACGTGAGGGGAGGTGATATCACGATGCCGGCGAAGAAGAAGGCTGGAAAGAAGAAGGCCGCGAAGAAGAAGTAAGAATTTCTGGATTGGGCACGTCCTCAGGGCCGCCCGGGTTTGCCCGGGCGGCCCATCGTGTCTGGGGCCGGTTTGACAGGACCCCATGGTCGCTGCGAAGATCGCGTCGTGTCCGGTCCCGAGAAGGTCGAGGAGGCGGGTTTCGTCCGGCTGCACGGCGCCCGCCAGAACAACCTCAAGAATATCGACGTCGAGTTTCCCCGGGCGGCCCTCACCGTGGTGACGGGCATCAGCGGGTCTGGGAAATCGTCCCTCGCCTTCGACACGATCTACGCCGAAGGTCAGCGCCGCTACGTCGAGTGCGTCTCCACCTACGCGAAGCAGTTTCTGGAGCGCCTGCCTCGTCCCGATTACGACCGCGTCGACGGCCTCGCTCCGGCGCTCGCGATCCGACAAGGCGCCGCCGCGCAGACCGGGCGCTCCACGGTCGGCACCGTCACGGAAGTCGCGGACCACTTGAGGCTCCTCCTCGCCCGGGTCGGGGACACGATCTGCGGCCAATGCGGAACGAAGGTCCCGCGGCACAGTGTCGACTCGGTGCTCGAAGCAATCCTCGCGCGCGCGTCCTCGGAGGTGACGATCTGGTTCACCCTCCCCGCCCATCCGGGCGAGACGGCCAAGGAGCTGTGGGCGCGGGCGCTCGCTCGCGGATTCGTCCGGGCGCGGCCGGCCCCGGGTGCCGCGGGAACGAAAGCGCGACCCGCCCCTGGCGCGTGGGCCCGGCTCGACGAGCCGATGCCTCGAGGCTCGAAGGCTCCGATCCATGTCTACGTGGATCGGCTTTCGCCTTCCCCGGAAAGCCGGATGCGGCTGCGCGAGAGCCTGGAGGCGGCGTGGCGCGAGGGGCACGGCCGTGTCTTCGTCGAGGGCGGGGAGGAAACGCTCTGCTATCACGACGGGAGGACCTGCGAGCGCTGCGGACGAGAATTCCCCGAGCCCCTGCCCCAGCTCTTCTCCTTCAACAGCCCTTACGGGGCCTGTCCCGAGTGCAGGGGCTTCGGCAACATCCTGACCTTCACGCTACGCCGGGTCGTCCCGCACCCGGGGAAGACCCTCCTCGAAGGGGCTCTCGACCCGTGGGCCAATTCCTGGCGCGCCCATTTCCTCCCGAAGCTCAAGACGGTATCCGAGCGCCATGGGATCCCGCTCGACCAGCCGTTCCGCTCGCTCTCGAAGGAGCACCAGAAGATCCTTCTCGAGGGCGCGCCGGGGTTCCGCGGCGTCTTCCCGTTCTTGGAGCGGCTCCGCGAGAAGTCCTACAAGTCGAGTGCCCGGTTCCTCGTGAAGCGCTACCAGGAGCCCGTGCTCTGCGCCACGTGCGGAGGGAACCGCCTGAAGCCGGAAGCCCTGGAAGTCCAGGTCGGCGGCCAGAACATCGCTCAGCTTCTCGCGATGACGGTGGGGGAGCTGCGAGCGTTTCTTTCCACGCTCACGCTCGATCCGATGCGCGAGCGGATCGCGGCGACGGTCCTGGCCGAGCTTCGCGGGAGGCTCGAATATTTGTCGGATACCGGACTCGACTACCTCACGCTCGATCGCCCCTCCAAGACCCTCTCGGGAGGGGAGGCGCAGCGCATCGAGCTCGCGAACGCGCTCGGAGGAAGTCTGAGCCACGCCCTCTATGTTCTGGATGAGCCGACCGTGGGGCTCCACCCGCGCGACACCGAGCGGTTGATCCGGGCGCTGCGCCGGCTTCAGGGGAGAAAGAACACTGTCCTCGTCGTCGAGCACGACCCGGACGTGATCCAGGCCGCCGATTGGGTGGTCGAGCTGGGGCCGGGCGCCGGAGAGCGCGGCGGGCGCGTGCTCTACCAGGGCCCGCGGGAGCGGTGGCCGGGGCGCGACCTCGCCGGCCCCGAGTGGGCGGAGGCGGTCGCGGAGGGCGGCGCGCCGTACGGCAAGGCCCGGCAGGCAGCGTGGATCGAGATCCTGGGAGCGCGCGAGCACAATTTGAAGAGCATCGACGTGCGGATTCCGGTCGGAGCGGTCGTCGGCGTGTGCGGTGTCTCGGGATCCGGAAAATCCACGCTGGTGGAGGAGATTCTCTGGCGCGCGGCCGCCCGGACTCTGGGCGAGGACGCGCCGGAGCCGGGGGCGCACCGGTCCGTCCGCGGCGTTGAATCCTTCGCCCGGGTGGTGCTCGTGGATCAGACCCCGGTGATGCGCTCCTTCCGCTCGAATCCGGTCACGTACGTAAAGGCGTTTGACCGGATCCGCGAGCGCTACGCGCGGACGCCGCTCGCCCGGCAGCGTGGGTACGCCCCGGGTACCTTCTCGTTCAACGTGAAGGGAGGGCGCTGCGAACGCTGCGAGGGGGCCGGGGTCGAAAAGGTGGAGATGTATTTCCTCGCCGACCTGTGGATTCCGTGCGAAGGGTGCGGCGGGAGGCGTTATCGCACCGAGGTCCTGGACGTCCTGGTCCACGGGCTCTCGCTGGACAAGCTCCTCGAGAAGACGGTCGAGGAGACCCTGGGGCTCTTTCAGGGCGAGACGGAGATCCAGGAGCCGCTCTGGGTCCTCGAGCGGGTGGGGCTCGGTTACTTACGTCTGGGACAGCCCCTCTCGACGCTGAGCGGAGGCGAGATCCAGCGCCTCAAGCTCGCCCGCGAGCTCTCCGATCGGAGCCCGTCCGCGACGCTCTTCCTGCTCGACGAGCCGACGGTGGGGCTCCACCGCAAGGACGTCCTCGTGCTCCTCCGCGTTCTCCGCGAGTTGAAGCGGCGCGGCTCGACCGTGGTGTTGGTCGAGCACAACCTGGACCTGCTTGCGGCCTGCGACTACGTGATCGAGCTGGGGCCGGACGGCGGCGACGCGGGGGGCTACCTGATCGCGGAGGGGCCGCCCGAGGAGCTAGCGCGGAACGAGGCCTCGCTGACGGGACGCTATCTCAAGAAGATCGCGGCCTGCGCGTAGTCGAGCGGACGGTGACTCGGGGCCGACAGCCTGCCGCGGACCAGGAACCCCACCCGGTTGCTGGCGAGCACCTCGAAGCCCGCGTACGCATGCGCTTTGAGATAGACCTGGGACTTGTAGCGGGTGCGGTTCAACCCTTCGAGGGATGCGACCTGGAACACGGTGTGGACCCCGGGGCCGACCTCGACCAAGGGTCGTAACCGCCACGACTCCCGAAACGTCACGAGGGGCCGGAAGAGGAAATAGGCACTGAGAACGCCCTCGGTGAGCTGGTCCTTCGCGGCCCCCGTCAGCTCAGCCATGAGACTGCGCTCGAACTGCTGGCCCACGCCGATGGATCTCCGATAGCCGAAGCTGCCCACCGCGTCGAAGAAACCCTGGACCACGCCGCCTCCCAGCTCGAAACGATCCACCTCCTCCCCGGTGCGCCGGAAGGTGGAGGTGACGCGGGGCGACGTTGCGGTCGAATCCTGCGCTCGCGCCTGAGGTGGCGCGCCCCACGTGAGGAGCGTTCCGGCCAGGAGCGCCACGGCGGCGATCGCGGCCCGGACGACGTTCGTTCTCCCGGCGCTCAAGGCAGGGTCACGTCGCTGGAGGAGAGGAAGTCTCCGGCTCTCAGGTAGACCCGGTAGTCGCCCCCCTTGACGCGGTTGCCACGGGCGTCCGTAAGATCCCAGTCCACCGGCGGTGTCCGGAACGCCCCGATCGTGGCCGGCTCCGAATCGTTGAGCAGCACCCGGACCAGCGCGCCGTGGGAATCGTACACGGCGATCAGGACGTCGAGCGGGCGGGGGAGGTAAAAGGAAATCGAGTAGCCGACGGGGGTATTCGTGCCGGATTGATTCACGAACGCGGCACAGACCTGGACCTGGTTACCGCCGTTGCCGAACTTGCCGCAGTCCTCCCAGGAAGTCCGCTCCGAGCCGGGGAAGAACTCGAGAGGGGAATTCACGTTGTCCGCGGAGCAGCCCAGAACTAAAGCGACGCACAGACACGCCAGAACACGCAGGGGCAAACGCGCTCCGATCCGGCGAACGAGAGATGGTCCGGGAAGGTGCCGCCTATGAAGTGGCGGTCGTGGAGAGCGCTGGGGGACGCTTCACGATGTCGGGTTACGACAGGCTCTCCAGCCTCGAAAAAATGGGAGGAAGTTCCCCGCGCATCCACGTGATTCGCAAGATAAAACCTCGCAAGAAACGACCCGCTGGATAGACTAGGTCTTAGATGCGGATTGAGCACGAGGCGGCAGGGAACTCCGCTCGCATGGATACTTGTCCAAAGACGGGGGACTGTCAATAGATTTTGTGACCTTTTTCGCATATCGGCGCGGAAAAAGTCGGCTTTGGTCCTACAGGCGGCCGGTTCTTGCGGGTTGCCGCACGGGACCGGACGTGGTAACTTTCGGCGTTTGTCTCCACTGAGCGCGATCGTGATCGAAGGGGCTTGACTCCGGCGTGTTTGACGAACTGACTACGAAGCTGGCCGGGGTTTTCCGAAAATTGACCGGTCGCGGCAGGCTGAGCGAGCAGGAAGTCCGCGAAGCCGTCCGGGAGATACGGCGGGTCCTCCTGGAAGCCGACGTGAACCTCGCGGTGGCCCGCGGTTTCTGCAAGCGCGTGGAAGAACGCGCGGTTGGGACGGATATCTTACAAAGCGTGGCGCCCGGCCAGCAGGTCGTGAAGATTGTGTTCGACGAGCTGGTCTCGGTTTTGGGTGGTGGGGCCGCCACGGGAATGCAGTTTCCGTCGAACCGGGCGGCGGTCGTGCTGATGGCGGGGCTGCAGGGCTCCGGAAAGACCACGAGCGCGGCGAAGCTGGCGCGCTTCTGGAAGGATCGGGGCAAGCGCGCGCTGCTCGCGGCTCTCGACCTGCGCCGTCCCGCGGCGATCGATCAGCTCGAAGTGCTCGGAAAGTCGATCGGGGTGCCCGTCCATCTGGACCGCGATGCCAAGGATCCCGTGTCCCTCGCGGATCGCGCGCGGACGCGCGCGGACCGGGAAGGTTTCGACATGATGATCGCGGACACCGCCGGCAGGCTGCACGTGGACGAGGAGCTGATGGCCGAGGTGGCCAGCGTCCAGGATTCGCTCCAGCCGACCGAGACCCTGCTCGTGCTGGATGGCATGACGGGCCAGGACGCCGTAGCGAGCGCCGAAGCGTTCACGAAGCGCCTTCGCGTGACGGGGTTCTTCCTCACCAAGATGGACGGAGACGCTCGAGGAGGCGCGGCTCTTTCGCTCCGCGCCGTCTGCGGCGCTCCGATCCGGTATCTGGGCGTCGGCGAGAAGGTCGATGCCCTGGAGCCCTTCCACGCGGACCGGCTCGCGTCGCGCATCCTCGGCATGGGGGATGTGCTGACGCTGGTCGAGCGGGCGCAGGAGCGGCTGGACCACACGAAGGCCGAGGCCCTCGAGAAGAAGCTCCGGAAGGAGCGGTTCACGCTCGAGGACTTTCTAGGGCAGCTTCAGGAGATGAAGAAGCTCGGCCCCCTGGACGAGCTCGTGAAGATGCTTCCCGGCGCGAAGGTCCCGGCGGGAGTGAGTGTCAGCGACCGGGAGCTTCGCCGGACCGAGGCGATCATCCAGTCGATGACGAGACAGGAGCGGGTGAAGCCGCAGATCATCGACGGCAGCCGCCGCAAGCGCATCGCCCGGGGCAGCGGCACCACGGTGCAGGACGTAAATCGCCTGCTCCGGCAGTTCGAGCAGGCGAGAACGATGTTGAAGCAAATCGGCGGAAAGCGCGGGCGCCTCCCGATGGGGATGCCTTGATCCCCGCGCGGTCCGGCCCACGCACCACCCACGGAGGAGCACGGGAATGTCAGTCGTCATCCGCATGAAACGGGCGGGCGCCAAGAAGCGTCCGTTCTACCGCGTCGTCGTCGCGGATTCGAGGTTCGCCCGCGACGGCCGCTACATAGAGCAGCTGGGCTACTACGACCCGCTGACCGACCCGGCGAAGTTCCAGATCGACACGGGCAAGTTCGAACAGTGGATCCGGAAGGGGGCCCGGCCCTCCGAGTCGGTCGAGGTCATGATGGCCAAGCACGCGCCGGGGGCACTGCGCCCCGCGCCGCTTCCGGTCGAGCCCGGCTCGGTTCCCGAGCCCGGGGCGGTGGAGCCGAAGCCGGCGAAGTCCACGAAGGGGACGAAGGCGAAGAAGGC
>Ga0137396_10001711_pt1 | contig 11758 bp, 11 predicted proteins | sample czc16metaG_FD_108284 | JGI IMG/M metagenome (GOLD analysis project Ga0137396, IMG submission 108284) | Vadose zone soil microbial communities from Angelo Coast Range Reserve, California, USA - czcobulk3.16 metaG | ecosystem: Environmental > Terrestrial > Soil > Vadose zone | place: USA...
AGAAGCCGGGATCGGACTGTGCAATATCACGAAATGTTGTACGGAGGTCTGCCCCGAGAACATCCATATCACCGACAACGGCATCATTCCGATGAAGGAGCGGATGGCCGACAACCTCGACCCGGTCGTCCGGCTCATTCGAAGAATCAGGGGCATGCGGAAGGATCGCGTGTGACGGAGCCGCACGCCCCTCCCGCGGGCCAGGCGGCTTCGCGGGCGTCGCTCAAATGAAGCCCCGCGCACCTGTGGCAGGCCACTCACGGGTTGAGCCGGCCCCGGGGGCCTCGCTCCAATGAAGATCCACGAGTACCAGGCCAAGGCGCTGCTGCGCGAGGCCGGCGTTCCGGTGCCCAACGGGGAGGTCGCGGGCTCCCCGGCCGACGCGAAGGTCGTCGCCGCGCGGGTCGGTGGCAAGGTCGTCGTGAAGGCACAGGTGCACGCTGGCGGGCGCGGCAAGGCGGGCGGCATCAAGCTCGCCGACGGCGCGACGGAAGCGGAGGCCGCGGCCAAGCAGATCCTCGGCATGCGGCTCCGGACGCCGCAGACCCCGCCCGAGGGCCTCGAGGTGCGCTCCGTGCTGATCGAGGAGGCGTCGGCGATCGAGCGCGAGCTCTATCTCTCGATCACCCTGGATCGAGGGCGGAGCGCACACGTGGTGATGGCCTCCCAGGCCGGTGGCATGGAGATCGAAGACGTCGCCGCGCGGACGCCCGAGAAGATCCTCCGGGAGTGGGCCCATCCGGCGCTCGGTCTCGCCGACTTCCAGGCGCGACGCCTCGCCTTCGGTCTCGGGCTCGCCGGCGACCAGGTCAAGCAGGGCGTCGGGCTGATCAAGAATCTCTTCGCCTTCTACCTCGCGAAGGACTGCTCCCTCGCCGAGATCAACCCGCTGGTCGTCACCGGGGACGGCCGCGTGCTCGCGCTCGACGCGAAGCTCACCTTCGACGACAACGCGCTCTATCGCCACGCGGAGCTTGTCGCCCTCCGCGACGTCCGCGAAGAGGACCCGCTCGACGTCGAGGCGTCGAAGTATGGCCTCAACTACATCAAGCTCGACGGCACGGTGGGCTGCATGGTCAACGGCGCCGGCCTCGCGATGGCGACGATGGACATCGTCAAGCTCGCGGGTGGCGAGCCGGCGAACTTCCTCGACGTGGGCGGCGGCGCTTCGCCCGAGCAGATCGAGAACGCGTTCCGCATCCTCTCCTCGGATCCGAGCGTGAAGGCCGTCTTCATCAACGTGTTCGGCGGGATCCTCCGCGTCGACCGCCTCGCCGAGGGCGTGATCGCGGCGGTCAAGAAGCTCGGACTCAAGCTCCCCGTGGTGCTCCGCGCGGAGGGCACGAACGTGGAGCTGGGCAAGAAGATGCTCGCCGAGTCGGGCCTCTCGCTGATGATGGCCGACGACATGGGCGACGGCGCGCGCAAGGTCGTGGCGCTCGCGAAGGGTGCGAAGTGAGCGTCCTCGTCTCGAGGGCCACGCGCGTGGTGGTCCAGGGCATCACCGGCCGCGAAGGGGCGTTCCACGCCGCCCGCTGCAAGGAGTACGGCACCACCGTCGTCGGCGGCGTGACGCCGGGCAAGGGCGGGACGACGCACGAGGGCTTCTCGGTCTGGAACACGGTCGAGGAGTCGGTCACCGCCGAGGGCGCCAACTGCGCCCTCATCTTCGTGCCGGCCACCGCGGCGGCCGACGCGATCATGGAGTCCGCGACCGCCGGGGTGCCCCTCGTCGTGTGCATCACGGAGGGGATTCCGGTCGCGGACATGGTCCGCGTGAAGCATTATCTCGCCCAGACGCCGACACGCCTCATCGGGCCGAACTGCCCCGGCGTGATCACGCCCGGTGAGGCGAAGGTGGGCATCATGCCGGGCCACATCCACAAGGCCGGCCCCGTCGGCGTCGTCTCGCGCAGCGGCACCCTGACCTATGAGGTCGTCGGCCAGCTCACGGGGCGCGGCATCGGCCAGTCCTCATGCGTCGGGATCGGCGGCGACCCCGTGAACGGCACGAGCTTCGTGGACGTGCTCGGGCTCTTTGCCGACGATCCCGGGACCGAGGCGATCATGCTGATCGGCGAGATCGGCGGGACCGCCGAGGAGGACGCGGCGGCCTTCATCCAGCGCCGCGTCAAGAAGCCGGTCGTCGCGTTCATCTGCGGCCAGACCGCGCCGCCCGGGCGACGCATGGGCCACGCCGGCGCCATCATCGCCGGAGGGAAGGGCACCGCGGCGGAGAAGATGGCTGCGCTGGAGAAGGCGGGGGCCACGCTCGTCAGGAGCCCCGCCGACATGGGCGCGACCGTCGCGAAGGTGCTCGGGAAATGACGCCGGCATGACGATCGAGCGGACGCTCGCCATCATCAAGCCGGATGCCGTGGCCAAGGGCGTCGCCGGCCAGATCCTGGCGCGCATCGAGAACGCCGGCTTCAAGGTCCTGGCGGCGAAGATGCTCCACATGACGCCGGACCAGGCGCGGAGCTTCTACGTCGTCCACAAGAACCGCCCGTTCTACGAGAGCCTTTGCGCGTTCATGACGCAGGGGCCGTGCATCGCGATGGTGCTCGAAGGCGAGAACGCGATCCAGCGCTGGCGCGACCTCATGGGCGCGACGGACTTCACGAAGGCCGCGCCCGGGACGATCCGCAAGGACTTCGCGTCGTCCATCGAGGCCAACGCGGTGCACGGCTCGGACTCGCCCGGGTCGGCGGGCGTCGAGATCGCGTACTTCTTCTCGAGCCTCGAGATCTGTCCCCGGTAGCGGGCAGCAGCCTCAGCGCGCGGCGCCGCGCATGGACGCCGGCTGGCCCGGGAGGCTGAACCGTTTGCCCGTGTCCGTCACCTTCGTGCCGTCGACCCTCAGAATCGACACGTCGCGGTCGGTGTAGTTGCCCACGTAGAGGTACTTGCCGTCGGGGCTGAAGACAACGCCCTCGGGCAGGCCGCCCACCTCGACCTCGCCGACCTTCGTCACCTTCTTGCCGTCGATCTTCAGCACGACGACCTTACCCGCCTTGTTGGCGAACCAGGCGCCCTTCGGCACGCCGGCGCTCCCGTTCAGGAGGATCGCGACGGCGATCTCGCCCGTCGGGCTGATCGCGAACCCCTCGGGCGCGTCCCCGACGACGACGCGATCGATCACGCGCGGCGGGCTCGCCTCGAGGTCGATCACGCTGACGGTGTCCACGTGCCCGTCCGAGCTCCCGCCGTTGCCGTTGTCCGCGGTGAGCGCCAGCCGGCCGTCGGGTGTGACGTCGATGTTGTAGGGCCAGAGACCGACCGGCATGTCGTACTTCGTGTAGGTGACCTTCTCGCCGCTGACCTCGAGCATCGCCACCTTGTGGTTCGGGAACTTCACGGCGAAGGCGCGCCGGCCATCCGGCGTGAAGACGACGGCGGCGACCATCTCGCCGATCGCGACCGTGTCCACGAGCTTCACGGTCTTGCCCTGGATCGAGAGAACGCTGATCGAGTTGTCGGCGCGATTGGTCACGAGCGCGAGCGTGCCCTGCCGGTTGATCGCGAGGCCGGACGGCTGCTTGCCGACCTCGACGGTCGCGACGTGCGCGGGCGGGCTCGTCGTGAGGTCGATGACGTAGAGCTTGGTGTCGGGCACGGTCTTCCAGCCGCCGCCCTCCGGGACGACGTCCACGGAGTTGGCCACGAGCGCGAGCTTGCCGTCCGGCGTGATCTGGAGGTTGGTCGGCGGGCCGAAGACCGAGTTCATCAGGGGCAGGCTCGCGACGATCCGCGGCGCCTCGCGGTTTGCGATGTCCACGACCGAGATCGTGTCCTTCCCGGGCGGCCGGAGGACGACCTTGCCGGCGTCGTCCCAGCCGACCTTCTCGTCGTTGCCGACGATCATGAGCTGCGCGCCCGCGGGCGAGACGAGCGCGAGCGAGCAGACGAGCAGAAGCGCCGCGAGGAGCCGGGTCGAGCGTGGGAGCCGCATCGGTGTCCCTCCGGGTGGTGTCGGGATGGTGGCGTCGGGATGCTAAGGGCACCCGGCCGCGGCGTCAACCCCGCGGATTGACGCGCCGCGACGCCCCGGGCGCGTTTCCGTTAGAATCGGCGCGTGCGGGATCTTCCGGAGCGCTTCAACGCCGCCGCGTTCTTCGTGGATCGCCACGTGGCCGAGGGACACGGCGGCCGCACCGCCTTCCGCTTCGTCGGGCGCTCGATCAGCTACGGGGAGCTCGCCGAGCGCGTCGCGCACGCCGCCGCCGCGCTCGCCCGGCGCTCGGTCGAGGTCGAGAACCGCGTGCTCCTCGTCCTCGACGACACGCCGGCGTTCGCGGCGGCGTTCTGGGGCACGGTGACGCTCGGCGCGGTGGCCGTGCCGGTCAACACGCTGATGGCGGACGCCGAATACGAGTTCCTGCTGAACGACAGCCGGGCGAAGGCGGTGGTGGCCGAGGACGCGCTCGCCATCCGGCTCCGCGCCCTGCGGGGACGCTGCCCTTGGCTCCGCGACGTCGTCACGCCTGAGGATCTCGAGCGCGAGCCCGGCGTGCGCGTCGAGCCGGCGGCGACCTGCCGCGAGGACGTCGCGTACTGGGGCTACACCTCGGGCTCGACGGGCCCGCCCAAGGCGGCCGTCCATGCGCATCAGGACTTCGTGCGCGCGGCGGAGCTCGTCGGCTCGGCCGTCTTCGGCATCGGCCCGGACGACCTCACGTACTCGGCCTCGAAGCTCTACTTTCCCTTCGGCCTCGGCAACACGCTCTACTTCCCGGCGCTCGCGGGCGCGGCGTCGGTGCTCGTCCCGGAGCGGACGACGCCCGAGCGCGCCTTCGAGGCGATCACCGCCGAGCGCCCGACCATCTTCTTCGCCGTCCCGACGCTCTACGCACGGATGCTCCAGGTGGCCGAGGCGGAGCATCGCTGGGACCTCTCCTCGCTGCGTTTCTGCGTGTCCTCCGGCGAGACGCTGCCCCCGGCGATCTTCGACGCCTGGGCCGACCGCTTCGGCCTCGAGCTCGTGGAGGTCGTCGGCTCCACCGAGACGCTCCACGACTTCATCGCGAACCGCCCGGGCAAGGCGCGGCGCGGCTCCGCGGGCCAGCTCGTCCCGGGCTTCGAGGCGCGGCTCGTGGACGACGCGGGCCAGCCGGTCGTCCCCGGTGCCGCCGGCCACCTCCTCATCAAGGGGCCCACGACGTCGCCCTTCTACTGGAACCGCCTCGAGCGAACGCGCGCGACGATGCTCGGCGAGTGGCTCAGAACGGGCGACGTGTTCGTCCAGGACGAGGACGGCGGGTTCACCTTCGCCGGCCGGGCCGACGACATGGTGAAGGTGAGCGGGCGCTGGGTCTCGCCCGCGGAGGTGGAGGCCCACCTCGTGCAGCATCCCGCGGTGCTGGAGGCCGGCGTGATCGGGCGCCCGGACGCGGACGGGCTCACGAGGATCCACGCGGCGGTGGTCCTGAAGGACGGCACGCGCGCGTCGGACACGCTCGCCTCGGAGCTCAGGCGCTTGGTCGCCGCCGGCGCGGCGGGCTACAAGGTGCCCCACGCGATCGAGTTCGTCGCCGAGCTTCCGAAGACGGCGACGGGCAAGATCCAGCGCTTCCGTCTCCGGGACGGGGCCTGAGCCGCGTGCGCGTCGTCGCCGAGCGGGTGTCGAAGACCTACACGGCCCGGCTCGGCCATCCGGTGGAGGCCCTCCGGGACGTGAGCCTCGCCGTGGGCGCGGAGGAGTTCGTCGCGCTCCTCGGCCCATCGGGCTGCGGCAAATCCACACTCCTCAGCATCGTCGCGGGGCTCCTCCGGCCGAGCGCGGGCCACGTCTTCCTCGAGGGCGAGCTCGCGCCGGGGCAGTCGGCGACCGCGATGGTCTTCCAGGAGTTCGCGCTCTTTCCGTGGCGCACCGTCCAGACGAACGTCGAGTTCGGCCTGGAGGAGCTGGGTGTGCGGGCGCGCGAGCGCGCGGCGCGGGCTCGCGACTACATCGCGCTCACGGGGCTCGGCGGCTTCGAGGCGAGGTACCCGCACCAGCTCTCCGGCGGCATGCGCCAGCGCGTCGGCATCGCGCGTGCCCTCGCCGTAGACCCGGCGGTGCTCCTCATGGACGAGCCCTTCTCGGCGCTCGACGCGCAGACGCGCCAGCTCATGCAGGAGGAGCTGCTCCTCATCTGGGAGCGCACGCGCAAGACGATCCTCTACGTCACGCACAACATCCAGGAGGCGGTGTACCTCGCGGATCGCGTCGTGGTCCTGTCGCGCCGACCCGGCCGCGTCCTGGCGATGGTGCCGGTCGAGCTCGGCCGGCCGCGCGCCGAGGCGCTCCTGGGCAAGCCCGAGTTCGCGGAGGCGGTCGAGCGGATCTGGGCGCTCATCAAGGGCGAGGCGCAGCGCGCGCTCGAGGAGGCGCGGTGAGCGCGCGGATCCCGGTGCCCGACCGCGCGCGCGCCCTCGAGCGGCGCGATCATCCGGCGCTTCGCGTCGCCGCGCTCGTCGCCCTCCTCGTCCTCTGGGAGCTCGTCACGCGCACCGGCCGGATCCCGGCGCTCTTCTTGCCGTCGCCGCTCGGCGTGATCGACGCCGGCGTCGAGATGGTGAGGTCGGGGGAGCTGGTGAGCCACATCGCGACGAGCCTCAGGCGCATCGTCCTCGGTTTCGGGCTCGGCGCCCTCGGCGGCGTCTCGGTCGGGCTCGCGGTCGGCTTCTGGAGCGTCGCGGAGGCCGTCGGCAACCCGCTGATCGCGGCGACCTTCCCGATCCCCAAGATCGCGCTCCTGCCGCTCCTCATCCTCTGGCTCGGGATCGGCGAGGCGTCGAAGGTCGCCGTGATCACGCTGGGCGTGTTCTTTCCGATGGCGATCAACACGTACACGGGCGTGCGCACCGCCGACCCATTGCTGATCCGTGCGGCCGCGAGCTTCGGCGCCGGGCGCTGGAGCCTCATCCGCAAGGTCCTGCTCCCATCGGCGCTCCCGATGATCTTCGCGGGCCTCAAGCTGGGCGCCGGGACGGCGCTCCTGCTGCTCGTCGCGGCGGAAATGATCGCGGCCAACGCCGGCATCGGCTTCCTCATTCTCCACGCGCAGAACCTCATGGAAACGACGAAGCTCATGGTGGGCATCGTCCTGCTTTCCCTGCTGGGCGTCGCCTCGCACTGGCTCCTCGTCCGGCTCGAGCGCGCCGCGATACCATGGAAGGCGCCGTGAACAGCGCTTGGGGCTCGGCCCGCGGCGACGCGGGCGGTGGCCGGGGGGCCTTCGTGATGAGACGTCTCGTCGCGCTGCTGATGGCCGCTCTGGTCTGGGGCGGCGTGACGGCGGCGCGCGCGCAGGGACCGAAGGTGAAGCTCGGCGTGCTCAGGCTGACCTCGTCCGCGGTCCTGTTCGTCGGCGCCGAGAAGGGCTACTTCAGAGAGTTCGGCGTCGAGCCCGAGTTCGTCTTCTTCGACGCGGCCCAGCCGATCGCCGTCGCGATCGCCTCGGGCGACCTCGAGGTCGGCGCGACGGGGCTCACGGCCGGGCTCTACAACATCGTCGCGGGCGGCGTGCGGATCTGGATCGTCGCCGACAAGGGCCGCGAGTGGCCGGACCACAACCTGACGGCGCTCGTCGCCCGGAAGGACCTGTACGACGCCGGCGCCCGGACGCTCCGAGACCTCAGGGGAAAGAAGATCGGCGTCACCCAGATCGGCTCGACCTTCCACTACAACGTGGGCCGGCTGCTCGAGAAGGAGGGGATGGCGCCGGGCGACGTCGAGCTGGTGCCGCTCCAGTCGCTCGGCGCCGTGGCCGACGCCCTCACGGCGAAACGCATCGATGCGGCGGCGACGGCCGAGCCCTTCGTCTCCCGGCTCGAGACGAGCGGCGCGGGTGTCACGCTCATCCGCACCGGCGACTCGCTCCCGTGGCAGATTGCCGTGCTGCTCTACGCCGACAGATTCGCCAGGGACCGTGCCCGCGCCGTGGCGTTCATGAAGGGCTATGTCAAGGCCTCGCGCCACTACTTCGACTCGGTGCTGAGGCAGCGCTCGGGCCCGGAGTACGACGAGATCGTGGCGATCACCGCGAAATATACCGGCGCGCGGCCCGAGCTGATCCGTCGCGGCTTTCCTTACCAGGACCGCGACGGCCGGCTGATTCCGGGCGACATCGGCCGCCAGACGGCGTGGTGGTTCACGCAGGGGCTCGTCAAGGCACCGATCAAGGACAAGGACATCGTGGACGAGACTTTTCTCCGCGAGGCCCTCAAAGGAATGAAGTGACCTGCGTGGTGACCGGGCCTTGACCTCACGGCGAATCGGCAAGCTGCTCGTCGCGAACCGCGGGGAGATCGCGGTACGGGTGATCCGCGCCTGCCGAGAGGCGGGGATCGTCTCCGTCGCCGTGTTCTCGGAGGCCGACCGCGAGGCGCTCCACGTCCTGATGGCCGACGAGGCCTATCCGATCGGGCCGCCGCCCGCGGCCGAGAGCTACCTGGCGATCGAGAAGCTGGTCGCCGTCGCCAAGAAGGCCGGCGCCGACGCGGTCCATCCGGGCTACGGCTTCCTGGCCGAGAACGCCGCCTTCGCCGAAGCGTGCGCCGCCGCGGGCCTCACGTTCGTCGGCCCGCCGCCGGCGGCGATCGTCGCGATGGGCGACAAGACCGCGGCGCGCCGGATCGCGCGCGACCTGGGCGTGCCGATGGTCGCCGGCACCCTCGAGGCCGTCGTGTCGGACGCGGCCGCGCGCGCGGCCGCGCGCGAGATCGGCTATCCGCTCATGATCAAGGCCGCGCGCGGCGGCGGCGGCAAGGGGATGCGGCTCGTCCGGCAGGAGGGCGAGCTCGAGGCGGCGCTCCGGACGGCGCGGCACGAGGCGGCGGCGGCGTTCGGCGAGAGCGCGGTCTACCTCGAGCACTACGTGGTCGAGCCGCGCCACATCGAGATCCAGGTGCTCGCCGACTGCCACGGCCGTGTCGTCCACCTCGGAGAGCGGGAATGCTCCATCCAGCGGCGCCATCAGAAGCTGATCGAGGAGTGTCCCTCGCCCTTCGTGGACACCGCGATGCGTCGGCGGATGGGTGAGGCCGCGTGCCGCCTCGCCATGGCCGCCGGCTACGTGAACGCGGGCACGGTCGAGTTCCTCGTGGACGCCGAGCGTAACTTCTACTTCCTCGAGATGAACACGCGGCTCCAGGTCGAGCACCCCGTGACCGAGATGGTCACCGGGATCGACCTCGTCCGCGAGCAGCTCCGGATCGCCGCGGGCGAGCCGTTGGGCGTGGCGCAGGCCGACGTCGCGTGGCGCGGCGCCGCGATCGAGTGCCGGATCAACGCCGAGGACCCGTTCGGGGGATGGCTCCCGTCGCCGGGCACGATCACGGGGCTCCGCGCGGCCACGGGTCCGTGGGTGCGTGACGACTCCGGCGTCTACGAGGGCTACACCGTGCCGCGCTTCTACGACACGCTCCTCGCCAAGCTGATCGTCTGGGGCGCCGATCGGGCGACCGCGATCGAGCGCATGGCGCGCGCGCTCGCCGAGTACAAGGTGGTCGGCGTGCGCACGACGATCCCGGTTCTTGCGCAGCTCGTGAAGCACCCGGATTTCGGCGCGGGCCGCCTCTCGACCGGCTTCGTCGACCGGATCCTGCCCTCGATCCGGACGCCCTCGGGCAAGCAGCGCTCGATCGCCGTGATCGCCGCGGTCCTCGCCGAGTACGAGCGCCTCGGCCACCGAACGATCGCCGAGCCCGACGCCGCGACGCGCAGCCCGTGGCGCTGGAGTCCGCCTCTCCAGTCATGGCGAGAACGCACACGATGACACGACGCGCGCCTCGGGCCGGCCACCCACGGGGCGAGCCGGCCTCGCGGACCTCGGTACAATGAAATTCGTCGCGAGCCTCGGCGACGCGGTCGAGGTCGTCGAGGTCACGGGTGAGCGCGGGCGCTACCGGGTGACGCTCGGCGGCGAGGTGTGGGACGTGGACGCTCGGCTCACGGTGCAGGGCATCTACTCCCTTCTGATCGCCGGCGTCTCCTACACCGCCGACGTCACCGACCGCGACGGCTCGTGCGTCGTGGACGTCGGGGACGAGACGTACGTGATCCGCGTCGAGGAGCAGGCCCGGTACATCATCCGCACCAGGGCCGGCGCGGCCGGCGGCCGCGGCCACCAGACGCTCGTGTCGCCCCTCCCGGGCAAGGTCACGCACGTGGCCGTTTCGGCGGGTGACGCCGTCAACGCGGGAGACCCGCTCCTCGTGATCGAGGCGATGAAGATGGAGAACGAGCTGCGCGCCAGCGCGCCGGGCATCGTCGCGGAGGTGCGCGTCCAGTCTGGACAGACCGTGAACGCCGGCGACGTCCTGATCGTCATCGACTAGAATGGACGCACGCATGACCGAGGCGGCGATCGATTTCAGGCGGGTCGGCAAGTGGTTCGGCAAGGTGCAGGTCCTCCGCGACATCACCCTCGTGGTCCACGCCGGCGAGGTCGTCGTCGTGTGCGGCCCGTCGGGCTCGGGCAAGAGCACGCTGATCCGCTGCGTGAACGCGCTCGAGCCGATCCAGGAGGGCGAGCTCCTCGTCCTCGGAGAATCGCTCACGGTGCCCCGCGTCAACCTCTCGGCCCTCCGGACCCGTGTCGGCATGGTCTTCCAGTCGTTTAACCTCTTTCCGCACATGACGGTCCTCCAGAACATCATGCTGGCGCCGATCAAAGTCCGGGGGCTCACCCGCGCCGAGGCCGAGAGGACGGCGCGCGTTCTGCTCGAGCGCGTGCGCATTCCGGACAAGGCGGACGTGTACCCGGCGAACCTCTCGGGCGGCCAGCAGCAGCGGGTCGCGATCGCGCGGGCGCTGGCGATGCAGCCGAAGATCATGCTGTTCGACGAGCCCACGTCGGCGCTCGACCCGGAGATGATCAACGAGGTGCTCGACGTCATGACCGACCTGGCCAAGGAGGGCATGACGATGATGTGCGTCACCCACGAGATGGGATTCGCGCGGCGGGTCGCCCACCGCGTCGTCTTCATGGATGCGGGGCAGGTGGTCGAGGAGGCGGCGCCCGAGGCGTTCTTCGCCGCCGCGAAATCGGACCGCGCCAGAGAATTCCTGTCGAAGATCCTCACCCACTAACCGGAGGCCACTGATGAAGCGCCTGTTCGCCCTCGTTCTCACGCTCGCGCTCGGGCTGGCGACATCGACGCCCGCGCGCGCGGAAGGCACGCTCGACAAGATCAACCAGAGCGGCGTGCTGGTGATCGGCACCCGCACGGCGTCGCCGCCCTTCGCCTTCGTCAACAAGAACAACGAGTGGGTCGGCTTCTCGATCGACCTCGTCGAGCAGGGTGTGCTGCCGTCCCTGTCGAGGAAGCTCGGCAAGCCGATCAAGCTCGAGAAGAAGGAGTCAACGCCGCCGACGCGGATCCCGCTCCTGACCTCGAACGCGGTGGACCTGATCGCGGGCACGATGACCGACACGCGCACGCGCCGCGACTCGGTGGACTTCAGCATCACGTTCTTCGTGACCGGCGCCCAGTTTCTGGTCAAGCGGTCGAGCCCCATCAAGGGCATCGAGTCGATCGCGGGCAAGCGCGTCGCGGCGCAGCAGGGCTCGACCAACGCCAAGATCATCCGCGAGCGCGTGCCCACCGCGAAGCTGCAGGAGTTCCCGGACCAGCCCGCGGCCTTCCAGGCGCTCACGCAGGGCCAGGTCGACGCGTACACGAACGACGGGATCCAGCTCTACGGGCTCAAAGCCAAAGCGCCGAAGCCGGACGACTGGAAGGTGGTCGGCGATTTCTTCTCGTACGAGCC
>Ga0137396_10001712_pt1 | contig 11758 bp, 18 predicted proteins | sample czc16metaG_FD_108284 | JGI IMG/M metagenome (GOLD analysis project Ga0137396, IMG submission 108284) | Vadose zone soil microbial communities from Angelo Coast Range Reserve, California, USA - czcobulk3.16 metaG | ecosystem: Environmental > Terrestrial > Soil > Vadose zone | place: USA...
ATCGCGTTTGCGGTTGTGCTGTGCGTTTACACCGCGGTGAATAGGTTCTTGCGCGGCAATGCCTGGGACCCTTATCCGTTTATTTTGCTAAACCTATTCCTTTCCATGCTGGCTGCGATCCAAGCGCCGGTCATCATGATGAGCCAGAATCGCCAGGACACAAAAGACCGCCTGCGCGGCGAACTGGATTACGAAGTCAACCGTCGTGCCGCGTCCGATATTCAGGGCTTGGCCCGCAAGCTCAATCTGCTTGGAGATAAAGTGGATGACGTCGAAGACTTGCTGCGCGAAAAACTCTCGCGCGTTGGCGAGAGAAACTAGCACTTAGCATTTAGCACTTAGCATTTGGCCCCTCAACTGTCGTTTGGACCAGCTCTGACGAAACCACCACCAGCCCGTAATGGCCAAATGCTAAGTGCTAAATGCTAAGTGCTAAATGCCAAATAAGTGCCGCGGTTCTTGGAGCGTGAATGAATATCCTGGAGTTCACATTATTGGTTTGGATCGGTTCGGTCATTGCAGGACTGCTCGGTTCTCTCACTGGACTTGGTGGCGGAGTGGTTCTGGTTCCGTTGCTGACAATCTTTTTTAAAGTGGACATTCGTTACGCCATCGGAGCATCGCTGGTATCCGTCATTGCCACCTCCTCGGGCGCGGCCGCCGCGTATGTAAAAGAGGGATTCTCCAACATCAGGATTGGTATGTTCCTCGAGATCGCCACCACTTTAGGAGCGCTGTTGGGAGCATTCCTCGCCACCAAGGTGCCCACCAGCGCGATGGCCATTATCTTCGGCCTGATGCTGTTGTACTCGGCGTTTCTTGCGCGCAAGCCGCGGGCTAGGCCTCCGGCTAATGAAGTTCCAGACCCGCTCGCCACTCGTTTGCGGCTCAATGGCAGCTTTCCAACCCCGGAAGGAATCCGGCACTACAACGTCCGCAACGTCCCTACCGGATTCAGTCTGATGTTTGGCGCGGGCACCTTATCCGGATTGCTCGGAATCGGTTCCGGAGCGGTGAAAGTCGTGGCCATGGATCAGGCGATGAAAATCCCTTTCAAGGTTTCCACCACTACCAGCAACTTCATGATTGGCGTGACTGCGGCGGCCAGCGCCGGGGTGTATTTGAACCGCGGCTATATCGATCCCGGACTCTCCATGCCGGTAATGCTTGGAGTGCTGGCTGGCTCGGTGTTGGGTACGCGAATTCTGGTGAAAGCAGACACTAAGTGGCTGCGACTTGTGTTCAGTGTCGTCATCGTCCTGTTGGGACTGCAGATGATTTACAAAGGTTTATCGGGGAGAATCTGATTGCCGATTCAACAGGAATGGACAGATCAGAAAATTGAGCAGATCGTCGGCAACCTGCTGCGAGCCGGCGTACTTCTTTCCGCTGTCGTGGTTTTATGCGGAGGTGTTCTCTACTTGATCCAGTACGGGCACGCCCCGGCCGACTACCGGGTGTTCCGCGGCGAACCCACAGACCTGAAGAGTGTCAGCGGCATACTGCGAGCCGCGTTTGCACTCGATAGCCGCGGCATCATCCAGCTTGGTTTGCTGTTGCTGATCGCTACTCCGGTGGCTCGCGTTGCGTTCTCCATCTTCGGCTTCGCAAAAGAAAAGGATCGCATGTACGTCGCATTCACGGTTATCGTGCTGCTGATTCTGCTTTATAGCCTGATCGGTTCTGCGTCGGGGGGCTAGGAATCGGAAATGCCCATGGCTGATTCTGAGATTGTTGCTTTTCAATTCAACAATCACAAATCAACAATTATTTGGAAAATCGCTATTCCGCGATGGCTTACTCTTCTACGTTGGATTCTTCAACGTTGGAACCGGGAAGCGCCAACTGCTCCGACGCAGCGGAGGGATCGATCAAGGAGTCGAGTCGATCCTGGGAATCCCCAGCCGGTTTCTCCGATTTTCGTTGGACTTTACGTTCCATTTTCTCGCGCTGCTTATCCTGCCGCGAACGTTCCTTCAGGCGTTTGTTAAAACTTGAGCGACTTCGACCAGCCATGCGCACCTCCACGGGGAATTGTGTCGCAGATCCGGCAAGCAGTGCCGAATTGCGACTGTGGCTTAATGATATCAGGCAGTAGCGGTAGAACTCAGGCTACCAGCGGGGTTCGCGAGGCTGCCGGGCATGGCCGCGGAAATCGTCGCGACCACCACCGCCGCCGCCAGAGCGTTGGCCGCGTGGGCCGCTGCTGCGCTCAGTCTTGGGCTTGGCTTCGTTGACGTTCAATGCACGGCCGCCTAGTTCCTTGCCATTGAGGGCTGCGATTGCTTTCTCGGCTTCTCCGGAGTCGGTCATCTCGACGAAAGCGAATCCGCGAGAACGTCCGGTATCACGATCGGTGACTACGCTAACTTGCTCGACAGCGCCGTGGGCGGCAAACAATGTCCGCAGCTCTGCTTCAGTTGTACTGTGAGAGATGTTGCCAACGAACAATTTCTTCATTTTATTTCCTTTTCTTCAAACCAATCTAACCCAGACTTCAATCGGCGAGCGTGCCCGAATGTTGCTTGACTGCATCCGTCCACGACCAATTAGGACGCTTTTTCTCGACCGGCGTGCGGCCCGGACGAGGATCATTCAAAGTCCGCACTGCGGCAATGCGCCAGGACGCTTCTTGAAAGCCCCAGCGTCGCGGCAAAGCTTCGCAGGCATTTGCGTACAAAGCAGCGACGGTTTGTCCCCACGCGTCGTGTCCATTATTTTTGCTGGCCACCAGAACCTCGTCCGCGCCTGGAGCCCCTGCCAGATAATCGGGTTTGCCCACCAGAAAGGCAACTGCCTGCGGAGGTTTGGCGCTTCGTACTTCACTACAAAATTCCTGCACGTTGACCGAATCGTTTCGCACATCCACCAGCACCAGGCTGTACGAATCAGCCTGCCACAGCGCGCGCGCTTCCGTGATGTCAGCAGCGCAATCTACTTCGACGCCTAGTTTGCGCATGATCTTGGCTCGCAGATCCCGCTTATTGGCGTAGGTATCCACTAAAAGTATCCGCCGTTTTCCGCTGAGTGATGCATACGAAGTGGATGATGGCCTACTCATGTGCATCCTTCATAGGTGCAGTCGACATTCGCTTGCGTTCGAGCGCTTCACCATTTTTGATTGCCGCCGCCTGAAGCAGTTCGAAAGTTCGCTTTCGTCGCTGGATATTTTGTTTTCGCACACGGTGAAACCTGGACTTATCGCCATTTCGTTCCGACATCACTTTCCTCCTAGATAGGCTGGTGCTACTTAGCCTCGATCCGAGCGTCGCGGCGCAGTTGGCGACAATGCTCGCGTCTGCGAACAAGACGTCATACCGCATTTGCGACGATTACGCGACTCTGGCGTGGCAAGAGCGAACAAGAGGACGCGTTGCAGCTGAGTTATGGAGCGCCTTTAGAGCAATTTTCTCAATCGCGAAGGCGCAGGGTGGTAGTAAGCGATGTGTCTTCGTGGTTAAGGTCACAGCAAGTATATACCTGCTGGTGCTGGAGCAGTCAGAAAACTACCTGCGATCGATGTCGCGACTTTCCACTGGCGGAAGTTCCCGAAGCGGTCGACAGAGACGGAATTGTACTGAGGAAACTGGGACCGTTACTTAGGTAGTGGGTCGGCCGACAGCCAGCTGCTCTATTTGCTAACGCAATATGCCCATTATCTGGTATGGTATAGGTGCGTTTGATTTGAATCGGTTGTGAGCAGCTTCTCGCTTTACCAGCTAGTGCCTGCCCTTAGTACCTCCGACTCACCATTCAGCGTAAATAATTTGAAAAGGATACAAGCAACAAAATGGCAGAACAAGGAACAGTAAAGTGGTTTAACGACGCCAAAGGCTATGGCTTTATCAGCCGTCAGACTGGCGAAGACGTTTTTGTGCACTTCTCGGCGATTCAGGCAGGCGGCTTCCGCAGCTTGCAAGAAGGCCAGAGTGTTGAGTTCGAGGTCACCAAAGGGCCGAAAGGCTGGCAGGCTGAGAACGTCCGGCCCCTGTAATTCGCGACAGCAGCGGTAAAAGGCGGTCTTAAATGTCTGTGGCGGACTCTTACATCGCAGCCATAGTGGCGATGATGTTTGTTGCGGGTGTGGTGCTATTCATTGTAAGGGCCCGCCATAGCTCAAAAGAACGCAAACAGTGGGAAGGCGTGCCCGCCACCACGGCAAAAGGGCGAGCACGCAACTAAAGAGGTACTAGAAAAGCACCGGCTCGGGTGCAATACTTGGGGTGTTTCCGCATGCGGGACGAATCCAAAGGCTCCTTCGCTGTAATCCGCTACAACCTGAGAACCTATGTTTCAGGTGGCGTTGTCGCCATCATCAAGGGAAAATCCAACGCCGAGACCACCCTCAAAAGTCTAGAAGGCCAGCAAAGCTCAGAAGACCGGCACGAAGGCTGGCGATATTTTCTCGAAAAAACTGACCTGAAAGCTGGAATGGACCCACAGGAGGCGACCAGCCTCCGCCAAGTAAATCTGGAACTCCGCGAATCCCAGGCTTAACCCGAAGTCGGAACGCAGAAGTGGAACTAACCGCTTCAGAGATTCTTACTTCTGAATTCTGCTTTTCACCTCTGCATTTCCGCTAATGCCGCCGTTGGGTTTCACGCAATATGGTGGCAAAGCTTCGACCACCGAAATTGAAACCCTGGTCGATCCGTCCGGTCACAGCCACTTTGGCGCCGTTCCCCGGAACCCCATAACTCTGGCTGAAGACCCACATACGGCCAGTGCCGTCATCGACTTCGAAAACGCCGGAGCCGAGCGCACCGAAAGAGCTCACAACCTGTCCGGCAATCGTCACTTCCTTGCCGGTATAACGTCCGGGATCGCGATTAATGTTCGCAATGGTGGTTCGTTGCGGGCACCCCGCAAGCAACAGGGTGCACAGTCCGATCAGAACTGCCGAAAGAACCCTAGTACGCATTTTGAGCACACGCTCCTCCTACGTCGTGAGTGGACGCAGATTCTACCTCTTTCGTTGGATGCGAAAGCAGACTTTGGTGATGGCCCTCACCAGCCGACTATAATGGCACACTTAGTGACCCAGGTGCCGAAAGCTGAATTTGAGTCGCCCCTGTTTTCTGGCCGCCTGATTCGATTCGCCCCGTAACAAGCCCAAACAGGAGGAACCGTCGTGCCAGAAACTCCACAGCAGTACACCCAGCGCATCCTCGGCCACATCGACAATAAAGAGCCGTTGCAGGTGCAGCAGTCGACTCCCAAAAAACTCTCGAGTCTGATCCGAAAACTGAACAAAAAACAACTCACCAGGCGTCCCGCGCCCGGAAAATGGTCGATCGCGGAGATTCTCGCCCATCTGGCGGATACCGAATTAGCCGGCGGCTGGCGTATGCGGATGATTTTGAGCCAGAACGGCACCCCGGTACAGGCGTTCGATCAGGATGCCTGGGCAAACACTTTCAACTACATCCAGCGTGATTCCAAATCCTCGTTGGAAACGTTCAGAGTACTGCGCGAGAACAACCTCGTACTCTTGAAATCCGTCCCAAAGAATCTTTGGGAAAACTACGGCATGCACCAGGAGCGCGGGAAAGAAAGCATCGCGCACATCGTTCGCATGTTTGCCGGACATGACTTGAATCACTTGCAGCAAATCGAAAAAATTGTGAAGGAGAGCCGTCGATGATTTCACTCTTGCCCACTGGCGGTCTTACGCGCGTATGCCTGACCAGCGCGGCGATTCCACGACTGGCGACTAGCCACTGCTTCTGAGTTCCTGATTGAGACCGGTCTCCCAGCCAGTGTAAGAAGTGATCACTCGTTACCTACGTCATCTCGCTCTGGCACTTTCTCACGCTTAGTCTGTCAGCATGAGAAACAAAAAATGGCTTCTGCTGCTGGCCGTGCTTTCCACCTGCGTCATAAGCCACGGGCAAGAAAGATATCTGCCTGACGCACCGTCCCATCACAAGTTCTGGGATCGTTCCAATACAGCCTTGTTTACCATTCATGCGGCCATGGAAGCCACGGATTTTGGGACCACGCATCAGAATCTGAGTAACGGAGGCCAGGAGATGAATCCAGTCGCAAATCGGCTTTGCGAAAGCGGAACGGCCGGCCAGGTGGTTTTCTTTGCCGGACGAACTGCTGGCGTTCTAGGCTTAAGCTACTTCTTCCACAAAACGGGACACCACAAGTGGGAGCGTGCCATCACCGCATTGGCAATCTCTGACTCCAGTTACGGCGTGATCTACAGTTTCGCTCATCATTAGAAGGTCTCTGGCGCTGAGCGGGTCGAAAACCCGGTTGACACGGGGGACCGAATCAAAGTAATTTTCCTTCGTCGGAATCCCAGGTCTCTCATGAAACGTTGGCAGTGGGCGCTTCTCATTTTTGAACTTGCGCTATTCGCACTGATTCTGGTCCTGCCCCAAGTGGAGCTGCCGGAATTTGCGTTTCAACGCGGAACCGCTCCCATCGCAGCCAAGGCGCGCTTGTCGAGTACCTCAGTTCGTCCAGCGGTCGCTCTCCAACTGCCGATGTCGATTCCCGGGCGCATCCTTGAATCGCTTGCTGAGACCAGACTGGTTCTTTCCCCCGCACGCTCGCAGACACGGCTCTCGCTGTTGTGCACATTGATCTGCTAGCCGCTGCTATTACCCCTTACTCACCCTGTTAACCCATTAAATGAGTTTGCTCCGCGCGGGCGTGCCCGTGGCTCTATTGCGGGTGCGTGGAGCCTCGGGGCAGTCGCTCCGGTTGGGTGTGCGCTGGAGGATCCGCAAGGATCGCGCCTCCATCCGTTGAATGACTGCCCCGTGTTAAGTTCAGCACTCAGCAATCAGCACTCGGCATTCAGCCACTCGCGGCTCGGGAGCAGGATGCTAAGTCCCAAGACTCTTGCTAGGTGCTGAGTGCTGAGTGCTGTCTCCCCTACCGTGATCGCGCCAGCACCAACGTCACATCATCCGGCTGTTCGTTAGCGCCAATCCAGTCGTCCACGGCGGCGGTCACGATTTCGCTGATGCGTGCCAGCGGTAATTGCCGATTCTCGCGAACTAATTCAATCAGCCGGTGTTCACCGAATTCGCCAAAATCATTTTCCGGCTCGGTGACGCCATCGCTATAGGCGAGAAAGATCTCGCCACGCCTCAATGGGACGCAATCTTCTTCATAATGGACCTGGTTGAAGAGCCCGATGACGGTGCCTCCGCACTCCAGTCGCCGGAATGAACCATCTTCACCCAGGATAATCGGTGGCAGGTGGCCGGCATTGCTGTAAGTGAGTTTGCGTTGTTGCCCGTCGTAAATTCCCAGGAATAAAGTGGCATATTTTTCCGCCGGCGTGCTGTCGTAGAGATGATGGTTCAACAACGAAAGCATCGTCGCGGCAGAAACCTCAGCTCCCTGCAAGGTTGAAGCTCCTTTCCCAGAGCCTGCGATTGCGCCCACCGGTACTGCCTCCTGCAGCAGTGGAATGCTTTCCAGACTGTAGGCTCGCACGGCGGAATGAATGGTGGCCATCAACAACGCAGCTGAAATTCCTTTCCCGCTGATGTCTCCTACCGCCAGAATCAGTCTTTCGGGGCCCAGAGTTAAGAAGTCGTAGTAATCGCCACTCACGGTTCGAGCGGGACGGCAGAATCCGTGTACCTCGAGCGAGGGAAGCTGAGAAATACGTTGTGGAAAAAGTTGTTCCTGTACTTCCTGCGCAATGGCCAACTCATTTTCCAGACGCTGCTTCTGCTTTTGTTCCTCGATTAGTTTCTCAATCGAAGCCGTCATGGAATTAAATGAGTTCGCCAGGGTAGCGAGCTGATCGTTCGACTTCACCGGAATGCGATGGCTGAAATCACCACGATTGATGTGTTTGGTGGCCTCGTAAAGTTGAGCCACGGCTCCCGTGACGGTGCGCGTCAGGCGCGTGCCAATGAGTAACGCCGCCGGCAGTAGGATCACCCCGAGTCCCACGGCCATTACCAGCAAAATTACCTCGACTCCCTTAGCGAAGTCGCCCAAGGCAGCGAACAGCCGGGCATAAAGGATCGAAGGACGAGTCTGAATCTGTAGCACGGCGCCCGCTCTCTTTTGCTCTCCGGTTGCCCAGTCCACCACGGGAAGCGGCGTCCCGAAGTCAATTTCACGATCGAATCTTCCGTTGGACGCGGCCAAATTCCCAGCCGTGAAACTGGGACGAAGGTGTTCTTCCCCGTTCTGAATGTCTATCGCGTCCTTGCTCGCCCGATACTTAAACCCTTCGTTGGCTTTCTGCTCTTGAGAGGCAAGAGGTGCGGATTTGTTCGCAGGAACGCTGGTTTGCTGTGGTTCCGGGGCTGAGACGTAAAGCGTAATCTCGCCAAGTTCAGCGGCCACCTGATCCAACAGCTTTCGATCCAGCTCGTCACTCGAAATAACTGTCAGCTTCCGAGGACCGACATTCAAGACCGTCGCGGCGCGAAGATAAATCTTGCCCTGATCGCGTACCACTGCCTTGAAGCGAGGAGTTAGAAACGAAGGCAGCGAAAACGGTGTGCCCTCCTTTCGGTCGCAAACCGGCAAAGCTTTTGCGTCCTGCCATCCACAGATCTCCTGGTGTGACCAGGACGGCTCATGTCGCCTGAGTCCTTCCAGAGAGTCTGCTGTTGCCTTTTCGCTCCGTTCCAGGCGGGTTGCCAATTCATTCGCAATGGCTGCGTTCGCAGCTTCCAAACTACGCAGGCGGGAATTCAGCTCCGAGATCACAACAAAGTTGGCAAACTGTCCAGCGAACAAATAAATGGTGATGAGTGCCATTGCCGCCAGCAGAGCGGTGGGTATCACACCGATGAAGACGTAAGTGACAATCAGCCGGTTGCGAAGTCGCCACAGAAGTCTTTTCTTGAGCCAGCGGTAGGCCACAATGGCGAACAGAACGATGATCCCGAAGCTCAGGAAGAACACCCAGCCGGTGAGGCTCTCTCCGTAGGAAAGCTTGAATAGCCCAAGCAATTTCTGCAGCGCAAACAGCAGCAGATTCAATCCCAACAAGTACCAGGCCGTTCGCGCCACCTTGCCGGTGGGCATCAAGCCCATTTCAAATAATCGAAGACGGAGATGGCGGAAATAATTCATTACACACAACTGATTATAGATGCCCGTAAAAGGCCAACTTTTACCGTCAAATCTCCGGGTAAAAGTCGAAGAAAGCCTCAAGACTGGTCTTTAACTGATTCTCGATCTCTTCTTTGCTGCCTTCGAGTACGTGCATAGTGACGTGCGCTTCGCGCCCGTTTTTGAGCTTAAGCGTGGCGTCTCCCACTTCAGCCACTTCCTCGGAAGGCAGCAAACGCATTCCATAGACTAGCGTTAGATTTGCCATTGCGTAATTCTAATGCACCCGCCTCGGTTCGCAGGTCTCAGGCGCCGGGTCTCAGGTCGTGGTTCGAAACCGACACGTGAGACCTGACACCCGAGCCCCGACACCTAACCTGCTAAAATCCTTCCGTGCTCCAGAGATTCTTCCTACTTCTGATCAGCATTGGGGCAGTGAGCGCTGCCGCGCAGCAGCCATCCCAGCCGCAAGTCAAAGTAAATGTGCTCAACGTCTGCTCGCCTTCCCCCGAAGAGAAGGAAGCGATTGTCTCGGCGCTCACCCGCATACCAAAGCAGCCGTTGTTCAGCCCGGATTTCGAAGTCGATCGCGGACGCACCAGCCTTCAGGAGGGTCCCGGTTTTCTTCAACCTGGCCAAAGCGGTCAGGATTCTTCCCAGTCCGCGACGGCCACGTGGGTGCGAATCCGTCGTGAATTTTCCTTCCAAGCGATGTTTTCCACGGTGCAGTATTCGTTCAGCCAGGACGCGAAAACCATGATGGAGACGTTAGTATTTCGCGTGCGCGACCCCAAAGATCTGATGCAGGTTTCGATTGAGGACAGCGCGTCGTCGGTGACCTCGCCCTCAGGCATGCTGTCCACCAACACACCCGTCAGCAGAATCAAATTGGAACGTTTTGGCAAGCCTTCGGTTGTGCTCGCCCGCTGCCCCGCGCCTGAAGCCGGGCCTGCGCCGGACCAAAGCGCCTATGGCCCACTATTTCAGAATGCGTCCGACATTGTCGCGAACTACCGTAGTCTGCTACGAGCTGCCCGTGTCGTGCCCGACGAACTGGCGCGTGTCGACTTGTTCGCTCCCTCGAAGCCACTGCCAAAGGCCGCCGTCAGAAAGCCTGCGCCCAAAAAAAAATGATCTCCTGTATGCTGCATTTCCGGCTTGCAACTAATTCCGGAATTCACAATCTAAAACCTTAACTACATGGATAACATTCGCAATGTCGTCATCATCGGATCCGGCTGCGCAGGTCATACTGCTGCTCTCTACACCGCACGTGCCAAGCTAAAACCGCTGGTGCTGGAAGGTCACGAGCCTGGTGGCCAGCTCTCGCTCACTACGCTGGTAGAAAATTTTCCCGGATTCCCCGAAGGCATTCAGGGTCCAGCGCTGATCGAAAACATGCGCACGCAGGCGGGCCGTTTCGGCGCCCGCTATGAGCTGGGTCATGTAGTCAGTGCTGACCTGAGCAAACGCCCTTTCACGTTGCAGGTTGGTAAGGAAAAGATTCTCACCCAGACTCTGATCATTGCTACCGGCGCTTCGGCACGATGGTTGGGACTGCCCAGCGAGCAGGCACTGATTGGACACGGAGTCTCGTCATGCGCCACATGTGATGGTTTCTTCTTTTCCGGCAAAGAAATTGCCGTAATCGGGGGCGGAGATTCCGCTATGGAAGAAGCCATCTTCCTCACTCGCTTCGCCTCTAAAGTAACGCTGATCCATCGCCGCGACCAGTTCCGTGCCTCCAAGATCATGCTCGACCGCGCCCAGCAGAACGACAAAGTGCACTTCCTCACGGACACAGTAGTGGAAGATGTTTATGACCCAGCCCAACGGGAAGTCACGGCCCTCAAGCTGCGCAATCTGAAGACCGACAAGGTCTGGGATTTTCCCACCAGCGCCATGTTCCTGGGCATCGGACATAATCCCAACGCCAGAATGTTCGAAGGCCAACTCGATCTGGATCAAGACGGATACATCATTACAAAGGATTATGTCTTCACCCGCGTGCCCGGCGTATATGCCTGTGGCGACGTGCAGGACCGACGCTATCGGCAGGCCATTACCGCCGCCGGAACTGGATGTATGGCTGCACTAGAGGCAGAGAGATTTCTAGAACAGGACGAGTAGGCCGTCAAAAATTCCTCACAGTGAGATTCTAAAATGAACTATCGCACTCTTGGACAGACCGGCCTCAAAGTCAGTGAGATCAGCTTCGGCGCTTGGGCAATCGGCGGCACCAGTGAAGCCGCCGGCACGCAATGGGGATGGGGCGAAACACCAGAAGCTGACGCCATCGCCGCTATCCGCCGTGCTCGCGAACTGGGTGTGAATTTTTTCGACACAGCTGACGTTTATGGCAACGGACGCAGCGAGGAAGTCCTTGGCAAGGCTCTCTCTTCAGAATGGGACAAAGTTTACGTTGCTTCTAAAGTCGGCAACGTCGTGCGGAACGGCGTCGGCGGCAAAGACTGGAGTCGCCAGCATATTGTGCAGTCCTGTGAAGCCAGCCTGCGACGCCTTAAGAAGGATGTGATCGATCTTTACCAGCTCCACAACCCGGACGAGCATGACATCCGCAAGGGCGACTGGCCCGAAACTCTCGAACTACTTCAGAAGCAGGGCAAGATCCGCTGGTACGGCGTATCGGTCTTCTTGCCGGAAGAAGGTATGGCGGTCCTCGAGCGCGGCAAAGGACAAGTAATTCAAC
>Ga0137396_10001714_pt1 | contig 11751 bp, 7 predicted proteins | sample czc16metaG_FD_108284 | JGI IMG/M metagenome (GOLD analysis project Ga0137396, IMG submission 108284) | Vadose zone soil microbial communities from Angelo Coast Range Reserve, California, USA - czcobulk3.16 metaG | ecosystem: Environmental > Terrestrial > Soil > Vadose zone | place: USA...
CCTGCAGCCGCTCGCAATCCTCCCGCGCCGCGTACAGCAGGTCCGCCTGCTTCTCGGTGAGCGATCCGACAGTCCCCTCCACAAGGATGTGGATGGCCATGCGCAGCGAGGTGAGCGGCGTGCGGAACTCGTGCGCCACCGTCGCCACCAGGTCGTTCTTCAGCTCGTCGAAGCGCAGCAGGCGGGTCACGTCCTGCAGCACGATGGTCGCGCCGACGACGGCGCCCTGCTCCGAATAGAGCGGACTGGCCCGGGGCAACAGCCGCCGCTCCACGCCGGACGAGAGCACCCGCAGCGCATCGTCCAGGCCGCGGGGCACGTAGGCGCCCTTGCCGCCGACCACGTGCTGCCGCACCCGCTCGATCGCGTCGCGAACGTCGGGCTGCACGCGAACGAGCGGGTCCGGGCCGGCGCCGATCTGCAGCAGCGTCTCGGCGCTCTGGTTCACGTTCAGGACCCGGCCGTCCACTCCGAGCACCACCACCGGGTCGGGCAGGCTGTCGATGGCCGCCTGCGAGCTCTGCTGGGCCTGGAGCAGCTCTCCCAGCGAGCTGGAGCGGTACTCGCGCAGCCGGTTGGCCATGGTGTCCAGCTCGCGCCCGACCTCGGCCAACTCGTCCTCGCCCTCGATGCCGGCCCGCGCGTCCAGGTCGCCCTCGCCGATGCGCCGCACCGCCATGCTGAGCCGGGACAGCGGCCGCAGGGCGCCGGCGGTGAGCGAAGCCGACGCGAGGAGCCCCAGGGTGAGCGCGGCGGCGGTGGCGAAGAGCAGCAGCGCCCGGCTCTTCTCGGCGGCCCGGCGCGCCTCCTCGCTCTTGCGCACCATCGCGTCCTGGTTGATCTCCAGGATCCGCTCGGCGGCCACCTTCACGCGCAGGAAGGCGGGCTGCATGACGGTGAAATAGCGCTCGCGCAGCGCGGCCGGAGCCGAGAGCTCCCGATACGACTGCGACGCTTGCAGGTACCGGATCCACTCGCCGCGCAGCCCCTGGGTCGCTTCCTTCTCGCCCGGCTCGGTGATGTTCCGCTCCTGTACGCGCAGCTCGTCCTGGAACCACTCGGTGTTCGCAGTGGCCTGCCCGTCCGACAGGTCCGGACGGCCCAGCGCCCGGAACGTGGCGGCGCTGTCGATCCGCTCCAGGGCTTCCTTCATCCGCTGCGCCGCGAGCACGCTCCGATAGTTGTCCTGCAGGATGCGTTCCGAGCTGCGCCCCAGGTCGCCCAGGGTACCCAGCGCGATCGCGCCGAGCACCGCCAGCACGGCCGCGAGCGGGGCCTGGGCGAAGAGCAGCTTCCGCCGGAGCGTCATGGCTCGTCCTCGAACGCCACCACGTGCACGTCGGCGTCGCGCGCCTCCCGGAGCAGCGTGAGTGGCACCGAGCCGAACAGCACCTGCCTCCACCAGGGCTGCAGGGAGCGCCCGACGACGATGTGCGCCACCCCATGGGTGCGCGCGAAGTCGAGGATCGCCTGCGCCGGGTCGGTCGACTTGAGCCGCACCACCTCTGCGCCCAGCTCCTTGGCCTTCTCGATGTTCTGCAGGAGGTGCCGCTGCGCCTCGGAATCGATCAGGTGCGGAGCCTCTTGCGGCGTCTCGACGTAGACCACGAACCAGTCGGTGTTGAGGCGCCCCGCCATGCGCGATCCGCGCGAGAGCAGCGTCTTGGCGCGCGGCGGATTCGAGGCCAGGCACACCATCACCCGCCCTGAGGTGTTCCCCTTCTGCTCCAGCGCGCCGCGCGCCCCCGCGCGGTCCAGGCTCTCCGCCACCTCGCGCAGGGCCAGCTCGCGCAGGGTGGCGAGGTTCGCGTCCTTGAAGAAGTTCTCCAGCGCCCAGGAGACCTTCTCGGGCGCGTAGATCTTGCCCTGCTGCAGGCGCTCCTGCAGGTCCTCCACCGCGAGGTCGAGGTTCACCACCTGGTCGGCCTGCTTGAGGAAGCTGTCCGGCACCGTCTCGCGCACCGAGACGCCGGTGACGCGCTCGATCAGCCCGTTCAGCGACTCGAGGTGCTGCACGTTGAGCGCGCCGAGCACGTTGATTCCCGCGTCGAGCAGCGCCAGCACGTCCTGCCAGCGCTTGCGGTTGACGGACCCGGGGACGTTGGTGTGCGGGATCTCGTCGACGACCGCGATCTGGGGCCTGCGCCGCACCACCGCGTCGACGTCCATCTCCTCGATCGGCACGCCGCGATACTCGATGCGATTGCGCGGCACCACCTCGAGGCCCTCGACGAGCGCGGCCGTCTCGGCGCGCCCATGCGTCTCGATGTACGCGACCACCACGTCGACGCCCCGGCGGCGCAGGTCGTGCGCTTCCTGCAGCATGCGGTACGTCTTGCCCACCCCGGCCGCGAAGCCGACGTACAGCTTGAGCCGCCCGCGGCGGCCCCGCTCGACCAGCTCGAGAAAGTCTTCCGGGCGGCGGCCCGTCTTCCGCTCGGGAATGCTCATGCCGAAGGCGCGTCCTTCCTTTCGCGCCAACGGATCCCATAAAGGCCGCGCTGGGAAAAGGGCAGAGCGACCTACTCGCGGCGGCTGGCAAGCGGCGGCGGCCGGCCGAAGAGGCGGTCCAGCGCCAGGTTCAGCAGCAGCACGTTCACGCGCGGCTCGCCGAGCACCAAGAGGTCCCTTCCCTCCACATTCGCCTCGATCACCGCGCGCACGCGTTCGGGAGCGACGCCCCTCGCGTGCGCGACGCGCGGAGCTTGCCACAAAGCGGCCTCCGGCGAGAGGTGGGGGTCGAGGCCGCTGGCGGAAGCGGTCACGAGCTCCGCGGGGACCAGGCCTTGCGCGTCCGGGTTCTCCTGCTGCAGCCGCTGGACCTCCTTGACGGCCCGGTCGCGCAGCGCCTTGGAGGTGGGCCCCAGGTTCGAGCCGCCCGACGCGCTCGCGTCGTAGCCCTTCTCGCCCGCGGCGGAGGGGCGCGGCTGCAGGTACGGCGCGGTGGCGAACGGCTGCGCGATCAGCTCGGACCCGACCACGCGCCCTTGCTCGTCGGTGACGAGGCTGCCGCGCGCCCGGCCTGGAAACAGCGCGAGGGCCACGCCGGTGGTGAGCAGCGGGTACGCGACCCCGGTGAGGACCAGAGTGACCAGGGTGGCGCGGATGGCGACGAGCAGCTCTTTGCGAGGCATGCGGACCTCCTACGCGAGACCGATCGCGGCCAGGGCCAGGTCGATTGCTTTGATGCCGACGAACGGCGCGATCACGCCGCCGACGCCGTAGACGAGCAGCGAGCGGCGCAGCAGCGCCGACGCGCCGAGGGGCCGGTAGCGGACGCCCCGCAGCGCCAGCGGGATGAGCAGGATGATGATGATGGCGTTGAAGATGACCGCGGAGAGGATGGCGCTGTAGGGGGAGGCGAGCCGCATCACGTCGAGCGGCTTCAGCTCCGGGAATACTCCGACGAACAACGCCGGAAGGATGGCGAAGTACTTGGCCACGTCGTTCGCGATCGAGAACGTGGTCAAGGTGCCGCGCGTCATGAGGAGCTGCTTGCCGACCTCGACCACCTCGAGCAGCTTGGTCGGGTCGGAATCGAGGTCCACCATGTTGCCGGCTTCCTTCGCGGCCTGCGTCCCTGTGTTCATGGCCACGCCCACGTCGGCCTGCGCAAGGGCAGGGGCGTCGTTCGTTCCGTCGCCGGTCATGGCGACCAGCTTCCCTTTCGCTTGCTCCTCCCGGATGAGGCGCATCTTCGCCTCGGGCGTCGCCTCTGCCAGGTAGTCGTCGACTCCCGATTCCTTGGCGATGGCGGCCGCGGTGCGCGGGTTGTCGCCGGTGATCATCACCGTCCGGATGCCCATCGCGCGGAACCGGGCGAAGCGCTCCGCGATGCCCCCTTTGACCACGTCCTTGAGGTGGATCAGCCCCAGCACCCGGGCGCCGTCGGAAACCGCGAGCGGCGTGCCTCCCGCGTCGCCGATGCGCCAGGCCGCCTGCACCACCTCGTCGGGAGTCTTCCCGCCGCTCCGCTGGACGTGCGCAGCCACCGCGTCCACCGCGCCCTTGCGGATCACCCTGCCGGCCAGGTCGGCGCCGCTCATCCGCGTCTGCGCACTGAAGGCGATGAAGTGGGCGATTCCCTTGGTCTCCCGCCCGCGCAACCCGTACCGCTCCTTGAGCAGCACGACGATGGACCGGCCCTCCGGCGTCTCGTCGGCCAGGCTCGCGAGGTGCGCCGCGTCCGCCAACTCGGCGGCGCTGACCCCTGGGGCAGGGAGGATGTCGGTCGCCAGCCGGTTGCCGAGCGTGATGGTGCCGGTCTTGTCGAGCAGCAGCGTGTCCACGTCGCCGGCCGCCTCGACGGCTCTGCCACTCATGGCCAGCACGTTCTTGCGCAGGAGGCGGTCCATGCCGGCGATGCCGATGGCCGAGAGCAGCCCGCCGATGGTGGTGGGAATCAAGCAGACGAGGAGCGCGACCACGGCCGTCGCTCCCAGCCCGATGCCCGAGTAGAGGCCGAGCGGCACCAGGGTGACGCAAGCAAAGAGGAAGATGATGGTGAGCCCCACCAGGAGGATATGGAGCGCGATCTCGTTCGGCGTCTTCTGCCGCGCCGCCCCTTCGACCAGCGCGATCATGCGGTCGAGGAACGACTCGCCCGGGTTGGAAGTGATCCGCACCACGATCCGGTCGGAGAGCACCTTGGTGCCGCCCGTCACCGCCGAGCGATCGCCACCGCTCTCGCGGATGACGGGCGCCGACTCGCCGGTGATGGCCGACTCGTCGACCGAGGCGATGCCCTGGATCACCTCGCCGTCGCCGGGGATGAGCTGGTTCGTCTCGACGACCACCAGGTCGTCCTTCTTCAGCCGCGAGGCGGGAATCATTTCCTCGTTGGCGAGGGGGATGACGTCCTCCGGCGCCGGCCAGGTGCGCACCTTCCGCGCGACCGTCTCCTGGCGCATGCGGCGCAGCGCGTCCGCTTGCGCCTTGCCTCTCCCTTCGGCCACCGCCTCGGCGAAGTTGGCGAAGATCACCGTGAACCAGAGCCAGAGCGAGACGGCGAGCGTGAACCAGCGGGGCGCCGCTCCGGGCGGCGGAGCGGTCAGATCGCGCAGCCAGATGGCCGTGGTCAGCACGCTGCCGATCTCGACCACGAACATGACCGGGTTCTTCGCCACCCGCCGCGGCGCGAGCTTGCGCAGGCTGTCCAGCGCAGCGGACCAGACGATGCCACGGTCGAAGAGCGCCAGCTGTCTTGCTTTGGCGGCCATTTCAGAACAGCCTCCCGGCCCGTCCGGCGAAGTGCTCCACCAGCGGGCCCAGCGAAAGGGCAGGGAAGAACGTCAGCGCGCCGACGATCAACACCACCGCGACGAGCAGCGCGACGAACAGCGCGCCGTTGGTCGGGAAGGTGCCCGGCCCCGCCGGGATGACCTTCTTGTCCACCATCGACCCGGCGATGCCGAGCGCGGGAACGATCATCAGGAACCGCCCGATGAGCATGTCGGCGCCGAGCGCCAGGTTGTAAAAACGCGTGTTCGCGTTCAGCCCGGCGAATGCCGACCCGTTGTTCCCCGCTCCGCTGGAGAACGCGTAGAGGATCTCCGAGAGGCCGTGCGGGCCCGGGTTCGCGATGGAGGAGGTGCCGTACGGGACCACCGACGCCCAGGCGGAGAAGCTCAGGATGATGAGCGGGAAGATGAGCACGTAGAGCATCGCGAGCTTCATCTCGCGGGCCTCGATCTTCTTCCCGAGGTACTCGGGCGTGCGCCCGACCATCAGGCCGGCGATGAAGACGGTCAGCAGGACGAACACCAGCATGCCGTACAGGCCAGCCCCCACCCCGCCGAAGATCACCTCGCCGAGCTGGATGTTGACGAGCGGCACCAGCCCGCCGAGGGGCGTGAAGCTGTCGTGCATCGAGTTCACCGCGCCACAGGAGGCGTCGGTGGTGACGGTCGCGAACAGCGCCGACGCCGCCACCCCGAATCGGGTCTCCTTTCCTTCGAGGTTGGCCGCGCCCTGCTGCAGGCCGGCGATGTTCCGCAGCGCCGGGTTCGCTTGCGCCTCCGAGGCGTACGTGCCGAGCACACCGGCGAAGAACAGCACAGCCATTGCGGCGAGGATGGCCCAGCCCTGCCGCTGGCTCCGGGCCATCCGGCCATACGTGTAGGTGAGCCCCGCCGGGATGGCGAAGATCGACACCAGCTGCACGAAATTGGTCAGCGGCGTCGGGTTCTCGAACGGGTGCGCGCTGTTCGCGTTGAAGAACCCGCCGCCGTTGGTGCCCAGCATCTTGATCGCCTCCTGCGAGGCGGTGGGTCCCATGGCGAGCACCTGCTTGGCGCCCTCGAGCGTGATCAGCTCCCGGTAGGGCGACAGGTTCTGCAACACGCCCTGAGAGGCCAGGAACAGCGCGTAAACGAACGAGATCGGCAGCAGGACGTAGACCGTGGCGCGCACCAGGTCGACCCAGAAGTTGCCGATGGTCTTGCCGCCGGCGGTCCCGGCCGTGCGCGTGAATCCGCGCGCGAGCGCCAGCGCGACGGCGATGCCGGCCGCGGCCGAGGTGAAGTTGTGCCAGGCGAGCCCGGCCATCTGGGTCAAGTAGCCCATGGTCGACTCGGGCGTGTACGCCTGCCAGTTCGTGTTGGTGGTGAAGCTCGCCGCGGTATTGAACGCGAGCGCCGGCTCGACCGGCCCGAGGTGCTGCGGGTTGAACGGAAGCAGGTGCTGCAGGCGCTCGATGCCGTACGTGCCGAGCAATCCGAACAGGCTGAAGGCGAGCAGCGAGAAGGCGTACACGGGCCAGGTCTGCTCGCGCGCCGGATCGACGCCGGAGAGGCGGTACAGGATCCGCTCGGCGCGGCCCAGCACGGCGGGGAGCGGCTGCCGAGTCCCTTCGAACACGCGGAACATGTACGCGCCCAGGGGGCGCGTCAGGGCGAGCACCACCAGGGAAAAAAGCGCGATCTGCATCCATCCGATGGCAGTCATGTCAGAACCGTTCCGGCCAGAGCAGCGCGTAGCCGAGGTAGATGGTCAGGAGCACGGCGAGCGCGAGCCCGATCCCGTATTCGAGGCTCACGGCGCACCTCCCAGCCGAGCGCAGAAACGCACGTACGCCCATGAGCCTGCGAAGAACGCGGCGCTGGCCAGCACGAGCAGCAGATCGATCATGCCGCGGTGCAGTGCATCCGCCATGCCGGAGACGGCTCCGCCGCCTGTGCGGCTCTGGCGACGGTTGCTGCGTGCGCGCCGTGCGAAATGCAAGCCGCGGCGACGCGGATGGTTGCAAGTGGCAGGGTCGGAAGATGGCGACGGCGCTGGAAATCGGACATCGCAGGGCCGATGTCAGGTGAAATGGCGCGGAAAGCATCCGTCTTTTGCGGGACGGAAGTGCCCTCGCTTGCCTGCCGGCGGTCCACTGCTATCTTTGCACGCCAACGAAGGAGCACACCGGTGATGAAAGCGATCGCGATGGCATCCGTGACGGCGTTGATGGCTTGCGCCGGGGGGTCCAAGCAGGCGAAGCCGCAGTCCTCGACGGCGCCCCAGTCCGCCGAGGCCAAGGCGGCGGCGGAGCAGGACAAGAAGGACGAAGCCAAGCTCGTCTGCGTGTGGGAGCGGCCCCCCGGCAGCAACATCCCGGAGAAGGTCTGCCGCTACCCGGAGCAGAGCGAGCAGGAGCGGGACGCGACCGAGCGGACCATCTATTCGCTGCCGCCCGTCGTGCAGACGAACAAGGGATAGCGCGCGGCCGCGGCCTCATCGACCAGCCATCTGCTTTGAAACAACTGCGCTTCCCGGGCGTAAGGGCCCTGCCGCGCTCCAGATCTGCCCGCACGCCTGGAGCGAGGGCGCTCTTCGGCCATCATGGCTCGCTTTTTTCCGGGAGGAGATGATGCGCTACGGGATCGGGCTGCTTCTCGCAGGAGCTCTCCTCGAGGCGGGCGCAGCGCGCGCTTTGACCGTCGACGAGGTCGTCGCTCGCAATCTGCAGGCGCGGGGCGGCGCGGCGAAGCTCGCCGCCGTTCGATCGCTGCGGCTGACGGGGGCAGCCTCGTTCACCTTCGGCGACAACAAGATCGACGCCCGATGGGCGGCCCTGCAGAAGCGCCCCGGGATGGTGCGCACGGAGGTCTCTCTGCAGGGGCTCACCGCCGTGGACGCCTTCGACGGCCGCGACGGCTGGGAGGTGCAACCGTTCTCGGGACGGCGCGATGCGCACCGCACCTCCGCGGACGAGGCCAAGGACCTGCAGCGCAATGCCGAGATCGGCGGCCCCCTCGCGGCTGCCGCCGAGAAGGGGCACCGCATCGAGTACCTCGGCACCGACGACCTCGACGGGACGCCGGCGCACAAGCTGCGGGTCACGCGGAAGGACGGCGACGTGCAGTACGTCTTCCTCGACCCGGACTATTTCCTCGAGATCCGCATCGTGACCGAGAGCAAGGTCCGCGGCGTGGAGCGCATCAACGAGACGGATCTGGGAGCGTACGAGCAGGTCGCGGGAGTCTGGTTCCCGTTCTCCGTCGAGTCGGGCGAGAAAGGGAAGCCGCGCAACTTCCGTCTGACCATCGAGCGCGCCGAGCCGAACGTGGACGCTGACGACGCGCTCTTCCGCTTTCCCGCCGGGCCGGTCGGCCGCGCCGTGTTGGCGGGCCCCACGACCGCGCAGAAGGCGGCCGCCGTGCCGCCGGCCCCGGCCGCCCGCCGGGCGGAGGTCCTGGATTCCGGCGTCATCTCTGGTCTCAACTCTCGCAACATCGGCTCGGCGACGATGAGCGGCCGGATCGCCGCCGTCGCCGCGCGCAACGAGGAGGGCAGGACCACCATCTACGTGGGCGCCGCGAGCGGGGGTGTGTGGAAGTCGGGCGACGGAGGGACGACCTTCCGGCCCGTCTTCGACAAGGCGCCGGTGCAATCCATCGGCGCCGTCGCGATCGATCCGACCAATCCGCAGACGGTCTGGGTGGGCACCGGCGAATCGTGGACGCGCAACTCCGTCTCGGTCGGCGACGGCATCTACAAGTCGACCGACGGCGGCGAGACCTGGGCGAACATGGGCCTGCCCCGTTCGGAGCGGATCGCGCGCATCCTGGTGCACCCGAAGAACGGCAACGTCGTGTACGCGTGCGTCCCGGGAAAGCTGTGGAGCGACAGCCCCGACCGCGGGCTCTACAAGACGACCGACGGTGGCCGCACCTGGGACCTGATCCTGACCGGACACAACTACTCGACCGGATGCTCGGGCCTGTCGATGGATCCCAAGGATCCGAATGTGGTGTTCGCCGGCTTGTGGGATTTCCGCCGCAAGGGCTGGACGTTCCGGTCCGGCGGAGACGGCCCTGACGCGCCGAGCGGCAGCGGCCTGTATCGCTCGGCGGACGGCGGCGCGACCTGGACCGAGCTCGCCGCCGGCGGGCTTCCGCCCAAGCCGTGGGGACGCGTGGAAGTCGCCGTGGCTCCTTCGAACGGGAACGTGGTCTACGCGTTGGTCGAGTCCAAGGACTCCGCGCTGTACCGATCGGCCGACGGCGGCAAGACGTGGGAGGCGCGCGACAAGAGCCAGATGATGGTGTGGCGCCCGTTCTACTTCGCGCGCCTGGTGGTGGACCCGACCAACCCGGACCGCGTCTACAAGCCGGACCTCAACCTGATCGTCAGCGAGGACGGCGGGCGCAGCTTCGCCCAGAGCGGCGGCCGCTCCCACGGCGACTGGCACGACGTGTGGATCGACCCGGACAATCCCAAGCACGTGGTGGGCGGCGACGACGGGGGCCTGTGGATCTCGTACGACGGCGGCAGCCGCTGGTGGAAGGCGGCCAACCTGCCCGTCTCGCAGTTCTATCACGTGAGCGTCGACGACAAGGACCCGTACCAGGTGTACGGCGGACTGCAGGACAACAGCTCCTGGGTGGGCGACTCGGCATATCCGGGCGGGATCTCGAACAGCCGCTGGGAGAACGTCTACAACGGCGATGGGTTCTGGACCTGGCAGGACCCGGCCGACCCGAGCGCGATCTACGCCGAGTTCCAGGGCGGGTACATCGGACGCGTCGACCGCCGCACGCTCGCGAGCCGCGACATCCAGCCCAAGGCCGGATACCACGAGAAGCTGCGCTTCAACTGGAACACGCCGATCGCGGTGAGCCCGACGCAGAAGGGCACCCTCTACATCGGGGCGCAGTTCCTCTTCCGGTCGCGGGACAAGGGCGACAACTGGGAGCGCATCTCGCCCGACTTGACCACCAACGACCCGGAAAAACAGAAGCAGGAGCAGTCAGGCGGCGTGACGGTGGACAACTCCGCCGCCGAGATGCACACGACCATCTACGCGGTCAGCGAGTCGCGCTTCGACCCCGACGTCGTCTGGGTGGGTACGGACGACGGCAACGTCCAGCTCACGCGCGACGGTGGAAAGTCGTGGAGCAACCTCACGCGCAACGTGCAGGCTCTGCCTCCCGGCTCCTGGGTGAGCTGGATCGAGGCGAGCCGCCACCACCCCGGCACCGCCTACGCCGCTTTCGACCGGCACAGCTTTGGGGACATGTCTCCGTGGGTCTATCGCACGGCCGATTACGGGAAGACCTGGGCGCGGATCGTCTCTCCGCAGCAGGGAGTGCGAGGCTACGCCCACGTGGTGAGGGAGGACGCGGTCCGGCCGCAGCTCCTGTTCCTGGGGACGGAGGTCGGCCTCTGGATCTCGCTCGACGGCGGCAAGCAGTGGGCCGAGTTCAAGGGAGGCGGTTTCCCGGCCGTGGCGGTGCGCGATCTGGCGCTCCAGCAGCGGGACGGGGATCTGGTGATGGCGACCCATGGGCGGGGCCTGTGGGTCATCGACGACTTGAGTCCGCTGCGGTCGCTGACTCCAGATCTGTTGTCGCGAGACGCCGCCTTCCTGCCCGGGCGCCACCCGCAGCAGCGGATGCCGGCGCAGGGCGGCTTCTCCGAGGGTGACGCGAGCTTCACGGGCGAGAACCCCGCCGGCGGCGCCGTGATCACCTACTACCAGCGCACGCGCCACCTCTTCGGACCCATCCGGCTCGAGGTGATCGACGCGCAGGGAAAGGTGGTCGACACGGTCCCTGCCACCAAGCGGCGGGGACTCAACCGCGTGTCGTGGACGATGCGCATGCCCGCCCCGCGAGTGCCGCGCGCCGCGCAGCTCGCCTTCAACGCCTCGCAAGGGCCGCGCGTGCCGCCCGGCACGTACACGGTCAGGCTCACCAAGGGCGCGCAGGTGCTCGAGACGAAGCTGGACATCGCCGTCGATCGGCGCGCGCCGTACGGCGTCGCGGAGCGCAGGGCGAACTTCGACGCGGGCATGCGCGTGCACGCGCTGTTCGGCGACATGAGCTCGCTGGCGGACCGCATCGACGGGGCGCGCGGCGCGATCGAGGCCCGGACGGGGGCGCTGCCGCAGGGCGACGAGCTGGGGCCGCGCCTGCGGGCGCTCTCCGGGCGCCTGCAAGAGGTGAAGAAGAAGATCGTCGCCACCAAGGAGGGCGGCGCGATCACCGGCGAGGAGCGCATCCGCGAGCACGCCGACCTCCTCTACGGAGCGTTCACGCAGTGGGAGGGCTCGCCGGCGAAGTACCAGCTGGACCGGATCGAAGTGCTCCGGCGCGAGCTGTCCGAGGTGGAGGCCGAATTCGAAACGCTCTCCACCACCGAGGTCCGCTCGGTCGACGAGCAGCTCCGCCAGCGAAACCTGGCCCCCATCCCCACCACCCAGGCCTCCCTCGCTCTCCCCCCCGACGGCACGACCGCCCACACCTCGCTTCGCTGCGACACTCA
>Ga0137396_10001715_pt1 | contig 11750 bp, 12 predicted proteins | sample czc16metaG_FD_108284 | JGI IMG/M metagenome (GOLD analysis project Ga0137396, IMG submission 108284) | Vadose zone soil microbial communities from Angelo Coast Range Reserve, California, USA - czcobulk3.16 metaG | ecosystem: Environmental > Terrestrial > Soil > Vadose zone | place: USA...
CGACTCCCGCGAGCCTCTGGTCCCGGGCGGCACGACCACGAAGGGTCCACCGGGGTTCGGTCGGATGACGAACACCGGGCCCTGCGGGTTGGGCGAGCTCAATCCGGGGGGATTCACCTGCTGCGCGGCAGCCGGGCTCAACGCCGCGACCGCCAGCACGAGCCCGATGGCCACGCCGAGGATCCGCATGGCTCGAGTATACCTCACGGGATCCACCCGTCCTCAGTAGGCCGGCGGCGCGTAGACGGTCACGAAGAAGAGGGGAGTCCGCCCGGGATTCCTCACGTGGTGGGGTATCCGGGCCGGGATCATGACGAGCGATCCCGCCGCCGCGCGGTGCTCCTTGCCGCCGATCCGCACGATCGCCTCACCCTCGACGACGTACACGATCTGGTCGCCGGCGTGCTCCTCCTCGGGCCCGCCGTCTTCGCCCGGGCCGATGGTCATGACCGCGGTCTGGCTGCGCTCGGTCTGCTGGAGCACGCAAAAGAACCGGCCGCGGTGGGCCAGTGCGTCGACGACGTCCATCGCGTTATGCCGCCGTCGCCGCGGCGCGCAGCGCCCGAACCGCGGCCGCGGGGTCGGCGGCTCCGAAGACGGCCGAACCGGCCACCAGGGTCGAGGCGCCGTCCTGCACGAGCGACTTCGTGATGTCCGCCTTCACGCCGCCGTCGACCGACACGTCGACGGGCCGGGCACCCAGGAGCTGTTTGATCGCGCGAATCTTTCGATGCGCGCTCGGGATGAACGACTGACCACCGAAGCCCGGGTTCACCGACATCACCAGCACGAGATCGAGATCGTCGAGCACGAACTCGAGCGCCGAGGGCGGCGTGGACGGGTTCAGCGCGACACCCGCGCGCGCGCCCAACTCGCGAATCTGAGCGAGCGTGCGCGAGAGATGGGGGCAGGCCTCGGCGTGCACGGTGACCATGTCGGCGCCGGCCGCTACGAACTCGGGGATGTAGCGCTCGGGCTCGACGATCATCAGGTGGACGTCGAGCGGCAGCCGTGTGCGCTTGCGGATCGCCGCGACGACAACGGGACCGATCGTGATGTTCGGCACGAACCGGCCGTCCATGACGTCGACGTGGAGCTGGTCGGCGCCGCCGGCCTCGACCCGCGCGATGTCCGTGCCGAGCGCGGCGAAGTCGGCCGAGAGGATGGACGGCGCGATCTTGATCACGAGGGTGTTATACCGCGAAGCTAGGCGCGGCGGAAGCGGACGGCGGAGAACCCGTCGGTGCCGTGGCGATGCGGCAAGCACCGGAGCCAGCCGTCGGCGCCGAGCGGCAGCGGGAACTCTCCGGGCGGATCGATCGTGAAGTCCGTGTTCGCGGCGAGGAACACTCGCGCGACCTCTTCGTTCTCCTCGGGCTCGAGGGAGCACGTGGCGTAGACGAGCCGGCCGCCGGGCCGGACCATCGTGGCCGCGGCACCGAGGATCTCCGACTGACGCCGGCTCGCCAGGGCAAGATCCGACGCCTGTCGCCGCCACTTCACCTCGGGGTTGCGTCGCAGCACGCCCAGGTTCGAGCATGGCGCGTCGACGAGGACGCCGTCGCACTCCGCGCGGAAGGCCGGAGCCAGAGCCTCGACGGGACCCTCGCGGGTGTCGATGATCGAGATACCGAGCCGCGCCGCGGCTTCGGGGACTCGTGCCAGGCGCGCGGCCTCGCGATCGAAGGCGAGGATGCGACCGCGGTTGCCCATGAGCTCGGCCAGATGAGTCGTCTTGGTGCCGGGTGCCGCGCACACGTCCGCGACGGTCGATCCGGGGTCGGGTGCCAGCAGCCGAGCGATCAGCATCGAGGCCTCGTCCTGCACGGCGAAGCTCCCGTCCGCGAACGCGCGCCATTCGCCGGGCGCGCCGCCGTGGCCCACGACGAGACCTTCGGGGGCCAGCCGTGTCGGCCGCCACTCGAGCCCGTCCTCGTCGGCCAGACGCCGGCCGAGCGCGTCACGCGTGATGCGAAGCCGATTGGCGCGAAGGGTCAGGGGCGGCCGCTCGTTCAGCGCACGCATCAGCGACTCGGCGTCCTCGCGCCCGTAGCGCTTGGTCCACCGCTCGACGATCCACGTGGGGAACGAGCAGCGCGCCGCCAGGGCCTCACTCGGGTTGCGAGGCGGCGTGGGCTCACGCTCGCGCGCGCCGCGCCGGGCGAACGAGCGGAGCACGGCGTTGACGAAGGCGCCCACCCCGGGCGTGCGCGGGGCCAGCGTGACCGCGTCGTTGACCGCGGCGAAGGCCGGCACACGCTCGAGGAAGGCGATCTGGTACGCGGTCATTCGGAGAAGGACGCGCACCCGCGGATCGAGCGACTCCAGCCGGCGACGCGAGTGCGGCGCGAGGATCCAGTCGAGGTAGCGCTGCCAGCGGAGCGTGCCGTACGCGAGCTCGGTGGCGAGCGCGGCGTCGCGCACCTCGAGGCGATGCGCGCCGAGCTCGGCTTCGAGCGCGCTGTCGGCAAAGCTCGCGTCGGCTTCGACGCGCTCTAGCACTCGCGCCGCGGCTTCACGCGCCGGCGAGGGCAGAGTGCCACCGGCCACGCGGCCGGCGCGGGATTCACCGCGTGCGCCCGGCCGTCGTCGGCGAACGGGTCGACTCACGCCGCGGGCCTCGGCGGGTCGAGCCCCACGAACATCGCCCGCGGCGCCAGGCGCGCGCCCCGAAGATATTCGGCCCAGGACATCGCGCGACGGTTCTCCGGCTGGACCTCGACCGGACAGAGCCAGCCGTCGGACGTGGCGATCGCCGGGGAGTCGGCTTCGGCATCTGGCCGCTCGAGCGTGCCCGGTGGATGGGAGTGTGCGGTCTCGCGCGCGGTCGCTCGCCAGATCGTGAGCGGGCCGGCGGGCCCCCGTGTGAGGGCGCCCGGCCACGGGTTGCAGCCGCGAACGATATTGACGAGCTCACGCGCGGAGCGATTCCAGTCGAGATACCCGTCGGTCCGCTTGAGCCGTGGCGCCAGGGTCGCGTCGGCGTGGCGCTGCGGCGTCGGAGTGAGCGCGTCGAGTCGCGCGAGCGTCTCGATCAGAACCTCGGCGCCGAGCGTGGCGAGCCGGGTCGCCAGGTCTTCGGCCGTTTCCTCCGGGCCGATCGCCGTCGACGCGGAGAGCAGGGTCGGCCCGGTGTCCATGCCCTCGTCCATCTGGAAGGTCGTGATCCCCGTGACGCTCTCGCCGCGCATGATGGCCCACTGGATCGGCGCCGCGCCCCGATAGCGCGGCAGGAGCGAGCCGTGGACGTTGATCGAGCCGCGCCGTGGCGCGTCGAGCACGGCCTTGGGCAGGATCTGCCCGAACGCGGCGACGACGGCCACGTCGGCGCCCAGCGCGCGTAGACGGTCGGGCCACTCCGGATCGCGCAGGCGTGGGGGCTGCAGGATTTCGAGTCCGGCCTCCAGCGCGCGCGTCTTGACGGGCGGCGCGGTCAGGCGCTGGCCGCGGTGCGCCGGCCGGTCGGGCTGGGTGACGACCGCCACCACGTCGTGATGGCGCAGGAGCGCCTCGAGAGTCGGCAGGGCGAACGCGGGCGTGCCGTAGAAGAGAACGTTAAAGCGAGTCGTCACAGCAACCCAAAGCTACCAACTCGATCGCACAAAGTCAGCCACTTGCGACGACGCCGCGTTGGCCCGAGCCCTCTCGGTCTGCGGATGACGGCTTGACAGCTATTCGATATTTTCATATACTTCGAAATATGAAGACGATTACTCGCTTACCGATGGCGCAGCTGTCAGCCGACGAGACGCATGTCGAGGCGTTCAAGGCGCTCGCGCACATCAGCCGTCTCCAGGTCTTTTTCGCCCTCGTAAAGGCCGGCCGGGAGATGTCGGTCGGTGAAATCCAAGAAGCCGTGGAGATCGCCGGGCCGACCTTGTCTCACCACCTCGACATCTTGCGGCGGGCCGGGCTCCTGGAGAGCCGCAAGGAAGAACGATACGTCTACTACACCGTGAAGCGGGAAACGGTGACCGGCATAGTCCGACTCCTGACCGCGTGCTGTTGAGGAGACGATCATGCACGAGCTCCTGGCAAAGACGCTTATGCAGGTCCTGGTCACGTTCGGTCACACGTGGCCGTACCTGCTGCTCTCGGTCTTGGTGGCGGCGGGCCTCAAGGTCCACGTGGAGCCTGCTCGGTTGCGGGCATGGCTCTCTCGCCACCAACGGGCCTCGGTCGTGGGTGCCATCGGCCTCGCTGTTCTGACGCCCCTCTGCTCGTGCGGCACGATGGCACTCGTCCTGGCTATGCTGGCCACGTCGATGCCATGGGCGCCCATCGTCGCCTTCATGGTCGCCTCACCGCTGACGAGCCCGGGTCAGCTGTTGTTCACGGCGGGACTGTTCGGCTGGACGTTTGCCGGGTTCCACTACGCGGTCGCCATCGTGCTTGGCTTTGTCGGCGCGGCGGCTGCCACTGTGCTCGAATCGCGAGGCTGGCTTGCGAATCAGATGCGGCTCGCGCGCCCTGCACTCGCGACGATCGCCGGTGGCAGCGGTGCCGCCGTCGTGGCCGAGCCGGCGCCGAAAGGCCTCGGACGCCCGCGATTCCAAGAGTACGCGCACGCGATCCTGGTGCAGGGCCGGCGACTCTTCTTGCTCTTCGTCACGTTCGCCTTCGTCGGCTACCTCATCAACAACCTGATTCCCTCTACGTGGGTGACCGCGCTGTTCGGCTCTGGGCAAACCTGGGGCGTGGCGCTGGCCGCCACGTTCGGGCTGCCGCTCTACGTCAACTCCGATGCCTCGTTGCCGCTCGTCAAGAGCTTCCTCGACAGCGGGGCGAGCCCTGGAGCCGCGATGGCGTTCTTGCTGACGGGCGCTGGTACGTCGGTCGGTGCCGTCGTCGGTGCCCTGACGATCGCACGGTGGCGAGTGCTCGCCGTGGTGGTGGCAACGCTCTGGGCTGGTGCGGTCATCTCTGGCTATGCCTTCGATGCCCTCGTGGCCGGCCGACTGTTCTAAAAGCGCGCGCACGCGCGTACGGAGGATTCGTGATGGCAGACAAACAGAGTGGTTTCCTCGTAACCCTCGGCAAGCGGCTTCTGGGTTTCAATACGTCGTCGAGGGGCTGTTGCACCGCGCCCACCGCCGAAGTGAAGAAGCCTGAAGCGGCGAGTCGCACACCGAAGACGATCGACGTCGTGACTCCGGACCAGAAGGCGGCGGGCGCCGGCTGTTGCGCTCCCTCCTGTTGCTCTGCGGACGATCCGGCTGATGCACGAAGGGCGTGACGAGGCTGCAATGACGGCTTGCTCCGGACCATCGAGCGAGAGCCATCGAATCAACACTCGTCCGATTGCCGTCATTGGAGCTGGGCCCGTCGGCCTGGCTGCAGCTGCACACCTCGTCGCGCGCGGAGAGCGGCCTATCGTGTTCGAGGCCGGCTCGGCGGTCGGCGCGCACGTCGCGGCATGGGGCCACGTACAGGTCTTCTCGCCCTGGCGTTACAACGTCGATGCGGTCGCCGCGAAATTGCTTCGGGCCAATGGCTGGGCCGAGCCAGACCCCGACGTCTTGCCGACCGGCGCTGAGCTGATCGCGCACTACCTGCGGCCGCTGGCTACTGTTCCTGAGATCGCGCCGCACATTCGACTCAACGCGCAAATCACCCGGATCAGTCGCGCCGGGTACGACAAGATGAAGACGGAAGGCCGGGCAACCGCGCCATTCGCGCTCCGGATCCGCGGTTCAGACGGAGCCGAGTCGACCATCCTAGTGCGTGCCGTGATCGACGCGTCCGGAACGTGGAGCACCCCGAATCCCCTCGGCGCAGATGGGATACCGGCGAATGGAGAGACGGTCGCGCGGGATTTCATCGCGTACGGTATACCAGCCCCTCTGGGCGCTGATCGGCTACGCTATACGGGCCGCCGCGTCCTTGTGGTCGGAAGTGGCCATTCGGCCTTCAACGTGATCCTTGACCTCGTCTCGCTCGCGGAGTTCTCGAAGGAGACACGTATCACGTGGGCGATTCGCCGTGCGGATATCGGCCAGATGTACGGTGGTGGCGCTGCCGACGCGCTGCCGGCGCGAGGGCGGCTGGGTGCGCGTCTTGAGAGCGCTGTGGCCGACGGCCGTGTGCGGCTCGTCAGGAACTTCAGGACTGCGTCGGTCCGGCGCTCACTCGATGGGGTCTGGGTGACGGCGATCGATGGTATAGAGCTCGGTCCGTTTGACCAGATCATCGCCGCGACCGGCTTCCGTCCCGATCTGACCCTGACGCAGGAGCTCCGCCTCGACCTCGATCCTGCTGTCGAGAGCCCCCGTGCCCTCGCTCCGTTGATCGATCCGAACGTGCACAGTTGCGGCACGGTGCCGCCGCACGGCGTCGAGGAGCTCGGCCATCCCGAATCGGGTTTCTACGTGGTCGGCATGAAGAGCTACGGACGAGCTCCCACGTTCTTGATGCTGACGGGATACGAACAAGTACGTTCCGTCGTCGCGGCGCTGGTAGGGGATCTGGCGTCAGCACGGCGAGTGGAGCTGACTCTTCCCGAGACGGGGGTCTGCTCCTCGACGGCGGGTAGTCGGTGCGCCACTGAGCCGGTTGCCGCGACGAGCTGCTGCGGCAGTCAACCAGCCGTCATCAGTGCTGCGTTGTCGGCGCCCCGGAGACGGTGAAGCGATCGACGCCTCGTTGCTCTATCGTGAGCTGGGATGCTACGAGGCGCTGTTCGGCGCCCTGGCGGCGAGCCTGGGAGTCGTCAGCATTCTCGTGGTCGTGACGAATAGGAGTGTCGTGCTGTACGAGTCGTGATGACGCTGAACCGCGGCGTGGTCACGATGTGCGCGGCCCAGGCCCTCGCCCAGATCGGCGCCTTCGGCGTAGCGGCGCTCCTGCCAACACTGATCACCGCCTGGTCGCTCAGCAACACCGAGGCGGGATGGGTCAGCGGCATCTACTATGCGGCCTACACGCTCGTCGTGCCGCTCCTCTCGTCGCTGACGGACCGCGTGGATCCCAAGCGCGTCTATCTCGGCTCCGTCGCCGTGACCGCCCTTGCCTTCGCCGGGTTCGCATGCGTCGCGACCGGCTTCTGGTCGGCGCTAGCGTTCCGGGCGCTGATGGGCGCCGGCTGGGCCGGCAGTTACATGCCGGGGCTCAAGGCGCTGAGCGACCTGGCGGAGGGTCCGCAGCAGTCCAGAGCCGTCGCCGCGCATGCGGCGGCTGTCGGCGTGAGCGGGGCCCTCTCCTTCGGCATCGCCGGTGCCCTCAATGCATGGCTGGGCTGGCAGTGGGCTCTGGTGCCAGGTGCACTCGGCCCGGCGTTGGCCTTCGTGCTGGTGCTGGTCTGCCTGCCGGCCCGACCCCTCCGGGCTGCCCCCGGCCCGCGCGGCAGCCTGCTCGACTTCCGACCTATCCTGCGTAACCGATCGGCGCTCGCCTACTCGTTCGCGTACTGCGTTCACACGTGGGAGATGTCGGCATTGCGCGGCTGGGTTGTGGCGTTCCTCACGTTCGTGGCCGCCCAGAACCCCGGCGCGTGGACGCCGCTGGCGCCCGCCTCCGTCGCGAGCGTGATGGGCCTGGTCGGCGTGTGGGCTAGCGTGTGGGGGAACGAGCTCGCCATTCGATTCGGCCGCCGCCGCTTCATCCTTGGCACCATGCTCACCTCGGCAGCGCTGGCGGCCGTCATCGGCTTCAGCGCGGCGTTGCCCTACGCTGGCGCGGCCGCTCTCGTCCTGCTGTACGCGATGCTGATCTGGTCGGACTCGTCGTCGCTGACCGCGGGCAGCGCCGGCAGCGCCGAGCCCGGCCGGCGGGGCGCGACACTGGCCGTCCACTCGACGCTGGGCTATGCCGGCGGCTTCTTCGGTCCGCTGATTCTCGGCGCGACTCTCGACCTTGTCGGTGGCGCGAGCGTGCTGGGGTGGGGGGTGGCATTCGGCCACGTCACGGTCACTCTGCTCGTGGGAGCGCTCGCGTTCGTGTGGTTGCGCCCGGCCGATCTTGCCGGCGATCGTTCGGTGGCGGTCGCCGCGCGGTCGCGAACGGCCAGAAGAGAACTTTAAAGCGCGAAGGCGTGGCGGGAAGCGTCCTCGCGAAGACCTTCCTTCTTGATCTTCCGCTTGATGCGATCGCGCACCATCGGATCGACCCGGTCGATGAAGAGCACACCGTCGAGATGGTCGATCTCGTGCTGCAGGACTCGCGCGCGCAGCCCGCGGGCGTTGATCGTCAGCGGCTGGCCGTCGACGGAGCGCGCCTCGACCTTGACCCACGCCGCGCGCGTGACGGGCGCGAACACGCCGGGGATCGACAGGCAGCCTTCCTCTCCGGTCACCTCGCCGCCCTGCTCGACGATCGCCGGGTTCAGGAGCGCTTGCACTTCTCGGCCGTCCTCGTCGGCGATGACGATGAGCCGCAGCGAGATCCCCACCTGGGGCGCCGCGAGTCCGATACCGACCTCGTCGTACATCGTCTCGGTCATGTCCGCGATGATCGCGCGGACCGCCGGCGTCACCTCGCCGATGGCCGTCGCGTGGCGCCGGAGCGCGGGATCGCCGTATTTCCGGACCTTCAGAACGGCCATTCGACCGGATCGACCTCCACATCAATCATACCCCGGCCGGCCGTCGGCGATTTGAACTCCCGCAACGCCTCATCGAGCCGTCGCGGCAGATTCGCGTCGCCCTTGGCGACGATCCGGCGCGCGCGGTCGCTGCGGTCGGGGACCGGCGGATAGACCGTCAGACCTTTCGCCCCGCGCAGGGCGTCGCCCACCGCCTCGGCCAGCCGGCGCGTCCCAGCCGAGTCGGCGCCGCGCGTGGTGACGACCGCGAGGCGACGGAAGGGCGGATAGCCGAGCTCGGCGCGGAACTTGAGCTCCGGCCGGTAGAACTCGTTGAGGTTCTGACGCGCCACGGCCTCGAACGCGTAGTGGCCGGGATTCTGCGACTGGATGATCAGGGCGCCGTCGGCGGCGACCCGCTCCGCGGCCGCCCACGCGAGCGCCAACGTGCGCTCGCCCGCGCGAAAATCCGGCGCGCGCAGGAGCTGATCCGGAGCCACGAACGCGGCGAGCCCGAGCGCGGCCGGACCGAAGAGTCGGAGCGCGCCCCGCGTGCCGATCACGACGTCGGCGGCGGCGGCCGCCGCTCGCTGCGCCTCGCCGCGGGCGCCGCGCGCCGCCTCGGGATCCCAGCGCGCGATCCGCGCGTCGGCGAACCGGCGGCGCACGGCGTGCTCGACGCGCTCGGCCCCCCAGCCGAACGGCGTGAGTCGCCGTCCGTGACACGCCGCGCACGTGTCGGGCAGCGGCTGCGAGGTGCCGCAGAGTCGGCAGACCAGCCGAGCCGCGGCGCGCGAGTACGCGAACGCGATCGCGCACGCAGCGCAGCGGACGACGGTCCCGCACTCGTCGCACGCGAGCGACGACGTGAGCCGGCTCACCACGAGAAAGACGCGCCGCTTGGCCGCCAGGGTCTCGCGGATCGCGCGCGAGAGCGGCGGGGTGAGCGGCTCGCGCCTGAGGATGCCGCGCGTGTCGGCGATGCTCACGGCCGGCCACGGGCCCGGCTCGCGCGCGGGCATGTCGATGAGCCCCGACTCGGCGCGCCACCACGCCTCGGCGCTCGGCGTCGCGGCCGTGAGCAGCAGGGCGAGCGGCTCACGGGCGGCGCGCTCGAGCGCGACGTCGCGGGAGTGCATCCGTGGGGGACCCGGCGGCTTGTGGGCGGCTTCGTGCTCGTCCAGCAGCACCAGTGTGGCCGGCGGCGGGAGCGGGGCGAGCAGCGCCGAGCGCGTTCCGGCGGCCAGCCGCGCCGATCCCTCGCGCAGCGCGCGCCAGGCCACCGCGCGCTCCTCGTCGGGAACCCCCGAGTCGAGTCTCACGACGCGATCGATCTTCGCGAGTCGCTGAGCCCACTTCGCGGCGGTCTCGACGTCGGCGGCGATCACGAGCGCCGTCCCCTTCGCCGTCTCGAGCCGCTCGAGCAGCCGCTTCTCGCGGCCGGCGCCGATCAAGAGCTCGGGCTTGGAGATGGTGCGCGAGTTCGTGCCGTCGCGGGCGATCTCCCGGACTCCGCCCGCGTCCGCGCTCGCCGGCGGCGGCAGGAGCGCGGCGCACGTCGAGCCCACGGACGAGAGACTCTGCGCCGCGATCCAGCTGACGAGCTCGAGCTGCGCCGGCGACAGCACGGGCTCGGGATCGACGAGCCGGGCGAGCGGCTTGAGCTGAGGATCGGTGCCGTCGCGCAGGGCCACGACCATGCCGACCCGCGCGGCGCCCCGCAGCGGCGCTCGCGCGCGCTGGCCGGGGGCGAGCGTCCAGCCGTCAGGAACGCGATACGAGAACGAGTGACGCACCGGGGCGTCGAAGGCGACGTCCGCGATCATCTGGTACGGCGGCGGTCGTACTCCCGTCGAGCGAGCTGGAGATCCTCCCATGCCATGCGCTTGTACTCTTCGCCGGGATTGCGGAGAAGGAAGGCCGGGTGGAAGGTCGGGATCAGGACCGCTGAGCCATACGGGTGCACGCGGCCGCGGAGCTTGCCGAGGGGCGCGCGCGTGGCGAGCAGGCTCTGGGTCGCGACGCTACCGAGCGCCAGGATGACCTTGGGCTGGAGCACGGCCAGCTTCGCGGCAAGAAAGGGCGCGCACGCGGCCAGCTCATCGGCCTCGGGATTTCGATTCCCCGGAGGCCGGCACATGACGGCGTTGCAGACGTAGACCTCGTCGCGGGACAGCTCGACCTTTCGCGCCTCGAGCATCTTCGTGAGGAGCTGGCCGGCCCGCCCGACGAACGGAAGCCCCTGGGCGTCTTCGTCCGCGCCCGGGCCCTCACCGATGACGACCAGCTCCGCTCGCGGATTGCCCGACCCGAACACGATCGTCGAGCGTCCCTCGCAGAGCTTGCAGAGGCGGCAGCCCTGCACGGCCTTCTCCTGGGCGGAGAGCGCCTCCGCGGGCCCGAGCAGGTAGTCGCCGCCGAGCGGCAGGTCACTGACCCCGAGGTCACGATGGTGGCGTAGAGTCTCGCCGAGCGCGCCGAGCGCGTCGGCGAGCAGGGCGCGAGGATCTGCGGTCGCCATGCGGACTAGGCGGGCGCCTTTCGGGTGGCGGCGGCGGCGCGGAGCGAGAGGACGTGCGAGAGGATCGCGTCGGCGACGTCGCCCTTCGGCATCCGCGGCAACGCCCGTGCGCCGCCCCAGCGGTCGAGCAGCAGCACCTCGTTGTCCTCGGCGTCGAAGCCGATGCCCTGCTGGCTCACGTCGTTCGCCACCAGGAGATCGATCCCCTTGCTGTCGAGCTTCGCGCGCGCGTTCGCGGCGACGTCGTGCGTCTCGGCGGCGAAGCCGACGACGAACGCGTTCGTCCGTCTGGCGGCCACTTCAGCAAGAATGTCGGCGTTGGGCGTCAGCTCGAGCAGGAGGTCGCGCTTGCCCTTGATCTTCGTGCTCGCGGCCTGCTTGGCGCGGTAGTCGGCGACCGCCGCGGCCTTGACGACGAGCGTCGCGCGGTCGAGATGATGGAGGACGGCTTCGCGCATCTCCTCGGCCGTCTGCACCGGGACGAAGACGGCGCCGGACGGCGGCGTGATCGCGGTCGGGCCGGAGATCAGGGTGACCTCCGCGCCGCGCCGGAGGGCCGCCATCGCGAGCCCGTATCCCATCTTGCCGGAGGACCGGTTGGAGATGTAGCGCACCGGATCGATCGGCTCGCGCGTCGGGCCGGCGGTGACGAGTAGCCGCTCACCGGTGAGGTCGCGGACCGGCACCAGTAGTCGGCGCAGCGCCTCCACG
>Ga0137396_10001717_pt1 | contig 11745 bp, 10 predicted proteins | sample czc16metaG_FD_108284 | JGI IMG/M metagenome (GOLD analysis project Ga0137396, IMG submission 108284) | Vadose zone soil microbial communities from Angelo Coast Range Reserve, California, USA - czcobulk3.16 metaG | ecosystem: Environmental > Terrestrial > Soil > Vadose zone | place: USA...
GGCGAAGATCTCGACAGTTACGATGTCGATTTCCAGCACCAAACACGGCTTGGCGCCCGTCACGAAGTGGTTTGGGGGCTCGGGTACCGGCTGATCCACGACCACGTCGCCAACACCCCGGCCCTGGCCTTCTTGCCGGCCCACGTCGCGCGACAGTGGTTCACCGGATTCGTCCAGGACGAGATCGCGCTCGTCCCCGACCGCTTGCACGTGGCTCTCGGCACAAAGATCGAGCACAACGATTACACCGGGTTCGAGATTCAGCCCGGCGGGAGAGCGAATTGGACCCTCAGTCCGTCCGCGACGCTGTGGGGGGCCGTATCCCATGCCGTCAGAACGCCCTCGCGAATCGATCGGGAGTTCTTTGCCCCCGGCCAACCGCCCTATTTCCTCGCCGGGGGCCCAGCCTTCGATTCCGAGGAGGAGATGGCCTACGAGCTCGGATATCGACATCACCGCGGCGGGCTGGCGGTGTCCGTCGCGACCTTCTACAACCGCTATCGTGGGCTCCGCAGCCTGGAGCAGGTCAACCTGCCCGCGCCTACGCCCGTCGTCTTCGGCAACGGGCAGGACGGCGAGTCGTACGGAGTAGAATGGACGGCCGAGTCCTGGCTCACCAGCGGCTGGCGCGTGTCCGCCGGCTATACGGAGTTGCGCATCCACATTTGGCCCAACCCCGGGAGCACCGACACGACGCGGGGCGCGACGGAGTCGCATACGCCTGATCGTCAGGTCTTCCTCCATTCGTCGCTCGACCTGCCTGCTCACCTGCGGCTCGACGGTCGCTTCCGGGCGATTAGCCACATCGCCAACCAACAGGTCCCGGCCTATGCCGAGCTGAATGCCCAGCTCACCTGGCAGCCCACGGCCACGCTGGACCTGTCCATCGTCGGACAGCACCTGCTCCACCGTCGTCACGCGGAGTTTGGGGCGCTTGCTATGCGTCGGGACATCGAACGCGGCGTGTATGGGTTGATCGAATGGCGCTTCTGAGGAAGGCGCTTTCCTTCACTGTGCTGCTCGTGGCTGGGCCCGGGTTGGCGGCGCAAGGCGTGCAGGCCCCGGAGTATCAGGTGAAGGCCGTCTTCCTGTTCAACTTCGCGCAATTCGTCGACTGGCCGCCTCAAGTGGTTCCGGACTCGCAGGCGCCGCTGATCATCGGGATTCTGGGACACGATCCGTTCGGCGGCATCCTGGATGTGACCGTGCGCGGCGAACGTCGGGGCCCGCGGCCGTTCGAGGTCCGTCGCTATCAGCGCGTGGAAGACATCAAGGCATGTGACATCCTGTTCATCAGTCAGTCTGAGAACGACGGGCTGGAAGAGATCCTTCTTAGTCTCAAGAACCAGCCGATCCTCACCGTGAGTGATAGCCCTCGCTTCGCGGAGCGTGGTGGGATGATCCACTTGGTCACGGAGAGGAATCGCATCCGGCTCAAGATCAACCTGCGGGCAGTGCAGGCGGCCAACCTCACCATCAGCTCGAAGCTGCTGCGGGTGGCCGAGATCGTCGGCCCGACGGGGCGTTGAGATGGCGTTGCGCGACTGGCCGATCAAGCAGAAGCTGACGGCGATCCTCCTCCTGATCAGTTTCTTGGTGCTGCTGCTGACGTCCGCGGCGTTTGTCACGTACGAGGTCGTGGCGTTCCGGCAGACGACCGTGAAGAACCTCTCCACGTTGGGGCGCGTCATCGCGGCGAACAGCACCGCGTCATTGGCGTTCGCCAACAGAGCCGATGCGAAAGAAATCCTCTCCGCGCTGAGAGCGGAGCCCCACGTTGTGGCGGCTGCCCTGTACGACAAGGATGGCCGCTTGTTCTCCAGCTATCCGGCCGACCTGCCCGGCGACTCGCTTCCGGCCGCACCAGGGCGGGACGGGTACCGCTTCGACCGCGGGTACGTGATCGGACTCGAGCCGGTCGCGGAGGTGGGGAGCGCGCGCTTGGGTACGTTGTACTTGAAGTCTGACATGAAGGCGGTGTCCCGCACCCTGCGGCTTTCCGCTGCGATCGCCGCGGGGGTCATGGGGATCTCCCTCCTGGCGGCCTACCTCCTGGCCGCGGTCCTCCAGAGAAGGATCTCGCAGCCGATTCTCGCGTTGGCGGAAACGGCGAGGGCGGTCTCGACTCGGCAGGACTACTCCGTGCGGGCGCCCAAGCTCGGCGAGGACGAGTTGGGGCTGCTGACCGACGCGTTCAATCAAATGCTCGGTCGCATCGAAGAGCAGAACCGCGACCTCAGGAAGCTCATCACGGAGCTGGAGCGTAGCAACAAGGAGCTGGAGCAGTTTGCCTACGTCGCATCACACGACCTGCAGGAACCGCTCCGCATGGTCTCGAGCTACACGCAGCTGCTCGAGCGGCGCTACGGCGACAAGCTGGACGACAAGGGGCGCACGTTCATCGCCTATGCGGTGGACGGCGCGACGCGGATGCAGCGGCTCATCAACGACCTCCTGGAGTTCTCGCGCATCAGCACGCGTGGCAAGCCGCTGCAGCCGGTCGACGTCAACCGCGTGCTGGGCGCCGTGCGGGGCAACCTGAGTCTCGCCATCCAGGAGGTGGGGGCGCTCGTGACGAACGACGAGCTCCCGACGGTGATGGCTGACGAGACCCAGCTTGTTCAGCTCTTGCAGAACCTCATCGGCAACGCGATCAAGTTCCACGGCGGCGAGCGACCCCAGGTCCATGTGAGCGCGCAGGGGGCGGCGACGGAATGGATATTCGCCGTCCGCGACAACGGCATCGGCATCGCGCCGGAGTATTTCGAGCGCATCTTCGTGATTTTTCAACGCCTGCACGCGCGCGGCGAGTACCCGGGCACCGGCATCGGGCTGGCGGTGTGCCGACGGATCGTGGAACGGCATGGCGGGCGGATCTGGGTCGAGTCGACGCCGGGTCAGGGTTCGACTTTCTTCTTCGCACTTTCCACACGAAACGGAGAGCAGGCGCCATGACGGAAGCGATCGACGTGCGGCCGGTGGAAATCCTCCTCGTCGAAGACAATGCCGGCGATGTGGAGTTGGCCCGAGAGGCACTGCGGGAGTGCAAGCTTCGTAACAATCTGCACGCCGTGGGGGATGGCGTGGAGGCGTCGGCCTTCCTCCACCGCAGGGGGTCATACGCCTCACGTCCGCGCCCCGACCTCATCATCCTCGACCTCAACCTGCCTAAGCGAGACGGACGCGACCTGCTGCGGGAGATCAAGGAAGACGAAACCCTCAAGCGGATCCCGGTGGTCATCCTCACCTCATCCGCGGCCGAGGAAGACATCATCCGGAGCTATTCGCTCCATGCCAACTGTTACGTGACCAAGCCGCTGGGTCTCGAGCAGTTCCTGAAAGTGGTTCGCTCGATCGAGGATTTCTGGTTTACCATCGTCAAGCTGCCGCCGAGGTAGGGAAGGATCGTGACGACGGTGGCCCCGCTCAGAATCCTCCTGGTTGAAGACAATCCGGGTGATGTCCTGCTCCTTCAGGAAACGCTCGCGGACCAGCAGGGGGCGTTCGAGCTGGAAAACGTGGAGCGGCTCGCTCCCGCGCTCGAGCGCTTGCGGACCGGTGGGATCCACCTCGTGCTCCTCGATTTGACGCTGCCGGACAGTGCCGGCCTCAGCACGTTCACCGCCGTGCGGACCCAAGCGCCGGACATGCCGATTGTCGTGCTCACGGGGCTGAGCGACGAAGCGCTGGCCGTGTCCACTGTTCGAGACGGCGCGCAGGACTACCTCGTCAAGGGGCAAGTCGACGGCAATCTGCTGGGGCGTACGATCCGGTATGCGTTCGAGCGCAAGCGGACGGAGGCGGCGCTGCGCGAATCGGAGGTCAGCTACCGTACGCTGGTCGAGCGCGCCCCGGTGGGGATCTACCGCTCGAACCCGGCGGGCCGGTTCCTCGCGGCGAATGCCGCCCTCGTCCGCATGCTTGGCTACGACACGTTGGAAGAAGTGCAGCGACTCGATATGGCGCGCGACGTGTACGCCGACCCCGCCGAGCGGCAACGTCTGCTGGATCGGGACAGCTACACGGATCGTGAATATGACGAGGTGGAGGCGATGTGGAAGCGGAAAGACGGCCTCCCGCTCACGGTGCAGCTCAGCATCCGGGCGGTGCGAAACGTCGCCGCCGAAGTCGAGTACTACGAAACGATCGTCCGGGACGTGACCGAGCAGCGGCGCCTCCAAGCGCAGCTCACACAGGCCCAGAAAATGGAAGCGATCGGTCGGCTGGCCGGCGGCATCGCGCACGACTTCAACAACCTGCTCACCGCGGTGTTCGGCTACGTGGACCTGCTGCATGAAGAGCTCGCCGCAAACACTCGGGCGCAACAAGATCTCGCGGAAATCCGCAAGGCGGCGGAGCGTGCCGCGGGCCTCACGCGCCAGCTCCTCGCCTTCAGTCGCCAGCAAGTTCTCGAGCCCGTCGTGTTGGAGCCGAACGGCCTCCTAGAAGACTTCGAAAAGATGTTGCGGCGCGTCATCGGGGAGGACGTCAACCTCCGACTTACCCTTGGGGCCGACGTGGGCAACGTCCGGGCCGACCCCGGGCAGCTCGAGCAGGTGATTCTGAACCTGGCGGTCAACGCGCGTGATGCCATGCCCACCGGTGGGAAGCTGACGATCGAGACCGCGAACGCCGAGCTGAGCGAGCAGTACGCCGAGTTTCATCAGGCGGTCGTGCCGGGCCGGTACGTGATGCTCGCCGTGAGCGACACGGGCGTTGGGATGTCGCCGGAGGTCCGCGCCAAGGCATTCGAGCCATTCTTCACCACGAAGGAGCGGGGGAAGGGCACCGGGCTCGGTCTGGCGACCGTCTACGGCATCGTGAAGCAGTCGGGCGGCTATGTCTGGGTGTACAGCGAGCCTGGCTTGGGCACCACCTTCAAGATCTACCTACCCCAAGTGGATGCGCCGATCGACGCCGCACCGCGCGCGGCCGAGCTCGAAGGCACGCTCGCGGGGACGGAAACGATCCTGCTCGCCGAAGACGACGAGCTGCTGCGGCCGCTGGCGCGCAACCTTCTCGAGCGGCTCGGCTACACCGTGCTCGCCGCGGCGAACGCCGAAGAGGCGCTGGCGCTCGTCCGGAAACACGCCATTCCCATTCACTTGCTGGTCGCGGACGTCGTGATGCCGGGGGAGAGCGGTCGCCAGCTGGGCCGCCGGCTCGCCGAGCTGCGACCCGAAACCCGCGTGCTCTACGTGTCCGGCTACACCGACGAGGTGATCGTGCACCACGGGATGCTCGAGCCGGGGTTGAACTATCTTCAGAAGCCCTTCACCCCCGGCGCGCTCGCCCGCAAGGTGCGGGAAGTGCTGGACGCGCCGTGATCCCGCTCGCCGGGGATTGAGGTGCTCCTTATCGCGGCGTTCCCTGAGTCCCCCCGAGCACGGCCTCAACCGCCCGCACCAGTTCCTCACGCTCGAACGGCTTCCTGAGACTCCCCGCGGCCCCCAGCAACACCGCGTCCCGGCGCAGGTCCATCCGCCCAGTCGAGTCTCCTCCGGACATCACGAGCATCTTCACCGTCGGGAACTCCTTGCGAATCCGCCGCACGGTCTCGATGCCGTCCTGCCCGGGCATGAAAATGTCCGTGATCACGAGGGCAGCGCCCGCGTCGGCGAGCAGGGCGAGTCCCGCGGCGCCGTCATCCGCCTCCAGCACCTCGTGCCCCAGCGGCTCGAGCACACGACGGACGGCTCCGCGCACCGCCGCGTCGTCGTCGATCACGATGATCCGCGCCATCAACACCCTACTCCTTGGCTCGGTCGATGTACTCGCCGGTGTTGGGGTTGACGCGGACCCTCTCGCCGGTGGGGATGAACTCGGGGACGCTGATGGTGACCCCGTTGGAGAGCTTGGCCGGTTTGGTCGAGGACGTCTTGGTGGCTCCCCGCATCACCGGCGACGTCTCCACGACCTGGAGCGTCAGCTGGTTGGGCAGATCCACCGCCACGGCCTTACCCTCGTAGAACTCGGCGATGATCACCATTCCGTCCGCCATCCACTGCGCCGCGTCGCCCAGCGCCTCGGCGTCCATTTCGAGCTGCTCGTAGTTCTCAGTATTCATGAAATGAAAGCTGTTGCCGCTGCGGTAGAGGAACTGCAGCTCGTGGGTCTCGAGGTGCGCCTCCTCGACCGTGTCGCTGGCGCGGAAGCGGTGCTCGACGGTGACGCCGCTCTTGAGCTTGCGCAGCTTGGCGTGCACCATCGCCCGCAGATTGCCGGGGGTGTGGTGATGGAACTCGATGACGCGGCACGGCTCCCCTCCGAAGAGGATAGCCATTCCGCGGCGGATGTTCGTTGCGGCAATCGGCATAGGGGGGAACAATCTAAACGGGCGGCCGGCGCCGCGGCACTCCCGCCTCACGGTGACGGCGGGTAGCTTGTGCGGGTCTTCGGGGAGCCGATGATCGTCGCCCGCTTCGCTATCATGCTGGCCCTCACGCCCCACGCCCAGGCGGCCGACACCGGCCACCGGGCCCCGCTCCCGGGCATGCCTCCCGGGCGCGACTCCGCCAACATCTACGCCGCCATCGGCGCCGGGATGCTCGACTCCGTGGCGCGCCGCGCCCTGCCGCTCGTCTACGTGCCGCTCGGCGGCGAAGCGAGCGTGGCGGTGATCGACCCGCACAGCTATCTCGTCCTCCGGAAATTCGAGACCGGCGCGCTGCCGCAGCACGTCGTCCCCGCGTACGACCTGCGCACCCTCTGGGTCGCCAACGACCTCGGCAACACGCTCACCCCCATCGACCCCGAGACCGGCCGCGCCGGCAAGGCGGTGCGCGTCGCCGATCCCTACAACCTGTACTTCACGCCGGACGGCGCGTACGCCGTGGTCGTCGCCGAGCGGCTGCAGCGGCTCGACTTCCGCGACCCGCACACGATGGCGTTCCACGACTCCGTGCACGTGGACTGTCCCGGCGTCGATCATCTCGAGTTCACGGCGGAAGGCCGCTACGCCCTCGCCACCTGCGAGTTCTCGGGGAAGCTCGTGAAGCTCGACGTCGAGACGCACCAGGTCGTCGGGTATCTGGTGCTCGACTCCGCGGGGCTGGGCGCCCACGGCGCGCCGCAGGACATCCGTTCGTCCCCCGACGGCTCGGTGTTCTTCGTCGCCGACATGCACGCCGACGGCGTCTACGTGGTCGATCCCTATGCCTTCCGGACGGTCGGGTTCATTCCCACGGGACCCGGCACCCACGGCATCTACCCGAGCCGGGACGGCCGCTACCTGTACGTGACGAACCGTGGCGCGCACGCCCTGCGGGCCACGCCGCGCGGCCCCGGGAGCGTGTCGGTGCTCGACCCCGTGGCCCGGAAGGTGGTCGCCACCTGGCCGGTGCCGAACGGCGGCAGTCCCGACATGGGCAACGTAAGTGCCGACGGCACGGAGCTCTGGCTGTCGGGGCGCTTCGACCAGGAGGTCTACGTCTTCGACACGCGCAGCGGCCGGCTGCTGCACCGCATCTCCGTGGGCCGAGGGCCCCATGGGCTCACTGTCTGGCCCCAACCGGGCCGCTATTCCCTGGGCCATACTGGGAACATGCGCTGAGCCGGGGACTGTTAGATTATCGCCCGATCTTCTTGAGGAGCTATTCGATGCCGCTCGCCGGACCGCTCGCCGTTCTCGCTGCCCTCGCCGCTGCCCCGCGAGATTCCGTCCCCCAGATGCGGGTGCGCGTGGACTCGTCACGCCACGAAGTCGTGGTCCTCGCGGGCCCGTTCCGGGTGCCGCCGTCGCCGCCCGAGATGGATCACATGATGATGATGGACGGGTCCGACCACGACATGGACATGAACATGCCGCTCACGCCGGTCCAGACCTTCGACTGGCCGGTGACGGGGTGGATGCACGGGTTCAAGGTCGAGCTGGTCGATGGCGAGGGCCGGGTGCTGCCTCAACGTCTGATGCACCACCTCATCGCGGTGAACTTCTCGCGCCGGCAGTTCATCTATCCGGCGGTGGAGCGGCTGATGGGCGTGGGGGAAGAGAGCGACCACGACGTCAATATCCCCAAGTCGATCGGTGTGCCGCTCAAGCCCGGCCAGGAGATCGGCGTGTACGTGATGTGGAACAACCAGACGGGGGCGGAGCTGCCGGCCGTCTACTACCGGCTGACGCTGCGGTGGCTGCCCCGGAATCTGCTGCCCCGGCCCATCGACGCGCTGCCGATCTACATGGACACCGACCTGCGCATCGGTGGCAGCAACACCTTCGCCGTGCCGCCCGGGCGGTTCGACAAAGCGTTTGAGTTCACCCCGCCGGTGTCCGGCCACCTGCTCGGCGTAAGCGGCCACCTGCACGACCACGGGGTGCTGGTGCGGCTCGAGGATGCCGAGACCGGAAAGGTGCTCGTGACCGTGCCCGCGCGGCGCGACTCCACCGGCAAAGTCCTGGGCATGCCCCGGCGCCTGCTGGCAATCCGCGGCGAGGGCATTCGCCTCAAAGCCGGACATCGCTACCGGGTGGTCGGGGTCTACGAGAACACGACGGCGGACACGTTGTTTGGCGTGATGGCCCACATGGTGGGCCTGTTCGCGCCGGACGACATGAAGCTCTGGCCCACGATCAATCCGGCCGACTCCAGCTACCAGAAGGACATCGCGGACCTGCGCGGCAAGAGCCGGTGAGCCGCATCGCCGGGAAGCTGGCGCTCATCACGGGCGCGAGTTCGGGCATCGGAGCGGCGTGTGCACGCCGCTTCGCGGCTGACGGAGCGCACCTCGTGCTGTGGGCCCGCCGCGGCGAACGGCTCGAGCGGCTCGCGGCGGAGCTGGGCGCGCGGCACGGGGTCACGGTGCGGGCGGCGATCGTAGACGTCCGGGATCGCGTGGCGGTCAACCGCGAAGCCGACGCCTTGGTCGGCGCCGGAGCGGTCCCCGACATCCTCCTCAATAACGCCGGTCTGGCGAGCGGCCTCTCCCGGGTGCAGGACGGAGATCCCGTGGATTGGGACCGCATGATCGACACCAACGTGAAGGGGCTGCTCAACGTGTCGCGGGCGATCCTGCCGCACATGATCGCGCGCGGCCGCGGGCACGTCGTCAACCTGGGGAGCACGGCGGGTCACCAGGTCTACCCCATGGGCAACGTCTACAACGCGACGAAGTTCGGCGTGCGGGCCCTGACCGAGGGGATGAACCTCGACGTCGCTGGCACGCCGCTCCGCGTCTCGGCGGTGGACCCCGGGTACGTCGAGACGGAATTCTCCGAGGTGCGCTTCCACGGCGACCGGGACAAGGCCAAGGCGGTGTACGAGGGATTCACGCCGCTGTCGGCGGACGACGTCGCCGATGTGATCGCGTACGTGGTGAATCTGCCGGAGCACGTGAACATCATCGACGTCATCGTGGTGCCCACGGCGCAGCGCAACATCTATGTGGTGGATCGTCAGCCGAACAGCACGAAGACGTCGTAGAGGGCGTGCGTCCACGCGGTGACGCCGAACCCGCGGGTGAGGTAGAGCGCGCTGAAGAACACCCCTGCCAGCAGCCGATAGACGAACGAGTACAGCCCCCAGGGGTCGGCGTAGGGCCCGATATAATGGAAGGCCGAGAAGATCGCGGCCCCCAGGACGACGGCGAAGGCGCCGGCGGGGACCTCCTGCCAGCCGAAGAGGCGACGCCCCATCCACGCCAGCGCGCCGACGAGCAGCACCCGGAACAGCAGCTCTTCGTACAACCCCGCGCCGAGCGCCAGCATCAACCGCGTCGATCCACCGAGCGTTCCCACCTGGCCGATCAAAAGCGGGGTCGCCCGCCCGAGCAGATGGACCGTGGCGGCGGAGACCACGACTCCCGCGAGCAAGGCGAACGCGGCGGACTCCAGCACCATCGCCCCGAACAGCTTGGGGTCGACCCGGCCGCGACGCAGGTCGCGGGCCACCAGCCAAACGCCCACGCCGGTCAGGCACGCCAGGAACAGCAGCGGGCCCCGACTCCCCGCCAGGGCGATGAACGGGCCTTCGAGGATGACGTCCGCACCGCTGCGCAGGCTGCCGTGCGGCCCGACCGGCTGCAGCGCCGCCAGGAGCTCGTAACACACGAGCAACGGCAGGGCGAACAGGAGGCTGTAGCGCGGTTCGCGGGTGATCCGCCAGTAGGCGCGCATGGCCCCCGAATCTAGCGGGGCTGCGGTGGAACGTTCAGCGCCCCCGGCGCGTAGGACCCGCGATGCTCGCGCTCCTCGCCGCCGCCGCGCTCGCCCTGCAGACCCCTCACGATTCGGCCACCGCGTACCTGGATCCCGGCGCCCAGGGCCTCGTCGCGCGGGCGCGGGCGCGGCGCCTGCTTGTGGACCGCTCCATCCGCGCTTACGACGCGACGGTCAAGGAGCGGATCGCCGTCGGCATCCGTGCGCTGCGCCGGGACCGCATGGTGTATCGCCGCGAGCTGGCGGTGCACATCTCCTGGCGGCGCGACACCGTCGGCGAGATCCGTGTGCTCGGCGCGCGCGAGGCCATCCCCGTGGCAGTGCGCGGCGAGCAGATCCCCGAGGACCTCGCGTCCGACGCCCCCGACCTGGCCTTCGATCCCGCGAATGATCAAGTGCGCTACGCCCGCGGCGATTCGGGCTCGGCGCGTCACCCTCTCGCGCCCGGCAGCGAGGCCGACTACCGCTTCGCCTCCGGCGACACCACCGACATCACGTTCCCCGATGGCCGGTCGCTGCGCGTGTACGAGCTCCGGGTCCTGCCGCGGCGCGCGGATTTCCGATTGATGTCGGGATCCCTGTGGATCGAGGCGGAGGGGTACGGCGTTGTGCGGCTGCTGTTCCGGCCGGCGCGGCCGTTCGACATGGAGACGGACGCCGACAGCGGCGACCACGTGCCCGGTTTCCTCAAGCCGATCCGCGCGGAGATCCGCTACGTCACCATTGAATACGCGCAGTGGAGCAAACGCTGGTGGCTGCCCCGGGAGATGGCGGTGGACGGCGTGGCGACGGTGGCGTTCGCGCAGGTGCCGGTCCGCTTCGAGCGCTTCTACGACGACTACGAGGTGATCGGCGACAGCGCGCCGCCGCCCGAGCCGGAAGCCGCGCCGCGCGACTCGGCTCGCGCCCGCTGCGAGCGGCTGGGCAAGGGGATTCATTGCAGCTGCCGGCGCGGCCGCTGCCGGGCGTTTACGGTCGTGATCCCGCCGGACAGCGCCGCGCTGCTCGCCAGCGTCGACCTGCCGCCACGGCTCATCCTCGGCGAGACCGATTCCATGGTGACGGAAGGTGAGCTCCGCGAGCTGGGACAGCGGCTGGGCGCTCTGCCGGCGACGCCGTGGGGCCTCCGGGTGCCGAGACCGCGCTGGGGGCTGGCGCGGTACAATCGTGTCGAAGGGCTGTCCCTCGGCGCCCGCGTCACGGCCGAGCTGGGGCGCATGTCGGTCGACGCCACGGGGCGGCTCGGGCTCGCGAACCTCGAGCCCGACGCCGAGCTGGCCGTGCGGCACGAGTCCGGGACGGCGCGGTGGCGCCTCGCGGGCTACTACCGGCTCGCGGCCGCGGACCCGACCACGCGGCCGCTCGGGGTGGGGAATTCGCTCGCGGGCCTGCTGCTCGGCCGCGACGACGGGGAATACTTCCGGGCGGGCGGCGTCGAGCTGCTCGCAGCGCCGGCCGCGACGCTCGCGCAGAACCTGGAGGTGCGGGTGTACGCCGAGCGGCAACGAGCGGTGGACAAGGAGACCGACTTCAGCCTCCCGCACGCGTTCAACAGCGGCCAGCGATTCCGGCCCAACCTCATCGCGGAAGAC
>Ga0137396_10001718_pt1 | contig 11738 bp, 8 predicted proteins | sample czc16metaG_FD_108284 | JGI IMG/M metagenome (GOLD analysis project Ga0137396, IMG submission 108284) | Vadose zone soil microbial communities from Angelo Coast Range Reserve, California, USA - czcobulk3.16 metaG | ecosystem: Environmental > Terrestrial > Soil > Vadose zone | place: USA...
GCTGCTTCCCCGTGGTCGCGGCCGGAGGACTGGTCCGCCTGCCGCGTTTGCTGCTGGACCGAGAGCCGTCCCGCCCGCCGCTCGCGAGGCCGGCGCCCGCCGCGCCGACGCCGGAGATCCCTCTACCTCCGCTGGACGCCCCCGTCGGGCCGGCGGTCGCCGATTCCCGCCCTGGACCGCGCGAACGTGCCGCGCCGGCGGCGGCTCCCTCCCAGGACCCCGCTCCGCGGCCCGTGCGCAAGCTGCGCAGGCGCGCCGCTGCCGCCGACGCGGGCGCCGCCGCGCGAGCGAAGCTGCAGCTCGGCGACGAATCGCTCAAGCAAGGCCACTTTTTCGAAGCGGTGATCGCCTTCCGCGAGGCCTTGAACCAGGACCCGCCGCTTCCGCTGGCCGCGCGCCGCCTGGGAGATGCCTACCGGACCCACCAGGACGACGATCTCGCGCTCGCGGCGTACGAGCGGTACCTGGAGCTGGACCCCTCCGCCCAGGACGCCGACGAAGTCCGCGATGCCGTCGAGCAACTGCGCTCCGGCGCCTCGCCGCCCCGCTGAATCGCAGCGTTTTGTTTTGTTGCGCACGCTGGATCCGCCGGGGTAGGGTGATCTGCGGTGGCGGCGCACCTTCCGAACAGACAGGCTCGCCCGATCCTCCTCGAATCGCCGTCTCCACGCGCCACCGCCGCCGGCATCCTCTACCTCTGGTTCCCCGACGCAGGGCTGCGCGCCAGCGGGCTGCGCTTGCTGCGGGCAGGCCGTAGAAAGCTAGAGCTGTCGGCCGCTTGCGTGCGCGTGGCTCTGGGCCCGGGCGAGCTGGACGGGTGCCTGCTGGAGCTGGGTGCGGGCATCTCTCCTCCGGACACGCGCCGCACGCGCGCGCTGTTCCTCGCCGGCGATCAGGCCCCCTCGCTCGACGACTTCGGCCGCATGGCCTCGCTGCACGAGCTCCATGTCCTGGCCCAGACCGGGTGGCTCATCGATCAGCTCGAGCACGGGCGGATCACCAGCCACTTCCATCCGATCGTGCACGCCTGCGACACCTCGCGCATCTTCGCGCACGAGGCGCTCCTGCGTGGCACCGGCCCGGACGGCGGGCCGCTCGAGCCGCTCGTCATCCTGCGGCTCGCCCGCGAAGCGGGGCTGATGGCCGAGCTGGACCTGGCGGCTTGCAGGTCTGCGATCCGCGAGGCGGCCCTGCTCGACGCTGACGGCACCGTGTTCATCAACTTCTCCCCGGGCATGATGGAGGACGCGGAGGACTGCCTGCGCGCCACGGTGGCCGCCATCGACGCGGCGGGGCTCGAGCACGACCGCTTCGTCTTCGAGGTGATCGAGGCCGATCGCATCGAGGACGCCGCGCAGCTCAAGCGCGTGCTCGACAGCTACCGCAGGGACGGCTTCCGCGTGGCGCTCGACGACCTGGGAGCAGGTTGGTCGACGCTCACGCTCGTGCACCGGCTGCGGCCCGACTTCATCAAGCTGGACCGCGAGCTGATCCGCGCGGTGCACCGCGACCCGGTCAAGGACCTCATCGCCAGCAAGCTGCTCGAGATCGGTCGCGGACTGGGGATCCGCACCATCGTCGAGGGCGTCGAGCATCGCGCCGAGCTGCAGTGGGCGCGCGCCCGCGGCGCCGATTTCGTGCAGGGCTTCCTCATCGCCCGGCCCGCGCCCGGTCCCAGCCGGCGCCCTCCGGGGTGAGCATGCACCGGCTCCTCCGCCGCCAACTCGAGGCGCACTTCGGCTCGAGGGCCGAAGCGCCGCCGCGGATGGAGAAGCTCCTCCGCGAGATCGATGCGGAGTATCGCCGCGCCGACCAGGATCGCGACGCGCTGCAGCGGGCGCTGGCGTTGCTCGCCGACCTCGCGCAGCGCCAGTCGGTCCGGACGGAGCGGGGCGGCGGCGCAAAGGAAGCGAAGCCTGCCTTCTCGCGGTCGATGCAGCGGCTCTTCGAGCAGGCTCCGTTCGGAGTGGTGGTCTGCGACACGTCCCTGGAGGTCACCGCCTGGAATGCCGGCGCCGAGCGACTGTTCGGCCACCCGGCCTCGCAGGCCGTGGGCCGCGAGATGGCGGGTCTCCTCTTGCCCGAGGCGGATCGGACCGCCGCGCGGGACGAGCTGCGCGAGTTGATCGCGCGCGGCGATCCGCAGCGCTGGTTGCGGCCGGGGATCACGCGGGCGGGCGAGGAGTGGACCTGCGAGTGGACGCTGGTGCCGCTGCGCGATCGGCGCGGCGCGGTGGCGGGGCTTTCGGCGCTGGTGCAGGAGCCGCTGGCGGGGCGCGACCGCTTCGCGCTGGCGCTGGAGGCCTCGGGCGACGGCGCGTGGGACTGGGACCTGCGGACCAAGCGGCTGTGGGTGTCGGACTCCTGGCGCGCCATCGCCGGAGTGGCACAGCTGGGCGACGAGCCGACCGCGTGGACCGATCGGATCCATCCCGCCGACCGCGAGCACTTCGACGCGGCGTTCGCGGCGCACGTCGAGGGACGGAGCGAGCGGTTCGAGCACGAGCATCGCCTGCTCCACCGGGACAGCTCGTGGAAATGGGTGCTCGCCCGGGGCGCGGTGGTCAAGGACCGCAGCGGCAAGCCGGTGCGGGTGGCCGGGTCCCTGATGGACGTCACCCAGCGCAAAGCGATCGCCGACCGCATGCTGCACGATGCGCTCCACGATCCACTCACGCGGCTGCCCAACCGGGCGCTGTTCCTCGATCTGGTGAAGCGCGCCTTCTCGCGGGCCCGCCGGCGCGAGGGGTACCGCTTCGCGGTGCTGTTCCTCGACCTCGACCGCTTCAAGGCGGTGAACGACGGGCTCGGACATGCCGCGGGCGACGAGCTTCTGGTGCAGATGTCCGCGCGCCTGCACACCTGCCTGCGCGAGGGTGACACGCTCGCGCGCCAGGGCGGCGACGAATTCACCATCCTGCTCGACGACGTCCGCGAGCCGAACGATGCAACGGTGGTGGCCGACCGCATCCACCAGGTGACCACCAAGCCGTTCGCCATCTCGGGCCACGAGGTGTTCGCGACCGCCAGCATCGGGATCGCGCTCTCGGCCCCGACCTACACCCGGCCGGAGGACCTCCTCCTGGACGCGGACACGGCCATGTACCGGGCGAAGGCGCAGGGCCGCGCCCGGACCGTGCTGTTCGATGCCACCATGCGCGAGCGCGCCCCGCAGCTCCTCGACCTGGAGGCCGACCTGCGCCGGGCGCTCGTACGCGAGGAATTCCGCGTGCACTACCTGCCCATCATCGACGTGGCGAGCGGGCGCATCCAGGGGCTCGAGGCGCTCATCCGCTGGGCGCACCCCAAACGCGGGCTGGTCTCGCCCGAGCACTTCGTTCCGTTCGCCGAGGAGACCGGGCTCATCGTGCCCATCGGGCGCTGGCTGCTCGACCAGGCCGGTCAGCAATTCCAGGAATGCCGCCGCGTCGCGCCGTCCAGCGCGCTGACGCTCAACGTGAACCTGTCCTCCAAGCAGCTCCTGCAAAACGATCTGCTCGAGCACATCGACAGGATGCTGGAGACCAACGACCTGCAGCCGCGCGATCTGGTGCTGGAGCTGACGGAGAGCGCCTTCCAGTTCAGCGAACAGGCCGCGGTGCGGCTGGCGCAGCTGCGCGCGCGGGGGGTGCGGCTGTACATGGACGATTTCGGCACCGGTTACTCGTCGCTCAACGCGCTGTACCGGTTCCAGCTCGACTCGCTGAAGATCGACAAGTCGCTGTTCATCGGCGGATCGCCGCGCGGCCAGGCGCCCGAGCTGGTGCGCACCATCGTGTCGCTCGCGCGCGAGCTGGGCAAGGACGTGATCGCGGAGGGCGTGGAGACCGCCGAGCAGTTCGGCTTCTTGCGCGAGGTGGGCTGCGGGGCCGCCCAGGGATTCTTCTTCTCGCCGCCCGTCGACGGAGCGATGGCGCGCGCGTTGCTCGAGCGCGGCGCGAGCTGGTGAGGTCCTACAGTCCGGCGCCGACCACGCGCCAGGGCGAAGGCGGTGCGGCCGGCGCGAGGCGGTCCTCGAAGTCTGCCACCGCCGCGTCGGCGTCGGCGACGGCCGCCCAGGCGGACCCGATCGCGCCGCGGCTGCGCCAGGCGAGCAGGGCCTGCGCGAGCCTCAGGCAGATCCCGCTCAGCTCCTCGAGGCCGAAGGAGTCGGCACTCCCGGCCAGTTCCCGCAACGAGTTGCGCGTCTCCGCGAACAGCCCCGCATCCTGGGGCCGCTGCCGGAGCTGCTCCAGCCCCCATCGGATCTGCGCCAGGACATCGGACAGGCCCGCGGTGAATTCGAGCCGGGCGCGGTAGCCGTCGGTCGACATGCGATGCCTCCAGCGCGTTGATCGGCCCTTCCGCGCGGGGCTTGATGTGCGCGGATGGGGGACCCCCCGCCGGTGCCGTCAGCGCGGCGGCACGCCGCGGAAGACGAGGGTGGTGGGATCCTCGAGGTTCCCGGAGTTCGTGGCGGCGAAGTAGGAAACGAATGCAGCTCCGTCCCAGACCAGGCCCTGGTAGTCGCCCAGGAAGTATCCGCCCAACACGAAGGGCGCCGTCTGGAGGTCGAAGGCGCTAGCGAGCGAGGTCTCCTGCCAGGTCAACCCGCCGTCGGCGGAGACGGCCAACCAGCGGGTGGCGAGGAAGCGCGTTGCGTCGGCGGGAACATCGTCGCGCAGGTCGTAGTAGGCGACGCCGAGATTGCCTCCGCCGGCGGCGACGGCCGGAGTGAACGCCGGAGATGCCTGCGCCCGGTTCACCTGCACCGGCTGCGACCAGCGGAGGCCGCCGTCCGCGGAGGTGGCGAGCACGATGCCGTTGCGCGCGCCGGAAGAGAAGACCGAGTCCTCCCAGACCACGTGCACCTTGCCGGTCGACGCGTCTACCGCGATGGAGGGCAGCGCTCCACCGGTCCGCACCAGCCGCTGCGTCTTCGGATCGACCAGGGCGACGTTTTGCACCGCGCTGACGGTGACAGGTGGATCCGGCCAGGTGGCGCCCTTGTCGATGGACCTGAGCACCGCGATCTCGGCCTGCGAGTTGGTCTTGCTGGTCACTCCTGTGAGGACGAGCATCGCGTAAAGCAGAGCGCCGTCAGGCAGGACGGCGATCACGTTGCCGATGGTCTGCGCGTCGGCGCCGGGATCGAAGATGCTGCGGGCCGGTTCCCAGCTGATACCGCCGTCGGTCGTACGCGCAAACCAGGCCGGCCCGTGCGCCAGCGGCGAGTTGCTCACCTGTTGCTCGGTGAGCCTGTCCCAGGCGGCGTACGCGAACGACGGGTTGAGCGGGTCCGCCGTGATCGATCCTTTGTCCACCGCGAACTGCGGATCGGTGTCGCCCTGGAGCACCCGCGCTGCGCTCCAGCTCCGGCCGCCGTCGCTCGAGCGGCTGGCCAGGATGGCGCGGTGGCCGCCGGCCGCGCCGACGTCGAACGCCAGCGCAAGCTGGTGCACTGTCCCGCCGGGCGAGATGGACACCCACGGATCGCTCGCCCGCTGGTAGTCGCCGCCGTTCGCGGCGGTCCCGCCCGTGCAGTGCGAGAACGGAGCCGAAGCCGTCGCCCAGGTCTTGCCTGCGTCGAAGGAGATGCCGGCGAGCAGGCCGGCTGCGCCGCCGCCGAAGTAGCGGTCCTGCTGCCAGACGCCGACCAGATGGGCGGGATCGGCAGGGTCGACGGCGAGGAACGGCTCCACTTCGGCCTTCCCGTAGAACGCCTCGTTTTGCAGGAGCGGCCCCTGGCAGCCCGCCGGGAACGTCCCCGTCCCGAGGCGAGTGGGAGAGTCGGATCCGCACGCGATGAGGACGACCGCGGCGGCGAGCAGCGCCGTACGCCGGAGCGTCCGGATCTCCGGCAACGGGTGCACGCCGTCGCTGTAGCAACGATCGCGCCGATCCGTCTAGCGACCAGGCGGTTACTGCGGGAGCGCCAGCCGCAAATTGAACGTGTAGAACACGTCCAGGGGCTTTCCTTGCCTGGTGGCAGGATGGTACCGGCGGCGCTCGAGGGCCTCGACCACCGAGGCGTTCATGAAGGGCAGCCCCCTCAGCACGCGGCAGTTGCGCACCGAGCCGTCCTGCGCGACCACGCACCGCACCGTCATCTGGCCCTGCACACCCCGCTCGACGGCCTCCTGCGTGTACTCCGGCTCCGGGCCGGAGATCATCGCGGGGCCGCTCATGGTGGCATCATCGAACTCGACCGCCAGCGGAGCTGGGGCAGGCGCCGCGGGGCGCGGCTCCGGCATCAGCAGCAGCCGGACTTTGAGGCGCCGGCCCTTCACGGCCAGACCATCCGGAGAAAACGGCAGGAAGCCGTCGTGTTTGACCGCCAGGGCGTACGTCCCCGGGGGCAGCATGGTGATCTCGAACGTTCCCGCGTCGTCGGTGACCGCGGCCTGCTCGCCCAGGAGCGTCGTGCCCCGCGCGGTGATCAGCGCGCCGGGGAGCGGCGCATGCGTGGTCGCGTCCAGCACCACGCCCGAGATGATGCCGCTTGGCTGCGCGCCGGCGCGCGCTGCCAGGAGCAGGACGATGAGGGCCAGCGCACGGGCGCCGGCGGCGAGCGGACCAGTCGCGACGAGTGAGGTTCGCACGGCGTCATGCTGCCGGACTGCAACTGGCGCGATCAAGAAAGCGTCCGGCGGCAACCTCGTCGATTGCGGGGGTATGTACGTTTTGCAAGTCGGAGGTAGGATGCGCCTCCTTCACCTGAAAGGGGGTCCACAGATGGGCCAGACGCGAAGGAACTTCCTGAAGCTGGCCGGCGCTGCCGGGATCGGCGCCGCCGCTGCTCCGCGCGCGCTCGGGGCAACGCAGGCCAAGGGCCGCGCGGTGGCGGCGCGAGGCAACGGCAACTCCGGCCCGAAGGAGCTGCCCAAGAACATGACGTTCTGCACGCTGCGGCGCGACGGGCGCCACGTGCTGGGCGTGCGGACCCAGCGCGGCGTGCTCGACGTGGAGAAGGCGGGCAAGGCGCTGCGCCGTCCGGCGCCGTCGACCATCGACGAGGTGCTGCAGGGCACCGACGTGCAGGCGCTCAAGGCGTTGGTGGACGCCGCCGTGGCCAACAGCGCGGCCAAGGCCGCCTTCGTCCCCGAGGAGCAGGCTCCCTTCGGCCCCTGCGTGACGAATCCCGAGAAGATCATGATGCTCGGGTACAACTACAAGAAGCACGTCATCGAGACGAAGCGCCCGATGCCAGACTCGCCGGTGCTCTTCAACAAGTTCAACAACGCGCTCAACTGGCACGGCGGCGTGATCAATCTCCCGCAAAAGGTCGCCAAGAAGTTCGACTACGAAGTGGAGCTGGTGGTGGTCATGGGGAAGACCGCCCGCGACGTGCCCAAGGAGAAGGCGCTCGACTACGTGTTCGGCTACTGCGTCGGGAACGATTTCTCCGCCCGCGACCTGCAGTTCAAGACGCCGCAGCTGATGCTGGGGAAGACGTCCGACGGCTTCGGGCCGATAGGTCCCTGGCTGGTCACCGCCGATCAGATCCCCAACGTGCAGAAGCTCGGGCTGCAGACGCGGGTCAACGGCGAGCTCCGGCAGAACTCGAACACCGACGACATGATCTTCGATGTGGCGACCATCATCAGCTACACGTCCCAGATGTGGACGCTGAAGCCGGGCGACATCTTCTTCACGGGCACGCCGGAGGGCGTGATCCTCGGGAAGCCAGAGGCGGAGCAGGTCTGGCTGAAGGCCGGCGACGTGGTCGTCACCAGCATCGAAGGGCTGGGCGACCTGCGCATCACGCTCGCGCCGCAGCAGGCCTAGCGCCAATGACGCTCAGGTAGCCGGTCGACGTCGACGCCTGCCCGGTGCAATCCGCGGCGAAGTGCGGTAGGCACGCCCGCATGAGCGCAGAACCCAGGTTCGCGTGGGACGATCCACTCCGGCTTGCGGACCAGCTCGCAGACGACGAACGGCGCATCGGCGACCTGGCGCGGGAGTACGCGCAGGAGAAGCTGATGCCGCGGGTCCTGGAGGCGAATCGCCACGAGCGCTTCGACCGGGAGATCCTCCGCGAGATGGGAGAGCTGGGTTTCCTCGGCTCCACCCTGCACGGCTACGGTTGCGCCGGGGTGAACTACGTCTCGTACGGACTGGTGGCCCGCGAGATCGAGCGGGTGGACAGCGGATACCGGTCCGCGATGAGCGTGCAGTCGAGCCTGGTGATGTACCCGATCCACGCCTACGGCACCGAGGAGCAGCGCCAGCGCTTCCTGCCCCGGCTAGCCACCGGCGAGCTGGTGGGGTGTTTCGGCCTGACCGAGCCGAACCACGGCTCGGACCCGGGCAGCATGGAGGCCCGCGCGCGCAAGGACCGGAACGGATACGTCCTGCGCGGCGAGAAGACCTGGATCACCAACTCGCCGATCGCCGATCTTGCGGTGGTGTGGGCGAAGGACGACGCTGGCGAGATCCGCGGGTTCCTGCTCGAGCGGGGGATGCAAGGCCTGTCGATGCCGCCCCTCCACGGGAAGTTCAGCCTGCGCGCTTCCAGCACCGGGCGCATCGTGATGGACGAGGTGCGCGTCCCCGAGGCGAACCTCCTGCCGGGTGTCTCGGGGCTGAAGGGCCCGTTCGGCTGCCTGAATCGCGCCCGCTACGGAATCTGCTGGGGCGCGCTCGGCGCGGCGGAGTTCTGCTGGCATCGCGCGCGCCAGTACGTGCTCGACCGCAAGCAGTTCGGCAAGCCGCTCGCGGCCAACCAGCTCATCCAGCTCAAGCTGGCCGACATGCAGACGGAGATCGCGCTGGGACTGCATTCGGTCTTGCGGCTGGGACGGCTGATGGACGAGGACAAGGCCGCGCCGGAGATGATCTCGCTGCTCAAGCGGAACAACTGCGGCAAGGCGCTGCAGATCGCGCGGATCGCGCGCGACATGCACGGCGCGAACGGCGTGTCCGACGAGTACCACGTCATCCGGCACTGCATGAACCTCGAGGCGGTGAACACCTACGAGGGGACGCACGACGTGCACGCGCTCATCCTGGGACGCGCGCAAACCGGAATCCCGGCGTTCTGAGGCCAAGCATGCACGAGCAGCGCGCGCGCAGCATCCACGGGCTCCTCGTCTTGACCGCGTGGGCAGACGGCCGGATCGTCGCGCCCGAGGTGCTGGTCGAGCACGCCATCATGGCGGAGGTGCCGGAGCTCGCCGCGCTCTACGACAAGCGCGGCCTGGCCGACGCGGCGAAACGCGCGCTGGACGAGCTCGGGCTGGACGCGGCGGTGGCGCAGATCGCCGAGCCGCTGGGCACGCGCGAGGACCAGGAGCTGGCCTTCGTCTGTTGCGTGCGCATGCTGGAGGCCGACGGCATCATCGCCCCCGAGGAGTTCCGCGTCCTGCGCATCCTGCGCCGGCTGTTCGGCTTCTCCGTGGACGAGGTGAATCGGATGATGTCACGGTGAGGGCACCACCACGGGCGGGTGCTCCGCCTTGGCGCGCCGTCGCGTCGACCACGCGCGGAACTGCTCCATGTACGTGTACGTCACCGGCGTGACGAACAGCGTGAGCATCTGCGAGAAGAGCAGCCCGCCCACCACCGCCAGGCCGAGCGGCCGCCGCGACTCCGCTCCGGCGCCGTAACCCATCGCGATGGGGAGCGTGCCGACCAGGGCGGCCATGGTGGTCATCATGATCGGGCGGAAGCGCACCACGCAGGCCTCGTAGATCGCCTCGGTGGCGGCCTTGCCCGCGCGCTGCGCCTCGATGGCGAAGTCGACCATCATGATCCCGTTCTTCTTCACCAGGCCGACCAGCATGATGATTCCCACGAAGGCGTAGATCGACAGCTCGACCCGGAAGAGGAGGAGCGTGACCAGCGCGCCGAAGCCGGCCAGCGGCAGGGCGGAGAGGATGGTGATCGGGTGGATGAAGCTCTCGTAGAGGATCCCGAGCACCAGGTAGATGACGAGGATGGCCATGAGCAGCAGGACGCCCAGGCCCTGCTGCGAGGACTGGAAGGCCTGCGCAGTGCCCTGGAAGCTGGTGCTCACGGTGGCGGGCAGCGTCTGCCGCGCGAGCCGGTTCACCGCGTTCACCGCCTCGCCCAGCGAGACGCCCGGCTTCAGGTTGAAGGAGATGTTCACCGACGGCAGCTGTCCCAGGTGGTTCACCGAGAGCGGCCCCACCGTGCTCTTGAGCGTCGCCACCGAGCTGAGCGGGACGAGCTGCCCCCTGGAGGAGCGGATGTAGAGCGAGCCCATCGCGTTGGGATCGCCCTGGAACTCCGGCTTGAGCTCGAGGATGACCTGGTACTCGTTGTTGGGGGCGTAGATGGTCGAGACCTGCCGCGAGCCGTAGGAGGTGTAGAGCGCGTCCTCGATCGCCTGGGGCGTGACGCCCTGCGAGGCGGCCTTGTCGCGGTCGATCTCGACGTTGACCTGCGGGTTGCGGATGAGCAGGTCGCTGGTCACGTCCTGCAGGCCCGGCAGCTGCCGCACGCGCGCCTCCATCTCGGGGGCGACGCGGTACAGCTCCTTGGTGTCGGCGTCCTGCAAGGTGAACTGGTAGAGGCTCTTGGTCAGCACGCCGCCGATGCGGATCGGCTGCAGGGGCTGCAGGTAGGTGTTCATGCCGATCACTTCGCGCATCAGCTTCGGCCGCAATTCCTGGACCACTTCGTCGGCAGACAGCTTGCGCTGGTCGCGCGGCTTCAAGCGGACGAAGATGAAGCCCTGGTTGCCGCCCGCTCCTCCGCGCGAGCCTGCGCTGGAGAAGAACGAGTCCACGTTGGGGTCCTGCCTGACGACGCGGTTGACCTGGAGCTGGTGCTCGACCAGCGAATTGAAGGAGATGCCCTCGCGACCCTCGGTGATGCCGAAGATGCCGCCCATGTCCTCGCTGGGCATGAACCCCTTCGGCACGACGACGAAGAGCGGGATCATCGCCACGAAGACGATCAGCGAGAAGACGATCACCGTGCGCCGGTGCTCGAGCGACCATTTGAGGCCGCGCTCGTAGACGTGCAGCATGGCGTCGAACCCGCGCTCCAGCATCAGATACGCCTTCCCGTGCTGCTTCTGCTGGTGGCGCAAGAACCGGCTGCCCAGCATCGGCGTCAGCGTCAGGGAGACGAATCCGGAGACGAGGATGGCGGCGCCGATGGTGACCGCGAACTCGTGGAACAGGCGCCCGACGATCCCGCCCATGAAGAGCACCGGGATGAACACCGCCGCCAGCGAGATGGTCATGGACACGATGGTGAAGGCGATCTCCCGGGACCCATTGAGGGCCGCCTCGAGGATTCCCTCGCCCATCTCCATGTGGCGGACGATGTTCTCCAGCATCACGATCGCGTCGTCGACCACGAAGCCGACCGAGAGCGTCAGAGCCATGAGCGAGAGGTTGTCGAGGCTGTACCCGAGCAGGTACATGACGACGAAGGTGCCGACGATGGACATCGGCAGCGCCACGCTGGGGATCGCGGTCGCCGAGACGTTGCGCAAAAAGAGGAAGATCACCAGCACGACCAGGAACAGCGTGAGCAGGAGCGTGAACTTCACGTCGTTCACCGAGGCGCGGATGGAGTCCGACCGGTCGAACATGACGTGCAAGGACAGCGAGGCGGGGAGCTGCTGACCGATGATGGGCAGGAGCCGCTTCACCGAGTCGGCGACGGCCACGGTGTTGGTGCCCGGCTGCTTCTGGATGGCCAGCACCACGGCGCGCTCGTCGACGTACCAGGCGGCGGTCTTGTCGTTCTCGACGCTGTCCTGCGCCTGCGCCACCTCGGAC
>Ga0137396_10001719_pt1 | contig 11737 bp, 12 predicted proteins | sample czc16metaG_FD_108284 | JGI IMG/M metagenome (GOLD analysis project Ga0137396, IMG submission 108284) | Vadose zone soil microbial communities from Angelo Coast Range Reserve, California, USA - czcobulk3.16 metaG | ecosystem: Environmental > Terrestrial > Soil > Vadose zone | place: USA...
GTGATCCACACCGACAAATGCAAGTTCCGCCCGGGCTGCAGTTGGCGCGGCGGCGGCGGCGAGGGCAGACCCTCCCATGAGAGAGAGGACCAAGAGAAGAATGGTCATCGGTTGCCTCCGCTAATCTAGTTCGCCGTTTCCGGTCAGGGCCTTGGGCAGCGTCACAGTGAAAGTTGTGCCTTCTTTCATGTGACTGTGTACGCTGATGTGGCCGCCGTGGGCTTCGACGATGTGCTTGGCGATGGCGAGACCCAAGCCCGTCCCCGCTCCTCGCTCGGCGGCGGGGCCGCGGGCTCGCGACCGGTCCGCTCGGTAGAAACGCTCGAAGACGCGCGGCACATCTTCGAGCGGAATCCCCAGGCCAGTGTCGGAGACCGCGACCTCGACATCGTCGCCGGACGCCCTAACACAGACATCAATCCGCCCCCCCGACGGCGTGTACTTCACCGCATTGTCGATCAGGTTGGTCAAGACCTGTTCAAGGCGGTCCCGGTCGGCGGTGACCCAGACGTGGGGGAGCACCTGTTCTTTCAGGTGAAGCCCGCCGGATTGCGCCAGGGGTCGCAGCTTATCCACGGTATCGGTCACCAAGACCCCGACATCAACGGGTTGCAACTCGAGCGGTGCCCGTTTGCTCTCCAGGCGGGATAGGTCGAGCAGATCATCGACCAGTTTCACGAGCCGATTCGCTTCGCTATTGATGATCGTCAGGAAACGTCGGAGCGTCTGTTCGTCGCGCAGCGCTCCGTCCAGTAACGTTTCGACGAACCCCTTGATCGACGTGAGGGGGGTGCGGAGTTCGTGAGAGACGTTTGCAGTAAGCTCCCGCCGGAGGCGCTCGCTCTGGCGCAGCTCGGTCACATCTCGCAGGACGGCGACGGCCCCGATCACAGCGCCGCGGTCATCCCGGTAGGGGGCGCAGTGGACTTCCACCACCCGGTCGCCGACGAACCCCGGAGGGAGTTCCGCCGTCGTGACGCGGCCGTGCGCGGTGGCGTCGTTCAGCATCGCGGGGAGCCGTTCTCCTCCGAACACCTCTTGCACGGGCCGATTTAGGCCGCGGGTGCTCTCCACACCTAAGAGGTCTTCGGCGGCCCGATTGACGAGGACCACATGTCCGTGGCGGTCGGTGGCGACGACGGCATCAGTCATGCCGCTCACGATGGCTTCGAGCTTCTTGCGCTCAGTGGTGATCGCCTCGATCGTTTGCTGGAGGCGGTCCGCCATCGTGTTAAACGTCTGCCCCAGTCGCTGCAACTCGTCGGTCTGATCCACTGGCGCGCGACCCGCGAGGTCACCCGTCGCGATTCGTTCGGCGGCGTGACTGAGATCGTGGAGGGGGCGGGTGATGCGTCGCGACAGGCGGGTCCCCACAAGGAACGCCGCGCCCAGACCCAAGAGGCTCGCAGTGGCGAGGGCGGGGGCCATCCGCCCCAGCTGCCGCCAGACCCAAGCCTCCGGCGCGGAGACCTGCACGACCCCTATGAGGTGTTTGTCGGGCGTGTAAATGGGAGCGGCCGCGAAGATGCGGGTCTCGCCACTTGCCGGGTCAAATCGCACCGCCTGTCCTTCCGTCCCCGCAAACGCCTGCTGGACTTCGGGTTCGACGGCGTGTCTCGCTTCGGTCCGAGCCGTCGGGTCGAGGAGCAGGATCGAGGCCTCTTTGCGCCACTTCAGCGTCTCGACCATCGGTTGTAGCTTTACAAGTGGTTTCTGCTCCGAGTACTCCCGCATCATCAGCGAGATGACCTTTGCCTGGGTGGCCACGATGTACGTGTACGTCGCGAGGTAACTGCGATGCAGGGCCTGCAGGACGTAGATCGTGACGATGACCAAGACCAGCAGGACGAGCGCCAGGTACGACGAGGTGAGCTTCCAGCGGATCGAGCGTGTCATCGGGTGGGAGGGTGCACTAGGCGCGGGCGGCTGCGAGCGCCCCGGGCAAGGCCCCGCGGGGGGGCTGGAGCTGGGGGGATTGTCACAGGCGTGAATCCCCTTGAGCCTCGCCGGTGCGCGTCGACCGCGGAGGGAGCTGATCGCGCTCTTCCCCCCGTGGAGCCGTGTCCGTTTTGAATTTGTACCCCACACCACGGATGGTCACGATGTGCGTAGGCGAGGCGGGATTATCTTCGATCTTCTCGCGCAATCGGCTGATGTGCATGTCCACTGTGCGCGTGCTGCCGTAGTAATCGTATCCCCAGATGTGCTCTAAAAGAAAGTCGCGGGTGAACACCCGGTTGGGGTGGCTCATCACCACGTGGAGGAGCTCGAACTCTTTGGCCGTGAGATCCACCGGTCGGCCGTCCAGGGTGACCTCGTGGCTCTCGGGAGTGAGGGTCAATCGGCCGCCGCGGAAGGGACTCGGGGTCGGCGGGGCGTCTTCGCGTGCGGCCCGACGCAGGATGGCCCGCACCCTGGCCGTCAGCTCCCGCGGGGAGAACGGTTTGGTGACGTAATCATCGGCGCCGATCTCCAACCCGACCACGCGGGAGAGTTCGCCATCTTTGGCCGTGAGCATGAGGATCGGGACCGACGACTCGCGGCGGATCCGTCGGCAGACTTCGAGTCCATCAATGTACGGAAGCATGAGGTCGAGGATGATGAGGTCTGGGTGTGAATCGTGCGCCCGCGTTACCGCTTCACTGCCATCGTACGCCGTGACGACATCGTAGCCGTCTTGGAGCAGGTTGTACTTCACCAGCTCCACGATGTGGGGTTCATCGTCCACGATGAGGATCTTGTGTCCCATGGGGCCTCCGAGGACTACATGACCCGCCGAATCTCGCCACCCAAATAGCTCGTCGCGCTAATCAGGACAGCTCCCACCAGTGACGCGGTCAGGGAAAGGGAGGAGGGCAACCGGGCCCAACGCCAGCGGGCGATAAACAACCCCGCATACAGAGCGGTGGTCCCGTACGCCAGGGTGCTGTGGACACGGTGCTGGTCAACGAACGCCTGGCCGATGCCGCCCGCGACCAGTCGGACGTAGTCGACGAATCCCGCCGCACCGGAGACTGCAGCCCCGAGAAGTCCCAACCCGATGAGGTAGCGGGATATCGTCGCGAAGAATGACTCCTTCTTCCAGAGGCCGAGCAGATCAAAGAGGAAACTAGTCAGCCACAACGCCACGGGGAAGTGGACCACCAGCGGGTGGAACAGCAGCGGCATGGTCAGCGATCCGCGCGACTGCGGACTGATCCTCCTTACCCTCTGACAGGCACGAGATTCACTCGGCTCGTGGTATAGTCTACCGCGCCCATGTGAATACTGTCACCACACGGTAACGCGGTTGTAACTCTACGAGAGTTGACAAGGCAAGGAGGGTCCCACGCCGCGTCGAAGGGAAACACGGTTTAGCCGCATTAGGAGGCCGAGCGTTGTCCGAGCTGTTCACCTTCCCACCCGCCCCGTCCCCCGATGCCATTGAGTGGCCGGGGGATCCTATAGGGGCGAGCAACGTCATCACCCGGTCAAAAACTCGCACGGCGGTGCACGACAAAACCATCGATCGAGTGGAGAGCCGCCGTGATGCCCTCGTCGATGCCGCGGTTGCCCACATCACGCGCCGGGGGGGGCGTGAGCCTCTCTTCCGCCATGACGTCGTGATCCACGGCGTGCGGGTGCGCGCGACCACGAACTCCCCGCACCTTTACGACTTCTGGGTCAACAACTGGTACGGTCCTCAAGAATGGAAAGCGGCCACGGGGCTGACGCCCCCGCCAGACCCCCAGGTCACGGTGTTCGCGCTAGGTGGGGTCCCCGATCAGGCCGAGGCAGCGTACTACAGTCGCAAGACAAGCACAATCGTCTTCTTCAATACCGCCTACTACGGACAGCTGAAGAGCTGGGTTCTAGGCGCAGTCGGACGTGTGCTCGCGGGGGAATACGGGATCCACTCCGTCCATGGAGCGTGCGTCGAGAAGGACGGCCAGGGGATCCTCTACATTGCCCCGACCGGGACGGGCAAGAGTACCTCCTCGTACGGTCTCATGACCTACCCCCAGACCCGATTTCACTCAGATGACTGGGTGTACATCCGCTACGCGTATCGCACGACCGACGGCCGTCAGGTCCACCCGATGCGTCTGACACTCCCCAATGGGATCCAGGTGCGCGGCTATCCCATCTTCCGCTGGCTGGAGTCCGAGGCGCACGCGTCGGGCGCGGTTCTGACCGGATTGGATTTGGAGAACCAGGAAGTCACGGTCCCGGTGGCGGCCCTTGACTTCGCGGCACCCGTCCAGGCCTACGCGTTTACGTCGGAGAAGATCTACTACTTGCGGACCAACCTCGCGGAGAATTTCCCCTCGTCTGTGGTTCAGATTTTGCGCTCGAAGCTGGAGAACGTCCCCCAAGCAACCCCCGCCTACCTGGAACAGCACCGCGCGCAGCTGGAGGGGTTAGTCGCCGACATCCGCGCCGCAGGCGGGGAGGTGACGCAGTACTTTGCTGAGCATTCTCGCGAGGACCTCATGGGATTGATGGCGCGCCTCATCGCCTTCGACAACGCGCGCGCGATGCTCGACATCAATAAGGTCCTCCCCCCAGAACGCATCTTCGCGAATCCCATGGAACCGTCCCGCCTGTCCACCGTGATCTTGTTGCGCCGCGACCCGTCTGATCGGCTCGTCGCCTCCCGTCTGACGCTGCCGCAGTTCTTTGCTGCGCTCTTGATTGGGGAGACGCCGGATCGCAAGCGCGAGGTGGCGTACAACGCTTACCGGGCCGTCGACGAGGAGGCCGAGCGTGCCTTTGTCGCCTCGATGGAGCAGGAGGTGTGGAACCACCGCGGGGCCCTGGTCGCCGAGGAGCTCTACCGGACCTTTCAGCGACGAGCAGATGTCCCGGAGACGCTGCGGGAGGAGTTCGAACTGTTCCGGGTCATGCACCGCACCTGCAACTGCTACACGGTGAATACCATTTTGACCTCCGACCCTCTGGTCCACGATCGCAAAGAGGCTGTCCGGCTGACGATCGACCTCATCGCCCGTCTGGTCGACGAGCAACCACAGGCGTTGCGCCTCGCGTTGGATACGTACAGCAGTTTCCTCACCGCGCCCCAAGCCTCCAAGCTGGCCGACCCGGGACGCCGTCCGTCCTAAGGTCCCGCTGATGCGGATGAAGGCACTGGTCAAGGCAGAGGGCGGAGCGAGGCTGGAACTCACCGAGGTGCCCGCCCCCCGGCCCGGGGCCACGCCGCCTATCACGCATCGCCCGCCGCGCGAACGGTTCGAGGAGGTATTTGCGCCATTGAAGTCAGGAGACGCGGGCAAAATGATACTGTATGTATGAGATCCCGGGCGAGGAATCGTAGAGACGACGCCGGGTGAGGCCGACAGAGCCGCTTCCGAGGACGCATGGGGAACCCACTAGACTATCTGGACTCCGAGCTCAACGAACTGCGCGAGCGCGGGCTGTTTCGCTGGCCGCGCATGCTCGAAGGCGCCCAGGAACCCCTGGCGCACTACGACGGTCATGAGGTCATCAATCTCGCTTCGAACAACTACCTGGGCTTGGCCAACCACACACGGTTAAAGGCCGCAGCGCGGCGCGCCATCGACGAACTCGGGGTCGGCTCCGGCGCGGTCCGCACCATTGCCGGAAATATGGCGATTCACCGAGAGCTCGAGGACGAGCTGGCGCGTTTCAAGCACACCGAGGCCACGCTCTTGTACCAATCAGGCTTCACCGCAAACGCCGGCACGGTGGCCGCCCTGCTGGGCAAAGAAGACATTATCGTCAGCGATGAGCTCAACCACGCGAGCATCATCGACGGCGCCCGTCTGTCAGGAGCGGGAAAGAAGATCTACCCCCACAAAGATGTTGCTGCGGCGCGCGCCTTGTTGGCGGAGTCCCACAGCGCGCGCAGGCTCCTATTGATTACGGATGGTGTCTTCAGCATGGACGGGGACATTGCCCCGCTCCCGGACTTGGTCGCCGTGGCGGAGGAATTCGGCGCGATCATGATGGTCGATGACGCCCACGCGAGCGGTGTGCTCGGGCAGGCCGGTCGCGGCACAGTTGACCATTTCGACCTCCATGGACGTGTGCACGTGCAGGTCGGCACGCTGTCGAAAGCGTTCGCCGGGCAAGGAGGGTACGTGGCAGGCAGCCGCAGCTTGGTGGACTACCTCATTCACCGCGCGCGTCCGTTGCTGTTTTCCACATCCCATCCCCCTTCCGTCGCGGCGTCCGCGTTGGCGGCGGTGCGACTCGTACAAGAGGAGCCGGAACTCATCGAGCGGCTGTGGGACAACACCCGCTTTTTCAGGAAAGGGCTCATGCAACTTGGGTGGAACACGGGCGCGAGTGAAACCCCCATCACCCCGGTCATGGTGGGGGATGAACGCCTGACCATGGATCTGTCCGATCGGTTGTTTACCGCCGGCGTCTTCGCCTTGGGGATCGCCTTTCCCACTGTGCCCCGGGGAAAGGCGCGGATCCGCACCATCGTGACGGCTGGTCACACCCGCACGCACCTGCAACGCGCGCTGGATGCGTTCGAGCGCATCGGGCGTGAGATGAAACTGATCTAGATGGAGGGGCCGCCCCTCCGGTCGATGCCCGCGTCGCCGCGACGGATCTGCGCCGCCCAGATCGCATGACGCGACCCGCTATGAAAGCGTTCACGAAGATCCTCACGCCCCAAGAGGCGCAAGATGTGTTTGCGCGCGCGTTTGCTCCGGCCGCGCTAGGTACAGAGCGGGTGCTCCTCGGACAGTCCCTGCACCATATTCTGGCGCAGACCGTCGCCGCGTCGTCGGATCTGCCCGCGTTTGATCGCTCCACGGTCGACGGCTATGCGGTGAGGGCGGCAAACACCACCCGAGCCTCGACTACCGGCGCGATTACCTTGCACCTGGTGGGCGAGGTCTTGATGGGGGATCAGGTAAAGTTTGCCGTGGGAGAGGGGCAAGCAGCACGGATTCCTACTGGTGGGATGATGCCCGCGGGGGCGGACGCGGTGGTGATGCAAGAGCACACTGTCCGTCAGGACGCCACAGTCGCCATCGAGCGGGCGGCCAAGGTCGGGGAAAACGTTGTCCAACGCGGCTCTGATGCCGGTGCGGGCGCTGTTCTCCTACGTCCAGGTCGGCGGTTGAGGCCGCAGGATCTGGGGCTGCTGGCTGGACTGGGGATCTCCGACGTCCTAGTGTACCGGCGGCCCCGTGTCGGGATCATCGTTACGGGGGACGAGCTGGTGGCGCCGGGCCAGTCGCTGCACGGAAGCCGAATCTATGACATGAACACCTACACGCTTGCCGGCCTCGTAGAGGAGGCCGGCGGAGAAGCGGCGCTCTACGGGATTGTCCCCGACGACCTGGCTCTGTTGACGGAACGGGCGAAACGGGCCGCTCAAGTGTGCGACGTGCTGCTCTTGGCGGGTGGGAGTTCGGTCGGTGAAAAGGATTTTGTGGCCGATGTCATTGCGGGGTTGGGAGAACCAGGCATTGTCGTGCATGGTATTGCGATCCGGCCGGGTCGGCCTACGATTCTCGCCGTCGCCGACGGCAAGCCCGTGTTCGGGCTGCCGGGCAACGTGGTGTCAGCGATCGTCATCTTTGACCACTTTGTCCGACCGGTCGTGCAGGCCTTGGCCGGACTGCAGGAGCGTCCCCGGCCGGGGGGAACGGTGCGGGCGCGGCTGACTCAAAAAGTGACGACGGGCGACCGCGAAGACCACCTCCGGGTGTCGCTCGCGGAGCGGACCGGCGTGCTTCGGGCCGCCCCTCTACCGAGTGGGTCAGCGCTCATTACCTCCATGGTGCATGCCGACGGGATTGTGGTGGTCCCTCCGCACACGGCGTGGGACGAAGGAACGGAGGTCGAAGTGCGCGTGCTGCCCTAATCGCGCCGTGACGACCCGGGCCGGGCGAGGAGGGAGTAGCAGAGCATACACATGGTCACCCAACGGTCCTCAAAGAAGAGCCACAAGCGTCTGACCAAACACTCATCCGCTCCCGCGGGGTCTGATGCGCCCCAAGGGGAGTTGACGCATGTCGATGCGACGGGGCGTGCGAAGATGGTGGACGTGTCGGAGAAAGCCCCCACCGTGCGCCAAGCCGTCGCGCGTGCAGAAGTCCATCTCCAGCGCGAGACTCTGGCCAAGATCAAGTCTAATGCGATCGCGAAAGGAGACGTGCTTGCCGTCGCCCAGGTCGCCGGTGTCCTCGCGGCCAAACGCACGGACGAACTCATCCCCCTGACCCATCCACTGCCGCTGACCGGGGTCGCCGTGGCCTTCCGGTTCAACGAGACGACCCCCGCAGTGGAGATTGAGGCGACCGTGAGCACCGTCGCGCCCACGGGGGTCGAGATGGAAGCGCTTGCGGCTGTGGCCGCGGCCGCCCTGACCATCTACGACATGTGCAAAGCGGTGGATCGCGGCATGACGATCGAACGGCTCCGCCTGGTCAGCAAGACGGGCGGACGCCGCGGCGCTTACTACCGCGAAGGCGAGGCGTGACCACCCCCAGTCTCGCGGGAGTCCGGGTGGCCGTCTTGACCTTAAGCGACTCGGTGTCGCGTGGAGAGCAGGTCGACAGTAGTGGGGAAGTTATCGCCCAGACGCTCAGTCCGTTAGGCGCTGAGGTCGTCGCCCGCGACGTGTTGCCTGACGACGCCGAGCGCATCAGCGCTGCTCTGCGTGCGTATGCGGATGGGGGACATGTGGATCTTGTCGTGACCACCGGCGGTAGCGGACTCGCGCCCCGTGACGTCACCCCCGAGGCGACTCTGGAGGTCGTCGACCGCTTGATCCCCGGGATTCCCGAGGCGGCGCGGATCCGCACCCTCGCCCAGACCCCGCTCGCGATGCTCTCGCGTGGCGTGGCGGGGGTCCGCGGACGAACTCTGATCATCAACCTCCCGGGCAGCCCGAAGGCTGTGCGCGAGTGGTTAGACGTGATTCTCCCCGTCCTGGCGCACGCGGTGGAATTGTTGCAGGAACGCCCGCGTCGGTGGGGAGAGCCCCATCGACTCAATGAGTAGAGGAGGCCCGCTGACACAATGCAGGGACGCAGGCGGTGAGACAGGCAAATCGGTGCTTTGTGTGTGGTCCGGACAATCCAATTGGTCTCAAGTTGAAGTTGGCGCGGGTGGGGGAGGGGGTGCGGGCAGAGTTCACACCTTCGGAGTTGCACGCCGGCTACGAGGGCCTGGTGCACGGCGGCATCATCGCCGCCCTCGTCGATGACGCGATCGCGAATATCTGGGCCACACGGGGGCGAGAAGCGGTGACGGCGAAAATCGAGGTCCGCTTCCGACGTGAAGCGATCCCCGGGCAGCTTCTGATCGTCACCGCTGAGCCCTCGGGGATGAAGGCGGGGCTACACACCGCGCGGGCGATCATCGCTCGGGCCGACGGCGTCGTGGTAGCCGACGGGTCTGGCTTTGTGTCCGTCAAACGGCCGGCATGACGATGTGGCCACGGGTCGCAGGGGCTGTGGTCGCGATCGTCTGCGGGATCGTGATTGTGACCCACCACATCGGGTACGTCCGCCGGAGCCGATCGCTGACGTTCGGGGCCTTCCTTCAGACGGGAGGATGGATCATCATCGCACTCGTGGCCGTGGCGGCCGCCGCGGGGGGAGTGGAGAGGGCGAGAACGCAGACCGTAGAGGTTGCACAAGCACTTGTGGGAGCGTTACTGATCACCCTCGGTAGCAAGCTGAAGTAAATGGCAGAGTCAGAACACACGGTCGCGACGAATCGACGGGCACGGTTTGAGTACCACCTTGAAGAGATTTACGAGGCCGGCTTGGTCCTCACGGGTACCGAGGTGAAGTCTTTACGAGCGGGTCGGGCCACCATGGGAGATGCGTTCGCCCGCGTGGAGCGCGACGAGGTCTGGCTGTACCACATGCACATTCCTCCCTATGAGGGGGGCAACATCCTCAACCACGATCCGCTTCGCAAACGGAAGCTCCTCCTCCACCGGAGTCAGATTCGCCGCGTCCTCGGAAAGGTTCAGGAAAAGGGATACACGCTCGTCCCCCTGCGCTTGTACTTCAAGCATGGGGTGGCGAAGGTTGAAATTGCGGTGGCCCGGGGCAAGCGACAGTACGACAAACGCGCCTCGATCCAGGAGCGGGAGGCGCGGCGGCGGATGGAGCGTGTCGTGCGCCGGCGGAGATAGGTGAGGACCGATCTTTGGCGGTGCCGCCTGCTGAGGGCCGTCGAACTCCACGCGGGCGGTCCTGATCAGAAACGCTGCCCACGAAGCGATTCCTCGAAGAATCCGATTGCTCCAGACGTCATGCTTTAGGCAAACCTCGGAGCGCCTAAGATGCGCCGCCGGGGGCACCCAGCGCGGTGGTGGAGTTTACCTGGAGGGACTGTCCGCGCTGCGGGACTCGCCCGCGATCGCCTCCAAGCGTGTCTCGTCGAACAGGAGCATGCGGTCTCGCTGCACGGTGACGAGGTGACGGCGCCGCCATTCTGCGAGAATCCGGCTAATGGTATATGGGGTGGTGTTGAGGAGTTCTGCCAACTCCTCCCCCGACAGTCCCAACTCAATGACGATCCCCTGCGGCGTGCTCCGCCCCAAGGAGCCGGATAGCCGGTGGAGGAGCCGGGCGAGGCGCCGCTCGACGGGAGAAGTGGCCAAGTCCACGAGGCGATCCGTCCCGGCAGCGATCTGCTTTGCCATATAACGAACGACGTTGATGGAGACGTCAGGGCGGGCCGTGATTATTTTGGAGACCGCGGGGACGTCCCAGACGAGGGCCCGCGAATCTTCCAACGCTTGGGCGGAGGCGTGTCGAGGAATCTCGGCGAGCGCCGTGATGTGCCCGAATGGTTTGGGTGGCGTAACTAGGCGAAGGATGACACTCCGGCCATCTGAGTCCGACCGCACCATTTTGATCCGTCCGGACGTGAGCACAAACACTTCCGTTGATGGGTCGCCTTGTTGAAAGAAGAACCCGTCTTTGGGAACATGCCGTTCCTGTGCAGATGTCATGAGGGTTTGGAGATCCGCCTGGGAGACCTCTTGGAAGATACCACTGAGGGTCAGGTAGACGTGGTCTCCTGCCACTACCTTCACGTGCGTGCGGATCACCTGCTGGAGGATTTTCGCGGGGAATCGTCCGCTCCGGTACGCACAGGCCACTGTCGCCGTGCCAGGGCTGAGCGCGTCGTCCAGCGACCCCTCGTACTCGACGAGGACGTCGCCGGGCACATTCGTCTTAAGTGCCCACGTCATTTCCGCGACCACGCGCAGCCCGCCGAAGCCTCGGGATAGCGCGTCCCGAATTCTTTCCCGCGTCAAATCCAACATGCGAATTGAGTCCAGGGGCGGCGGGTAGTACTCCTGGGCGTTCATCAGGACCAGGGCGCCCCGCTCGGTCTCCCGGCCGACGTTGACCCCCCCGGCCGTGAGTGCGTCCGTTAATACCTTAAGCGAGAGATCATCAAGCACGTAGAGCACACGCTCGTCTTTCGCTAATCCCTCCTTAACAAATGGGACCGCGAACGCCAACAGTTCCGTGGGGGCCTCGTAGATGACCACGATATGGTCTCCACTTGACGTCTCCCCAAACTTCGCGTGATACCGGGTTCCCATGTCGACTCTCCTCAGGGCCGATGTCCCCGTCCGCCTATCTTCCCCGTCCATCTCCCCCAGGTCTCGCTATGAAACAAATCACGCCCCCGCAACCCGCGGCGGCGTGTCCTCGATTCCCCAGAATCTCATTCATATGAGCCCCTCAGATAGATGAGGCTCCATCCACAAACA
>Ga0137396_10001721_pt1 | contig 11734 bp, 9 predicted proteins | sample czc16metaG_FD_108284 | JGI IMG/M metagenome (GOLD analysis project Ga0137396, IMG submission 108284) | Vadose zone soil microbial communities from Angelo Coast Range Reserve, California, USA - czcobulk3.16 metaG | ecosystem: Environmental > Terrestrial > Soil > Vadose zone | place: USA...
CCGCTCCTTTGATTTAAACGCTTCGGACACGACGCGCCACGCGTCCGGCATCACGGTCCCCGCGGCGTTTGTGACCCGCAAGACCTTCGAGCCGACGCGCTCGAGCGCCTCCCGCAACTCGGGATCCTCTTGCCGTTTCGTCTTGAAGTCGACGAGGCAAATGTCCGGCGACCGCCCGCGCGCGACGAGGTCGAGGGTGCAGAAATCGCCGACCGTCACGACAGGGCTGGCTGCCCCAATCGTCGGCAGGATGTCGTTTCCGTTCACCACGGGACCGAGGGGCCATCGAAGGTAGTCGCGGAGCGAATCCGGGAGACGCAACGTCGCGTTCGCAAACTCATCGAACGCGGAGGGCGAACTTCCCGTTGACATGGATGCCCATCTTCTTTGCGATCTCGGACCGCGGATGGTCGACGATGATCACATAGCCTTGCCAATCTTTCGACGTCTCGCCGCCGCAGAGCGGGCACTTGTCTTCGTCCGTCACGTGGCCGCAGTTCTTGCACGCCTTCGGAATCTTGACAACCATCGTTCAACCCTTCTTCTTCCGCGCGCGGCCTTCCGCCTTCGCGCGGTCTTCCTCGATCCAGTCGAGTTTGCCCAACGCCGGCTGGCGCATCGTCAGGCCGATCTTCGATTCGCGCGGGGCCCGCTCGTTCAGCGACACCGCGACGATGCGCGTCCGCACCTTGTCGCCGATCCGCACGTCCCGCTTCGTGTCTTTCCCGATGAGCCGCTGGCCTTCTTCGTCGACGTCCACGCGGTCGTCCATGACCTGGGAGATGTGCAGCAGCCCATCCAGAGGTCCGAACCGGATGAACGCGCCGAACTTCAGCACCTCCACGACGGTCCCCTCGACGATTTCCTGGAGAGTCGGCGCGAACACAAGGGCGTCGTACTTCACCCGCTGGTACACCGCGCCGTCGCCGTGGACGATCCGACCCTCACCCATCCTCTCGATGTTGCTCGCGATCAGCGTGAGGGTCTTGTCGGCTCCGATCTTGCCTTCTAGCGTCGTGCGAGTGAGCTCGCGGGCGACCGCGTCGATGTCCTCGCCCAAGCGTTCCGGTGGGATTCGCACGATGTCTTCGCGCTGGACTCGTTGATACATGAAAAGCAGCGGGCCAGCGAGATAGGTCCCTCTATTTAGGATTTAGCTTCGCGGACCCGGTCGGACGTAACTCCCGTGCATCATCCACCCCACAGTTCCCAGGAGGATCAGCCGTCCGGCGTACCTTTATCTTGTCACGCAGACTTCCACGAGGCATCGCAGGATCGATGCGGGCGATCGGCCGTATGCGTCGGATTCCTCCGGGTGAATGGGGAGGCCGTTTGTAGGCTCCGGAGGTCGGAGGTCGATGGGGCGCAATCCGAGTGACTTGGTAATCTTCGTCGGGAAGCGTTTCTTGCAGCTCATCGCCGTCCTTTTCGGCGTCGTGACAATCACTTTCTTCTTCACGCACATCGCGATCCCGAATCCCTGCAACGTCTGGTCAGGGCCTCGCGCCACGGATGCGACGATCCAGCTTTGCATTCATAACAATGACCTCGACAAACCCCCTCTCACGCAGTACTTCAACTATGTCGTGAAGCTCGCGACGGGAAACTGGGGAGCTAGTCCCCGGGGTGTGCTGGTCCTGCCTACGATCTTCGCGGCGTTTCCCCAAACACTCGAGCTCGTCCTCACGGCGCTGCTCTTCATGGTGGTTCTCGGGATTCCGCTCGGAGTCGTAGCGGCGAACAATAGCGGGCGATGGCTCGACCACCTCGTCCGAACGTTTTATTTGAGCGGATGGGCCACTCCAACATACTTAGGCGGCGTGGTCTTGTCAATTGCGATTGGACCGGTCCTCGGGCTGCCGCGATCAGGTGCATTTGGGACGATTCCCACCCCTGAGACGTTCCCCCGCGGTGAGGTTTTCCATATGTCGGTCCTCGACGCCCTGGTGAACCTGAACTTTTCCGCGGCGATTGACGCGGTGCTCCATCTCATCCTTCCAGCATCCGCGCTCGCGTTCATCAACCTCGGGATCGCGACCCGGATGACTCGAATGTCGATGCTCGAGGTCTTGCCCATGGATTATGTGAAAACGGCGAAGATCAAAGGGCTCTCCGATTTCCGCGTCCTGTACAAACACGCGTTACGGAACTCGCTCATCTCCACGACGACGGTCCTGGGCATTACAGCGGGAGGCCTGCTCTCGACCACCGTCGTAATAGAGGAAATTTTCCAATGGCCCGGGATCGGGAGTTACGCGTACGAGGCAATCACGAAGTACAATTTCAACGGAACGATCGGGGTCGTGATTTTCTTCGCAGTTGGAGTCGTCGTCGCAAACTTGGTCGCTGATATCCTCTATGGTATCCTCGACCCTCGGGTGGACTGGCGCTGATGAAATCTGCGGGCGTCCGCGTTGCGAGGACCTCGACCGTTGGGTCCGCCGTTGCGACCATCCGCTATGGCCTGCACCGCGCCCGCTCCACCTCCCTCAACCTCATCAAGGTACTCCGGGCAAACCCGCTGACGCTGATAGGCTTCATCGTCGTCTTGTTCATCTCGGTTACAGCCTTCCTCGTCGTCGTGGTCCCGCCCGTTTCGCAAGCCCTCCTCGGACGTGCCATCTCGATAGCCCCCTACGATCCGAACGCTCTCCTCCCCTGCCCGGTCGTCGGGAATTCGACGGTCTGCGCCCAGCCCCCGTCAGCCGAACACTTCTTCGGGACGGATCGATCGGGCCGGGATGTCTTCAGTCGAGTCCTCGTCGCCCTCCCGCTTGACTTGGCGATCGGCTTCTCCGTGGCGGGGTTCTCCCTTCTTTTTGGCGGGGGGTTGGGATTAATCGGCGGATTCTGGGACAAACCGTGGACGATCGGTGGAGTCGTATCCCTCACGATCATGCGCATCACCGATGTCTTCCTTGCGTTCCCATCCCTAGTCCTTGCCCTTGCGATTGCCGCAACGCTGGGCCGAGGAACCATTCCTTGTGTGCTCGCCATCCTCCTCACGTGGTGGCCATACTACGTGCGTCTCACGCGGGGCGAGGTCCTCGCGGTGAAACATCAGCCGTACGTCGTGGCTTCGAGGTCCGCAGGGGTTTCGGAGGGGCGGATCTTGTTTCGCCACGTCCTTCGAAACATTCTCGAACCGCTCGTCGTGTACTTCACGATGGACGTCGGGACCGTACTCGTTGTCTTCTCGACGATTTCGTTCATCGGGATTGGCGTCCCGCCAGAGGTCCCGGAATGGGGCAACATGGTCTCCGCGTACGGCGACTATCTGCTGCTGTTCCCCTGGATGGTCGTCTTCCCGGGGCTCGCAATCTTTGTGACGGTCCTTGCCTTCAGTTTGCTCGGGGATGGTCTCCGAGACATCCTCGACCCGCGGAGTCGGCGCGCTTTGACCCAAGCCGCCATCCCGGCGACCTCCGTGGCATCGTCCGCCGTCAGGTCGGAGGCGTAGCACCTTGGTAGATTCCGTTCTGAGGATCGAGAATCTGTCCGTGGACTACGAAGTCGGCGCGGGCACGTTCCACGCTCTCCGGGACGTTTCATTGGAGATGACCCCCGGCCGCGTGGCGGGAATCGTCGGGGAGACGGGATGCGGCAAGAGTACCCTCGCCCACGCGATTCCCCGTCTCTTGCGAGAGCCTCCGGCCCGGGTCCGTCGGGGGAAAGTGTGGTTCCGCGGAATCGATGTGCTCGCTCTGCCGAGATGGAAATTGCCACTCGTGCGAGGGACCGGCATCAGCATGATTTTCCAGGAGCCGATCAATTCGTTGAACCCCGCCTACCGGATTTATGACCAACTTGTCGAGGCCGTACGGATCCGAAAAATGCGCGAAACAGGCAAAACACCGGGCGTCCTCCCGAGCCTCGAGCCTCATGACTATTCAACGGGCGCTTCGCCCAAGGCGTCTGAGGCGTTGACCCGTCCGCTCTTGCCATCGCCCGCCGACAGGAAGAGGCTCCACCTGACCCGAGACCGGGACGCCCATCGCGCGGATGTCCTTGAATACCTCCGGCTTGTGCGTATCAACGATCCCGAAACGATCCTCGATCTCTATCCGCACGAGCTCTCAGGAGGGATGCGGCAGCGAATCATGATTGCGATGGCCTTGAGCGAGAAGCCGTCCCTCCTGATCGCGGACGAGCCGACGAGCGCCCTCGACGTCACGATTCAGGCACAAGTCCTCACCCTGATGAAGGAGCTCATGGAGGAAGTCCGGACGTCCATTCTCTTCATCAGCCACGATCTCGGCGTCATCGCAGAGATGGCTGACGATGTCGGCGTCATGTACGCCGGACATCTCGTGGAGTTCGGTCCGGTCGCCGAAGTGTATTCGCGGCCACGCCACCCGTACACGAAAGCGCTCTTGCGATCCGTCCCGAGGCAGTACAAGGACGATGGTCCCTTGCCCTCCTTGCCGGGGTCCGTTCCAAACCTGTCCCATCTCCCATCAGGTTGCACATTTCATCCGCGTTGTCCGCTCGCCCGACCGATCTGCGCCAAGGAACCGGGTCCCAGTCTCGAAGCGGCAAAAGGGGCTGTGACCTCCGGCCACCAAGCGGCTTGCTTCTTCAGCGACGAGGTGGCATCCCTGCCATGATGGACGCGCTCCTCGAGGTCCGTGACCTTTACAAGCACTTCCCCGTGACGCAATCGTTCTTGGAGGCGGTGAAGCGCGAATCGAGGGAGGTCATCCATGCCGTGGATGGGGTTTCCTTCGAGGTCCGCCCGGGCGAGACGCTCGGTTTGATCGGAGAATCCGGTTCGGGCAAGACGACCCTGGGCTGGACTGTCGCCCGACTGCACGCTCCGACCAGAGGCTCGATTCGCCTCGCAGGGAAAGACATCACACGGCTCCAAGGCAAGGATCTCCGAGCGATTCGCCGGCAAATTCAAGTTGTCTTTCAGGACCCCGTCGGATCCCTAGACCCTCGGTTGCGCGTTTGGCAGATCGTGGGCGAACCCGCGCGTGCACAGGAGGCGATCAGCAAGGCAGAACTTCGCGCACGCGTCGCGGAGATCCTTCCGACCGTGGGTCTCCCGAAGGACGCGCTGGATCAATACCCGCACGAGTTTTCTGGAGGCGGACGCCAACGGCTTTCCCTCGCGCGCGCCCTAATCGTGCATCCGAAGATTATCGTCCTTGACGAACCGACCAGCGCCCTGGATGTCGCTGTCCAGGCCCAGGTCCTCAACCGGCTCGTCACGTTACAGCGAGAGCTGGGCCTTGCATATCTAATGATCACGCATAACGTGGCCGCTGTGCGTTTCGTCGCGGATCGGGTCGCAGTCATGTATCTGGGAAAACTCGCAGAGGTCGGCAACGTGCGCGACGTCCTCGAACGCCCGGTCCATCCATACACCAAGGCGCTCCTGGCCGCGCTGCCGACGCCGGACCCGGCGCGACGGCGGGTCCGCTACCGCTTGACCGGCGAGATCCCGACCCTCATCCATCCCCCTCCCGGATGTCGGTTCGCCGCGCGCTGTCCTTTCGTCATTCCGCGTTGCATTGCAGAGGAACCGCCATTGCGCCTTATACCCGGTCCCTCGGATCGCCTCGTCGCTTGTCACCGAGCCGAGGAAATCGGTGGCGTGAAGCCTGAGGAGCTCATCGCGGCAGACGCCGGGGCGGCGCCAGCTGCCTCGGGTTCAACCTGATCGTCACCAGCGGGACCGGCGAGGTCGTTCGCGGGGCCTTCGTTCAAGAGGGCTTTGGGGCCGCGTACATCGTGTTCTGCACGACGACGAACGTGGGCGTCGCTCCCATCGGGTTCGTGACGAAACCCGCCAGCAAGGCATGGTTGACCTGGAACTGCCGGGGCACGACGAGCCAGACGTTCGTGTAGTTTTCGTACATGAGCTGTGTGATTTGGCCATATGCGGCCGTAAGGTTCGTCGGGTTCGAGTCACCCGCGGCGGCGAGGACAAGCTGGTCCATCGTTGCGTTCACATACGCGGACATGCAGTCGTTCGCACTCCCGTAGCTGAGGGCGTTGTTCTGCGTCCAATCGTCCGGGGAAATGTAGTCGGACGTGTAGAACTCCTGTCCCATCGGGAACGGCCCTCCGTTGAACGAAGTCTGGGAGATGCATTCACCCGTGGTAGGATCCCGGCCCTGCTCTGTGTACAGGTCGTCAATGTTATTGATCCCGACGATGTCGATGTGTAGACCGATTTTCAGCAGGTCTGACTGGAGGAGGAGCGCGACTTGTTCCCAATCGCCGAGCTTCAGATACATGTATTTCACGTGCGGGGCGTAACCTGCTGGGAGGGGCCACGTGGACTGGTTCATTTCCTGCATAGCCCGCGTGAGATTGTACTCGTACGGCTTCACGCTCTGCGGATTGTAGTATGCGTATCCGGGCGGGACCGGTCCAACCCAGCGGTCCGCGTAGCCATTGAACGCCTTGCTGATGATCGCGCCGTAGTTGATCGCATGAGCGACTGCCGCTCTGACGTGTATGTCCGTGAAAGGTGGAGTATTCTGGTTCATGTAGATCCACCAGGCGCCCGCGGTCGAGCCGTAGACGATGTCGAGTTCGTTGACCGTCACGCAGGCCGCGCTCTTCAGGTCATTGATCTGGGAGGGCCCGACATAAGCGAAGGAGACCCCCGCAACAGAACCCGACTTCAAGTCGGCGACCGCGGTGATCGCCGACGTCTGGAATTTCACTTGGATCGATGCCTTCGCGGGTTGAATAATGTTGTTCCACGGTTCCGCCAGCGCGTCGTTTTTCGCCCAATAGTTTGGATCGGGTTTGATCAGGTATCCGGTGGCCGAGTTGTAACTCTGCAGAAAATACGGTCCTGTGCCGATCATGTTCGTCGCCATGAAAGCGTTCGTGTCATTGATCACGCCGCCGTTCGCTTGGATCACCGCCGGGTCCACCGCGCTCGCGATTGGGCCGGAGACGGAGGCGAGGAGGTTCCCGTACGCGACAGGGGCGACGTCGCTTAGATATCCGTACCCCATGTTCAACTGGATCGTAAATTGGTCGATCACCTGGAAGGAATTATTGCCATCCCGCATGACGGCTAACTGAGGCGCGGTCGGATTCGTGAACGAGAAGGTATTCAGGTTGTTGATCATCCACGCGGTGGCGTTCGCGGATGCGTTCGCGTCGGAGTAGTAATTGAGCCCGGGCAGCCAAAAGTTCTCCTGCAGGATGAAGCTACCGGCTTGGTTCATAACGATAGCGCGGTACAAGCTGAACCACATCACGTACGCGTTGAACGCATGGCCGTTCGAAAAATGGACGTCCTGTCGGAGGTGGAATGTGTAGTTGAAACCGCTGCTCGACACGGTCCAGCTCTTCGTGAGGACGGGAAGGAAGGTCGTGTATCCGGTCCCGTTGTAGTTAACGAGACTCTGGTACACCTGCTGGACGACCCCCCACCCCGGTGTCGAGAAGGTCACATGCGGATCAAGGGTGTCCGGCTTCTCCGGTTGGTCGAAGATGAGAGGGTCGCGCGACTGCATGTCGCACACGTTGGTCGGGCGTGTGAGGACTACGTATGCGGCGGCTCCCCCAATGATGACGCCGATTGCGATTATGGCCACGATAATCTTGACGGTTCGCGGGTTCCGCTGACTCGTCTGCATCTGCGAATCAGCGGACGAACTGTCGGGCTGATTCGATGGAAGTGCCACAGGTCCTCCTCCGAACGCGGCGATTGGTCGCATCGGATATAACCGTTCCGATGGGCATCAAGAACCCGAACGAAAAAGTCGCCATTCTCTCGGAGAGAAGCCCCGTTCAAGGCAGCAAGAGGGGCGCGATTACAAGGGTGATCGTCGATAGGAGTTTCACGAGGATGTGCAGAGAGGGCCCCGCCGTGTCTTTGAACGGATCGCCCACGGTATCACCAACGACCGCCGCTTTGTGAGTCGGACTACCTTTGCCTCCGAGGTTGCCGGCCTCGATGAACTTCTTCGCGTTGTCCCATGCTCCGCCGCCCGTGTTGAAGACGAGGGCCATGAGGACTCCGGCAATGGTTCCGACCATGAGGGTGCCTCCGAGGGCCTCCCCGTTGTTGAGATTCGCGCTGACCCGGACGAAGCGGAAGAAGAGGCCGACCGCGACGGGCGTTGCGACCGCAAGCAGCCCGGGGACGACCATCTCCCGGAGCGCACTCTTCGTCACGATGTCGACCGACCGCGCGTAGTCCGGCTTCGTGGTGCCCGCCATGATGCCCGGGTTCTCGCGGAACTGATCGCGAACGTCCTTGATGATCGCCCAGGCGGCGCGACCGACCGCCCGGATCGCGTACGCGCTGAACAAGAAAACCAACGCCGCGCCGATGAATCCGCCGATGAACACCTCGGGCTTCGCGAGATCGACGGTCGTCGTTCGAACCTCCTTGAGGTAGGCGTTGAACAACAGGAACGCCGCGAGGCCGGCGCTCCCGACGGCGTAGCCCTTTGTAAGGGCCTTTGTCGTGTTGCCGGCCGCATCGAGTTTGTCCATGTTCCTCCGGGCCGACTCGGACATCCCGGACATCTCGATAATCCCCGCTCCGTTGTCCACGATAGGTCCGAACGTGTCCATAGCGAGAATGTATGCCGCCGTCGACAGCATCCCCATCGTGGCGACCGCGGTGCCGTAGAGCCCACCATCTGCAATGCCGGTCGACTGCCCAAGCGCGTACGAGATGAGGAGGGCGGCCGAGACAACGAGTATCGGGAGCCACGTGGCTTCGAGGCCGACGGAAAATCCCGAAATGATGTTGGTCGCGGGGCCGGTCTCCGAGGCTCGCGCGATCTCCCTTACGGGACGGTACTTCGCCTCCGTGTAGTACTGCGTAATCCAAACGTAGAGGAACGCGGTGACCATTCCCGCGATGCCACACATCCAATATCGGAGCCACGACCACGGGTCCGCACCGCTCGATGCCGGCGGCTGCAACATGGCCCACGCGGCGAAGCCGAACAAGATCGCGGCGAGGATCGTCGCCACGAGGTATCCACGATTGAGCGCGCTCATGGGGGATTCGTCTTCGCGCGCCCGCACGACGTAGATGCCGACGACGCACGCAAGCACGCCGAATCCTCGCGCTACTAGGGGGAAGATGATCCCTGGCACACCGAAGAGCGGGAACAACGCCACGCCCAAGACCATCGCTCCAATGTTCTCCGCGGCCGTGGATTCGAAGAGGTCCGCACCGCGGCCGGCACAATCGCCGACATTATCGCCGACGAGGTCCGCGACAACGGCTGGATTCCGCGGATCGTCCTCGGGGATACCGACTTCGACTTTGCCCACCAGGTCTGCGCCGACGTCCGCTGCCTTTGTGTATATTCCGCCGCCAAGTTGGGCAAACAGTGCCACGAGGCTCGCGCCAAATCCGAAGCCGACAATGGAGAGGATGAGACTGTATTGATGCGACAGGTCCGCGGGAATTCCATAGCCGTATCCATAATACAATATGGAGACCCCGGCAAGGGAGAGTCCGACGATCGCAAGGCCCGAGACGGCTCCGCCACGGAGCGCAATCACGAGGGCGTCGTTGAACGACTTCAGAGACCCGGCGGCGGAACGGACGTTCGATCGAATCGCGATCTGCATTCCGATGTACCCGGAGAGCGCCGAAAAGGTGGCTCCGAGGGCGAACGCGCCTGCCGTCTTGAGACCGAGTTCCGCAGCGTCGCTGGCCCCCTTCGCGGCTCCTTGCGCATAAATCGCCGCCGCAAAGACCACGGCGAGAATCCCCGCGATAATCGCAATCGACCGGTATTGGCGCCGAAGGAACGCCTTGGCCCCTTGCCGAATCGCATCCGCGATTTCCCTCATCCCGTCGGAGCCGGTATCTCGACGGAGGACATCCCTCGCGAGGATCCCCGCGAACCCGAGGCCCGCGAGGACACCGATCGGGATCACGATACTAAGGTCCACTTGCGCCATCCGACTCCCTACTCCCGGCTGGTTTGCGCCGCAACTTCCTCCACGTATTTAGGCTTTGACGAGACGCTTACGCGCCGTATTTTTCCGAGCGGTTCGACGCGTCGAGGAGGACGTTCATGACGTCTTGCCCCCGGATTCTCCCTAGCGCCCCGCGGGCAACGCTCCGCTCGTCGAAGTTGAGGACTTCATCGACACGAACTCCCTCGCCGAAGACCGTGAGCGGAACGGGATCTCCCGAGTGGTCCTTCACCGCGACCGGCGTCGAATGATCGGCGGTCATCGCGAGCACCACGTCCGCGGGCAGCTTCGGTTTCAGATGCCCCATCATCGCATCGAGTCGTTCGATCACCCGGATTTTCTCCGATGCCTTCCCGTCGTGACCGCACAGGTCTGGCGCCTTGACATGGAGAACGACGAGGTCATGGGTGGTGAGGGCGTCGAGGGCGGCATCTGCCTTTGCGATCATGTCCGTGTCGAGGCCGCCCGTCGCACCGGGGGCATCGATCACATCCATCCCGAACGTGCGGAACATACCCCGGATCAAAGCAACCCCGGCGATGCCGCCGGCCGTCACGTGAAACCGCTCCGTGACCGGGACCAGGTCGGGAAATACGCCGGCCCCCCGAAGCACGATGACGTTCGCCGGTGGCTCGTGCTTCCCAATCCGCGCCTTGTTGACGCGGTGGTCCTTGAGAGTCTTGTACGCAAACTTCGTGAAGGCGTTCACGGCTTTCGCAGTCGCCTTGGCGGCCGGTGTTAGAGGCTTCGATTCGAGGATCGTTTCGCCGATTTCGTGAGGGTCCGTGTCCGTGACCTTCGGAGATAGACCGCGACCACGTAGGACGAGGGCGACCCGGTGTTCCGTTCCCGCGCGGACGATCGACTTGATCCGCCCGAATTTCTTCCCGTCCAGGGCCTTCGCGAGTTCTTCCGTCCCCTCTCGGATCCGGCCTGCGCGGCGATCGGTGAGTTTCATGTCCTCGTCGACGGACGCGAAGTTCCCGCGGAACGCGATGTCGCCCGGCTCGAGATCGATCCCCACCCCCGCGGCCTCAAACGGGCCTCGGCCCGTGTAGACCTCCTGCGGATCGTAGCCGAACAAGGCGAGGTGGCTCGTGTCGCTTCCCGCTGGGATGCCGGGTGCGATCGGGTCGACCAGACCGTTGATGCCGTTCGCGGCGAACCAATCGAGGTTCGGTTTCGGGGTCGCTTCGAGCGGAGTCTTGTGTCCGAGTTCCGTCAGCGGTCGGTCCCCAAGTCCATCAAAAATCACGAGGAGGATCTTCCGTTCATCCATTCCAATGCGTCGGAAGGTCCGGTCCCTAGATATGTCTTTGGACTCACGCTTTCGTGACGGTCACGGGCATGCCCGGCGCCGCCTCGAGTTGCGATGCGGCGTTCGACTCGCGGCGTGAGATCTCGAGGAAACCGCTCGAAGAGAGGGTCGCAAGGAATTGCCCCGGGGAGACCATCGCATACGAGCGGACGAGGCTGACAGTCATTTCATAGCCACCCACGGTCACCGTGAGGTGGTCTCCGAACGCCCACGTCTTCTCCACGACGTTCTTCGGAATGTTCGTCACGACATTTCCGAACCGGTCATATGTGATGACCACGCCTTCGAATCCCCCGGGCCGCTTTCGGGGTTGTCCGAAATCCAGGTCGATGAAGTCGTTGATTACTGGGCCGACGTCTTTCACCTTGGTGCCCGAAGTCAGGTGGGCGGCCACCGGCGCGAAGAGATCCCTTCCATGGAACGTATCCGAGAGCTCCTCCCGGCCGAGCTTGCGATTTGTGATTTGGTGGACTTGCTTGAGTCCGAGTC
>Ga0137396_10001722_pt1 | contig 11730 bp, 12 predicted proteins | sample czc16metaG_FD_108284 | JGI IMG/M metagenome (GOLD analysis project Ga0137396, IMG submission 108284) | Vadose zone soil microbial communities from Angelo Coast Range Reserve, California, USA - czcobulk3.16 metaG | ecosystem: Environmental > Terrestrial > Soil > Vadose zone | place: USA...
CAACCTGGATGGCGGATCGTCCAGTGCATTCTGGTTCGCCGGCGAGCGCGGTCCGTTCTCGATTTCCGAACAGAAAACCGTCCGCGATTTCGTGGTGGTGGTGCCGAAATAGCAGGATCATCCACAGATTTCGGAGATTTACACAGATTTCTGGGACGGAATTCTTGCTTTCGTTAATCTGCGGAAATCTGCGTAATCTGTGGATTCTTATGCGGAGTTTCGGTGGCTTTAGACTAGGCGGCGAATTCTTCTATGGCGAAGTGGGCGGTGATTCTGTCCGTGTCCTGAAGAAGCCGTATTGGCTCGGCGTCGAATTCGAGGGCAGCGTGTTGCCGTTGGCCGATCTCCGAGTCGATCTGCCGGTCGCGCCCAGCAAGATCATCGCAGTCGGCCTCAATTACGCCGATCACATCGAAGAGATGAAGCGCACGCCGCTCGGCACGCCGCTGATTTGGTTCAAAGCGCCTTCCTCTCTCCTGGCCCACGAGGGCACGATCGAGATTGCATTTCCGGAACACAAAACCGATTTCGAAGTGGAGCTGGGTATCGTGCTCGGGAGGGTCGCCAGGAACGTGCGCGTCGAGAGCGCGCTCGAGCACGTCTTTGGCTACACGATTGCCGAAGATATCAGCGATCGAGACCTGCAAAAGTCGGAGAAGCAATTCGGACGCTGCAAATCGTTCGATACTTACACCCCGGTGGGGCCGTTCGTTCACACCGAAGTCGACATCGGCGATCTGCCGATCACGCTTCGGCAAAATGGCGAAGCGAAACAACAGGCGCGCACGAGCCAAATGATTTATTCCGCGGCGGAGATTGTTGCCTTCGCCAGTCAATCGATCACGCTGATGCCAGGCGACCTAATCCTGACGGGCACGCCTTCCGGGGTGGGTCCGATTCGGGCGGGGGATGAAATCGAGGCACGAATTGGCGAGTGGCCGCCACTGCGCAATTCCGTCGGGCTTTCGGCGGAGCCGCGAAAATAGTTCTTTCCAGCCGCAATTTCCTCACCCTAAGCTACATCCCGAAAGGTCGGATGATGCGAACTAACATGAGAGGGTCCGCTATGATCCGAACGTCGAAAAGACAAACGCGAAAGTTTTGCTGGACTCGCCCTTGCCTCTTTGAGGATAAACGAACGGGAAATCCTTATCGAAAATTCGAGCCGGAGAAAAACTTTCCAATCAACCTATGAAAACACTGCTAATTGCCAGCCTCTGCTCCGTCACACTCGTGTCGACTTCTTTCGGCCAAGCGTCACCACCACCGGCCACTAACCCAGCGGCGACCGCCCCAACTGCTCCGGCCGCTGCGATGAGTCCGGCTGTCCCCGGGGTCTCGCCTGTTCCCGGCATGTCGCCCGCAGCCGTAATGTCTCCGGCGACGACAACCGCTGTCGCTTCACCGGTGGCCAGCCCTGCAGCCGCTGCGACTCCGGCAGTGCCGGAAAATGCCCTCGATAAGAATTTCTTTGTCGATAATTTCCGCAAAGGCGGCCCGATCATGTGGCCGATTCTCATCGTCTCCCTGACTGCCCTGGCGGTGGTGCTCGAGCGCATTTTCTGGTGGCTCGGCCGCTGGATGCGCCGCGATCCCAAACGGATCGAGAAGGTCTTCACCGCGATCGAAGTCGGCGATGTGGCCGAAGCGTCCCGCCTCTCCCGCGACTCGCGCGATCCTGTTCTGCGCATGATGTGGAATGGCTTGAATCACCAGCACGCGTCGTTGCAGGGGGCGTTGCAGGTTGCCGCCGGCATCGAGATCAAACGGGCCGGCCGGTTCCTCGTGGTCATGGATACGTTGGTGACCCTGGCCCCGTTGCTCGGTTTGTTGGGCACGATCACCGGCCTGATGAAATCGTTTAGTTTCCTCGGCAACGAAGAGCTCGCCGTGCAAGCAGTCACGGGCGGTATCGCGGAAGCGCTCATCGCCACGGCGTGCGGTCTTGGCATCGCGATTTTTGCCCTGGTGCCGTTTAACTTTTTCACCTCTCGCGTGTCTAACTTGGAGTTCGAATTGCAGACGGCTGCGACGAACCTAGAAGTTATGCTGGAATCTCAAAGCAAAGCGGCGCACGCCGAAGTGGTGATCCCTGGAACAACTCCGAGCTCCGCCACCAGATCCTCAATTTAAGGCTCGCATGGAAGTCGCCTCGCCCATCCCTAAGAAACACGCGCGGATCGAGATCATTCCGTTGATCGACATCATGTTCTTTCTGCTCGCGAGCTTCATGATGGTGAGCCTGAGCCAGGTAACGATGAAGGGCCAGAAAGTGAATTTACCCACCGGGACATCGGGTGAAGTGCAATCGAAAAAGGACTATATCAGCCTTTCCGTGGACAAGGATGGCTACGTCTATTTCGACAAGGAAAAGATCGCGCTCGAGGCGGTTTTGCCGAAGCTACTGCAAATTCACGGTGTGAATCCGGATGCGAAAATATTTATCCGCGGCGATCGGGAAGCCCTTCATGGCAATGTGATACGCGTGCTCGATCAAATCCGGTCTTCGGGTTTCACCAAGTTGTCATTCGAAATCAAGAGCCAGGCGTCGGCGGGCATACCAGGCGGAAAGTAACATATGCCGGGGCCACTTCTTTATCGCCCGCCGCCCAGGTGGCAAGTCTGGACAGCGATCGGTGGCGCTGCCGCGATCCATTTTGCGGCTGTGGCAATTGCTTCCCTTCAAATGAAGGAGCCACCACCCGCAGACTTGTCGCAAATTCCGGAGGCGGTGGAGATATCGCTTGAGCAGCAGCAGGAGCCGCCGCAGCCGACGCCGCCGCCTGAGGAAGAGCCGCCTCCACCTCCGCCTCCGGAAGCGATACCCGAACAAAAACCTGAGTTCGTCGAGGAGAAGCCAACGCCTCCTCCCAAGCGGCCACCGTCGAACAAGCCTGTCGCGCCGATCGCAAAGCCAGTGACCGCGGGTCCTTCTGGACCCGCTCCGACCGGCAAAGCCGCAATGATCTACAAGCCGTCCATTCAATATCCGTACGAAGCACGACGGTCGAAGATTACAGGGAGCGGCACCATCGTGGTATCGGTTGGGCCTGACGGAAGCGTAAACGATGCGAGCATGGGCGCGAGCACAGGCAGCCCGATTCTCGATAATGCGGCGACCTCGGCATTCCGGCGCGCCAGATTTAAACCTGGCACGGTCCCTCGGGTCAAAATTCCAATTACTTTCACCCTCTCGGGTGCATCCTATTAGTCAGTTATGAGAATGCGATCACCCATCCCGAAAAAGCACGCGCGCATCGAGATTATCCCGCTGATCGACATCATGTTCTTTCTGCTCGCGAGCTTCATGATGGTAAGCTTGAGCCAGACCCACATGAAGGGGATTCGGGTGAATCTGCCAAGTGCAAACACGCCGCCGCCGCCGCCGAATCAACCAAAAGATTACATATCAATCCGGGTGACCGAAGGTGGACTGGTCTATTTCGACAATGTTCCAGTGTTCGATGAAGACGTGAAGCCAAAACTGCTTCAACTTCACAAAACGAACCCAGACGTTAAGATTTCCATCAGCGCCGAAACGCTGGCTTTGCATGGGGACGTAATCACTCTTCTTGATCGCGTGCGCGACGTTGGGATCACGAAAATCGGCTATCAGATCAAGGCCTCGTCAGTCACGGGAGCTCCTGGAACAGTTGCTCCGCCTCCCGGCGCTCCGCCACCGCCGCCAAAGCCCTGAGTCTTCACGGGGGATCAGAATCTGGCGAGCAATGCGGCTCGCAATAACCGGATTGCTCGCGCGCGATGGCTGATGCGGTTTTTCTCGGCCGAGGAGAGTTCGCCGAACGTCTGGTCAAATCCCAGCGGCTGAAAGACAGGATCGTATCCGAATCCGGCTTGCCCACGGGGCGCTTCCACGATTGTTCCCTCGACAACGCCCGCAAACGTTTCCAGGATCTTGCCTCCTTGCGCGAGCGCCAGCGAGCAGCGAAAGCGTGCTGAACGCAAACCAGGATCGGATTCCGCCAGCTCGCCGAGGAGCTTCGTAACGTTGGCTGCGTCAGTCGCCTGCTCCCCGGCGTAACGCGCGGAACGGATTCCCGGCGCGCCATCCAGGGCATCCACTTCAAGGCCCGAGTCGTCCGCGACGACGAGCCCCGGGAAATGCTTCGAGGCTTCGACCGCTTTGAGGATGGCATTCGCCTCAAACGTGAGACCAGCTTCCTTCACCACCGGTAGTTCCACTGCATCCGCCAGGTCCCGAACCTCGAATTCATCACCGAGAATCTCGCCGAATTCCCGCGTCTTGTGCGGATTGCGGGTTGCGAGCAAGAGCTGGTGCATCAACTAAAATGAACTAGGAAAAGAGGAAGGCAGGAAATTTTTCAGTTTCTTTCCTGATTTCCTGTGTTCCTGATTCTTTCCTCATGAGCGAGCGCCGCAAACCGTATCCTTTCGACCAGATCGAGCCGAAGTGGCAGGCGACGTGGGACCAGAATCGCTCATTCCACGCGCCGAACCCGGGCGAAGAGAATTTCGATCCGGCTAAACCAAAGTACTACGTGCTCGATATGTTTCCGTATCCGAGTGGCGCGGGTTTGCACGTCGGACATCCCGAAGGCTATACGGCGACCGACATCATCGCGCGCTACAAGCGTCTGTGCGGTTTCAGCGTGCTCCACCCGATGGGCTGGGACGCGTTTGGCCTTCCCGCGGAGCAGTATGCGATCAAGACGGGGCAGCATCCTGTTGTCACCACGCGCGAGAACGTGGCGAAATTCAAATCGCAGCTCAAGCGCATCGGCTTCTCCTACGACTGGGAGCGTGAAGTAAACACGACCGATCCCGCCTACTACAAATGGACCCAGTGGATTTTTCTCCAGATCTACAATTCCTGGTTCAATCCGGAGACGAGAAGGGCGGAACCCATTTCCACCTACCGCGGCGACGACCCTGACGACGTGCGCCTCGCTTACGTGGCGGAAGTGCCGGTGAATTGGTGTCAGGAACTGGGCACCGTCCTGGCGAATGAGGAAGTCATCGAAGGGAAAAGCGAAGTGGGCGGTTTCCCGGTGGTCCGCCGTCCAATGCGCCAATGGATGCTGCGCATTACCGCGTTCGCGGATCGTCTGGTGGGGGAACTGGAAAGCCTGGATTGGCCGGACTCGATCAAAGCACTCCAGCGAAATTGGATCGGCCGCAGCGAAGGCGCAGAGATTCGTTTTTCTGTAGCCGGGGTCGCTGATCCCGGCACCGCGGTCAGCGACCGCGGCTACAAGAACATCACGGTCTTCACCACCCGGCCAGACACACTCTACGGCGCGACTTACATGGTGATCGCTCCCGAAAATCCACTCGTCGATCAGATCACGACAGACGAGCAGCGTGAATCGATCGAAACTTATCGCGCTCAGATCGCAACGAAATCCGATCTCGAGCGCACTGATCTGGCGAAAGAAAAAACCGGCGCGTTTACGGGTGCGTTTGCGATCAATCCCGCCAATGACGAACGCATTCCAATTTGGATCGCTGATTACGTTCTGATGGGCTACGGCACCGGCGCGATCATGGGTGTCCCTGCTCATGATGAGCGCGACCTTGAGTTCGCGCGAAGGTTTCAGTTGCGCATCGTCCCCGTCGTCCAGGCGCCTGGGAAGACGGCGGAGGAATCGATTGGCTGCACGGAGCCAGGCATCGCGATCAATTCACCGCTGATTAACGGACTTTCGCGCGTTGAAGCGACGGCAAGAATCATCGATTGGCTTGAGCAGAACGGGCACGGGCGCCGCGACATTCGTTACAAGCTGCGCGACTGGCTTTTCTCGCGGCAACGTTATTGGGGCGAACCATTCCCTGTCATCTGGCGCAATGGAAAACATGAAGCGCTGCCGGAATCGGAACTCCCGCTCGAACCTCCAGCCCTCGAGGATTTCAAACCGACCGGGACCGGCGAACCGCCACTGGCGAAAGCAAAAGATTGGATTTGTTATTCCGACAGCGCCTCGCGAGAAACAAACACGATGCCGCAATGGGCCGGCTCATGCTGGTATTACCTGCGTTTCTGCGATCCGCGGAACGGCCAACGGTTTGTGGGCGAAGAACCGGAGCGCTACTGGATGGGCGGAAAGAATGACGAAGCACGAATGACGAAATCCGAATCAGCGGGAGTTTCGTCATTCGACATTCGTCATTCGACATTCCGGGCGAAGCCGGGCGGCGTCGATCTCTACATCGGCGGGGTCGAGCACGCGGTCCTCCACCTCCTCTACGCGCGCTTTTGGCATAAAGTACTCTTCGATCTCGGACATCTTTCGACCCCCGAGCCGTTCCAGCGCCTCGTCAATCAAGGCATGATCCTCGGCGAGGATGGCCGCAAGATGTCGAAACGCTGGGGCAACGTCATCGATCCAATCGACGTGATCGAAATCTACGGCGCGGACGCATTCCGCTGTTACGAGATGTTCATGGGCCCGCTCGAACAAATGAAACCGTGGAGCATGAAAGGCGTCGAAGGCGTTGCGCGTTTTCTCGCGCGCGTCTGGCGCCTGATCATGGAGGAAAACCAAGCCGGTGAATGGGTCCTTTCCGGCGAGGTGCAGAATGTCGATCCACAGAAATCCGAGCTCAAAATCCTGCACGCCACGATCAAAAAAGTCACGGGCGATATCGACACTCTTTCCTTCAATACCGCGATCTCGCAGATGATGATTCTGGTCAACGCCCTCACCAACACGCCGGCCAAAGCTGTTTCCGCGCTCCGCCCCCTGCTCGTTCTGCTTAATCCCTTTGCGCCCCACCTCACTTCAGAGCTTTGGCAAATCCTGGCCGGGAAGTTTCCTGGCGTTAACGGCGAAATCACCGCCCAGCGTTGGCCCGAGTACGATGAGCGCCTCTTGATCGAAGACGAAATCGAGATCGTCTTGCAGGTGAACGGAAAGTTGCGCGACAAGATTACCGTCGCTCTCGATGCCACCGACGCGGAGCTCGAGGCTGCGGCGCTCGCCAATAAGAAGGTTCAAAATGCCGTGGGCGAACAGACGATTCGCAAGGTCGTTGTCGTCCCCAAAAAGCTTGTCAACGTCGTGACTGGCTAGGTACAGCTAGCTCATGCTGAAAGAATTCAAGGAATTCGCGATCAAAGGAAACGCGGTCGACATGGCCGTGGGCGTCATTATCGGCGCGGCCTTCGGAGGGATTATCGCGTCGCTGGTGAAGGACATTATCATGCCGCCGCTCAGCCTTCTGACCGGCGGTCTGGACTTCTCGAATAAGTTTGTCGTGCTGCGCGACGCCCCCGGCGGAGGCGTCTTCAAAACCGCCGCCGACGCGGCGAAGGCTGGCGCCGTCACCTGGAACTACGGAAACTTTGTCACCCTCATCGTGAATTTCCTGATCGTGGCCTTTTGCATTTTCCTGCTTCTGCGCGCGCTCAACAAGATGAAGCGACCCAAACCGGGCGCCGCCGCCCCCGTTTCAAAAGAGTGCCCGTTTTGTGCCATGACCATTCCGATCAAAGCCACGCGATGTCCGCACTGCACTTCGGAGATGGCCGGGACGGCGCGTGTCTAGATCGACGCCAGGGCTGCTAGGCGCCGGTTGGCGCTGCGGGTTCGTTTTTGGGCAGTCGCAGAATCCGCTCCGGCGTGCAGAGCCAGACGGAGCTCTCTTCGTCCTCCGTCCACCGGGTACCACTCGCCCACGGGGAAAACGCCGGCATGATCCAGCACCGCGCCTGCTGAACGAATGCCGGGCATTTCAACCGCAGCCCGGCCCCGTCCGTGATCGTGCCAGCGGGATGATGATGCCCGATGATCTGGATTCGATCCGCCGTCTGCGCGACGCAATGCCCATGATGAAAATAAAAGCGCTCGGTTTCCCAGGATTCGAGTAACTCAAATTTACCCCGCAGTTTCCGATCGTGGTTTCCCGCCACGACAATCGGCTCGCAAGAATCCCGCACCCTTTCGAGCAACTCGCCGGCTGCAACTGCCGCGGTCTGGTCGTGCACCAGATCGCCGAGAATAATCAGGCGGCTCGGCCGGTATTCAGCGACCAACTGGAGAAGACGCTGGGTGATCGACGCCATCCCCCAGAGCGGAACAAGACGGCCGGCCGCGCGCTGGCTCAATTCGTAGCCGAAATGCAGGTCTGCCACGGCGAGCCAGCGCTCACGCTGATGAAAGAGCGCGAGACGGCCATCGAGCAAAATTTCGTCGGCGACAAGCGCCTGGTTCGCACGGAGTGACGGCATGGCAGGCCAATAGGCCGCGCAAATTATCGCTTGCCACTCCTGCCATCAATCGGTAATGAGCGGAGCGGTTTTCCGCGCCGATGTCGACATATCTGAAATTCGCCGGTCTCGGGGCGCTCGTCTGCCTCGTCGCGAGTTGTGAGACCCCCAGCCCGCAAGCCACGAAACAAACTCCCACCGCCTACGGACGCCGCATCACAAACATTCGGACCACAGCCTATACCCACACGGAAAGAGGCGGCAGGCGGAACGCCATCGGCAAGTCGTTATCCAGTCAAAACCATGTTAGCGCCGCCGCCGACTGGTCCCGTTTTCCGCTCGGGACGCGGTTCCAGATTGTCGGCACCCAAGATCGCTACATCATCGACGATTATGGCGGCGCCCTGGTCGGCACGAACACGATCGACCTCTACATGACGAATCGCCGGACAATGCGCTTGTGGGGCGTCCGCCGGGTCGACATCGATATTCTGGAATGGGGATCAAAGCAGCAAAGTCTCAAAGTGCTGGCCCCCCGGAGAAAGAACGGGCTTGTCCGGCGGATGATCGCCGGGATCGAAGCAAACAAGAGTTAGCGAACTGCGCGCGCGGTTTGTTTTGACACGGCGCGCAGGAGCGCCACAACTTCTCCGATGAAAGTTCTCGTTGTCGGCGGAGCAGGCTACATCGGCAGCGTCTGCGCCGAGCTGTTGCTCAACGAGGGCCACACGGTCGCCATATTCGACAACCTGACCGAAGGACATCGCCGTGCGGTTGATTCCCGGGCGCAGTTTATCGAAGGCGATCTGGCAGACCGCGATCGGATTCAATCGACCCTCGTCGACACCCAACCCGAGGCGGTCATGCATTTTGCCGCCAACGCCCTGGTCGGAGAATCGATGGAGAATCCTTCGAAATATTTCCGCAACAACATCGGAAACGGCTTGAACCTCCTCGACGCCATGGTCGCGACCGGCCGGCGGCAGCTCGTCTTCTCGTCAACCTGCGCCATTTTCGGTCCGCCGGAACGATTGCCGATCGACGAGACGTTGCCGGCGCGTCCGATCAATCCATATGGGGAATCGAAGCTGGCGTTCGAGAAAATCCTGCGCTGGTATGGCGAGATCCACGGTTTGCGCTTTGTCTCGCTCCGCTATTTCAACGCAGCGGGCGCGTCCGAAAATTTCGGCGAAGAACATCGCGTCGAGACGCATCTCATCCCGAATGTCCTGAAAGTCGCGCTGGGGCAAAACCCTCATGTCGAAATCTACGGCACCGATTACGAGACCCCGGATGGCACGTGCATCCGCGATTACATTCACATTCTGGATTTGGCGCGGGCTCACATTCTCGCGTTGGAGGCGCCGAAGAGCGAGTTCTACAATCTTGGCACCGGCGGCGGCTCGAGCGTGCGCGAAGTGATCGATTGCTGCCGGAGAGTGACCGGCCACAAAATTCCGACCGTGGAAAGGCGGCGGCGTCCAGGCGATCCGCCGCGGCTTATCGCGGCGTCGGAGAAGATTCAGAAGGAGCTAGGCTGGCGTCCCCAATTCCAAAGCCTTGAAGCGATTATCGCAAGCGCCTGGAAATGGCATCAGAAATTTCCAAGGGGCTACGGGGATTAGATTCCCCAGCTCTTGCTCCTGATCCTGATCATGCTCCTGATCGTATGGGTATGTTCGCCTAATTGGAGGATTAGGATCAGGATCAAGAGCAAGAGCAGGAAAAATAAAAGAAGCGCCCGCGGAAACACGTTCCGCGGGCGCTCAATTTCAATTCGAACTACGTTCGCCGTTAGGGCTTTGTCGTAGTCGTGGTGGTGGTCGTCTTTTCGTAGGACGACACCGGCTTCGTCAGTGTGATTTTGGTGACCACCATGCGGTCGCCTTCCTTCACGTAGGTGTATTTCACCGGCATGTCGGGCTTGATCATGGACCATTCAACCGTCTTGCCTTCCGGATCGACGATCGTCGTGTTCTTGGTGTAGTAATACTTCACCGGCGTGCTGCTCGTCTCGGTCCGGAACGAGATGTAATCTAACCCGGGCGTGTAGGCCGTGATCGTGCCTGACGCGTCCATAGTGCTCGTGGAGGTCGTCGTGCTCGACGAGGTCGTCGCTGGATCGGTTGTGGTAGTGGTCGTGGAAGTTTGCGCGAAAGCTGTGCTGAGCGCGATTGCGCTGACGGCTCCGGCTGCCAATAATGTCATTAATCTGTTTTGTTTCATATTTGTCCTTTGCTTTGGTTAAACGGATGCTCTCCGTCGTGCATTTATCCGACTGCTCGAAGCTGGAGTTTATTCAACCGCACCCTCTTTTCGTAACCGGCGGAGAATGCGGTCGCATCGGAGTTTCGGAGAGTTCGTCCACAGATTTCGCAGATTTACACAGATGAAAATCTTGAGCACAGAAATGGAAGACAGGACGAAAGTCTTTCTGATCTTCCTCTTTTCCTGCTTTCCTGATTCGAACCATGCAACCGCTCCCTGGTTTTCGTGATTTCCTGCCAAACGACTGCGCGGCGCGGAATTACATCTTCGAGCGCTGGCGCGAGGTTTGTCGGCGCTACGGTTTTGTCGAGTGGGAGGGGCCACCGCTGGAACCGACCGAGCTGTATCGAAAAAAGAGCGGACCCGAAATTGGCGAACAGCTCTTCAACTTCGTCGATAAGGGCGAACGTGAAGTGGCTTTGCGTCCGGAACTGACCCCGACGCTCGCCCGCGTTGTTGCCGCTCACGAGCGGGAATTCCGGAAGCCGCTCAAGTGGTTTTCGATCGGCCAGTTTTTCCGTTACGAAAAGCAGCAGCGGGGCCGGTTACGCGAACACTTCCAGCTCAATTGCGACATTATCGGCGAGTCGTCTCTGCCGGCCGACATCGAACTCGTCGCGCTCGCCATCGATATTGTCCGCGCTTTTGGATTCAGCGGAAAGGATTTCGTGGTGCGGATCAGCGACCGCGAGTTCTGGACCGATTTTCTGAAGGCGCAGGGTGTGCCCGAAACGCGCTGGCAGGAAATTCTTCAGGTGATCGACAAATCGGAGCGCGAGCCGCGGGAAAAGACTGCCGAAAAACTTGGTGCGCTTTCCGATCCGATCCTGAAGGTCCTGCAAGAAGGCGGTCGTAGCGAGAGGCTCGACCAACTGGTCGATGGCCTGCGACTTCGCGGCCTGGCGGAGTACGTGGAGGTTGATGTCGCGATCGTGCGCGGCCTGGCGTATTATACCGTCATCGTCTTTGAGGTTTTCGATCGCGCGGGAAAACTGCGCGCCATTGCTGGCGGCGGACGCTACGACAAGCTGATCGAGCAACTCAGCGATGGGGCTGTTTCTCTCTCCGCGCTTGGCTTCGCCATGGGAGACGTCGTCCTGGGTGAGTTGATCGGCCAACATCAGGCCGCCACAGTAAATAGAGACGAAGCAATCGCTGCCCAGCAGAATCTCGATATCTACGTCGTCATTGCGAAGGAAGAGCGCCGTGCGGATGCGCTCGCGCGGATCCAGGCCCTGCGCGACCAGAATTACCGTGTCGATTATCCATTAACG
>Ga0137396_10001723_pt1 | contig 11729 bp, 8 predicted proteins | sample czc16metaG_FD_108284 | JGI IMG/M metagenome (GOLD analysis project Ga0137396, IMG submission 108284) | Vadose zone soil microbial communities from Angelo Coast Range Reserve, California, USA - czcobulk3.16 metaG | ecosystem: Environmental > Terrestrial > Soil > Vadose zone | place: USA...
GTCCTGCGAATCCACGCCGCGCCGTGATTCCGAAAACGCGCACCGTGCTTGCATGAACAATGCGATCTCCGCCCGCGGATGCTTCGGGAATTCCTTCACCACGCGCTCGAACCAGGGCAGACAATCCTTCCGGTCGCCCGTCCGGTAAGTCGCGGCTCCGAGGAGATAGAGCCAGTGCGCCCTGAGCGGGCCGGACACTTCCCGCGCGTTTCGCTCCAGATCGACCGTGTCAGCGGTTGATTTCGTCGATCCGCTTTCCTCCTCCGCGCTCTCTCTTTTCGGCGCTGCCTTGAATGGACTCTTGTTCTTGACGCGCCATTTGAGGTAATCCGCCGCCGCCGCCTTGTTGTCAGCCGAACCGGCCAGCACATCGCGCACGTCGTGGAGAAGATTGCACCAATCGCCTCCACTGGTGTAATGCTGGCGCGCCCGCGCCAGCAAGTCATCCGCGACCGCGACCAATGGCGCGGCCGGCTCGCTGCGGAGGCGCTCCGAGAGCTTCAGGATTTCCTCATCGAAATCGGGCGCCTCCTTGTCGGAAGGGGGAGCGGCCGTCTCGAGAAAGATTTCGCCGAGCGATTTGCCTGGCAGGAAATCGAGCGAATCGCCCAGGGACGGCGCTGGTTCCTCAAACGATCCGCCGCCGGTAGCGTAAAGGCCCGGCGCCGCCAACAGAAGCGCGGCCCCCATAGTCAGGATTCTTATTCGTCGATGTTTTTCCATTCCGCGTCTCCAGGTGCGTTGCGAATGCGGTAGCGAATCTGATCGAAAGTCGTGTCAGGCGCGAGTTGAATCATGCCGGTTCGCAAGGAGTGGCGCGCGCGCAGGTGACTGAACCAAAACGTGAGGCGCGTCGCCAGCGGCGTTGCCACGGCCCGCCCGGCGCCATCGGGGTCGGCGTGCCCGAGCACGCGCCAAAAATCGCCTTCCTGCGCGTCCCGGAAAACCGCGGCCGGCGCGTCCAACTCCAACGCGTAGCCGCGATCGAGATCGCCCTTGCCATTCCCGCTGGAAAGCCGCGGCTCCAGGTCGTCATCGCTTTCGTTGACCAACTCGAGTTGCGAAAGCCTTCCCGTTTTCCGAAAAACAAGATGCGGCGTTGCCTCGAGGTGCCCGAGCTGCCGGAGAGACCATCCGCTCGGCGCGGTGGAATCAGGCAGCCGGAAAAAAACCAACCCGCGCGCGCTCGTTTTTTTCGCCCGATCGATCACGCGTATCAGCGCGGCGCGGTCGGGCCAACGCACCGCGAGAAGCTGGCCCGCCCCCACGGGTGTGTTCGCTACGTGCGTCGAAGCCCGCGCCTGCAAGACCGTCACTCCAAGCTCGATTGGCCGAAGCGTGGCAAGCGATTTGTTGAAACAAAGGTCGTCCCAGTTCCACTCCCGGATATGGCCGCGCGATTTCCCGGATGGATCAAAGAGGGTCACGCGCGCAAAAGCGGGAAGCCCCACCCGCCAGGCGGTCTGGCATTCGTTCCATTCCGTGAGCGATCGCTCCAGCTTCTCGGGCACAAGCAGAGGGAGCGGAGCGGTTCCCTCCACGGTCGGGTCGGGCTCGAAGTCGTAAAGCATCGGCAGCAACTCATCGACGCTGGCTTCGAGAATGCGGAGTGTCGACGTTCGACTCCAGGCAGGCAGGGCCGTGATGGTCAGCTTCGGTACCAGCGTGTGAATTTTTTTCAGCGCGGCCGCGTATTCTGCAATGAGACGATCAGGCGCGTCGTAATCGAGTTGGAGCTCATCGGCACTCTTGCAGACCGGGGAGAGCGCGCCGAGCAACGCTTCAAGGGACTTTGTTGAAAAGGGCGCTTTCTCGCGCGATTCCAGCCGAATGACCGGAACGAAGGTCAGCTCGCCCGGGCGCGATTGCGGCATGGCAAAGCGCGCTTTCCATCGCCAGGTTTCCCCCACATTCTCGAGTTCGCCGATTTGCCAGTAGATCGTCCGCACCCGCTGCGCAGCAACCTCGGCACGCTCCACCTCGGATAACGGTTCGCTTCGCTGCCAGGCCCAAAATGCCGTGTCGAACGCGTTCGCCGAAGAACAAAACAAAGCCGCTCCAAAAGCGAGCGCGATCGGAATCCGCACAGCGAATCATCCACGCATCGCTCTCGACGCACAACTTTTTGCGATTGCATTCCCGCCGCGGAATCGCTTTGCTCCGGCAATCCGTGAACACGAACCAAGACCTTACCGAGAAAAGGCGCCCTGAACTTACTGTTCGCGGCCTGATCGTGGGCGTGATCATCACGCTGGTTTTCACGGCAGCCAACGTCTACTTCGGCCTCAAAGCCGGGCTGACCTTTTCGACATCGATTCCGGCGGCAGTGATTTCGATGGCGATCCTGCGCAGTTTCCGCAACGCCACCGTTCAAGAAAACAACATTGTGCAAACGGTGGCCTCAGCTGCCGGCACCTTGTCGTCGATCATCTTTGTGTTGCCAGGTTTGATCATGATCGGCTGGTGGACTGAGTTCCCGTTCTGGATCTCATTTTTGATCTGCGCGCTCGGCGGCATCCTCGGCGTGATGTACTCGATCCCGCTGCGCCGCGCGTTGGTGACGAATTCCGACTTGCCGTATCCGGAAGGAGTCGCGTGTGCCGAAGTGCTCAAAATCGGCAGTGGCGGCGACAAGGAGAACGCTGGCGAAGTCGAACACAGTCGCTCCGGTTTGCTCGCGGTGGTGTGGGGATCAATTGTGGCCGCGCTGTTTGCAGTCATCGTTGCGACGCAAGTCTTCGCTGCTGATGTGGCGCAAACCTTCCGCATTGGCAAGCGGGGCGCGGCCAGCGGTTACGATTTCTCGCTCTCCTTCGCGCTGCTTGCGATCGGCCACCTGGTTGGCCTGTCGGTCGGCATCGCGATGCTTATCGGTGCATGCATCGGCTGGGGGTGGCTCGTGCCGTATTACTCGGCGCTCAGCGGCGATCTAACGACTGCGGCCGGCGCACTCGCCCAGGTGACGTGGAGTCGCAAAGTGCGGTTCATCGGCGCGGGCGCGATTGGGGTCTCCGCGATTTGGACCCTGCTGAAACTGGTGAAACCTGTCGTCAGCGGCCTGGCTGGCGCGATGGCCGCGTCGCGCGCGCGTAAGGCCGGCAAAGCGGATACGCTGCCGATCACCGAGCGCGACATCCCGATCGGCATCGTCGGTATTATCACGCTGGTTTGCATGCTGCCGATAGGCTGGGTCCTCGGCTACTTCGCAAACACGAGCGGACTCGGCGCGCATCTGCCAACGCTGGTTATCGGCGGGGTTGCCTATGTCTTCCTGATGAGCTTCTTCGTTTCGACGGTCTGCGGTTACATGGCCGGACTGATCGGTTCGTCGAACAGTCCGCTTTCTGGCATCGGTATTCTCGTTGTGATCGGCGCGGCGTTACTCCTCGTCTTTGGCGTAAAGCCCTACGTCGGGCCGGAAGCGTTCAAGGCGCTGATGGCCTTTGCGCTTTTCACCACTGCGGTAGTCTTCAACGTCGCTGCGATCGCGAACAACAACTTGCAAGATCTCAAGACCGGGCAACTGGTCGATGCGACTCCGTGGAAGCAGCAGGTCGGACTGATCATCGGCGTTCTCGCTGGTGCAGCGGTCATCCCCCCAGTGCTCAACCTGGTTAATCAGGCGTATGGATTCCTCGGCGCACCGGGTGCAGATTTGCGTCCGAATCCATTGCCCGCGCCGCAAGCCGGCCTGATCTCATCGCTCGCCCAAGGCGTCATCGCCGCGGACATCGATTGGAGTCTCATCCGGATGGGCGCGATGATCGGCGTCGCGATCATCTTTCTCGACTTCATCCTGTCGAAGTCGACGAAACACATGCGCGTTCCTCCTCTTGCCGTGGGACTCGGGATTTACCTGCCCACCGCGAGCACGCTTATGATTGTGGTCGGCGCGGTCGCGGGCTGGTTCTTCGACCGTGCCGCTGACCGCACGCCGAAACCAAAATCCACGAAGGATCTTGGCGTGTTACTCGCCTCCGGCTTGATCGTAGGCGAAAGCACAATTGGCGTGATCCTCTCCGCCATCGTCGTATTCTCGGGCGTAGCCGCACCGCTCGCGCTCGTTAGCCCTGAATTCGAAACTGCGGGGAAAATCATTGGCGGCATAGCTTTCATCGCGATTGGGTTCCTGCTCTATCGATGGATCCTGAGAATGGCGGCGCGACGGTCGGCGTAAAGCGCGTGACTCGTTAGGCCACCTCGGATTCTCATGGCGAACATCGATCCGTCCAATCCGCCTAACGAGTTTCCCGACATCGTTGGGCCGCACCCGACGAACCCAATCCTCGCCCGCTTCCGTCCCTTCATTCCGCCGCACGCGCGGCTGCGCGAGTTGACTCCCTTGCCGCTCATCATGGGCACGCTGCTCGGGATGGTCTTTGGCGCGTCATCGCTTTATCTCGTGCTTAAAGTCGGACTGACGGTAAGTGCGTCGATTCCGGTCGCGGTTCTTTCCATTACCTTCTTTCGGTTTTTCTCCTGGATTTCGAAGAACAAGATTCGCAACGCCACGATTCTCGAAAACAACATCGTCCAGACCGCCGGCTCCGCCGGCGAGTCGATCGCCTTCGGTCTCGGCGTGACGATGCCGGCCATCATGATCCTCGGATTCGATCTCGAGATCACGCGCGTCATGCTGGTCGCCACCCTCGGCGGACTGATTGGAATCCTGATGATGATTCCGCTGCGCCGCGCGCTCATCGTGCAGCAGCACGGTTACTTGAAGTATCCGGAAGGCACGGCCTGCGCCGAAGTGTTGAAGGCAGCCGCGTCGCCGGAATCGCGCGATGCCGCGCATGCCGGCGATGCCGTGGCGCGCGCCGCGGCGGACGAAGCGGTCAGCGGCGGCAAAATCATCATCGGCGGCTTCGCGATCGGATTCGTTTATTATGGGCTCCAGCAGATCTTCAAAATCATGAAGGAAGTGCCGGAGAAAATTTTCGGAAAGCCATACGACGGCGCCTCCATTTCATTGGAGAACAATCCCGCTCTGCTCGGTGTTGGTTACATCATCGGTCCGCGCATCTCCGCGCTCATGATGGCCGGCGGCGTCTTGTCGTATCTCGTCCTGATTCCCGCGATCAAATACTTCGGCTCCGCCGGGGGGCTGCCGCTAGCGCCAGAAACGACCCACAGCATTACCGACATGTCGGTCGAGGAGATTCAGAAGCGCTACATCCTTTACATCGGCGCGGGTGCGGTCGCCGCCGCTGGCATCATCAGTCTTTTCCGCTCGATTCCGCTCATCTGGCGCGGGTTGAAAGGCGGAATTGCAGATCTCCGCGCTTCCGGTGCGGTCCGCGAAAATGTGGCGCGCACGGAGCAGGATCTCTCGATGAAATGGGTGGTCGGCGGGATCATTGCCTTGCTCATCGTTATCATGATCGCGCCCCAATTGAACCTCCGCTTTAACTTGTTAGGCGCGGTTCTGATCGTCGCGTTCGGTTTCCTTTTCGTCCTGGTCTCGTCGCGCCTCACCGGCGAAGTCGGCTCCTCTTCCTGTCCCACCTCCGGGATGATGATCGCGACCGTATTGCTGACGTGCCTCATCTTCGTCATCATCGGCTGGACAGCGCCGCCCTACTTTGTGACCGCACTTTCGATCGGCGGCATCGTCTGCATCGCGTCGTCCAATGGCGGAACTATTTCGCAGGATTTAAAAACCGGTTTCCTCGTCGGCTCCACGCCCAAGTCTCAACAAATCGCGATCCTGATCGGCACCCTCGCTTCTGCCCTGATCCTCGGTCCGATCCTGATGCAGTTTAATAAATCCGGCACGGTCTACCTTCCGGTCGCCGGCAACAAAGATTTCGCTTTCCCCTCGAGCTTTCACGCCAATCCGGCCGATTACCTGAGAGACAGCGACGGCCAACCGAAGCGCGAACGCCTATCCGGTGCGCAAGCGGGCGGCGATCCGAACGAGTATTTCGTCTATCACAAGACGAACACGGACAACGGACCGGCTGGCCGCTACCTCGTGAATAACGACGGCGAGCCGGTTTACCTCGCCGACCCCGGCATCGACGGCGTTTACGACAAACGCCCCGATGGCACGAGCGTTCGGAAATTCACCGCGCCCAAAGCCACGCTGGTCTCCTACATCATCAAGGGAATCCTGGGCGGCGGCCTTCCGTGGGGCCTCGTCTTGTTAGGCGTTTTTATCGCCATCGTGCTTGAGCTTTCCGGAGTTTCGGCCCTCGCCTTCGCCGTCGGGGTTTATCTACCGATCTCTACCTCGGCCCCCGTCTACGTGGGCGGGATGGTGCGGTGGCTCGTGGACAGATACACCCGTCGCAAACACGCCGCCGCCACCCTCACCGAAGACGAGCTCGTAGCGGAAGGGGACAAGAGCAACGGCGTTCTTCTCTCATCCGGTTACATCGCCGGCGGCACCCTTGCTGGCGTGCTCTTCGCCTTCATGGTCATCCCCTGGAAGGAGCGTCTCGACGGCTGGCAGAAATGGGCCGGCGCGCATAACCCAATTTTCGATGGCCCCAACGCCGATTGGCTCGCCATGATTCCTTTTCTCGCGCTCAGCGTTCTGCTCTATCTGGTCGGGCGCGACGTTTTCTTCAGGCCGAAACGCACAAGGTAGCGTCTTGATTGTAGGGCGTCTGTGTCAGACGCCATCGCTTTGAGGCGTTTCACAGAAACGCCCTACAATAATCTCGCCGTTCTGCGAGAGTGTAAGGATATGGGCGATAAATCACCGAAGACGAAAAACAAGCAGGCGGCGCAGAAACAAGCGAAAGCCAACGCCGCCGCCAAGCAAAAGAGCGACAACAAGGCTGCCGGACAAACAGTGAAGCCAAAAAGGTAGGCGACGGGAATCGGAGAACCGAAAGTTTTTCAGACGACCTAGGCGAAATGGCAGGGCAAGCGCCATCGCCTGCCGGCGCGAGGGTGTCAGGCAGGCGATGCGTCTGCCTGAGAATTCGTCACGCGTCGCTTGGCGATTCGTTATCCTCGGCAGCTTCGATCGTCTCTTCGTCTCCTGAAATCGGATTCTCCTTCGCCTGCAACTTGCGAAGCCGTTTCTCTTCCTTCTTCGCTTTTTTCGCCAAGTCTTTCCGGCGCTTTTCACCCGAATAGTTTGGTCTGGCCAATCTGTAATCCTCTCTTAAGTGGTTTCTCCCATCGTAGCGTGGCGGGGCGCACTCACAAACCTAAACTTGAAAAATAACCTCGGTAGAAAGCCAGGCTCAACGCTAGCAACCCGACGACACCACTGCTGATGCCCAGCCATCGTCGTAAGGGCGTGCTGCCACGCGCGACCTGATCCGCGGCCAGAGCCATTAACATAGGGGCAAGAAGGTACTGCCACAGCCCCACCGTCGAAACCAATCCGCGCAACTGGTCGCGAGGAGTGTTCTCCCGAGATATCCGCCATTTGCCGGACTCGTCGCCGCGCCGGGGAAGATAATACCCGACAGCAGCGTTCTGAATCTCGATGCGAACGGCGACATGTCCCACCCACAAAACCGCACCCACCATCAAGGCTGGCATAAGATGGTCGAACAAGGGACGGCGCATCAATTGCGTTAGCCTCCAAACTGCGCCTTCGGCTTTTCACCCTGCTCAACGACTTCCATCTCTGCCAGATCCTTCCAATGGGCCAACCACGCCTGGAACAGAGTGGGATCGTCCGTTTCCATCAGCTGGAAGCATCTATTGCCATCTTTTTCCAGCCAACTGTTCACATATGTGAGCCCCTCCGGCATCATTCGTCCCTCTTGGTGAAAGCGTTCGTAGACCTTGTCCTTGCAGCCCGGCAGGAAGGTCTCAATCACCATGTATTGTTTCATACGTTCGCTCCTCGCACCCCACGAGGCGCCTTAGACTAGGAAGGAGGCGGCGCGCCGAAATGCGCGGCGTGACTTTCGTAAGCGGCGATATCCTCCAGCATCGCATCCACCGCAGCAGCCAGCGGAGGGAGCTTGGCGAAGCCGGAGAATACGGCTCGATCGCCAATTTCGCTGTCGATCACAAAGGTCGGCCGTTGCGTGACTTTTAGCGCGTGAAACTCAGCCGTGCTCGCCCGCACCCGCGCCTCGACCGCCGACGAACGCGCGTGTTCGAGTAACTTCGCCTGGTCGAGTCCGCCGGCCTGTGCGCCGATTTCGGCCGCAACGTTCCATTGGTCCGCCTGCTTTCCGTCGCGCAAGACCGCCTCTGCCAACGCCAGCCTGACGCGGTCATCTGTGACTCCCAATTCCCTGGCCGCCTCCGCGACAAAATTCCGCACTGGATATTCCTCCGCCCCAGGCTGGAGCCACTCCGTGTTCAACATGAAAGGCGAACGCATTATCGTTCCGCTCCGCCGGTAAAACCACGCCAACTGCTCTCGTGAGGTCGGAAGACCAGCTGCATCCATCAACGCGATCTTCCATTCAAAATTCACGGAACCGGCGTAACGATCCTTCAACCCAGCCCACGCCGGCTCGGCCAGATAACACCAGGAGGACACGACATCGAGGTAGTAGGTAATCTTAATCTTCACTGGCCTGTCCAGTTTCGTTCAGGCGCCTCACTCTTCGCCATCGTAGTAGTCGGCTACTTTTCCCTTTACGATCTCTTCCTCGCGACCTTCCAAGGGTACCGCCCATTTGCCACTGTCCGGATAATAACAGGAATCGCCGCGCGGGTTATCGGCGATAACGTAATAAGCAAAATCCTCGTCACCGGCATTCGTGAGCTGATGGGCTTCGCCCGGCCCGAAAAAGAAAGAGTCGCCCGCGCTCACTTCGGTCCTGCCGTTCTTGTCTCGAATGCTTCCGCGGCCGGAGATCACCAAATAAAGCTCCGACTCAGCACCATGCGAGTGATAGGGACAATACGATTTGCCTTTCGGAATTCGGACGGCCGCGAGATCGAATGGGTGCCGTTTCGCCAGATCGAGTGATTCACGGTCGCGGCCCAGCGCGACCGAAATGTCCTTCACGAATTTGTGAAACGTTCCCTTTGGCGATTTCCGTTCCTGCTCCTCCACCTCCTGCAGATTCACCTTGTGCATAGGCCCACTTCTAGCGCGACGATCGCGCCAGAACGAGGAAAATCCCGCAGGGTCTGCTGAAGGGACCGGAGACTGCTTTAGCCTACTTCCAGGTCGCCCAAGGCTTGCCGTCTTTGAAGGAGATAGTGATGTCGTCGATCGTGGTAAGATCGAAATTAGTCCACACGGTCGCCTTGCCATCGTCAAAGACGATTTTCAGGTCCCAGTGCTTCGCGGTCGCCTTCGGATGGAACCTGATAAGCACGCTTTCCCCATCGCCGACGACATCCTTGCCCATCACGTCATCGCCCCATTCTTCCGACGTGGTCGGCCCAACAAAGACTTGATCGAGAACCTTGCCGGTCGCGTTGTGCAGGGTGAAATCCAGGTCCCCTTCTGCTGCGTAGCTGCTGGCCACGCCGAGGAGTGAAAAGAGACAGAGTGCGCCGAAGAATCCGAGCGCAACAGTTCCGGGCATTTTTGTTTTCATGCTCATCAGCTTAAGCGATTCCTATTGAACCGCGCAAGCAGCTTCCTGCCGCAGGAAATCGGGCAACCGGCGAACTCCGCGAGGGATCAGAAAAGCAATCACCACGATGGCAGGAATGCCGTAACTGCGCCGCACTGTGGCGACTACACCCTTGAAGTCTCCCACGCCATAAAAGTGTCGAGATCAGCGTGAACGGACTCCAGAGCGAGGCGCACGACCCATGCGTCATCAATGTGTCCCAGAATCGGCACCGAGTCCGGAATGACGTCAAACGGCGAGATAAAGTAGATGATGGCGGCCAGAACAATGAGCAGGTTCTGCGAGGAGATATCTCGATATTCGCCCTGATGATAAGCGCGAATCAACCGGATCATCGCCATGAGATAAGGCCACGTTTCCGCAAAAGGGCCGCGCGGGACATGATTGATCTTCTCCCGTGCGTCGAGGACAAGTCTCCGCAGGCGCTCAGGGTCCCGGGCATAAGATTCCGCGTCCGCCGTCGATTTACGAAAAGCCGCGCTTCGCGTGATCTCTTCCGCACCCACCTGACTCCTGCCTTTCGAAGCCGGCCCAGCCGCCGCCTTTTTTCGTGACCGCCCCGCACCGGATGTTGATTTACTTGTTGTCATAGGATGGAGTGTCAAAGCGAATAGCAACGATCCGTTCAATGACGCACGGATACTATCGAACCGGAAGCAGGGCACAATGCGAAAGGATCTTCTCATCCGCGTTAGCGCACGCCGCCCCTGGGAACGCGCGCGTCGAACGGAAGAAGTAAATAGTGCGTGCGTCTGGCGCGTTGGTTGCTCTAAAAAAAGCGACGCCGGTTCTCCGACGGTGCCGTTTCGTATCCTGAATACCTGCTGGTCACCATTCGCATGAACAGACGCCTTATATTCGCCCTCTCGGCCTTGTCACTTGTCTCCACGGCCTTCGCGGCCGACCCCACAAATCCCATTCTGTTCGTTACGCAGGTGCCGATGCCCGAGGAAGTCAACACGCGCACCATCACGAGCAACTACATGTCGTGCGTGTCCCCCTTTGGGAATCATCTCGGCGGCACGGCGTTCGCGGGTCGCGGCGGGTCGCTTTGGGTCCGGTTCCCGGCCAACGCAATTCCAGCGTTAAATCATCAAGTCGTAGACTTGCTCTCGGTGGCGGATTGGAGCGCGATCCCCGGTGGCCAGCCGGCGGCGAACACCGTGGCGGCGCGCAATCCATCCGTTTTTTGGGACAAGAGCAAAGCAGTCTTCAGCATGGTCGTCGGGGCGCCCTCTGGGCCTAACGACAACACGCCTTTTCTCTGGCAGCTCTACGAAATAACTCTGCCGACGCAGGCCCAGTTGAACGCAAACGTGCAGCCGGTGCTCACGAAGGTGGCCAACCAGCCGGGATACAACAATATCATGCCCTGCTATGCTCCCGACGGGCAGTTCATCTTCGCCAGCGACCGGCCTTATGACGGTCAACCACATCTGACTCAGCGCGAAGAATACCTCGGCCTGCCAACCGTGAGCGGATTGTGGAAACTGAACGCAACGGCCAACGTGCTCCAGCTTCTGCATCACTCCCCGAGCGGCGCCTTCTCCCCCACGGTCGACAGCGCGGGCCGCCTCATCTTTGTGAATTGGGACCATCTCTCGCGCGACATCGAGGCTATGACCGACGAGCGAGACAGCGATCCAAGCTTCGGCGAGCCGGACCCGAACGTATTCGGCGGATGGCATGCGACCGGCAATGGCTCCGGCAACTTTGCGGATGAGAGCGCCGGCGCGGCCTTCACCCTCGGATTGCCTTACGGGCAAGGACCGCATCTGGATTTCTTTCCCGAGCCGCGCAGCGCCGACAAGAAAACGCTCACGCTGGAATGGAACAATTTGATCAACGGCGTCGCGACCAACGTTTTCATGCCGTGGATGATCAATCTTGACGGCACGGGCGGGGAAATCCTCAACCACGTCGGACGGCACGAGGTCGCGGGTGGAATTAAACGCAACTTCACTAACGATAGTAATCTCGTTGACTTGAGCCCGGCCATAGCTCCAGGCTACGGCGGACTGGTCCCGCACAACTTCTTCAACAATTTTTTCTGGGTGCGTGAGGATCCGCTGCATCCGGGCGTTTTCTTCGGCAGCGATGCCGCCGACCTCGGGACGCATGGCGCTGGGCAGATCGTCAAGCTCACTAACGCCGGACTAAACGTGAACCCCGACACAATGCAGGTCACCTACGTCACCGCCAGTGTAA
>Ga0137396_10001724_pt1 | contig 11729 bp, 7 predicted proteins | sample czc16metaG_FD_108284 | JGI IMG/M metagenome (GOLD analysis project Ga0137396, IMG submission 108284) | Vadose zone soil microbial communities from Angelo Coast Range Reserve, California, USA - czcobulk3.16 metaG | ecosystem: Environmental > Terrestrial > Soil > Vadose zone | place: USA...
CCAGAGTCGCCAATGGCAATTTCGGCACGAGTCTTTCTTCAGGGTTCTCTCCCAGGCGGCGCCACTCTTTCCGCATTCGGCGTCGACATCGCGTCCATTCAGGCGCAGGCGCGAACTCTCAAGATTTCGCGAACGAGCGTCACGCGCAGCACCTGCCCGTACACCAACGAATTCAACTATCGATGACGTGCTAGCCTATGAACATTCCTGCTGCAGAACGGAATCGCACCAGGATTTTGGCGGTGATGTGTCTGTGCGTGGCTTTAATCATCGCCACAGTGGCGGCCATCAACGTCTCGATACCAAAAATTCAGACCAGCAGCCTGCACCCTTCCAATACGCAGCTGGTGTGGATCGTCGATCTATACGTCATTGTGTTTGCCGGCTTGTTGTTTCCTGCCGGAGCCATCGGCGATCGATACGGCCGCAAAGGCGCACTGTTGGGCGGTCTGGGTGCCTATGTCGCAGGCTCGATTATCGCGGCGCTGTCCAAGACCATTCCGATCTTACTTGGTGCCAGGGTCATTATGGGCGTGGGCGCAGCCTTTATCATGCCCACCACGCTCGCGATCATCACCTACACATTTGAAGGCAGAGAGCGCACTCGTGCCATTGCTATCTGGGCGGCGTTCACGGCGATTGGCGGCGGCATTGGTCTCATCGTCGGCGGCGCGATCGCGAAATACTTGCCCTGGCAGTACTTGTTTTGGATAGGCGCCGGCATTGGCCTGGTCGCACTGGTTCTGGCCACCGTCTACACACCGGGGACGCCGCCGCAGGAGCGGCCGATAGACGTTGTCGGCGCGGTTCTGTTGGTTGTGTGTTTTGTCGCGCTTCTTTACGGGATTATTGAAGCGCCGACTGCCGGCTGGGGCCACCCGAAAAACCTGACGGCGTTCGGCATTTCCGCGATCGCTTTGGGAATGTTCATACGGTGCGAGTTGCGGCAACGAGACCCGCTGCTGGATCCGAGAGTGTTCCGAATTCCGAAGCTGAGAGTCGGCGCCGTGGGCATTACGACCAGCTTCTTCGCGATGTTCAGTTTGTATTTCGTCAATGCGCAGTTTCTGCAGTACGCCAAACGCTTTGATCCGCTCGTGACCGGCCTGGCCATTTTGCCCGCCACCACCTCGCTGTACTTGTCGAGCCTGTTCAGTGCCAAGCTGATCGAGCGCTTTGGCACCAAGTCCGTTTTGATTGTGGGCATGTTGTTTATCGCATCCGGGCTGTTCTTACTTTCCTTCTGCGGTCCGGATACACCCTACAGGTGGTACGCGCTGGCGCTGGCAGTCGTCGCCGTTGGACCAGGACTGTCCAATCCGTCGATGAGCGCCAGTATCATGGGTTCTTTGCCGAAGGAAAAAGCCGGTATTGGGTCGGCCATCAACGATACGGCGCGAGAACTCGGCAGCGCATTGGGAATCGCCGTGATGGGAACCATTCTGACGAATGAATTTCCCAAGCTCTTACCGCCGCAGGTCTTGCAGGTTGTGGGCATTGAAACCGCAAGACAATCGGTGGCTGAAGTATTGCAGAAACTGCAATCTTCAACTCTCGCCGTTGAGAATAACAGTCTGTATTTGGCGAGGCTGGCCTTCGCCAATGCCATCCACATCGGCTTTCGCGTCAACGCGGTCATTGTGCTGCTGGTCACCGCCTTGATCTTCAGATGGTATCCAGAGCAGGAAGAGCGCGCCAGCGCAGCTGCAGCTTAAAGACTGTCGTGCGCGTCTAATGGGCGTGAGGCCGCCCGAGCTGTTCGCTGCCCGCGTCGCGTGACGGAGAGGAGACGCGCTGATCAGCTCCTCATCCGCCACTCTCGTCAAGCGACCGCTTGCAGCGGACCCTTCGGTGGACGGCCGGTCAAGCGCAGACCCGCCACGTGCTGTGGCAGCGGCACGATCTTCGTGCGCTGCGCCAATCGACGCGGCAGACGGACGGTCGTGTGACCGCGGTGTACGGTCGCAGGGTCGAGCACGTACCGATACGTCACAGGCACACCGAATACCTTCCGCCCGCGACGATTGCGATACCACCCCGGCTCGCCGACCGTGATGTTGCTTGCATCGCCCGGGAAGTACACACGCTTCACGCGCGTGCGCATTTGCGTGCGGCCGTTGGCCAGTCGCTGGGGTGTTTGATAAACAAGGTACTTGACCTTACCGCCAAGGTCGTAACGGGCCTCACTCGGTTTGTATGCCATGGCTAATCCCTTCCCCATGGGTCATAGTTGGCGGGCCAACCATGGCGACGAGCCATCTCGTTCGCGTGTTGGACGGTCCTCCGGTTTTCCTCCATGGCCACTTCGCGCAAGCGAGTCACTCTCGCGCCGAACTTCCTCTGCCAAGCGGGAGAGAATGTGAGCGTGCAGAGGTAGTCAGACCGCTTCTTCAGCTCGGTCAGCTGTTCGCGCGTCTTGACACGATCCATTTCCTGACGAATCGTGCGGTTGATTTTGCGAATGTCCTCGATGGAATTTACTTCGCCATAAATGTGGCCGCGTTGGGCCTGTGCTTGAGGCATGGTGGCCTCCTTGGGTCAATGCCATTCTGCGAGCAGAAGTCTTCATGCGGACGTGCAGAATTCACGCCACCGTCTCCGCCCAAATAACCTCACTTTGTGGAGGTCACTGCGCTTTCACAAACGCGAGGCCGCCGGCTTGCGACACGGGCTGTCGCGATCCGGTCGGCGTCAGATGGCCGGTCTTGCGATCGATTCGAAACACGACGACGTTCTCGTCGCCCTGATTGGCAGAGATCAAGTATTCGCCGGTCGGATCGATCGTGATGTTTCTCGGCGTCCTCCCGAGGCTCGGCACATTCTCGACCATCGTCAGCGTGCCCTTCGCCGGATTCACCGAGTAGACCGCGATGGTGTCGTGACCGCGATTGGTCACATAGAGAAATCGACCTTCGACGTCGATCTGAATCTCGGCCGTCGAGTTGTTGCCCTTGTAACCGGCGGGCAGCGTCGACAGCGACTGGATTTCCTTCAAACTGCCGCCGTTCACCTCGAACACGCTGACGGCGGAATCGGTTTCGTGGTTCACGTACAGAAACTTGCCGTTTGGATGAAGTTGAAGTCGCCTTGGCCCTGAGCCGCCTTTCAGGCTGACGTATGGAGGATCGAACGGCGTCATGGTGCGCGCGGCCGTGTCGAGGCGATAACTGTAGACGCGATCCAACCCGAGCTCGGCGACGTACGCAAACCGGCTGTCCTTGCTGAACACGACGCCGTGCGCACGCGGGCCCGGCTGACGCGGGCTCAGCGGCTTGCCGGCGTGTTGGTCGGTGTAGAAGCCCTCGCTCAATCTGCCATCAGCCTCGACGCCGTACGCCGTCACTGTGCCGCTGTTGTACGTCACCGTGATCGCCACTTTGCCGCTGGGATCCAGGACGACCTGATTGGCCCGGTCGCCGTGAGCGCTCACCTTATTAATAAGGTTGAGCGTCCCGGTCTTGTGGTCGATGGCGAAAGCGCTGACCGTATCGCCAACCACTTTGTCGCCGGTCTCCCAGTTGGCTGCGTAGAGAAACCTGCCGTTCGGGTGCGCCCACACGTGCGCCGGGTTCACCGTCTCGGCGGCCAACCCGAGCGGGCTGAGCGTTCCGGTCTTCGAATCGAACCGGAAGCTGTAAATCCCTTTGGAGGCGGACGTCGTTGTCGGCGTCGGGTTCGTGTAGCTGCCGACGAATACGAAATAATCGCCCGCGGGCTGCTGCGGCCCTCCGCCTCCTCGTCCCGACGGGAGCGCCGGCGCGGGTACGTAAAGCCTGGTGAGATATGCGAGCAGATTTTTGAACTCGTCCGGCGCCAGCCGCTTGTCGTAGTCGGTCGGCATCAGCGTCCTGGTCTCGTAGACGACCTTGACCTTGGCGCGATCGAACATGTGAAGCTGGTCGTCGGTGCCCATCACCTGGAGGGAATAGCTGTCCTCGTTTTTCAGCACGCCGGTGATCACTTTGCCGTCCGTCGTCGTCACGCGCACGGGTTGATACGTCGTGTTGGGAATGAGGATCCGCGGAATGGCGCCGCCGTCACCGAACACTTTGTGCAGCGGCTTGGTGAGTGCGTCCACAATCGAGACGGTTTTGCGCGTGCCGGCCAGGTTCGTCAGGTCGGGTCCGACCAGTCCGCCCTTGCCTTTCACCACGTGGCAGTTCCCACACTCGCCTTTGCCCCAGAAGATCTGTTCGCCAAGCGCGACGTCGCCCGCGGCTGGGGCATCGATCGCCGTTCCGCGAAGCCCGCGGATGTACGCGGCCACCGTCGAGATGGCGCCGTCGGACAGCCGGTTGCCGAACGCCGGCATCGGTGTTCCCCGAATGCCGTTCTTGATCGCGTCGAAGATTTGCGCGTCGGTCGCCTGCGCGTATCGGCGCGCCGGCGCGCCGAGCGCCGGTCCCATTTCACCGCCGGCGCCGTCCGGGCCATGGCACGACGTGCAAGTGCGGTTGTAGATCTGCCGACCTTCGTCGATCGACTGCGCCGCCAGGTCAACGCACGCCACGACCATCGTGATGGCGAGCAGCAGCAGGCCTCGCTTCATCGGTATCCTTTCGTAGCGCAGCCCTTTAGGGCTGCCTGGCGGCCGTTGGCAGGCCTGAAGGCCTGCGCTACGACAGGCCGCCGCTGGACGTCGCAACGCTTTCTCACGGCAGTGCAAACGCAACGATGTTGGTGCCGGATGAAATCGCGATGTACTGCTGGCCGTCGATGGCGTAGCTGATCGGCGACGATGTAATCAGATCGCCGGTGTTGAAATGCCACAGAGATTGGCCGGTCCGCGCATCGAGCGCGCTGACCTGTCCTTTGTGCTCCGCGGCAAACACGAGCCCGCCCGCCGTCGAGAGCACGCCTGGTCCGTAGTGAAACGAGCTGATCTGCTGATAGTCCCAAACCTTCTTGCCCGTCGTCGCATCGAGCGCCCGCACATAGAGCTGCCACGCTTCCTCCGGTTTCGAGCTCTCGAGATACCCGCCGCCAGCACCGGGACGATCGGTCGTACGGAGAACGAGCCCGCAACCTTCCTGCGCGACTAGAAAGAAATAATTCAGATCGGGGTTGTACGCCGGTGATGGCCAATTGGTCGCGCCAGCCGTCGAAGGACACGTGTGAGTGCCTGCGACGCTCGGCTCATGTCCAACGGTCAAGATCGGGCGTCCCTCAGGGCTCAGGCCGCTCGCCCAGTCAACCTTGGTGACAAACGGCGTCCCCGACAGAAATTTGCCGTTGGTCCGATCGAGGACGTAGTAGAAGCCGTTGCGGTTGGCCTGCACGAGCAGCTTGCCGGGCTGCCCGCGGAACGGCGCATCGATCAGGATCGGCATCTCCAGCGAATCCCAATCGTGCACATCGTGCGGCGTATTCTGAAAATGCCAACGAAGCTTTCCGGTGTCGACGTCAATCGCGACGATGCTGTTGGTGTAGAGGTTGTCGCCCTCGCGCACCTCGCCGGCCCATTGCGAACCTGGCTGGCCTGTTCCATAGAAGATCAGATTCTGCTCGGGGTCGTAGCTGCCGCTGACCCAGACCGGCCCTCCGCCGACCTTGAACGAATCGCCGGCCCACGTCTCGCTGCCGGGATCGCCCGCCTTCTGCGGAATGGCGTTCCAGGTCCACAAATGCTTCCCGCTCTCGGCGTCGTAGGCCTGAATGAACCCGCTTGGCGTGTTGCCGCTCACAATCACTTTGCCTTTGGCAATCAGAGGCGCCTGGCCGGCAAGACGCCACGGCGGGACGACCTTCGATTCCCATACGGTGTGTCCCGTGCGCGAATCGACGGCAACGAGCGCACCGTCGGCGGCCGTGACGAAGAGCGTGTTGTGATAAATCGCCGTGCCGCGCTGAGCGCCGCGCGTCAGCGGCGGGCGCTGATACTGCCAGACGATGCTGCCGCTGCGCGCATCGATGGCGTCGAGGCGATTGAACTGCGAGATGTACATGACGCCGTGATAGACGACCGGCACCGCCTGAATCGTCTCCTGACCGGCCATGTGGTAGACCCACCTGGCCTGCAAGCGTGCCACGTTGGCGGGCGTCACCTGCTTCAGCAGTGAATGCCGATGCGAGTTGTACGTCCCCGAGTACATCAGCCAATCCTGCGGATCCGGCTCGAGAAGATTCCGATCGGTCACTTGCGCGGCGGTCGTCGCGACCACGCAGGCCAACAGCGCCGCCGTCACGCATTCCCGTCTCATTCGCCGTTCCATTCTGTGCTTCGTCTCGAAACAGTAGCAGATCATACGCCGTGCGACCGGCTCCTTTGCCGCACACGCACGAGCACATCGGCTTTCGAGAGGCTATGGGTCGCGATCGAGCAGGCTAGAGCAGCAGGTTGAAGATGCCCATCGCCAGCTCCCAGTGCCTGGTCTGCGGGTTCTTCAGATCGGGATCGATAATCTTGAAGGTCTTGGCGAGTCCCACGCTCACGCCGCCGAAGATGCGCGGCAGCTCTGCTTCGGTCTCGTCGCTGTAGGCCAGATCGAGCGGCGGCCTCGCCGCGAGGGCATCGAGGATTGACTGCAGATCGATTTCCGCGTTGAACCGCTTGAACTCGTGAACACGCTCCTGCAAACCCTTGGTGATCGGGAGATCGTGCGGTTGGATGATGTCGCGGCCGTTCGCCGTGGCCGCAGCCTCGGCGCGCAGGAGCAGATCGTAGATCTTCTGGTTGACGAAATCGGTGTATCGCTGGAGATCGTCCTTGTCGACGTCCAGTTGCGCCGCCATACGAAAAAGCCGTTCGAGCTTCGAGATCCCTTTCACGTCGAGCATGCGAGTCCTCTCAGCGACGTCGGCACGTCATCTCATGTTCGAGCGGCGATGTCGCTGCCACGTTCCATTTCGAGTTCGGCTTCGAGGCTGGCACGATCGCGAAACACCGTCGCGACGGCCAGCTTCCGGCTGCCGCGGCGGTACGTGATCGTGCAGTCGTGATCCTCGAGCCGGCCGTCTATGTCGATCGTGTCCCACGACTCCGCATGACCGACATAGTTGAGGACAACATCGTAGTGCTGACTCCAGAAGAAGGGGACGGCGTCGAACCGCTCGCGGCGGCCGAGAATGTTGCGCGCCGCGGTCTGCCCCTGGCGCTCGGCGACGACCCAGTGCTCCACGCGCACGCGCTCGCTCGAGTGCAGATCGGGCCAGCGCGCGACATCACCGGCAGCGAAGACGCCAGGCGCGCTCGTTTCGAGGTAGTCGTTGACGGCAATGCCGCGGTCAACGGCTAAATGGGCCTGCTCCGCCAGCGCCAGACGCGGCCGGACGCCAATCCCCACGACCACCATCCCGGCGTCGATCGTTGTCTGATCGTCCAATGTCACCCGATCGCCCTCGATTTTCGTCACGGTCCGGCCGAGATGGAATTTCACACCCTGCGATTCGTGCAGGGTCTGCACGAACGCGCCGACCTCGGGCCCAAAAATGCGCGCCATCGGTCGACTCTCCAGGGCCACGACGTCCACATCCAGGCCGCGCGTGCGCAGCGACGCAGCAACCTCGAGCCCGATGAAGCTCGCGCCCACGACAACGGCGCGCTTCGCGGATGAGGCTCTCGCGATGATCGCCTTGCTGTCGGCGAGGGTCCGGAGGTAGTACACGTGCGGTTCCTCCGCTCCGGGGACGTCGAGACGCACGGGATCGGCACCGGTTGCGATGAGCAATGCGCCGAAGGGATACGTGCGACCGTCTTCGGCGCTGACGGTCCGCGCCTGCAGATCGAGCCCGGACACCCGGGTGTTGAGGACCAGTTCGATGTTTTGATTCGAGTAGTAGTCCGGCGGACGGACTGGAATCCAGTCTTCCGGCGCCTTGCCGGCCAGGTAGTCTTTCGACAAGTTCGGCCGATCGCAGGGCGGAGCGTCCTCGGCGCTCAACATCGTGAGTGGGCGCGGGTAACCTTCACGGCGCAGCCTGTCGGCTGCCGCCAGGCCGGCGGCACCGCCGCCGACGATGACGATCGACTCCGGCCACAGGCGCAGGTCCTCGCTCGAGGCAGACTTCGGAGCCGGCGGCGGCAGTTTTTCGCGCACGAAGATCCTCTCGCCGCTCCGCTCCACGCGCCAGCATGCAACTGGGTCCAGGGCTGGCGCGCGAACCGCCTCGCCGGTGCGAAGCGCGAAGCAGGCGTGGTGCCAGGGGCATCGGATTGTGTCGCCGACGATCAGACCGTCGGCGAGCGGTCCGTGATAGTGCGTACAGTGCGCGCCGATCGCGAATATGTCCGAATCACGCTTGACAATGAGCACGTCCTCGCCGTCGACGTGCGCCCGCACGATGTCGTTGGTGAGATCGGCGACGCGAATGCCCTGTGCCGCATCTTTCGTGTCGCCTGTGGGAGTCGCCATCGGTATCTCGCGCGAGCCTTGCCGCCGGGAGCTATCTGCTCCGCGATCTCAGCACCTTCGAATGTCGTTTGCAAGACAGGACGCGTTCCCTTTCACCGGTCCCTCCGGATCGCTGAGCTCCGCATGACGTAAGGACTAAGGGCCCTTCCGGGACGGGCCCTAACGTTTCGAGCGCGTTGCAGAATCAAGCTCTCCACCCGTGGTGGCGAGGTAATTTTGAAACGCAATTTAAGGCTCTCTAAAGGATTGTTTGACAGTTGCTCGTGAGGATCGTAATGTCTCGGCTCGCTCAATTCCCATCTACCGACAATTGAAATTCACCAAGTGACGCCGTCGGAGGCGCAATGGTTCGAATTGTCCCGGCTGGATATTCAACGGGCCGCGTGTCGAATCGGTGGCAGAAGCTTCGTGCATGGAAGCCGTGCGCGCTGATTATTCTGACCTCGATTCTGACGTCAATTGGCGCGCTCAGCGCCGACAACATCGTCTTCGGCCCCAAGAATTACACGCGCGGAACGGGTAAGCCGGTCGAAGTAAGGGACACATTTCGTGTAACCAGACCGTCCGGAACCTACACGCTGCGCATCGTCAATCACGGCGTGACGAGCGCCATCATTCGCTTCAACGGTCGAGTGGTGTTCGAGCCGGACGATTTCACGACCAGGAAAAAACGCGATAAAGACGATCGCCGCGACTCCGATCGCGATCGAGACCGTGGCGACAAGGCCCGCGGCGACCGAGACGACAACGATCGAGGCGACGACCGCGTGCCTGTTCCACTATTGACCCGCCAGGTCACGCTGCGCGCAGGCAGCAACGAGATCGTCGTCGAGCTGCGAAGTAAGCCTGGAACATCTCTCACCCTCGAAATCCGGTCCGACGGGGCGACGGACACGACGCCGCCAACGATTACGACGCTGGTCTCCCCGCCGGCCAATGCCAATGGCTGGAACAACAGTACGGTCACCGTGACGTTCAGCTGTGCCGACATCGGCGGGTCGGGCGTCGCCACCTGTCCGGCGCCTGCGGTTGTCAGCGCCGAAGGCGCCAATCAGGTGGTGTCCGGCACGGCGACTGACAACGCAGGCAACAGCGCGACCGTCCGCGTCACGTTGAATATCGACAAGACGCCGCCGGTTGTGACGTCGACATCGGCTCCGCCGGCGAACGCGGACGGTTGGAACCGCGGACCGGTCGTTGTCACGTTTGCTGCTGTCGACGCACTGTCGGGGGTCGCGCCCGGAACCCTCAGCCCACCGCAGACACTCTCGAGCGATGGCGCGAATCTGTCGGCGACGGGACACGCATCGGACCTTGCTGGAAACGTCGGTACGGTCACCACCGGCCAGATCAACATCGATCAGATCAACCCGACCATCACGTTCGCACTGTCGCCGCCACCGAACGCCAACGGCATCGTCAACGGCCCCGTGACAATCCATTTCACGTGCGCGGACACAGGCTCCGGCATTGCGAGTTGTTCGCCGAATCAACTGATTAGCGCAGCTGGCCCGCATGCGGGCGTGATTGGAACGGCGATGGACCGCGCCGGCAATGCCGCGTCCGTGACCACGATTCCGTTCATCATCCAAATCGGCATCCCGACGATCACCAGCACCATCAGTCCCCGGGCGAATGCCTTCGGCTGGAACAACACGCCGGTCACGGTCCACTTCACCTGCATGGAGGGCGGGTATCCACTCGACGGCTGTCCGGCCGACGTGGTGGTCTCGACTGAAGCTGCCAATCAGACCGTAACAGGCACGGTGACCGATGCCCTCGGCAACACAGCGTCGATCACCACCGACCCGATCAGCATCGATCTTCGTGTTCCAGGCGTTGTCGTCGCCCTCAGTCCTTCACCTGGGGCGGGCGGCTGGAACAATAGTCCCGTCACCGCGCATTTCGAATGCAGCGACGCGGGATCCGGCATCGCCACCTGTCCTGCGGATCAATTGGTCACGGCGCAGGGCGCGAACCTGACGGTCACGGGCACTGCCACCGATCGCGCCGGCAACACGGCCCAGGTCACGAGCGATCCCTTCCGCATCGACTCGCTGCCGCCAACCGTTACGGTCACGTTCACGCCGACGCCGAACGCAAATGGCTGGAACAACACGCCGGTGACCGCGCATTTCACCTGCGGTGATGGTGGTTCTGGAATTGCGACATGTCCGGCAGACCAGGTGTTCTCGGCCGACGGAGCCAATCAAGCGATGACCAGTGCGGCGACTGATGTCGCTGGCAACACGGCGACCCCTGTGGCGACGGTGAACATCGACCAGGCACCACCCGTTCTGCTGTTTGCCCGGTCGAACGTCGACTCCGTCTTCGTCCCTGCACTCTCGATCGACGGCACCGTCGTCGATTCGATGTCAGGGCTTCGCAGCGTCACCTGCAACGGCGCGCCGGCGACGGTTCTCGACTCGCAATTCCGATGCGATGCGACGTTGACGCCGGGCGCCAATTCGATTAACGCGACGGCGACAGACGCCGCCGGCAATACCACGAGCTCGACCCTCTCGCTGACGTACGTGCGCGTGCCGAGGGTGACGATCACGTCGCCGGCCAACCTCACGTACTTCAACATCAGTCCGACGACCGTGACCGGCACGGTGGACGATCCAACGGCGACCGTCACGATCAACTCCATCGCGGCGCCTGTCGCCGATGGCCGTTTCAGCGTCGCGCTACCGCTCGCCGAGGGACCGAACATCATCGCGGCAACGGCGACGGTGGCCACGGGTGCCGTGGGCACCGACAGCGTCGAAGTGACGCTCGACACGACACCACCGCACGTGACGATCACGTCGCCGCCCGATGGCTTCATGACGACGGAGGCGTCGATCTCGATTGCCGGCAACGTCAACGACATCGTGGTCGGAACGGTGAACGACCAGCAGGCGCAAGTGACCGTGAACGGCGCCGGTGCACAAGTCGCGAACCGAACCTTCCTGGCGACGACGGTGCCGCTGGCCATCGGCATCAACAACATCCAGGCCGTCGCACGCGATCGGGTTGGGAACGCGGCGACGACACAGATCATTGTGGTTCGTCATGTCCCGACGCAACCGCAGATCCGGCTGATTTCAGGCAGCGGTCAGGAGGGTGTGATCGGGACGCTTCTCAAGGCGCCGCTGGTGATCGAGCTCTCCGACGGACTGGGGAACGCCGTCCCGAACAGACCGGTCATTTTCAAAGCGACGCAGAACGACGGCGTGCTGACAGCGGGCGGTGATCCAGCGGTGACCGTGCTCGCCACCACCGACGGCCAGGGGCGCGCGCAGGCACGATGGACGCTCGGCCACAGGGCCGGCGCTGGCGGAAACGTGGTCGAGGCGTACTCGGTCGGCTTCGAAGGCACCGCCATCTTCAACG
>Ga0137396_10001725_pt1 | contig 11725 bp, 10 predicted proteins | sample czc16metaG_FD_108284 | JGI IMG/M metagenome (GOLD analysis project Ga0137396, IMG submission 108284) | Vadose zone soil microbial communities from Angelo Coast Range Reserve, California, USA - czcobulk3.16 metaG | ecosystem: Environmental > Terrestrial > Soil > Vadose zone | place: USA...
CGTCCCACAGAGTTGGAGGTTAGAGTGTTCTGCAGTAAATGCGGTCAGCAGATTACTGAAGGCAGCTCATTCTGCAACTACTGTGGAGAACAGCTGGTGCGTCCAGCGGTCCAACCTGCCCGAGTCGAGCCCAGCACTGATGGCAAAGCCATCGGGAGCCTGATTTGCGGCATCCTATCCGTAACCATCCTCAGCGTACTCGCTGGTATCCCTGCAATTATCCTTGGGCACTTGTCGCGCTCCGGGATCAAGAAAAGTATGGGCCGACTAAAGGGCGAAGGTATGGCCCTCGCGGGCCTCATCATGGGCTACGTCAGCCTGGCGATCATTCCCTTCATCTTGATTATTGCGGCCATAGCCATACCAAGTCTTCTCCGAGCACGCCAGGCCGCAAATGAATCGGCCGCAGTCGCGAGTCTTAGAACGATAAACACTGCAGAAGTCACATATTTGTCGGCAAAAGGCTCCTACGGTTCGCTCGCGAACCTCGTGACTGCCGGCTTGCTAGACGCGCGTTTCACCGGCCCCGTATCCGGTTATGAGTTCGCGATCGAGGTAGCACCCGTAGACTACAGAGCTACTGCGACTCCAACTTCCACTAATACGGGCCGCTACGGTTTCTACAGCACCTCGGATGCTGTCAAACGATATGCAATTGCACCCAGAGCGAAATGCCGTCCCTGCTTCCCGGCTGGTCGCAGTGGCGATCCAATTCAATAGGTCCGTTGGGCTTCGCCGGCAATCGCCTGTGCGGCAATGATGGCGAATAGAAGCGATATGGATAAACCGACAAAAACGAACCGAGTTTTACCGGCGTCCATAAGCACGCCGAAGATAAGCGGCGCGGTGGCCAGGCCGACATCGAGTCCGGAATACACCAGCCCGTAGATGCGTCCGAACGCGCCGGTTCCCAGGCGCGCTGCCGTGGATGTTCTCACGAGCATATCCCGCGATGGGCCAGCGATTCCCACACCAAAACCCATCAGGGCCATGATCCCGATCACGGTCCAACCCGGCAACGATACGGAGCCAAGAAGATAAGCTGTCAACGCCGAGGTCGCCGCGGCGAGCGAGAACCCGTATAGATCGCGCAGGAGAGATGGCGCAAAGTTCTGCAGCGCGCCGAACACCAATGTGGAGAAAAAGAAGAATGTGAAGGCAAACCACGTGAGCCGCAGTTTGATCAGATCACGCAGGCCCACGCGCCTGCCTCGGTCCCGGCGCGTCTCGTGGCTCGACAGTTCATCCATTGACGCACGGGACAACTCTCCGCGCTTCCACCACAGCGCCGACAAAGAGGCGCCACCCAGCCGGTTGGTCTTCTATTGGTACGAAGCACAGAGCCGTTCGTTTTCAAGCGAGTTCACCTACCGCTTGAGCCTCATCCGGAGTTCTTTGGTTGATAGACGTACAGACGGAGCGGTTATCCGAATCGCGACGGCGGTTTCTGAAAACGAGTCCGTTGAACGGGCGAAGGAAAGGATCACGAAATTTGCCGTTCTCCTTTATCCGCAACTCCGTACGATTCTGCCGGACTAAGGACTGTAGCGGCGGTCATAGACCGCCGCTACAGTTTCCCGGCCACGCATTTGAAGAATTGATCGATCACCATGCGCGCCGCGCCGCCGATCATCCGTTGGCCGACGCTGGCGATAGCGCCGCCGGCGCTGACATCGCCGGAGTACTGAAGCAGCGTCCCGGAATCCTTGGGGCTGAGCTGGACCTTACCTTCGCCTTTGACGAAACCCGGCGCGCCAGTCCCATTGACGGTCATCTCATACTGCGAGGTGGGTTGAAGATTGTGCAGGCGGATTCCACCGGAGAACGACCCACTAATGGCACCGACTCCGATCTTCATCTGCATCTCGTATGTTCCCTCCCCGGTCTTTTCCAGCTTTTCGCAACCGGGAAGGCATTCGGCAATTCGATTCGCATCGGTTAGAAAATCCCAAACCGCTTCGGATGAAATTCCTTCGAACTCGAACTGCCCCTCGACCCGCATTGGTTATGCGCGCTCGATTGCCGCTTCGACGGCCCGGCGCGCAAAAATCCGTGCGAGATCCAGCCGATAGTCGGCGGATGCGTGGATATCTTCCAGCGCAATCACGCCGGACGAAGCCTTCTCGCAAGCTTTCTTTAGAAGGTCTGTTGTCGGTTTTTGTCCCTTCAAAGCCTTTTCGGTTTCCGTTGCCCGAAACGCACGGTTCCCGACACCCGTAATGCCGATGGCCACCTTCGCCAGGGCGCCTGATCCGTCCAGTTCCACCACGGCCGCAGCGCCACAGATCGCAAAGCCTGAAGCCTTCTGAGCCATCTTGAGGTACGCGCTCCCGGTTTTGCCCGATTGCACGGGAATCTGGATTTCGCGCACGATCTCGTTCGCTTCCAATGCCGTGGTCAGCATATCGACGAAGAACTTCGAAGCGGGAATCAGGCGCTCGCCTTTCGGCCCGAGCGTGACAATGGTTGCATCGAACGCGAGAATGCTTGCCGGATAATCCGCCGCGGGATCGGCGTGCGCAATGCTGCCTCCGATCGTGCCCTTATTCCGCACCTGGATGTCTCCAATGAGACCGGCGCCGTCGGCCAGCGCCTGGCAATGGCGCATCACAACGTCGGAGGTCTCGACGACATGATGTGTCGCCAGCGCTCCGATGCGCACCATGTCTCCATCCTGGCGCACATAAGAGAGCTCCGGGATTCTGCCGATGTCGATCAGAGCCTCCGGTGTGGCCAGCCGGAGCTTCATCATCGGAATGAGGCTGTGTCCGCCCGCAAGGATCTTTGCGCGGCCTCCATGTTTCTGGAGGAGGTTGACGGCTTCAGCAAGAGATGTCGCAACCGTGTACTCGAAGTTCTGCGCAATCATGATGCTTTCCTCCCTTTCAGAATCTTCCAGATTTTCTCGGACCGCAGAGGCATGTCGATGTGCGAGATCCCAAAAGGAGCAAGAGCGTCAACCACCGCATTCACGACCGCCGGGGTCGAACCAATCGTCCCGGCTTCGCCCACGCCTTTTACGCCCAGCGGGTTTACAGGGGAAGGCGTGATCGTGCGGTCCAGCTCGAACTCGGGGAAATCATGCGCCCTGGGCACCGCGTAATCCATCAGCGTACCGGTCAGAAGTTGACCGTTCTCGTCGTAGACCACTTCTTCGTGCAACGCCTGCGCAATACCTTGAACGAGTCCGCCGTGCACCTGACCTTCAACGAGTAGCGGGTTGATAACGTTCCCGCAGTCATCCACCGCAACGTACTTTGTAATCTTCGGCTCGCCGGTTTCCGCGTCGATCTCCACAACGCACACGTGCGTCCCGAATGGGAACGTGAAGTTCGAGGGCTCGAAAAACCGCGTGGCGTCCAGACCGGGCTCGAGACCCGGCGGCAGTTTCACCGCGTTGTATGCCACGTCCACAACATCGATGAAGCTCATGAATCGCCCCGAGTCCCCTTTCACGACGAGTTTTCCTACTCCGAATTCGATCTTGTCCGGCGTGGTCTCGAGGAGGTGTGCCGCGATCTTCTTCATCTTTTCTTTCAGGTCCTGCACGGCAAAGTACATGGCCGTTCCGCCGACCGCTGTGGCACGGCTTCCAAAGGTGCCGATGCCGGAGGGGATTCGCGCAGTATCGCCATGGATGGTAACGATATCGTCCGGTTCGAGGCCGAACTCGTCGGCTGCAATCTGTGCGAACGTGGTTTCCTGCCCCTGGCCATGCGGGGACGCGCCGGTAAGGATGGTGACCTTGCCGGTGCGCTCGATGCGCACGCTGCCGGTTTCCCAACCGCCGCCCGGCATTGCGGCGGACGGTCCCATGGCGCAAATCTCGACATACGACGAAAGACCGATGCCCATGTATTTGCCCTGGCTGCGAAGCTCGGCCTGCTTCCGGCGTAATCCTTTGTAGTCGGCCAGTTCCAGCGCGCGATCGAGCGCTGCTTCGTAGTTCGCGCTGTCATAAACGACGCCACCCGAGGTCTGGAACGGAAATTCGTTCGGTTGGGGGAAGTTTTTCCTCCGGATTTCCGCCGGGTCCATCTTGAGCTTCTGGGCGGCCACGTCCATGATGCGCTCGATCATATAAGTGGCTTCCGGACGGCCTGCACCGCGATAGGCATCCGTCGCCATTTTGTTGGTGAGCACGCCAACAAGTGCGAACTTGAGAGCCGGCACTTTGTAACAGCCCGGCGCGAGCAGTCCGGTCAGCGTCGGAATCATCGGCGTGAACAGCGAGTAGAAGGCGCCGAGATCGGCAATGGCTTTTACCCTCATGCCAAGGATCGTGCCGTCTTTTGTCAACGCGAGCTCGACATCGTCGATCTGATCGCGCCCGTGAATCGTAGCGGCGATATTCTCGCCGCGGCCTTCAATCCATTTCACCGGACGGCCCGTCTTTTTGGCCAGGTAGCCGACAAGCCCATCCTCGGCGTACACATCGATTTTGGAACCGAACCCGCCACCGACTTCGGGTGCGATCACGCGCGTCCGGTTTTCCGGAACGTTCAGCATAACGGCGAGCTGCGTTCTCAAAAGATGCGGGACCTGCGTGGACGCCCAGACGACGAGTTCGTTATCCGGCATCTGGTAGGTGGCGACTACGCCGCGTGGCTCCATGGAAAGCGGAGCGAGGCGCTGGTTGACAAAGCGTTCTTTGACGATCACATCGGCTTTCTTGAACGCCTCTTCGGTGTTTCCGCTTTCGAATCCGAAGTTAAAAGCGATGTTGTCTGAGAATTCGTCGTAGAGGCGCGGGCTGTCGGGTTCCATTGCCTTCTCGGGATTGACCACGGCAGGAAGGGGCTCGTAATCGATTGCGATCAGATCGGCAGCGTCTCGGGCGACGTATTTGTCGGTCGCGACGACGGCTGCAATGGGTTCACCCACGAATCGCACCTTGCCTACCGCCAGAAGCTGGCGCTGTGCATTCTTCATTTTCGGGATCGAGGCGGCACATGGCACGGGACCGCAATGAGCGGCCACCTCTTCGCCGGTGACGACGGCGACCACGCCCGGAAACTTTTGCGCTCTCGACGTGTCGATTCGCTTGATCCGTGCGTGTCCATGGATGCTGCGCACAACAACCATGTGCAGCATGCCGGGCAGCACGACGTCATCGACGTATGTCGAGGTTCCCGACACGAGACGGGGATCTTCCTTTCTCTTCATAGCCAGACCGACGTAACGTTGCGGCATACTTAGTCTCCTGCGGCCACTTTGGTTGTTCGTTTCAGCTTCCCCGCGGCGGACTGGACCGCTTTCACAATATTTTGATATCCAGTGCAGCGGCAGAGATTCCCGTCGAGGGCTTCGCGGATTTCCGCCTCGGAAGGTGATTCATTACGCGACAGCAGTTGATGGGAGCACATGATCATTCCGGGAGTGCAGTATCCGCATTGCAGCCCATGCTCTTCCCAGAAACTCTCCTGAAGCGGATGCAGTTGGCCGTCTTTGGCCATACCTTCAATGGTTACGAGGTCTGCGCCATCCGCCTGGACCGCGAACATCGTGCAGGACTTCACTGCCAGACCATTGCTCAGGACCGTGCAGGCGCCGCAGATGCTGGTCTCGCATCCGATATGGGTACCCGTCAGGCCGGCAACGTCTCTAATAAAATGAGCCAGCAACAGGCGCGGCTCCACGTTCTTCTCATAGAGCTTTCCATTGATATTAATTTTCACGTGCATACGTGGTTCTCCTTGGGTGAGGGGACGTATTGTATGCTAACCGTCTAATAAGTTGGATGTGGAATTGTGCCTCTTGAGCGGATCTTCATACATCGCCTGATACGGATACTGCGCGTCGCTGTGCCGATCCTCGTGGCAGCACTGATCGCCATTCCTACGTTCAATTACATCTCGCGCCACGAAGAGAAAAAAGCGCCGCAACAAGTTCAACAGTTGCCGCAGGATGCGGCGGTTTTCACCAGGGACATCACCTATTCACAGACCGAAGGCGGCCGGACTCTGTTCACCATTCACGCCAAGTCAAATCTGGGTTTCAAAGACAGCAAAAACATGCTCCAGGACGTGGATGTTACCGTGTTCGGCAAGACCGAAGAGGAGCCGGCGCGGCGCATCCAGAGCAAAAGCTGCAGCGTCGATCAGCAAAGCAACGACATTCAATGCAACGGTGACGTCCGATTCCAGCTCAACGACAAAACCCGGGGCCGCTCCGAGGAACTCACCTACAATCATCGCGACCACATTGTTGCCTCGCCTGTCGCAACCACCCTTGAGCAGCCTGGCTCTGCGACCGCCCGGGCCAACAATTTCGAATACGCCATCGATACCGGTTTGTTGAAGCTCACAGGGGACGTCAAGGTTCACACAGCGAATGAGACTTCCCTCGAAGGGGGCTCGGCTGTCTTTAATCAAAAGGAGAATTGGGCAACCGTTGCGGGCGGTGTTTTTGTCAAATCCGCCACCGCATGGATCCGGGGCGCATCGGGCCGCGCAGAGCTCATGGAAGAAAGTTTCCAGCCGAAGACAATTGTCGTCGAGGGCGGTGTCACTGCCGAATCACAATCCCAACAAAACCAGAGTACATGGAAAATGCGTGCAGAGTGGGTTGAAGCGGCCATGTCGCCGGCCGGCAATGTGGAACGCGTGAAAGCGCTTCGGAATGTTGAAGTCGAGAACGTGGCGGTCGATAAGCGGCAGCAAATCACCGGCGGCGAAATGGACGCCATTATGGATGCAAATGGAAAAGTGAACCTGCTCAAAACCCGGGAAGGTGCGCGCATGATTCTCGGGTCCGATCGAACGCTCCGCTCCACCACGATCTGGAGCAATATCGAAGGATCCGTGGAGACCGAGGAGAACTCGGTTCTGCAACTGGCGGACACTGTCATCGAAGGCGGCAAGTTCAGGATCCAGCAGGGAGACATTGTGACGTTCAGCACGTCAGAGCGGGCGAACATGCGATCGGGTGAGCGCGAGAGCCGGGCCGACCGAACCGAGGCGCGGTTCGATAGCCGGACCAACAGTCTGGTGGAGTTAGTCCAGTCGGGCAATTTTCAGTTTCGCGACACGCAGTTCCAGGGACGCGCTCAGAACGCCCGCTTTGAGGAAGGCGGGGCCGTGGCCACGCTGGATGGTTCGCCTGTGGTCACGAACGCCCAGATGCGCATGGAAGCGGGCCAGATTCGGCTGAATCAGAAAGACAATTCGTTCAGCGCCGCGAGGAATGTGAAAACCGTATCGAAGGGCTCCGCCGAGCCCGTTCTTGTGACGTCCTCCCGCGCGCAGGGCATGGGCGACACGATCATTTACACGGAGAATGTCCAGCTCTGGCGCGGGAACGACACGAATATCAAGGCGCAGCGGCTCGAGATTTCAACCAAAGACAACCGGTTCAAGGCCGACGGCAAGGTGCAGTCGAAGTTTGAGGCAATTCGGGCGTCTTCGGACAGGCTCGATTACGACGACAGCCGCGGAGAGGCCCACTACACCGGCAACGTGCTTGCAAAAAAGCAGGATATGACCCTGGAGACGAGCGATATGCGAGTGAAGCTCGGGGAGACGTCGAAGGACATCGAAGAGATTGTGGGCATCGGCGGTGTGGTCGTGACGCGTGGCGAACAGCGCGGAAAGGGCGATCAGGCCGTTTACAACGCTCAAACGGACATCATTACGCTGACGGGGAAACCCGCGGAGGTCCACGACAAAGAGCACGGCAGCGCTCAAGGCGACCGCCTCATCATGAAAAAGACCAGCGAGACCATGGCCGTGGAAAGCGAAAATGGCGGCCGGGCCGTGACCAAGCATCCGGTCAAGAGATGAGCGGCTGCGAATGCAAGCCCGACAGGGCGCAGCCATCAATAAAATGATTTCACTCACCACCGTAGACGTGTCGAAATCCTACAAAGGCCGAAAGGTCGTTCGCGATGTCAGTCTCGTTGTCGGTCAAGGAGAGGTCGTTGGATTGCTAGGACCTAATGGGGCGGGCAAAACCACGACTTTCTACATGATCGTCGGCCTGACCCGTCCGGACTCAGGCGCAGTCCTGCTGGGCGATCATGACATTACCGATCTGCCCATGTATTTGCGGGCGAAGAATGGCATCAGCTATCTACCGCAGGAGGCATCTGTCTTCCGTAAGTTGACTGTCGAAGCCAACATTATGGCGATACTTGAAACCCTGCCTCTTTCGAACAAAGAGCGCCGGGAAAGGATGGAAAGTTTGCTGGAGGAATTCGGCATAGCTCATGTCAGGAAAAGTCTGGCAGATACGCTGTCAGGCGGCGAACGACGCCGGGTCGAAATTGCCCGCTCGCTGGTCATCTCTCCGAAGTTCATCCTCCTCGACGAACCCTTCTCCGGTATCGACCCAATTACGGTGCTCGAGATTCAAAAAATCATTAACCATCTGAAAACCAAGCGCATCGGGGTTCTTGTGACGGACCATAATGTCAGAGAAACCTTGCAGGTCACGGACCGCGCTTATATCATCAATAATGGATCGATATTTCGGTCCGGTACTCCACAGGAACTCGGAAATGACGCCGAAGTTAAAAGGGTTTATCTGGGAGAACATTTCAGTCTAAATTAGAAGTAGATCGCCCCTATGGCTTATTTGGAACCAAAGTTAGTCACAAAACTCGCGCAGAAGCAGGTCCTTACCCCCGGTCTCGTGCAAATGGTGAGCCTGCTTACCCTGAACAAGCTCGAACTCACTGAAATGATTCAGCAGGAACTGGTGCAGAATCCGGTGCTCGAAGAGGGCACCGAGATCGTCGAAAGCATGGAGCCGACGTCTGAGATTGAAATAGATCAGGGTGCTCCGGCTGGCGAGACCGACGGCACCGACGCTGAGTATCAGGCTCTGTCGGAGGCTGCCGCGCGGGATCACTGTGTGGGAGACTCCGAACCGACCGCAGAACGGGCCGTGGAAACGGCCGCGCCTGCCGAGCCCGAGCCCGTGGATGACCCATATGCGGACATCGACTTCCAGAGCTTCGACAATTACCTCAACGACGGGGCATCACGCCCCCGCGAGACGGAAATCTTCGAGAAACCATCCTTCGAGAATTTCCTCGCAAAGCCACCCTCACTGACAGACCATCTGGAATGGCAACTGGGTCTGGCGACTGTTGACGAAAACATCCGGCTCGCCTGCCACTCGATTATCGGAAATCTCAACGAAGACGGCTACCTCTGTGCCGTTGACGAGACTGGTCGCGAGGTGCCTATCACGCTCGAGGAAATCGCCGAAAGCGGAGAGCACACGCTGGAGGAAGTGCAGCAGGCCCTGGAAGTGGTTCAACGCTTCGATCCGCCTGGAGTAGCGGCGCGCGATCTGCGGGAATGCCTGATGATCCAGCTGCGGATCCTGGAGGAGGACGACACGATTGTCGCCGAGGTCGTGGCCGATCATCTCCACAAACTTCAGAACAAGCAGTTCAAGGAGATCGCCAAGGCGCTCAACCGGCCGTTGAACGTCATCATGGAGGCGGTCGAGATCATTCAACAGCTCGATCCGAGGCCCGGTCAGAAACACAACAGGACGCAGCCGCGGCTGATCGAACCGGACGTGTTCATCGTCAAGGTTGGCGGCCAGTACACCGTCGTCACGAACGAAGATGAAGTCCCACAGCTTCGTCTGAGCCCGACCTACCGCCATATGCTCGAGCGCGATGCCTTGAACAAGGACGTAAAGAATTATGTCAAGGATTGCTTCAAGTCTGCCGTCCAGCTGCTGAAAAACATCGAGCAGCGGAAGCACATCATCGTGAAGGTTTGCGAGGCCATTATCCGGCGCCAGACCGACTTCCTGGATAAAGGCATCGATCAGCTGAAGCCGATGATGATCAAGGACGTTGCCGAGGAAGTGGGCGTCCATCCGTCTACCGTGAGCCGCGCAGTCGCGAATAAATTTGCGCACACCGCGCAAGGTGTGTTCGAACTGCGATTTTTCTTCTCGGAAGCGGTAAATGGTCCGATGGGCAATGGAACTTCACTGCTGATCGTTAAGCGCAAAGTGAAGAAGTACATCGAGACCGAAGATCCACGAAGTCCGCTGACGGATGAAAAGATTGCCCAGATGCTCAAGGAAGAAGGCATCTCGGTGACCCGCCGCAGCATCACGAAATATCGCGAAGACTTACGCATTCCAAGCACACATCAACGTCGCGTCAGATCCTGAGAAGAGGTCTCCTATGAGTGTGGATATTACGGGTCGCCACATCGAAATCACTGAGCCACTTCGGAAGTTCGCCACGGATCGCCTCGAGCGACTCAGAGGAGTTATCGAGGAAGTTCTCGAGGCGCATTTTACCCTCACGGTTGAGAAACATCAGCGCCACCTCGCGGAAGTGAACATCAAAACGCGGGATGATTTTTACCATGGCGAAGAAGTTTCCACCGATATGTACACCTCTATCGCCGCCGTTCTGGACAAGGTCGAGAAACAGATCCTCAAGCACAAGGGCCGCAATGTGACTCGCAAGCGACACAACAATCACCAGGGCGCGGGAGTCGTTTCGACAACTTCCATCATCGAGGTCGAGGAAATACTCGGCGAGCGGTTGCCAAGAATCATCCGCTCGAACGAAGTTGCGGCCAAGCCTATGAGCATCGATGATGCCGCGATTGAGATCGGCGATTCGGATCGTGAATTCCTGGTATTCCGGAATGCATCGACCGAAAGGCTGAACATCGTCTACAAGCGAAAAGATGGGAATATCGGATGGATCGAGCCTGAAGCCTGATCTTGAAGTGCAACCATCGTCCTTCACTATCATCACCGGTCTGAGCGGCTCCGGGAAGGGAACCTTCCTCCGGGCGCTCGAAGACCGGAGCTATTTCTGCGTTGATAATCTCCCCGTCGGCCTTCTAAGCAAATTTTACGAACTGGTTCTGAAATCGAGCGAGGAGCCGGCCAAGGCCGCGCTTGTGATCGACGTACGCGAAGGCCAGACATTGAGCGAGCTTCCTTCAATCCTCGAAGAGCTCAGGAACGATCACGCGCTGCAGATTTCCGTGTGGTTTCTCGAGGCATCCGATGAGGTGCTGGTCCGCCGCTTCAGCGAAACCCGGCGGCCGCATCCTCTCGATCCGAATCGCCCTGTCCTGGAGGCTATTGCGCTCGAGCGCGAGCTGCTGGCGCCTATCCGGGACGTGGCCGATCATGTGCTGGACACGTCGCAGTTCACGATCCACGAACTGCGCCAGCACGCGGTGCGGCTGTTCGAAGAACGGACAGACCAGCATCTGCTCGTCTCGCTTGTGAGTTTCGGTTTCAAGTACGGCGTTCCCATCGATTCCGACCTCGTCTTTGATGTGCGCTTTCTTCCCAACCCGAACTTCGTGCCGCATCTGAAGGCATACACCGGCTCGGACACGAACGTGATTGACTACATGAATTCCCAGGAAGCAACCGGCAAATTCCTGAAGCACGTCTATGACTTCATCGACTTTCTGCTGCCGGAGTACAAAAGGGAAGGCAAGTCCTACGTCACCATTTCCGTCGGCTGCACCGGCGGCCGGCATCGTTCCGTCATGATCGCGAACGCCATTGCCAAGCACGTTGAAGGCTTGAATTACCGCGTCAAAGTGTCACATCGAGATGTCGAGAAGAAGGGGTGAAAATAATCCGGGAATCTCGCCGGATTATTTTTCTTTGTTAACATGAACTTATGATTGGCGGACTCATCGTCACACACGGCCGTCTGGCCATCGAGCTTCACAACGCCGCGGAGATGATCGTTGGCGAGATTCATCACATC
>Ga0137396_10001728_pt1 | contig 11720 bp, 9 predicted proteins | sample czc16metaG_FD_108284 | JGI IMG/M metagenome (GOLD analysis project Ga0137396, IMG submission 108284) | Vadose zone soil microbial communities from Angelo Coast Range Reserve, California, USA - czcobulk3.16 metaG | ecosystem: Environmental > Terrestrial > Soil > Vadose zone | place: USA...
GGTTCGAGTATTCTGGAGGAGGCGTCCCGCCACTCCCAGCGCGTGTCCTGATCTCATGTCATTGAAGCGCTATCTCTTCAAAGCCCCTACCCAGGACCTTCGCGATCTCCGCGCTTCGCTTCCGAACGGTGATCGGGGAGACGCCCGCTGCGAACGCGATCCGCATCTGCGTAATCGGATCCTGGTTCTCCACCGAGGCGAGATACAGGGCCGCGGCCGCGATCGACACCGGTCGCTTCCCCACGAAGGCATCGCTTCCCTTTATCTTGGTCAGGAGCTCGTGCGCCTTCCGCTCTGTCAACCCGCTCAGCCGCGCCCTGGCTGCGATGGCGGGGACGTAAATCGCGGGGTTCGGGATGCTCGCGGAGGACGTGTTCTTCAACAGGACCTTGTAGTGTTGGCGCACCTTCCGTTCGTCTACGTTCGCCTTGAGCGCCACGGTTTCGTCGGATGGCCTGGGAATCTCCAGCTCGAGACACGCGACGCAAACCGCTGCGGCGGCGGCAGCTGAGACCGAGCTCGCCTTGGCGACATGGGAGTCGAACGACTTCATGTAGATCTCATACGCCCTGACCGATACGGTGGTGCCCATTCCGAGAGCTTCGGCGACGCGACTGATCTCCGTCGAGACCCTGGCCATCTTTCGGCGTTTGGGGTCCCAAGAGACGACCGCGCTGAGCCTCCGCAGCTGCCTCAGTTCGTGGTTCTGGCCTAGAGGCCGCCCGTGGGCGTCGACGTTCGCGTGCCCCACGACGGTCGGCAGGTCGAGGTCGTCGTGGATCACCGAGGCCATGGGGGTCTGGCTGAGGGCCGATTCCATAGCCCGCCGCGAAGGAGGGATGAGGAAATCGTACTCAGACGACCTGGTGACGGCGCCGCAGCTCGTGCAGACGTGTTCGCCAGACTCTTGGTCCCAGAGTATCTGTCCAAGACATTCTTTGCAAACTGGTTTTGATGTTAGGTCATATCCTTCGTTCTTCAGCATGGCTCGGTGGGACTCGCAGAGGAATTAAAGCACTTGGTACGTCGAAACTATAACATTCGACGATTCTAATATGCACGAAGAATCGTGTGCTAAAAAAACAAACGGCCCTGAACAGAGCAAATTTGCAACTCCTTCCTGCGCGGGCCGAGAAGTCGGCTGGTGCTAAGCGAAGTTGTGCACGGTCTTTTGGCCGTCGAGGGAGATCATTTCGCTTATCCCCTCATAGGCTTCAAGGACCCGCATTCCACGCTCGCTCAGCTTGTAGAGACCCGAGCCTTCCTCGTACCTGATGAGGTCTCTCTGGAGGAGGAAGCTCAGGTACTCCTTCACCTGCGCGTAGGATAGGTAGGCGCTGTACATGATCCTGGTCTTTGTGGCACCGGTGGTGGCCGACTGCAGAATCATCGCGATTATGTCCGTCCTGCTCCTGTACTTCATTTGTCCTCACCTACCCTTATGGACCTGTTTACTATTTAACGTAGCAGGAAGATTGTACCATGCTAGGCCCTCAAACGCCCGCACGGCAGCGGCTACGGTTTGCCGGCAGGATAGAAGATTTTGCGGGATATTTAATATCCGGCGAACAGACTACCGGTCCCGAGCAGGTGGGTGAGGGGAGCGAACGCCAACGTCCTCGTGACGGCCGCCGGGTCCGTGGTCGGGGAAGGAATCATGAAATGCCTTCGGCTCGCGAGCTCGGAGAGCGAAGCTCCCGTGCAGTACCGGATCATCGCCACCGACGCAAGCCCTCTCGCAGCGGGGTTATACCGGGGGGACCGAGGGCTCCTGGTCCCAGCCGCGTCAGCCCCTGATTACGTCGACTCCTTGATCAATGTGGCAAGAAAGGAGGGCGTGAAAGCCATCTTTGTGGGGTCGGATGAAGAGCTCGGCCCGGTAACCGAATCGCGTCAGAGGATAGAGGAGGAGACGGGCGCCGTAGTGATCGTGAACCCTCCCGAAGTGCTGGCCGCGGCGAGGGACAAATGGGAGACGTTCGTCGCCCTCCGCAAGCTGGGCCTGCCCTACGCGAATTCCTCGTTACCGGAGGGGATGGACTCGTTCATCCGAGAGAACCCGTTTCCCCTCGTCGTCAAGCCGCGCGAAGGCCACGGGTCCATCGGGTTCCACGTGGTCAGGGACCGCGAAGGAGCGCAGGAGGCGATTTCGTTTATCCGGCGGCTTGGTTGGCACCCCGTCCTCCAAGAGTTCCTGGGTGACGGCGACCAGGAGTTCACGACGGGGGTCGTCGTAGACGCCCACGGAAAAGAGGTGATCTCTTCAATCGCGATGAGGAGGACGCTGAAGGGGGGACAGACATACAAGGCCTTCGTGGACGATTTCAAGGATGTGAGAAGGTCGGCTGAGGAGATCGCCGTGAAGATAGGATGCAGGGGCCCGTTGAACGTTCAAGCGAGGATGGTCGGCGACCAGCTCAAAGTCTTCGAGCTCAACCCGCGGATCTCGGCGTCGTCCCCCATCCGCGCCGTCGCCGGGGTGAACGAGCCTGACATCCTCTACAGGAACACGGTGCTCGGCGAGGAGATGCGGGTCTCGAGCTACGAGAAGATAGCGAGTTTCCGCTACTGGAACGAGGTGTATGTACCCATCGAGGCCGTCGAGGGGATGGCAAAGGAAGCCGAGGGTAGCGGTCAAGAGTCCTTCGTGCCTGACTACTTCTGATTCTGCAGGCAAACAGTAGCGGCCTTCGTTAACGCGGAGATTCTTTCGGAGGGCAGGTGGGGGATCTCGGAGCCCTGGAATAATGCCGGGGCTGGGCGGCGCGCACCGCCCAGGACCGAGCTCGGCTGGTCGTTCCGGTGTCAGGCGTTCAACCGTAGTACGCCGTCATGACCACGTTGGATGTGGGTGTCACGGTCTTGCAGGAATTGGAGTTGCCGTCGCCCCAATGACTGAAAGTGTTTGTCTGATAGTTGGACACGCAGACGGTGTATGTCGTTCCCGAGAGCCCGTTGAAGGTCAAGGTCGTGTAGCCTTTGTCCAGAGTCTTCCCACCAGACGCTCCATTGGATGCTTTCACGACGACATACATCCCCGAGAACTGGACGCCGAGGGAATTGACGGACACGACTTTGATCGTAACTGGGGACCCCGAGGCGGCGGTTGTCTTTGAAGTTGTGGTGGTGGTCGTTGAGATAGTCGTCGTTGTGGTAGTCGTGCTTCCACAGTTGTAGATTGCGACCAAGTTGGTATTGCTCGTGATCGCGATGTCCCTCAGGTTGCTTGTGTTTCCGGTGTCTTGCCAGTGGGCAAAGCTGCATGAACCGTAGCTGTCAGCTTCCACGGTGTAGGCCTGGCCGCTGATGAGCGAGTAGGCGATGGGAGTGTATCCTGTTGCGAGGGTGGCACCGGTCGAATCATAGAGGAGAGTCCAAAATCCTGTGATGACACTTCCTGCTGTGGTCTGGCTCGAAATTGTCAGCCGTGGGTCATTGGCTGCGGTGGTCGAGGTTGTGATCGTCGTGGTAGAGGTGGTAGAGGCGGTAGAGGTTGAGCTGGTTGTTGTCGTTGTCGAGGAAGATTTGGTGTCGAGCGTGCTGAGCGTGGCTTCAGTTTGAAGGAAGAGCGACGTCAGCGTAGAGTAAGGGTTGTTCCCGCTGAGGTTGTCGATGTACACGTAACCCACGTCGGCGAACGAGTTTGTCACGAACGCAGCGTTGTACGAGACCCCAAAGGCAATGTAGGAGAAGTCCGATTTTGGATACCCCGGATACGAGATGAATGACAGCGATGGATACCCCGAGCTCTCGTAGATGCACAGGTTATCGAGGATGCCGATGTAGCTGGATGGAACCGAAGTTCCAGGGTTCCCCATGGTGTAGGTCATGCCGTGGGACTTCACGTAGCTGTTGAGCGTGGAGTAGTAGTTTTCGTTTCCAACGGAGTTGGACATCTCGTCGAAGAATATTCCGTTGGCGTTGTACCAGGTCTTGTATAGGTTCGCTTGCGATTCGACGCTGCTTAGTGAGTTTGAGGCGTACCCCGTCGCGACGTACCCCAGGACGGTCACTCCGGCCGATTGGAGGTTCTTCACGCTCGCGAGGTAGGTAGGATCGGACGACGGGCCAGGCCCGTTGTTCGGGTTGATGATTACGATTATGGGAACCGTGGGGTACGTGGACCTAGCTTGCACGACGGCGGTCCAAGTGGAGTCAGGATAGGTATAGAGCGGAATCATGACTCCGGTGTTCGTGGTCGCGGTGGCCGCGGAGGAGGGTCGGATCGCTATGGCAAGGGTGGTCGATGTGGCAAGGAGCAGTATTACCGCGAGTGATGGGTAGATGTTTCTTCTTTTACTTTGTTCTAGCATTGCGTATGAGAAGATTCATCTGTAATATTAAACAGGGATGAAACAATCGTCGCACTCTTTATCGATATTTCAAAACTACATTCCTATTTCAAAACTACGTTGAGTTTCTTGTCTAATCTTGCTGCCAATTCCTATAATAACCCACGATTCATGGCTAATTTGTGTTAGGATTCAAAGGCGTAAGCGACAAGCAGTGGGAGTCCATCGAGCCGCTCCTCCCTCCCCCGGCCAGAGAAGGAAGACCCAGAGCGGATGACAGAATGATCGTAGATGCTATACTCTACGTCCTCAAGACGCGGTGCCCATGGAATCACCTCCCAAAAAAATACGGAGACGATGTGACAGCGTGGCGTAGGCTCAAAGAATGGGAGGATAGGGGAGCCTGGAAGAGGATCATGAGCGTCCTTGTGGTCAGGAAATACGCGACGGGCGTCTCTTCCCTCGAGAGCAAAACAAGGGTGGAAAGAAGGCAGAGCTCATCGGGTTCGATTGCCGAAAGACGACCAAGGGCACAGCGTCGCTCCATGCGAGTCGCAACAAATGCCCGGAGGCAGGATGAAAGAAAGAAACCCGCCCCTCTCTTGGAATCCGTCTCGACAGGGCGCCTGCGGGCAAGAAAACGCAGATGAGGAAGGGCTGGGGACGGTCTCCGCCATCACGGTTATAGATGTCTGCGCGAAAGCCATCACAGCAATGATGGGAGACAGGGTGATTGAGCAAGGCCTCCTCAATAGGTAGCCAAGAGTATCCCGGCCTGAATTCGCTCGTGCCAGACTACTGATTCCACGGCCAACCGAGAGCCACTTCCGTTCACGCGATTACCACTTGAAGACCGATTCGAGCAGCTCGTAAGCCTCAAGATAATTGTTGGGCGGGTGCGAGGTGCCCGGGATTGGGTTCTGGGCGCCGGCTCCGTCGTTCCGCTACGATCTCTGCTGTCAGCCGTAGTAAGCGGTCAAGACCAAGTTGGATGTAGGCTTCACGATATCGCAAGAAATGGTGGTGCCGTCGCCCAAGTGGCTGAAGACTTTTGTCTGATAGTTGTCGACGCAGACGGTGTACGTGGTACCTGACACGCCTTTGTTGAAATTCAGCGTTGTGTATCCGTGGGCCAGAATCGTTCCGCTGGCCGATTTTAAGGTTACGCACATCCCGGTGAACTGGACGCCAAGGAGGTTGACGGCCCTGACCTTGATTGTGATTGGGGAGCCCGGGGTAGAGGCTGTCGTGGTACTTGAGGCGGTCGTGGTGGTTGTGGAGGTAGCGGTGGTCGACGAAGAGGAGGTGGAGCTAGACGTTGGCGAGTCCAAGAGTGCGAGGGTGGCCACGGTTTGGGCGAATGAGGAGCTGAGCGTGGAGTACGGGTTCGATCCGCTGAGGTTGTCGATATACATGTAGCTGCAAGGGGGGCGGCGCCGGTCACGAAGGAGCTGCTGTAAGAGACCCCGAACGCGATGAGCCCGAAGTCTGATTCAGGGTATCCTGCGTAGGTGATGAAGGAGAGCGGATGGGTAACCCGAGCTCTCGTAGATGATCAGGTTGTCCAAGACTCCTATGTAGCTGGTCGGTACCGATGTTCCAGGGTTGCCCATCGTGTAGGTCATGCCGTTGGACTTCACTTAGCTGTTGAGCGTGGAGTAATAGGACTCGTATCCCCGGGTGTTTGACATCTCGTCGAAGAATATCCCGTCGGCGTTGTACCAGGTCTTGTAGTGGCTAATCTGTGACTCCTGCATTCGGCAATAATGGTTCTATTTAGGGAAAGATTCTATGGAATATTCATGCAGACGGAGAAGAAGCGGTCTACTGGAAGGCGCTAGAGAATGACCTCTGACGACGCCAGGCTCTGACCCCGGAGGCTGCGACCACTCCAGCAATCACCACGCCCACCGAGATGAGGGGATAACTCAACGCTAGGGTGGCCGTCGCGAGATGCGGTCCCGGCGTCGAGTCCTGGACATGGCCAGACACGCCGAGGTAACTGTAGGTCGCGTCGAACCAGCCGGATGGCACCGCGTCGTAGTTCGCCACTCCGGCGCCGTCAGTTACCGCCTGCAGGACCTGCCCGCCCTCAGTCGTCAGCTGGACCTGCGCTCCCTGGATTGGCTGGCCGAAAAGGTCGACCAGCTTAAGCTGGACGGGATAAACGGACAAGGCGAAAGTTAGCGACTGCGGCTTGGTCACGACGAAGCTCGAGCTCGCCTCGTTCAGCGGGGCGGTGTTGACCCCCATGACCTGCGCGCTGACGAGCGTGTACCTCGTGTTTGTATCAAGCCAGAGCGCGGAATTGGCCGACCCTAGGGTCACGAACCCCTTGGGACCGTAGATGACCGAGCTCGTGGGGGTCACAGGCACTCCCCCGGAGGTCGTGTAGGCTATCGAGACCAGGACCCGCTCCTGATAGCTCGCGATCAGGTTCGAGTCCCCGGTCACTTTGAAGCTAAGGGATCTCTGAGTAGAGTTCGCCGATCCTCCCCAACCTGAGAAAAAGACTCCGGTCTGGTTCCCCACCCTGAGCATGTCGGCTGCGGTCGCGACGTGGGTTGAGCCTATCGGCCAGCTGAAGCTCACGGGGAGCGGATAGTTGCTCCCGTCGATCATAAGGTTCGAACCACCAACGCCCTTGCTGAGGAAGGAGACGCTAGCGTTTGTCCCGAGCAAGATACCACCCTTTTGCGTAGAGCTCGAGAAGACGGGTTGGACCTGCACGTTCCCGGTCATGATTAACGACAACGTCAAGCCGTTGCCCGCGGAGGCCCCGTTGACGAGCCAGTGGTCGAGGTACCAACCGCTGTCGGGAGCCGCGCTCATGGTCACAAGGTCGTTCGCGCTGTGAGTGTAGGTTGAGGGCGTCGGCGTCATCGTCCCCGAGCCCGAGGGAGATATCGTGGTCAAGGTGTATTTCGCCAGCTGGAACGGCGTGACGCTGACATCAAACTCCTTGGATTGGGCGACCTGGTTTGACTGCGCGGCTATCGTTATCTTGTAGGTGCCGGGGGACAGACTGCTCGACACGACTAGGTGCATAGCCGAAACGAATCCGGCCTGGCCCGAGGCAGGCGAGAAGGACACGGATAGCCCTTGAGGGGCGCCTGTCGCCGAGAGGGCCACTAGTTCGGGGCTCCCTCCCGTCAGGGAGACCGACACGACGGCGCTGTCGTTCGCCCCCTGGGCGAGCATGCCTGAACTTGGAGTCACGACGAAACTGAATCCGAAAGGTTGAGCGGCTGTGGATGACGCGGTGCTAGTCTGCGTCGTCGAGGTGGCGACGGAGGTTGTAACGGTAGGACTCTGAGTAGTAGTGCTCGTCGAGGTCACGGTGGACGTCGCCGTCGTGGTGGATATGATCGACGTGGTCACGGTAGAAGTTGTCGAGACTGTGGTCGTCGTGGTGGTGGTTGGGGTCGTGGTTGTCGTCGACGTGGTCGTTGTCGTTGTGGGCGTCGTTGAGCTACTTGCCGAGGTGGTCGAAGTCGAAGTCGATGTTGATGTGGCGGTGGTTGTCGTCGTTGTGGTCGGGCTGGTTGTTGTTGTCGTTGAGGTCGTCGTAGTTGAAGCGGAATTGGCGAAGTACGCCGTCAGAACGCTGTTTTGGGTCGGCGTGAAAGCTCGCGCTTTGGTCGTCGTCCCGTCGTCCCAGTAGACGAAGGTCACGGTCTGGAAGCCGTCTGTGGTGATGACATATTGAGTGCCACTGCTTGCTCCGTAGGTAAAGGGCGTGTACCCCTGCGTCAAGTTCACTCCGCCGGACGAGACCAAGACCCACATTCCGGTGATCGGGTTTCCGCTCAGGTCAGCCGAGACAACCGTGAGCGCGAGTACCGTGGCGGTTGAATAGAAGGAGGTCATCGTGGTCGCCTTGATCGGGGCGGTAGTCTTGCAGTTGCTCCTGCTTCCGTCACCCCAGTGCTGGAAGGTGTCGCCTTGGGAGGAGGCGGCAACGCATGCCGTGTACTGGACACCAAACGTCGCCGTGTAGACGAGAGGAGTGAACCCCGAGGCCACAGTGACGCCGCCGGATGAAATAGTCGCCGACATGCCGGTGAGCGTAGCTCCGGTCAAGTCGACCGACCTGACCGTCAGGGAACCCGACGCTGCGCTTGTGGAGGTGCTTGACGAGGTCGAGCTGCTCGTCGAGGTGGTCGTCGAGGTCGCGGTGGTGGTCGAAGTCGTGGTGGTTGTGGAGCTCGAAGTCGTGGCCCCGTCGAGTGCGTTGAGCGTGGCTTCAGTCTGGGCGAAGAGCGAGGTCAGCGAGGCGTACGGGTTGTTGCCCGTTAGATTGTCGATGTAAACATAGCCCACGTGGCTGAACTCGGCTGTAACAGATGCGGCGTTGTACGAGACCCCGAACGCGATGATCGAGAAGTCCGACTTTGGATACCCAGGGTAGGTGATGAACGACTCCGTGGGATAGCCTTGGCTCTCGTAGATCATGAGGTTGTCCAGGACGCCGATGAGGCTCGTGGGGACAGACGTCCCCGGGTTCCCCATCGTGTATGTCATGCCGTGAGAATGGACGTAGCTGTTGAGGGTCGAGTAGTAGGAGCCAAGCCCAGCCGAGTTCGACATCTCGTCGAAGAATATGCCGTCGATGTTATACCACGAGTGATATTTGTCAATTTGGCTCTCCTCGCTAGAGATGGCGTTGTTCCCGTATCCGGTCGCCACGTAGGCGATGACCGTTATCCCGACCGCCTGCATGTTGTGTATCCCAGTCACGTAGTTGGGGTCGGACGAGGACCCTGGCCCGTTGTTCGGGTTGACGATTGCGATTATCGGGACATTGGGGTACGTTGCTCGTGCTTGGATGATGGCTGTCCACTCGGAGTCAGGGTACCAATAAAGCGGGATTACGACCCCCGTGCTGGCGCTCGGGGTGGCCGCGTAGGTCGGGGGTGAAATCGATATAGTCGCCAAAGACATCGTCAGAAGTAGGATTGCAAAACTGGAGACATAGAACTTTCTCCTAGAAGAATCTTCTGGTAGATTCACAGGGTCTGAGGTTCCAGTTACGTATTAAAGAGGGATGAACGTAACTTCGAAAGGCGAGTTCTGCATTCGCCAATAATGCCCCAGTTGGGCGGATATTCGCGAGAAAATTTCGGCTGCAATTCTTTCAAGGTCGCGGTTAGAAAGCGATTATTTTGGTTCGGAACCGAGCTTGGTCCCGGACGGCCAACCGTCGCTTGCTTAGAAACGGGCGAGGAAGAGGCTTCCGGGCCTTCGCATCAGTCGTTTGAGCACCAAAGAGGACAGGATAGCGGCCGTGACGCAAGAGCCAAGGTAGGCGAACACGATGTCCTGAAAGCCCAGCTGCCCCAGAATCCCGCCGCCGAGCCCTACGATGGACGCGCCGACCAGGGCAATCGCTGCGAGTGCCTTTGGCCGGTTGAGCAGGATGATGAAAGAGCTGTTCACAGTGAACACCGCGAGGAAGACGTTGCCCAGCGCCGCGACGCGCATTATGTTGGAGCTGACCGGGGCCGTGCTAAGCCAACCCATCGTCCACGGGGCAAGGAGGACCAAGATGGCGGCCATCGCTCCCGAAATGATTACAGACGCCGAGAGCGTGAGAAGGTAACGGCGGCGCACGAACTTGTCCAGGACGCCTGGATCGGTCGACGGGCTCTCGAGCGAGAGGTTGTGCAGCATCTCGAACATGTGTCCGCCCATGACGTACTGGACCAGCCCGATGGGGAACACCACGAAGAGGGCGATGTCGGCGCCCATGTGATACGGGGCGTTGAAGACCAGGGGAAGGGTCTGACCGCCGACGACGTGGTCGGGGTTGTAGAACCAGGAGAGGATTCTGTCTCCGAAGAGCATGATGATGAAGAATGCCCCGTAGAGATAGTAGGGAGAGTTCTCCCACAGCTGGATATCAAACCTAGAGTGCAGGGTCTGTTTGTTGATGAAGAGGGGCTTGAAGAAGTTCGGTCTCTCGACGTTGAGGCTCGACGTGCTGGGAGCGTAGGCCTTGCGCGTGGAGTAGATTGCGGCGACGGAGAGTACCAGGAAGGCGACCCCTAGCGAAGCGAAGTATCTGGTCACCGGGTCTGGGATCATGTCTGGCGTCAGGAAATACACCGACAGCAGAGCCGCGAACGCCGCCCCATACGCGAGGACAGACAGCGAGACCTTCCTGAGCGTGTACACGACGGTGAAACTGAACCTGTGGACGGACATAGTGACCGTCGCCACGGCCGCTATTGCAAAAAGCTCGATTGGGACCTTCGTGAGAGATGCCGTCGCGAAGAGCATGGCGACCGTAGCGCCGAGGATGAGCGCGAAGAACGAGTAGCTCCTCTTGATGACGCGCCTGGTCTCGGCCAAGTTCGACTGGGAATGGTAGAACTGGAGCAGCCTGCTGAACATCCAGACGTGGCCTTCGCTGGTCAGCATGCCCACGAGGACGCCAAGGGCGAGTCCGGTGAGTGGTCCCAAGGGCAGACGCCAGTCCATCCAGAGCGAGACCCCGAACACGAAGACCATTGGAAGCATCATCAGGAACGGGGCCGCGAGGGCGAGGCCCTCGAGGAGCCTCCGGGAGACCCGGGGCAACCGGTAGAGCAAGGGCGCGCTTCCCTTCACCGACCTTGGGTTGTAGTAGTCGATGACTTCGTAGACTTGGCGCGCGAGGTCGCGCATGTCTTTGAACCCGCGCTCGCGCACCGTCTTCGCGCCATAACCCAGCACCTCCAGGAAGACAAGGACGTCGGCCAGGTTGTTGATGTTCGATTGTATCTCGGAGACCGACTTCGCCGTCCTAAGGAGGAAGCCATTCTTTCTTCTTGAGTACTCCGTAGGAGCGTCGTCGGTCGTCAGCGAGGGCCCGCTCAACTCAAGGCCTCCGCGGAGCGTTGACGACGACGTCGGGACTGCCCATGATGTGCTCCAGGAGGGCGGACAGCCCTTCACGAAGGGGCACGCTTGGTTTGTATCCCAGCGCTGTCATGATCTTGGCAATCGAAGCGGAGCCGCTCCTGACGTCGCCAGGTCTGTTTGGGGCAAAAACCGGGGCGATGTTCGGGGACCCGGTGATCGAACCCAGGCACTCCAGAAGCTCGATTATGCTCACCGACCGCCCGGACGCTACGTTGAAGGATTCGCCGGCTGCGGCCGGCGAGTCGGCGGCCAGCATGTTTGCCTGGACGATGTCCCTCACGCTCACAAAGTCGCGCGTCTGCCTGCCGTCGCCGAAGATGGTCGGCGCAGATCCTCTCGATATTCGGTTGGCGAATGTAGTGATGACCCCACTGTAACCGTCGTTGGAGGCCTGCCGTGGGCCGTACACATTGAAGTACCTGAGAGCGACCGTCTCGAGCCCGTACGTCTTGTGATAGGCGCTGAGGTAGTCCTCGACCGCCAGCTTCGAAGCCCCGTAGGGGGAGGAGGGGTGGCAGAGCA
>Ga0137396_10001730_pt1 | contig 11713 bp, 11 predicted proteins | sample czc16metaG_FD_108284 | JGI IMG/M metagenome (GOLD analysis project Ga0137396, IMG submission 108284) | Vadose zone soil microbial communities from Angelo Coast Range Reserve, California, USA - czcobulk3.16 metaG | ecosystem: Environmental > Terrestrial > Soil > Vadose zone | place: USA...
CCGCGTAGTGCAGGAGCTCCTCGGGGCTGAGGCCTCCGAAGAGGATCACGTCGGTGACCGATGGCTTCCCTACGGTGAGGGTGCCGGTCTTGTCGAAGACCACGGTGTCGACCTTCCCCGCCCGCTCCAAGTACTCTCCGCCCTTGATGAGCACGCCGCACTGCGCGCCCTTGCTCGTCCCGACAAGAATCGCTGCGGGGGTCGCGACGCCGAGAGCGCAGGGGCAGGATATCACGACCACGGAGACGAACACCAGCACGGAGAAGTCGAGGCCGATGTGGCCGAGGAAATACCACGAGAGGGCAGATAGCGCCGCGGCGGCGATGACGACAGGTACGAAGTAGGACGCGATCTTGTCCGCCAGGCGCTGGATTGGGGCCCTTCCCACCTGTGCCTCTTCGACGAGCTTGACGATCTGAAAGAGCGCGGTGTCCTGCCCGACCTTGTCCGCTCTGAGCTTCAGGAGGCCCGACATGTTAATCGTCGCTCCCATCACCTCGTCCCCTGGCCCCTTCTCGACAGGGAAGCTCTCGCCCGTGATCATGGACTCGTCCACGGCCGACCTGCCTTCGACGATGACAGCGTCGACGGGTATCTTCTCTCCAGGCTTGACGACAAGGATGTCCCCCACGACGACCTGCTCCACCGGAACCTCTACCTCGGAGCCGTCCTGGTTGATCCTGTGGGCTAGGGTGGGCTGAAGGTCGACGAGCTTCCTCACCGCCGCTGACGCCCTGCTCTTCGTCACGTGCTCTAGGAGCCTGCCCACCAGGATCAGGGTGATTATGACGGCTGAGGTGTCGAAGTAGACTCCAGAGAACGGGAAGAAACCGGGGGCGAAGGTGACGACCATGGAGTACGCCCACGCCGCGGTGGTCCCAAGGGCGATGAGCACGTCCATGTTCCCCATCCTGTTCCTGATGCTGTCATACGTGCCCCCGTAGAAGCGCCACCCCACCACGAACTGAATGGGTGTCTCCAGCACGAAGAGCGAGTAGTTCGAGAGCTGCGCCGGAAAGACGGGCAAGTAGGTGAGAAGCAGTATCGGGACGGACAATATCGCCGCTGCGGCGACCTCAATCTTGAGCTTGCGCAGCTCCTTCTCGGGCGCCAGGAACTCGCGCATGCAGTTCTCGCTGCAGAAGTAGTAGGTCACGCCTCTGACCTCGGCCTTCAGCTCCGCTGTCTTCTCGTCCACGAACATGCCACACACAGGATCGGTCGCTATGTCCTCACACGCTCAAATGGTCCCAAGTAGCGCCTTTGCCAACGATTTCCACTCGGTCGGAGGCCATGGTTTGACTTGGGGCCGGGTGGTCTTAAACCCCCGTCATTGCGCACTAAGATGGCCTTGAAATAGAGGGACGCACCGTCGTATCTCCGATAGAGTAGTGATGATTGACCCGGTGTGCGGAATGACGGTGGAAGAGACGAAGACGAAGCTAAGGTCCGAACATGAAGGGAAGGTGTTCTACTTCTGCTCCGCGACCTGCAAGGCCACCTTCGACCGCGACCCTCATAGGTACGGCCACCCGAAGTAGCAAGTTGGACAGCACTGGCTCTTTTCGAATACTTCTGGCCTGCGCGAAGTTTTCAAGGAGTGCTGGTCCGACTTGCCCGTGCTGACTCCGAACAACACACTAAGATTCTTATCGCTGCTCCACGGACGAACCTGAGTCGCAATGCTAGGCTTCGAGGACTCTCCCGACCGTGCTTGCTCTCTTCGCGCGAGGCGCACCCACAGGAGAGGATGACGATCGCATGACGCTCAGGCTAAGCATCACGCTGGAGTATGTCCTTTGTCTGCTGCTCGTGGCCTTCGTTCTCGGCGTCTACGTGGTCACCTGGGATAGCTTTTCCAACTTTCTCTTCCAGTTCGTAGTCGCCCTATTCTCGTCCCTTCTCGGCGCGTTCCTAATCCCCTTCGGGTTCTGGGGGGCTGACTTCGCCTTCGATGCCGAGCGTCGAAGGGAGGAGCACGTCTACGTCCCGTTCCTGGCAAGGGCAAGCGAAGAGAGCACAAAGGCAAATCCGGACGAGCGGGGCAGGAACTACACTCCTCTTGAATGGTGGAACCTCAACTGGTTCTTAATCACCATCGGCGTGGCGCTGCTGCTTCTCGGAATCTTCGTGATCGGGTACGACGTAGGGCGAGGGAGAATCTAGTCCGGGCCGCGGACTATCCTCGGCTTGGCTTGGACCGGCGCCTAACTAGCTTCGAAGAAGTCTTCTTCGGCGAGGCCTTCTTCTTGGTGTCTCTCTTTTTCTTTCGTCTCCTAGGCTTGCCGGGGCTTCCACTCAGCTTCTCGTCAAGCCTGTCTTCGATCTTTTCAGATTCTTTCTCCTCGACTTCGTCCTCCGTTTCTTCCTCGAGGTCTTCACCATCCGGCTCAGACGGCTCGACGTCCGGCACGGCTGCCGCCTCGCGTTCTTGGACGACCGCCTCCTCTTGCGCCTCGTCGTCAGAGCTCATTGGCTAGCGCCTCGATTGTAGGATGATTTTTGGTTTGCTGTCAATCCAACGCCTTCAGGCGTGGCGTTTACGAATTCGAAGGCCGAGAGGGTTTTCTGCCGGTTCGTTTTCCCAATATCCTCCTGACCTCTTCTTCGGATTCTTCTCCTCTCAAGTCCTCAGACAAGCTGGTGATGGCCTCCCTGCTCGCGGGATCTAGGTCCCTCGCCAGTTCGTCGATGATCTTTTTCCTACCCCTTCGGATGCCGGACGGGCTCGCCTCCGTTCCCATCTTCAAGAACCCTGTCGGGAGCGTTGCGAGACTTCCACTTCGGGATTCATCCTATCTTGACCCTGTTCCCCCGCCGCGCGGTGGAGAACTTCACCCTCAATAGTCCGTTCCTGAACGTCGCCTTCGCCCTTTCGGGATCCACCGTTGACGGTAATGTGAAATGCCCCGTGTATCGCTCAAAAATGACGTGTTTCTGAATGACTCCGCCGACCCTCAGCTTTATTGGTGTCCTCATCTTGGCCAGACGCCAAGCGTGTCCGCGGTCGAGGTAAGGGAGATGTCCTTCTTCTCCACGCGTGGGAGGTCCAAGGTGACCGTCACGGCCTCATCGGTCGCGTCAATCCTGAATAGAGGTCTGAGAGCCTTGGACTTCACGTCGAAGAGCGGCGTGCGTTCCCCCAAGAGGGCCTCCTCGACCAGCGAACGTAGCGCCAAGGGACCTCCGATCCCCCTAGCCCTCGACGGATTCCCCGGCGTCGTCATCCCACATGCTGTCTGATTCCACCAAATCCTAACGATACACGCTGGGCGTCTGTGCTGCCTGTTGTTGGATCGCTTCCTGTGTCTGGCTCATGAGGCCCCTCATTCTGAGCCTTATCTCCTCGGCTCCTTCTAGGAGCGGTTTCACATCGACCGCTATTTGCAGGAGCTTGCTCAAGACCTGCACGGCCGCGGCTGCGGCTCCGGGGTCCGGGAACATCGCGTATGACTCTACTAAGAGCGTGAGGTTGGGGACGCCCTGGCTCATGCAGCGCACGAGAAGCGTGGCGTAGGTGCCGGCTACCATACCCTGTTCGAACGGCTCAGCGCCTATCGCCTTGATTGATTTTCGCATGTTGCCGTCGTTGGTCACCGCGAGGACAACCGGTTTGGAGTCGGAAGAGGCCTCAGCTTTGGCTTCTGATGGCAGACCCGTGGCGCCCAAGACCATCCTGCCCCGCTTCGCCTTGCACCATGCGACCATCTGCGAGGAGAACTCATACGACAACAGAGAGACCAAAGGGATTTCAGAGACTACGACCGCTAGAGCGTCCTTCCCGAATATTCTGATCGGAGGTTTGGGTTCTGAATCGCGGACCACAACGACCGGGGGGAGCAATTCGGATTCGAGGCTGGCAATCTCAGGGAGTCTGAGCTGCTCGACCAGATATGAGGCGGCGATGGTGCCCACGAGCCCCACCTCTGGGACCCCCACGATGACGTTGGGACGCGAGAGGTTGGTGGCCGCCTCGAGCTCGGCGATGTGCATTAGAGGACCCGCTCGGCTAAGTCCCGGCCCCAAATCGTCAACTGAGGAAAGGGTCTTGCCAGTCGTCAGGGAGAAGCCCGCCTCCCGATTCCGCCATGACTGGCCACGGATGCAGACCGCCTCAAGTCTGTCAACGAGGGACTGAATGGCCGTGTCTATTAAAGACAACAAGGCTGAGTTCGACCTGGAGACGAGGGTGCCGCAGTCCGAGCGCACGCGACTTCCTAGAATCATGCATACGGTTCTCAGAATTGAGATCAGAAGCTTCTCATGAGACCGATCAATCGGGGAAGATGTCGAGCGAGATCAAGGTGCCGACCACCCAGTTCGGCTGGTCGACGACCTCATGCACCCTTACGTCTGCTGCGACGCTGCAGAGGACGTAGGCCTCCTCCCTCGTCAGGCCGTAGCCCTGCGTGAGATGGTCGAGCATGTTGCGTACTGACTCTTTGGTGGCTACCATCAAGTCCGGTGCGATGCCGGTTGTCGCGTAGTACCCTTTCTTGGGCTTTGAGTCCCCTTGAGCGAAATACTGCGGCCAGCGTATTTTCGACTTGTGCTCCAAGGTGAATCTCAGGGTAGCTTCGCCGGCGCACTCGATGGCGCAGACGCACACCTCTCCGTCACCCATCGCGGCGTGTACATCCCCCACGGAGAAGAGAGCGCCGCCCACCCAGACCGGTATCTTGATTCTGCTTCCAACAGTCAGGTGCCGTATGTCCAGGTTCCCGCCGTGCTTCCCCGGAGGCATCACCTCGAACGACCCCTTCTCAGGAGGAGCGACCCCCAAGACCCCGCAGAAGGGTCGGATCGGTATCCTGATCCCGTCTTCGAAGTTAGCGAACCTTTTGTTCGTCAGGCTCCATTTGTAGAGATACGGTTTCCTGAATTCCTCCAACAGCCCCAGACCAGGGATGATCGCCGACCAGCCGAAATCAGCTACCCTGACGCGCACCGTCTCGACCACGAGCGCATCTCCCGGCTTGGCTCCTTCGACAAACACAGGGCCGGCGAGAGGATACAGTTTTGAGGCGTCGACGTGATTGAGATCCACCGACCGCGAATCCTGGGTTAGCTGCCAGGTGGCGACGTCGTTTATCTCGAAGGTCACAGTGTCTCCATCGCTAATCGACAGGGCAGGTTTGAGTAGCTTGTTCCACTTGTAATGGAAAGTGTCGCGTCCGATCCTGGAGTGCGACGGCACCTCCGGTGTCTATCCTTTCCGACTAGTAAGCTTTCCAAGGATTCCGCCCCAACTTCCACCACGCCTGCCTTGATCTCTGGCAATCTGTACAATGTCTGCAGCACAGGTCTTCACCCTCCTCACGTTAATTAGCTCCTCGATTGACGGTCTACGGTGGCTCGGTCGAGAATTTACTTCATCACCGACGTGCACGGCTCGAGCAAGTGTTTCAGGAAATTCCTGAATGCCGCCAAATTCTACAAGGCAGATGTCTTGATACTAGGGGGAGACATCACGGGCAAAGTGATGACACCGATAGTCGAAAGCGAGGGGAGATTCAGCTGCACATATCAAGGCTCCGAGCTGGTGATGAATAACGGAGGCGAAGTAGACGAATTCAGGAAGAAGGTCGCAGACTCCGGTACGTATACGCATCTTGTCAGTCAGTCAGAGTTCAAGGAGCTGGAGGCCAGTCCTGGCAAGGTCAGGGAGCTCTTCAGCCAGCTCATGGTCGAGAGGGTGCGCGAGTGGGCCTCCCTGGCGGAGGAGAGGCTCGGGAGGACCTCGGTGAAATGCTTCGTCTCACCCGGTAACGATGACGTCTTCGACATCGACCCAGCCCTCAACTCTTCCACGTACCTCGTAAACCCCGAAGCGCGGGTCGTAGAGATCGATGGGACGCACGAGATGATAACGCTGGGCTACACCAACCACACTCCCTGGAACAGTCCCAGAGAGGTGGAAGAGGATGCCCTCGCCAAGAGAATTTCAGACATGGCCGACCAGGTGCGAAGCAGGAAGTCCGCGATTTTCAACATACACGTCCCCCCAATAGACACCCCCATCGACAAGGCGCCTCGCATTGACGAGAATCTCAAGATAGTGGTGAAGGCTGGAAGCGTGGAGATGATCTCGGCGGGCAGCTCGGCATGCAGAGCAGCCATCACGAAGTATCAGCCGATGTTGGGGCTGCACGGACACATACACGAATCTCGTGGGATCGTGAAGCTGGGAAGGACAATGTGCGCCAACCCCGGGAGCGAATACACGGAGGGGATTCTCCGAGGCTTCCTGGCGGACTTGGACGGAGACACGATAAATTCATACCTTCTGACGTCGGGCTAACTCAGTCAAGTGAACCGACGACGACCGGCTTGTCAGCCTCCGGCAGCTCGTACCACGGAAGCTTTTCTCCCACCCGTGCCCTCATCTTCCAGGCGAGGCTTTTTGGTTCTCTCTCGATCATCTCCAGAAGTTTCGCGATTCTCGCCTTTGTCGTGTCCAGCTCAGAAGTTGTCAGACCATAGTCACCGACGGACATCTCGAGCTTCGAGAGGTTCGTGGTGAAGGTCTTGTGCGTTCCCCAGTCGTTGGAACAAAGCCTGGCTATGTAGGGTCCGTTCATCATCTCGCCGTCGCCTGACCCTACTTCGTGGTCCAAGAAGAGCGCCGTCATGTCTTTGAAGTCTTTGTCGTTGACCTGGACAATCTGAAGCTTTGTCGCGAGCAAGTCCGCGATCGGGAGGGTGAGAGCCTCGAGCCCGACCCTTTCTGCGAAATTGAACCTGTGGCACATTTCGAAGACGTCAAGGAATATGTCGACTCGCCGCTGGTTGGCAAGGTCATTGAAGATCAGCCTCTTGCGCCCCATCATGGCATTGAACCTCGGCCGAGGCTGGTATCCCATCTCGATGAAGAAACCGTTGATCGCTCTCGATTGTTTCTCGTGGCCGATGAAGTCCATATCGACGTAGTTGCGCCGGAGCCCACTCCGGCTCGCAGAGGGGCATCGCACCGCCACCGCGACCCCTCCGAGGAGCTTCAGCGCGAGTCTCTTCTCAGAGGAGGCCTGGAGCAATCGCTTGGCTTCGTCCTCCACTCCAGGGTGCGCAGTCAAATCATCGGACGCCGTTCGCCGTAGGCCTCTTTAGTATTTTCATGTATCCTTCCAACGAGGACGCGAGCCTGAATGCCAAGAAACCCGGGACGCAACTAGGGAGAAGGCACTGCCGGTTCCACCTTCTCGATCCAGTGCCTAGCTATCTGCTCCCTTGTAGCGACCCAGACGTCATCGAAACCCGCAATGTACTCGAGGAACCTACGCAAGGCGACGATTCTCCCGGGCCTGCCGATAATCCTACAGTGGAGTCCCACCGACATCATCTTGGGGGATGACGCCGCCTCGCCGCGAAGCACATCGAAGGTGTCCTTCAGATAGGCGAAGAAGTCGGCAGAGGTCGCGAACCTGTGCATCGGCGCCATGAAATGGAAGTCGTTTGCGTCCGGGGCGTACGGCAATATCAGGATACCATTCCCCTTGTGCCTGTACGGAAGGTCGTCGTTGTAAGCGTCGGAATCGTAGATGAAGTTGCCTAGCTCCTCTAGGATTCTCATGGTGTTGACGCTGGGCTCCCTGGCATAGAATCCTACGGGCTTCATCCCGGTGATCCCCTCGATGAGTTCCACGGAGCGCTTTATCGCGTTCTTCTCCTGCACAGAAGTGTATCTGTAGTGTTCGGTCCACCGCAGCCCGTGGTCGCATATCTCGTGCCCCCCCTCCACTATCGCCTTCGCCGCTCGGGGGTTTCCGCGAAGTGCCTCGGCTGTCGCGAAGAAAGTCGCCTTCGTCCCGTACTTCGCGAACGTGTCGAGGACCCTCCACACGGCGACCCTTGGGCCGTACTCGTATGCGCTCTCGTTGCCAATGTCTCTGGCCGGGATGTCAATCGGCAGGAACTCTCCAATCCCCTCGACCACCCGGTCTACAGGGTGGGAGTGTTCGGAGCCCTCCTCGTAATTGACCACAATCGAGACCGCGAGTCGCTTTGCAGCCGGCCAGAAGAACTTCGGCGTGTTCCGCCCGTAGCCCACCAAATCCCTTTGCGGCCCCCGCACACCTGCGACTGCCTCCTCGACGAGTGATAAGACTTGCGAATTTGCAACTATTCTGGAGGAATCTCCCTCAACGCCATCGAGATATCGAGACCTTTTCTCTTATGGTACCAGTTGCTCGCGAAGTAAATTACAAATCCTAGGATTATCATGGCCACCAAGAGTTCAACGCTGTTTCCATTGACCGTGGTAATCGCGGCATTGGAGTAGGCGATGTAGCCGACGTAGCCGAAGCCGACCATCGTGATGAAACCTATTATCGAGACGAGCGGGACGCCGGCAATCTTCCTGCCGAGCCATCCGGGGGCCTGGGCGAAGAGGTCCTTCTTCACGTATGGAAACACCATTAGGGCGAGCCCTGGTATGGTGTACGAGATCCCCCAGAGGACTGTCCCCATGGTGAAGTAGGACGAATAACCGAGGAAAGAGTAGAGGAATTCCGCGATGATTGCGATTACGGCGGTTGCGATCACAGCGATCCAGGCGGTGTGATACTTGGGGCTCACGTCGGCGAACTTGGAAGGTATCACCCTATCAAAGGACCAAGCGAAAAGATACTTGGACGGTATCCAGAAGTAGGCGAATACAGGCCCCAGCGATCCGATGATGTAGGTAATGACCATGATCGTGACGAGAAAATTGTTGGGATAGGCTGCTATGGCCAAGAACAACGGCTGGGTCGGTTGGAACGGGAGCGGATAGCTCGGCGTACTGGGGACCGACCCGCCCTGGATCCAGCCGTATCCTACGATGGTCGCCCAGTTGAAACCAATTGTATTGGTAGTCAGCGTCGACGTGGTAATCCAGTATCCTAGTCCGAGGATGAGAGAGAGGAAGAGGGCGATGGGCAGGGACTTTCTGACGTTCTTTATCTCCCCAGCGAAGGCGTTCGTGTAGTTACCTCCGAACAGGAAGAGGAAAGCGAAAGGCAGCGCGGCGACTATCGCGCCGAAGCCGGGGGAGATGCCGGGGAACGCACCCTTGCTGGACGCGGTAGCCTGCAAGGCCGAATAACTATAGGATGAATTGGAGCCGGCCACCAAGGCGTTCCAATTGCTGATGAATGTGGCGTTGCTGGTTGTTGAGAGTATGTACCACATTATGATCATGCCTGCGATGGCGAACAGCCAGGTCACGTAGAGGAACGCTTTTACGAACTTCGACCCGAAAATCGTAAAAGCAGCAACGATTACAGTTAACAGGATCGAAATCTCGAGGGTTCCGACTGCGCCCCCGAAGTAATTGCCAAGGCCGGCGAAGTAGGCGGAGTTTCCAATCAGGCCGTACGCAGCGAAGATGGAAGACACCGCGAATGAGAGCGGGCCAGTTCCGGCTCCGATGAAGGCGGCCAGGAAGACTACGAGTACATAGATGAGGCCCCATACGAAGCCGATTGAAGGGTGGAGTATGCGCCCAATCCACACGTAGTCATTACCTGTCCTTGGCATCAGCACGCCTATCGCCCAGTAGGTGAGCATCAGGAAGATGAATGGGACAGCGGCGAGGAGTAGTGTGTAGGTCAGGTTTGCTCCGAGCGTGTTCCCGTAGAACCACGGGAATTGGGTGATTGTGAAGACCAGAGCGAAGATGAAGACGGACGCGAAGAGAAGAGTATCTACGACTCCGTATTCCCTCACAAACCCAGTGGCTTCTCGGACGAATTGCTTCGTTTGCAAGCCGGACTTGCCAGACTCATGACATGGCATTTGCATATATTAAGCTAACGCGTCGGTTCGCGCACACAGATGCAGACACAATAATGCCCGTGGCCTAACGACTGTTCTGCCCCCAGGGAGCGGAAAGATATTAAGAAACCATATGGTCCGCGGCCGAGGTGCTCAGGTGGATTTGGAGGACGGACGATTCTTCAAGGAGATCATCGACCTTTCGATGGAGCTCAAGAGCATGGACACGCCCGTCTTTCCTGGAGCCCCTCAGCCGCTGAGAGCGACCATACAGACGGCAAAGGATGACGGGTATCTCTCCTACCTATGGGCGTTCTCGGAGCACACGGCCACCCACGCTGATGCTCCCGCGCACATGGTCGAGGGCGGAGAAACGATAGACGCGATGCCTCTCAGGCGCTTCGTTGGGAATGGACTGGTGGTGGACCTTTCCAATCGACCAAAGCGCCACCCAATAAGCGACGACGAAATAGAAAACGCGCTTGTGGCCGCTGGCCTAAAACATATGAATGCGAGAGGCTGGATCCTGCTCCTGCACACGGGCTACACCGCGAAGAGTCGGACTCCCGATTGGTTGGATTACCCTGACCTCACAAAGGAGGCCTGCAACCTAATAATCGAAAGGAGCTTCGAAGCGGTTGGGTTTGACTCTCCTAGTCCCGACAGACCCCCGTTCTTGGCCCACAAGACCCTGCTTCCCAAGAACGTCGTGATCTTCGAGAACCTGGCCAATCTCGAACGCGTGATGGGCAAGAGATTCTTGTTCGTCGGCGTCCCGCTGGCGCTGGTGGGCGGGAGCGCTGGCCCGTGCAGAGCAATCGCACTCGTTTTGTGACGGCAGATCTTCCAATTCAGCGCTGACGTCTGGTCTCTGGCCTGCCGGGGCTTCGAGGGTTGTCTCGAGCTTCTTCCATCCATTTTTTCATTAGATATGACGCCCCGTTTTGGACAGAGGGATTCGAACAAAAAGCGTGAGTGGGCCGGAAGGGATGCAGTAAATTATTTAGGCGAATCCTCATTTTATGCCATCCCAAACGTCGCGAACAACAGCCAGCTTTGAAAGGGAAGCGCGACCGGAGCTCGTCCGAAGTACGCCCACTTGCTCGAATCCGACCCGATCTTCAGTTGCCTGGCACGCCATGTCCTTAGGGCGTCCCAAACCACCGGCTCGAACTACTTCCAGCGAATGGGATCCTGTGCGACTAGATGTGTCGAGACTTACTCGTGCGGGCAGAACCAGAGTAGCCGAGCGCACAGCGCGCGAGGAGAAAGGCGTTCACTGCGTTCTTAAGGCCTCAGAAGAAATCTCTCCCTGCCGGGTTCAGGGGAAGACATAGGCGTGGCCTGCGGTTGCAAATCCGCTCCCAGTCTCCTGTGGGGCACCTACGACAACCGTCGTGCCGCTGACGGCGACTGAGGTGCCGAATACTCCCCCGCCTTGTGCGTTGGGACTCGTTAGCGTGGTGGTCAGGAAACCTGTAGTGGCATCGAAGCTGTATGCGTGACCAGCTGTCGGCTGCCCATTGGCAGTCTCGCCATACGCACCCACGACCACAGTAGTACAGCTGGCTGAGACTGAGATGCCGAATCGTCCGGTAGCTTGAGCATAGGGGCTCGTCAACGAAGCGATCGGGGAACCCGTCGAAGCATCGAAGACGTAGGCGTGGCCTGCCTGCGGAAGCGCGTTTGCGGTCTCGCCCGGGGCGCCGACGGCGACGGTGGTGCCGCCGATGGAGACTGAAACGCCGAAGTCACCGCCGACTTGTGCGTTGGGACTCGTGAGCGTGGAGACCAGGGAGCCTGATGCCGCATCGAAGACGTACGCGTTGCCTGCGTGATTCGTCAGACCCGCAGCCTCGCCTGGGGCGCCTACGACCACGGTCGGGCCGCTGATGGAGACTGACCAGCCGAAGTAAGTGACCGGTTGCGGGGTGGGGCTCGTCAGTGTGGTGATCAAGGA
>Ga0137396_10001732_pt1 | contig 11702 bp, 5 predicted proteins | sample czc16metaG_FD_108284 | JGI IMG/M metagenome (GOLD analysis project Ga0137396, IMG submission 108284) | Vadose zone soil microbial communities from Angelo Coast Range Reserve, California, USA - czcobulk3.16 metaG | ecosystem: Environmental > Terrestrial > Soil > Vadose zone | place: USA...
CCCACCACGTACAGGACGCGGGCCTGGTCGGGCGGAGGCAGCGTTCGCCGGGACCCGTGCTTCGCGCGCGCCCGCGGGACCCCCTGGGTCGCTTCGACGGGCAGCCCCGCGAGCTCGCGCGCGCGCACGCCTTCGTAGGACCAGGGATCCAGCTCCCACGCGCGTCGGTACGACGCGAGGGCGCGGGCAGAATCCCGCTCCGCCGAAGCCACCCACCCGCGCCAGAACGAGACGCGCGCGTCCTCGGGACCCGGTCCCGCGAGCACGGAATCGGCCCGGGCGAGGGAATCGGCCCGGATCCACGCGACCGCTTCGTGCACGCGCAGGGTCGACGCGAGCGGCTCCGTACGGACGCGCGCGCGCGACCACTTCAAGACGGCGGCCGCCTCGCGCGGCGTCTTCTGGTCTTCCCACTCGCGCGCCCGCTCCCAGGCCGCCGCCTCCCTCACGGTTCCCAGGCTGTCCCAGGCCGCGGCGAGCATGAATTCGCTGTCGGACGCATCGAAGCGGTGGAGCGCGCGCAGGGAGCGCGCGAGGCCGAGCGCCGCGTCCGCTCGGGCGGCGGGTGTGCGGCGCGGGCGCGCGAGGAGAACGCGGTACGCCGCGGCCGCCGCTTCGTAGCGTTTCGCGCGGTAGAGCAGCGAGGCGCGCAGATCCTCCCGATCGGACGCGGCCGTGGGATCGGGCGGGGGCCTCCTGCGCGCATCCATCAGGCGCAGCGCGAGCGACGGCTCCCCAACGTCGGCGAGCGAGCGCAGGAGACCCATCCATTCGCGCTCGCTCAGGGAGTCGGCCGCCGGAACTTGCAGGAGGGCCGCGGCGCGCCGGGCCGCGGCGTACCGATCCGCGGTCGCGAGGTCGGTCCGCCCGGCGAGCGTGACGAGAAGCCGCGCGGCGGCGACGGTGTCCCCTGCGCCCGCTGTGAGGTCCGCGAGAAGAAGCGTCTCCTGAATCGTACGGGACGGCGCGCGCGCGAGGATCTCCTTCGCGAGGAGCGGCTCGCCGCCCGAGACGAGCGACCGGACGAGCGCGGCGCGCGCCCACGCGCGGGCCGTGGAGGGGCTTCCCTCCCCGAGGAGGAGCCACCGCGCGGAGCGCGCCGCCCTCGGAAGACCGGCCGAATCGGAGAGCGTGGCCGCCACGAAGAGGGCCGCCTCGTCCGGCTTGGCGCCGCCCCTCCGGGCGCGGTCGGGGGGCCAGCCGAGCACCTCGAGCCCCGCCGCGGGCGACTGGGTCTTTCCCGCCGCGAGTGCCTGGACCGAACGAAGGGGAGGCGGCGAAGCGAGCGGCCCGCTCAGGAGGCGGAGGGCCCTCGGCCAGAGTCCCTCCTCCGCCAGATCCATCGAGACCGCGGCCCAGGCGTCCCGCTCGCGACGCGGGAGGGCGGCCGGAAGCTCGGCTCCGAGAAGCACCGCGCGATAGCGTCCGGACGCATCGTCGAGACGGGTGCGCGCGGCCCTCAGTCGCACAAAGGTCCCGCTCCATCGCTCGCGCAGCCAGGCGGCGCGCGCCGAATCCCGCGCGACCCTGGCCGCGACGATCGCTCGGGACTGGGTTCCGCGGGCTTGGCTGGGGGCGGCATGGACGGGCGGGGCGTGAACGAACACAGCGATCGCCACGGCCCCCCACGCCCCCCGCCCGAGAATCAACGCGTTACCGGAAGAGCACGAGTCGGAAGCTTTGTGTCTGGCCCAGGAAGTCGACCTTGGCGAAATAGATGCCCGAGGAGGCGACCAAGCCCTTTTCGGTCCGCGCGTTCCACCTCGCGCGGAACTCGCTCGGGACGAGGCCGTCGGGTGCCGCGTCGAGCGTCCGCACGAGCCGCCCGTGCGTATCGAAGATCCTCACCTTGGGGCTCAGCCCGGGGTGCGGCAGACCGTCCGGCGCGCTGAAGCGGAACGTGACCGCGGAGACGAAACCGTGGTTCACCTTGTAGGGATTCGGGCCCCCTCGCAGCGAGAGCACGCGCCGCGTGGGGCCGGGATCCACGCGCGGTCCCACGGAAACCGCGTCCACGTACCAGCCCTCGTAATAGCGGGCGAGCGTGCCCGAGATCAGGTCGAACGGCTGGTTCCCCGCGTCGCTCGCGAACCGAAAGCGGATCTGGGCGGGGCCCGAGTAGGCGGAGAGATCCGCGACCACACGCCGCCATCGCTGGGGCGACCCCGAGAACGCGTCCGACCCACGAAGCGAAGCCCCGGAGTTAAATGTGAGCTGGTAGCCGTAGCCGCCGTCCACGTCCAGGGGAATCCAGGGCCCGCCGCGGACCGAGATCTCGACCCTGCCACCGTCCCATGCCGCGGTCCCTCCGTCTGTCTCTGCGTCGATCCAGGACTGGAACACGAGCTGGGAGCCGGGTGTCAGGTAGAACATCGGCGAGACGAGCGCCGCGTCCAGACGGTCCGCGTAGGTCTTCGCGCTGTTCGAGGCGCCCCCCGAGGGGTCGAGCGAGCTCCCCACCTTCATGCTCGTCGCGGACCCACCGTACGCGCGCGTGGTCGAGAGGTGCCATTGGTCGAGCCCGGTCGGTGGGACCGGTCCGGCGGTCCAGTCCCCCATTCCGGACTCGAAGTCCGCCGAGAGCCCGGTTCCCATGCCTACGGTGAGCGTGAACGTCTCCGTTCCGGAAGCGGCGCCGTCGTTCCAGCCCAGCGTGAAGACGACCGGGTGCGGGAGCGTCGGGTAGGTCCCGATCGCGATGACAAAGGGCGCGACGGCCTGGACCGTGGCCCCGGTCGCGATTGCCGGAGAGGTGGAGCCTCCGTTCACGATCGTGACGCCCGGGTCGGAAGTGCCGAGGGTCAAGCTGAGCGCCGCCGAGCCGGTCCCCGCGTTCGTGAGTGTCACGGCGAGCGAGTCGGTTTCCGCGTTGTCCAGCACGCCGTTTCCGTTCCCGGCCCCGGCGTCGCGCACGGTGACGCCCTTCACGAGAACGTCGGGAGCAAGCGAGATCGTGAGGTCGAAGGACGCGGTATCGGCGTTGTCGTACGCGCCGACGATGTTGGTCATCCGGATTCCGGTGTCGAGGGTCGCGTAGTCGCGTGTGCTCGGCGTCGTGCTCTGGGTCCAGGAGCGCACCGCGAGGCCGCCCGGGAAGAAATCGTTCGCGTCTCCGAAGTTCGCGGGCGTGGGTGTCTCGAGCTGCTGCAACCCGTCCCCCTGCACCACCGAAACCCGGTAATGCGGCGCCGGCGGATCCGAGCAGGAGGCGTTGTCGCAGTCGCGGCAGTTGTCGATCAACGTGTCGTCGACGTGATAGATCAGAAGTCCCTGGCCCGGCAGACCCGTGTCGATTCCTTCCTGCAGCCGGTTTTCCACGAGGAAGTATTCCGTGCCGGGCTGGCCGTTCTTCCAGATTTTGAGAACCCCGCCTCCTTGCGTGAGGGGCGGCAGCGTGTAGTGGCCCGCCTGCGAGACCACGGTAGGGTGCTCGAAACCCAGGAACTGCCGCGACCAGGGATCGATCGCCCCCGGACGGGTGCCCTGCGCTTGCGGGGGACTGAGCGGGAGATAGTTTCCGAGGCTCATGAGCGAGTAGACGCCGAGCCCTGTCCCGACCGCCCTGCCGCACGAGCTGAATTCGTAGAGATCCGCGAGCCCCAGCGTGTGACCGAATTCGTGGCAGTAGGTCCCATTGGCGTTGTCGCCCGGAGTGTAATTGTATTCCCCGTTCATCGTGTAGAGGAACCCGCGCACGCCTCCGAGGAGCATCCCCGGGAGGCAGCCCGCGCTGCTCGGTTGCGGGCAGCTCTGGTAGACGCTGATCCCGGCCTCGTGCGACCAGAGGAGCTCGCTCTCCAGCGAGACCGGAGCGATCTCCGCGCCCTGCCCCGGATGGATCAGGATGACGGCGTCGATGTAGCCGTCGTCGTCGCCGCTCGAAGGGATCCCGTCCGGCCCGTCGTTGTCGAAGAAGGTCAGGTTCTGGCGGAAGGAGCCGTACGCCGCACCCATCGCGTCCTCGGCGAGCTTCTGCGCGCTCCGCGGATAAGACCCGAAATCGAGCCCCGATTGTCCGTTCACGTAGTAGGCGTACGAGTGCGGCATCTTGAGCCAGTCGGACGAGACGCGCCCCGAGACGATGAGCCGCCCGTGCGAGTTGAGGCGGTAGAACTCGCGCAGACTGATGATCCCGTCGTTCGGGTCGTCGCTGAAGAAGAGCTTGTGGTAGTAGCCCGGGGTCGAGGCCGCGCCGGGGTGGACCGCGGGGCCGAAGGCATCCCCGTCGAAATCGCAGAGAACCACGAGGATATTCCGGTGCGCGACGCCGCCGCGCGGGTACTTGGCGAGGTCGAGGGCGAACTGGTTGTAGACCCTGTCAACGCCCCACGCGCGGCTCATCTGATAGTGCTCCGCGTGCCGCGTGAGCAGCGCTTCATCGGCGGTCCCGCGGGCAGCGGCGACGACGCGCGGCGAGATCGCGGCGGCCTGGGATGGGCGCGGCGTGGCGAGCGTGCACGCGAGAAGGCATACGGCCGGCGCGAGGATGGCGAATCGCGACCTCTTCAAGTAGACCTCCCGGATACGAGTTGGCACACGCTCACTCCCACTCGATTGTGGCGGGAGGTTTGCTGCTGATGTCATAGACGACCCGGTTGACGCCCGGAACCTCGTTCACGATACGGGAGCTGACCCGGGCAAGGAAGGAATCCGGGAGCCGCGCCCAGTCCGCCGTCATCCCGTCGCTCGAGGTGACCGCGCGGAGCGCCACGACCTGATCATAGGTCCTGCCGTCCCCCATCACGCCCACGGTGCGGACGGGAAGCAGAACGGCAAATGCTTGCCAAACTTGATCATACAGCCCCGCCCGGCGGAGCTCGGTGATGAAAATGTCGTCCGCAAGCTGCAGCGTCTTCACCGCTTCCGGCGTCAGGGGACCCAGGATCCGGACCGCGAGCCCCGGTCCCGGGAAGGGATGCCGCCGGACGATCGCGGGCGGGAGGCCCAGGAGAGCCCCCAATTCCCTGACCTCGTCTTTGAATAATTCCCGGAGCGGCTCGACAAGTTCCATTTTCATGTGATCGGGAAGGCCGCCAACGTTGTGGTGGGATTTGATCTTCGCCGACGGACCCCGGGTCGAGGTGCTCTCGATCACGTCCGGATACAGGGTCCCCTGGGCGAGAAGCTCGGCCCCGCCCCGCGCGGCCGCCGTCTCGTCGAAGACCTCGATGAACTGGGCGCCGATGATCTTCCGCTTCTTCTCGGGGTCCTCGATCCCGCGCAGCGCCGTGAAAAATCGCTCCCTCGCGTCCACGGTCACGAGGTCTCGATCCAAGATTGGGCCCATCGAGCGCGAGACCTGCTCGGCCTCGCCGAGACGCAGGAGCCCATGGTCCACGAAGACCGCGAGGACCTGTCCCGGGACGGCGCGGTGCAATAACGCGGCGACGACGGAGGAGTCGACGCCGCCGCTCAAGGCGCAGAGCACGCGCCGCTTCCCCACCTGCGCGCGGATCTTCGCGACCGACTCGCTCAACACCTGCCCCATCGTCCAGTCCCCGCGGAATCCGCAGACCTCGAAGAGGAAGTTCTTCATGATCCGCGTGCCCTGCGTGGAGTGCGCGACCTCGGGATGGAACATGACCGCGTAGACTCCCCGGTCCGGATCCTCGACCGCGGCCACCTCCACGGAGTCGGTGCGCGCCAACCGCGTGAATCCCTGCGGCATCGACTCCACGACGTCGCCGTGGCTGGCCCACACGCGGCTCGTGCGGTCCACGCCGGCGAGGAGTCGCCCCTCGCGCTCGATCGCGAGCGTCGCCTCGCCGTACTCGCGGCGCGCGCTCTGCTTCACGCGGCCGCCGAGGTCGCGGGCCAGGAGCTGGAAGCCGTAGCAGATCCCGAGCACCGGAATGCCGAGCGCCAAGACCCCTTCGTCGAGCCCGGGCGCCCCTTCCTCGAGCACGCTCATCGGTCCCCCGGAGAGCACGATCCCCTTCGGTGCGCGCCGCTCGATCTCCGCGCGCTTGAGGCGTGGGTCCACGATCTCCGCGTACACGCCCAGCTCGCGCGCTCGCCGCGCGATGAGCTGGGTGAACTGGGACCCGTAGTCGAGAATGAGAAGCAGCTCGTGGCTCAATGGAGGAAACACCTTTCTCCGGTCAGAAGCATCGCGACCCCGCGCGATTCGGCGGCGGCGATCGCCTCCTCGTCCCGGACGGAGCCCCCGGGCTGCGCGATCGCGGTGATCCCCGCCTTCGCCGCCATCTCGACCGAATCGGGAAAGGGGAAAAACGCGTCCGAGCAGAGGACCGCGCCGTGAACGTCGTGTCCGGAGCGCTCCGCCTTCAAGAGCGCGAGCCGCACGGCGTCGACGCGCGAGGACTGTCCCGCGCCGATCCCCAGCGTGCGGCCATCGCGCGCGATCACGATCGCGTTCGAGATCACGTGGCGCGTGACCCTCCACGCGAATCTCAGATCGCGCGTTTCCGCTTCGCTCGGCCGCTTCGCCGTGACGGCCATCCAGCTTTCGAATCGCGGCGGACCGGGGATCGTCTCCGCCAGGAGCCCCCCGAGGAGACTCCGGGTCGCGACCGGGTCGGCAGCGCCGCGGAGGAGATCCGGCGCCTCGAGGATCATCAGATTCTTGCGCGTCTTCTCGAGCCGTTCGGCCGACGCCGCGATCGCGGGCGCGAGCACCACCTCGAGGAACGTGCTCCCCAGAGCCTCGAGCGCCGCGTCGTCGAGCGGTCGGTTCACGCCGAGGATCCCGCCGAACGCCGAGAGCGCGTCCGCGTCCCGCGCGAGCGGAATCGCCGCGGCGATCGTCGGCGCGACGGCCGCGCCGGCGGGATTCCGGTGCTTCACGACGACCGCGGCGGGCTCCTCGAATTCGTGCAGGAGCCCGAGGGCGGCCTCGATGTCGAGATAGTTGTTGTAGGAGAGCGTCTTTCCGCGGAGCTGGGTCAGCGCCGCGATCCCTCCCCCCTCCTCCTTCGCGTAGACCGCGCCCTCCTGCCCCGGATTCTCCCCGTAGCGGAGCTTCTGGAGAAGACGGTACCGGCTCTCGATGCGTTCGGGCAGCGCGCGCGACGGTGCGGCGGGCGGGACGAAACCGCCTGCGCCCGGAGCGGCGCCGGCCGTCGGGCGCGACGGCTTGGATCCATCCGCGCACCCGGCGGCGAGGTACCGGGCGATCGCCGCGTCATAAGCCGCGGTCCGCTCGAAGGCGCGCCGGGCGAAGCCCCGCGCCATCGCCTCGGGGATCACGCCGCTGCCGCGGTCCATGGCTTGGAGCACTTCCTCATATTGATCCGGGTCCACCACGGCGAGGACGTGCGCGTGGTTCTTCGCCGCGGCCCGGAGGAGCGCGGGGCCGCCGATGTCGATCTGCTCGATCGCCTCCGCGTCGGGGACGCCGCGCCCAGCCGTCTCTTCGAAGGGATACAGGTTCACAACGACCATCTCGATGGAGACGATCCCGTGACGGTGCCGCTCCTCCTCGTCGGTGCGGTTCTCCCGCCGGTAGAGGATCCCGCCGTGCACGGCGGGATGGAGCGTCTTGACCCGCCCCCCGAAGAGCTCCGGAAAGCCGGTGATCTCCGAGACGTCCCGCACGGAGACACCGGCATCCTTGAGCGTCGCGGCGGTACCGCCCGTGGAGACGATCTTCACGCCATGGCGCGCGAGCCCGTTCGCGAGCTCCACCAGGCCGGTCTTGTCCGATACGGAAAGCAGAGCGCGGCCGATCCGGATATCGCTCACCGTGCCGGGGAGCCCCCGGCGATCCCCGCGAGGGCTTCCTCGTAGCGGCGGCTCGTCTTCTCGATCACGTCCTCGGGCAGGCGCGGCGGCGGCGGGTTGCGGTCCCAGCGAATCGAGTCGAGGTAGTCGCGGATCACCTGTTTGTCGAAGCTGTCCTGGGCCACGCCCTCGCGATATCCGGCCGCGGGCCAGTACCGCGAGGAATCCGGTGAGAGCGCCTCGTCGATCCAGAGAACCCCGCCCTCCCGCTCGCCGAATTCGAACTTCGTGTCCGCGAGAATAAATCCGCGCGAACGCGCGTGCGCCGAGGCAGCGCGGTAGATCGCGAGCGACGCCTCGCGGAGTTTCTCCGCGGCGGGTCTGCCGACAATCGAAACCATGCGGTCGAAGGAGATATTCTCGTCGTGCCCTTCGGTCGCCTTCGTGGCCGGGGTGAAGATCGGCTCCGGGAGCTTCGAGGAGAGCGTGAGCCCCTGCGGCAGCTTCACCCCGCAGACTTCCCTGAGGCTTGGTACTCCTTCCAGCCGGAGCCGGCGAGGTAGCCCCTCACCACGCATTCGACGTCGTAACGCTTCGCGCGCCGGACCAGCATCGATCGACCCTCGAGGAGCGCCCCGTGGCGCGAGAACGGCTCCGGGAAAACGGCGACCTCGGTGGTGATGTAATGGCTCGGCACGATCGCGCGCAGCTTCTCGAACCAGAACCGCGAGATCTGGGTGAGCACGCGCCCCTTGCCCGGGATCCCTTCCCCCAGGACGACGTCGTACGCGGAGACCCGGTCGGTGGCCACGATCAGCAGGGAATCACCGAGCTCGTAGATATCCCGGACCTTCCCGGAGTAGTCGGGCTTTCTCTCCGGGATCTCGACCTGACGCAGCGCGCGCTCCACCGCTTTCATCTCACTTCCTCCGCTCGGCCCAGGCCGGCGCCGATGGCTCGGCGGCGGGCTCGGGATCGATGCGGACCCTGCCGCCCTCCCGATGGACCGCGCCGCGCTGGATCAAACGAATGGCTTCGACGTACAGGCGATGCTCGAGGGGAAGCAGCCGGTCCGAAAGCGTCTGCTCCGTGTCGCCGGGCACGATCTCGAGCGGCGCCTGGAGCAGGATCGGACCCGTGTCGGTTCCCGAATCGACGAAATGGATGGTCGCTCCGGTGACGCGCACCCCGGCCGACAGGGCCTGGCGCTGCGCGTCGAGGCCCCGGAACGCGGGGAGCAGAGACGGATGCACGTTGAGCACCGGCGCGGAGACACGCTCGAGAAAATCGGCACTGAGAAGACGCATGAAGCCGCAGAGGGCCACGAGGTCGGCGCGGTCGCCCCGCACGGCGTCCAGCAGTGCTGACTCCGCTTCCTTGCCCAGGCGCGCTCCGGGGGGGACCGGCGTCAGCACGAGGTCCGGGACGCCGAGCGCGCGGGCCTCCGCGAGCGCGGCGGCGTCCGGCCGGTCGCTCACCACGCGAACCACTTCGCCCGAGATCCTGCTGTCCCGCGTGGCCTCGATCAGGTTGACCGCGTGGGACCCACGGCCGGAAGCCAGGACGAGCAGCCGGAAGGGCTTCACCACTGAGGTATATCATTTGTAGAGGGGCCTTCTCAAGGGGATTGTCCGGAAGGAGTTACCGGCGGATCGGGCCGCCACGGCACCCGTTCGGGCGCGGGATGCGCCCGGGTCGAGACATAGGCCCCGCCCCGGACGAAGGTGACGCGGATCGCGCCTTCCTGATCGGTCCGGAAGACCCGGACGCCGCGGAGGAGGTAGCGACCCACGGTGGAACGGTCCGGATGCCCGAAGCGGTTCCCTTCACCGCACGAGATGAGCGCGATCCGGGGCCTCGCGGCGGCGACCCAGGCCGAGTCGCTCGAGGTCTTGCTTCCGTGGTGCGGCACCTTCATCACCTGGGCCGCTGCGAGCGTTCCGAGAAGCGCCCGCTCGGCGTCGCGCTCGATGTCGCCCTCGAAACACACGACGCCTCCGCCGAGCCTCACGAAGGCGACGAGCGAGCGGTTGTTCTCGCCGGCGTTCCCCGGCGCGGCCCCCGCCGGCCCCCGGTCCTTCCCGAGGATTCGGATCGGCACTCCCGCGCCCGCGACGACGCTCGTATCCGAGCGAACGGGAACGCACGGCGCGCGCGAGCGGGCAAGCCCGGACCGGACCCTCGCCCGCCAGGCCCCGCGCCCGTCGCTTCCGTTTTCGTAGAGGACGCGAAGGAATCCACGCCCCGCGAGCCACGCGAGCCCGCCGTAGTGGTCGCGGTGCGCGTGCGAGAGGATCGCGGCGTCAAGCCGCGTGATCCCCTCCGCCCGTAGCGCGGGCTCGACCGCGCTGCGCCCTTCGTCCCGGGACTCGGTCGCGGGACCCGCGTCGACGAGGATCGAAGCCCCCGGCAGGTGCGCCACGGCGGCGTCCCCCTGCCCCACGTCGAGGGCGAGCAGCCAGGTGGACCGGTCGCGGCCGGCGGGAGGATACGAAACGAAAGGCACGGCCCATGCGAGAAGCAGCGCCACGAGCGCGCTCCAGCGGGCGTTTCCGCGATCGCGCGGGCGGCGCTCGACGCGGGCGTGCTCCCACGCCGCCGCGGCGGCGAGGAGCGCCACGAGGCACGCGGCGATGGCTCCGGGGGGCGGAAGCGCCCGCGCGGGAAGGGGCGGGATCCATGCGGCCGCCTTCGACGTGAGCCAGAGCATGAGAAACCCCGAGACCTCGACAGCTCCCGCGGCGGCGGGCGCGAGCGGCGGGACCGCGAAGGCGCATCCGAGGTGGAGGAGAAGCGCCCCCATGAACGCTCCGCAGAGCGGGATGACCGCGAGATTGAGGAGGAGTCCCGCGACCGGGATCGCCCCGAAGTTCAAGGCCTGGATCCCGAGCGTTCCCGCCTCGGCGAACGCGCTCTGCCGCGCAAGCGAGAGGAGCCCCGCGGCCGCATCCCGCAAGCGCGCCACGAGGCCTCGCGCGCCCCGCGCCTCGGGAAGCCTGGGTTGGAGGCCGCCGGAGGCCAGGAGGCCGAGGACCGCGGCGAAGGAGAGCTGGAACCCCGGATCGGCCAGGACGCCGGGGTCGAACAGATGGAGCAGGAGCCCCGCGGTCCCCCACGCGGCGAACGGCCGGGCCGAAGCTCCGCGCATCCGCGCCGCTCTCATCGCCGTCCAGAGGATCGCCGACCGGACTGCGGAGGCGGGCGCGCCGACCAGGAGCACATAGCCCCAGAGCGAGACCAGCTCGATCCCGATCGCGGCGCCCACGGGAAGCCGGAGCGCGATCGCGAACGCGGCCACGATCCCCGCGAGGACGCAGACGTGGAGCCCCGAAATCGAGAGGATGTGGATGGTCCCGCCGTCGCGGAAGGAGTCCCGGATCGCGGGGGCGATTCCCGAACGGTCGCCCAGCGCCATGCCGCGGGCGAGCGCCGCGACGGGTACGCTCAGGTCGCGCGAGAAGATGCGCGCCAGACGAAGGCGCAGGAGCCCGCTCCATGGAACGCCTCCCTCGCGGGGATTCCCGAGTACGACCACGGTCGACGGATCCGCGTCCACCGTGCCCGAGATCCCGAGCCGCGTAAGCCAGCGCCCAGGCGCCGCCGCGCCGGGGTTGCGGGCGTCCTCGGGAGGACGGTACCGGCCCTCGAAGCGCATCCACAGCCCGGGCGTAGCCCAGGCCGGCGCCGGCCCATCGTCTCCGAATCGCACGAGGAGCGCGGAGGCGCAGCGTCCGGACGCGTCCCCCACCCGCACCGAGGTCGCGTGAAACGTGATCGCCGGATGGGAGGCATCGGCGGCGACCGCGTCGAGCACGCATCCTTCCACCGAGACCGCCACCGCGCGCGGATGAACCGGGAGCGGCTCCGCGGCCCGGTCCGCCTCGCCGCCGAGGGCGCCCCCGGCCGCGGCGAGCGCCACGATCCCACACGAGATCTCCACGCGCTGGAGCCAAACGGACGCGCGGGTCCGCGCGTGGAATCGGCTCAAGGCCCATCGCGCGCCGAGGGAGAGCGCCGCG
>Ga0137396_10001733_pt1 | contig 11696 bp, 8 predicted proteins | sample czc16metaG_FD_108284 | JGI IMG/M metagenome (GOLD analysis project Ga0137396, IMG submission 108284) | Vadose zone soil microbial communities from Angelo Coast Range Reserve, California, USA - czcobulk3.16 metaG | ecosystem: Environmental > Terrestrial > Soil > Vadose zone | place: USA...
CCTCGATTCCGCCGGTAACGAAATGAAAGACCGTCCCGCCTTTCATCGTGATCGGTTCGCGCGCGTGGTGCGTCAGCACGAACACCGGCACGTGATACGGCGGGTTCTCGCCCCACCAGCCGCGCCACTGGTGGTCGGGCCAAGGTCCGCGCACGGGGCCGAACATGTTTCGGCCCATGACATACGCACCGATGCCTTCCCCGAAGCGCTGGGCAAAATCGTTGTCGGGGCCCGTCGTCCCGCCCGTTTGCCCGTGCATCTCGCGAAACGCGCGCGTGCCGACGTACCAGCCGTGCAGCTCCTCACCACCTACGCCGAGTGGGTCCTTCAGTCCCTGGCGGGGTCCGGCGCCGTACCCGTCGAGCGAGATCGCGAAGTTGTGGACGCGCACTTTGGGCATGGAATCCTCCGCTGGTTTCATATGCGTCGAATGAGCCGTCCCGAAATCGACAGGCGAAAGATCATCCATATTTGACTACTCGTTGAGCCCGTTCAGCACATTGCTTGCCGATGCCCGCCGAGCGCGCTTACGTTCCCGACATGCCCCCCCCCCAGCTCATGACGGCTGAAGAGCTGCTGTACACGAATGCCCCGAATAAGCGCACGGAGCTGGTGCGCGGTCGACTCATCGTCCACGAGCCGCCCGGCGGGCGGCACGGGTACGTTGCGGCAAACCTCGCGTTCCGGCTGAGCCAGCACGTCGACCTGACCGGTGCGGGCGCGGTGTTTGTCGGAGACGTGGGCTTCACGCTGCACCGCGATCCCGACACGGTGCGCGGACCCGACATCGCATTCGTGAGTAGAGACCGACTGCCCCAACCCATTCCCAACAGCTATCTCGAGTTCGCGCCCGACCTCGTGGTCGAGGTGCTGTCGCACCACGATCGCCCGGGCGAAGTGTTGGCCAAGGTCGGAGACTGGCTCGATGCGGGTGCGCGTCTGGTGTGGGTGATCGATGCGGACCGCCGCCTCGCGCGAGTATACCGAGTGGACGGAACGGAGGACATGCTGGACGAGACCGGCCAGCTACTCGGCGAGGACGTCCTGCCGGGCTTCAGCTGCACGCTGGCGTCGATTCTGGGTTAGGCAAAATCCCGCCTCTTTTTTCGTCAGTATATGCACCAACGAAAGGGAAGTGAAAACGATGAACGTCCTCTTGTGGGTCATCCAGATCGCGCTCGCCTTCCTCTATCTCTCAGGGGGAGCGTACAAAGTGTTCAAGTTTGACGCGCTCGCGGCTCACATGCGCGCGCTGCCGCGCGGCGGCTGGCGCGCGCTCGGCGTGCTCGAGATGGTGGGCGCGGTCCTGCTGGTCGTCCCGGCCGTCACCCCGCTCGCCGCCGCGCTGCTCGCGCTGGAAACGCTGGGCCTGGCCGCGTTGTACGCGCGGTATTCGCGGAAACTCGCCGCGACCAACCCGCTGGTCTGGGCGGTCGTGATGGGGCTGCTGGCAGCCGCCCTTGCCTACGTTCGGTACGCGCAGGCGTAGATGACCGCTCGCGAGCACCACGCACCGGGCTGGACGCGGAGTACGCCAAGCAGTTCGGTACTGAGACGCCCAACTAGCGGTCGCCCTCTCCCTTACTGGCGCGCCTAAGTCGTCAGGCGGAGATTGGGAGAGTGCCCCCCTTGGACTCGCTCCGGGCTGCTCTTGCCGATCGCTACCGACTCGACCGCGAACTGGGTCAGGGTGGCATGGCCACGGTCTACCTGGCGCACGACCTCAAGCATGACCGGGACGTCGCCCTCAAGGTCCTGCGCCCGGAGCTGGCCGCCGTGCTCGGCCGGGACCGGTTTCTCGCCGAGATCCGGGTCACCGCGAAGCTCGACCACCCCCACATCCTCACCCTCATCGACTCCGGCGAAAGCGACGGCTCCCTCTGGTACGTGCTCCCCTACGTCCGGGGCGAATCGCTGCGAGACCGGCTGACCCGCGACAAACAGCTCGGGGTCGAGGAAGCCCTGGCCATTACGAAGCAGATCGCCGGGGCGCTGGACTACGCCCACCACCAGGGTGTGATCCACCGGGACATCAAGCCGGAGAACATTCTCTTGCATGAGGGCGAGGCGATGCTGGCCGACTTCGGCATCGCTCTCGCGGTGAGGGAGGCGGGGGGACACCGGCTCACCGAGACCGGGCTCTCGCTCGGGACCCCGCAGTACATGAGCCCCGAGCAGGCCACGGGGGACCGGCAGCTCGATGCGCGGAGCGATGTCTACTCGCTCGGGGCGGTGCTGTACGAGATGCTGGCGGGCGAACCGCCCCACTCGGGACCGACGGTACAGGCTATCATCGCCAAGCTCATGACCGAGCGGCCGACCCGGCTCCGAGTGATCCGAGATACGGTGCCGGAGGGAATCGACGCCGCTGTCGCCAAGGCCCTCGCCAAGGTGCCAGCGGATCGGTTCGGGAGCGTGGCCGAGTTTGCCCATGCCCTGGTTCGGGGGCAAACCACGTCTGCCGCAGCTCGCCGTAGGCCGCGGTCGACGGTGGTCGTCGCTGTCTTGTTTGGCGTGGCGCTGCTCGTGGCGGTGGCGCTGGTCACCCGAGCCGGAAAAGTCTTTGTCGTGCGCGACCGCTCGCAATTGACCTCGACCGGCGAGGCCAGTGCGCCGGCGATTTCCGCGGACGGCAAGGAGTTCGCCTACGTGGTGAAGCATTGTGACACGACGTGTTCGTATGGAATCGAGATCCAGGATCTCCGTGGGAGTGCCAGGCGCCGCGTAGTGGATGGGGCCCCTTTGATTGCGTTTCTTAGTTGGAGTCCCGATCGCCGTCTCCTGGCCTTTTTCGGGACGATGGGATCGACCACCGGGAGCTACATCGTGTCGACGGTCGGTGGCGAACCCCGCTACCTCGGACCGGTCTGGGCAGAATTCTATTCGGGTGGGGACTCCTTGTTGTTAACCCCCTTCGAGAGCGTCGACAGCGTCGGCTGGGTCAAGGTGGCGGCGGACAACGGCGAGTCTCGCGACAGCATGCGGATCGACCGGCCCGGTGACGGCCTGGGCCGGACGCTGTCAGTGGGTCACTGGTTCTGCGAGGTGGTGTTCACCCGGGGTCATCGAGAATGGCGGATCGTCGATCGCCTGGGCCGGCAACGTGACGTGTTTCGATATCCTTCCGTACTGTGGCGCAGCTTCTATCGGGCGACGCACGACGCGCTATGGATTTGGCTGGACCCTGGTGGGTCAAGGCAGCAAGTCCTCATTCGCATACCGTTTGACGATCACCGTGGAAAATTCGCGGGAGTACCGGATACCATTCTCGTCACGCCCGAGCAGAGCTTCGATGTGACGGCCGATGGTCGTACCATCGTCTTCGCCGATGGGACATACGAGTACGATCTCTGGGCCCTGGAATCGTCCTCGGCGCTGAGGGGGCGAATATCGGAGGGTCGCCGGTTGATGCACTCCACGTCCAGCGTGGGTGGGGTCGTGTCTCCAGACGGCCGCAGCGTCCTGGTGAAACACACGGAAATGGGACCAGGTGGCGGACGGGATGCGTTAGCGGTCGAGCCCTTCGCGGGCGGAGTGCCGGTGTCGTACCCGGCAGACGGCCCGCTCCTCGGGTACGGTTGGATGCCCGACGGCGTTTCCTTTCACTACGCCGTTCGTGCCGGCTCGGGTGTGCGGCTCGTGACCGTGAATGCCCGCACGGGAGCGCACGTCGCGGCGTTTGCCATCGCCGACTCGTCTATCAACGCGTACACGCCCCTTTTCGGTGGTGGGTGGGCTTGGGTTTCGCCTGCGGGGCAAGAACTGCGGGTGCAGTTAGGCGGCGAGGCGGCACCGCACGACGTTCCGGTGTCGAACCGGGGGGCGACCCTTGGCGTTGTCTCCAGTTCACCGGACGGATCGAGCCTCGCCGTGGTCTGGACGCCGTCAATCGCCAGCGATTCGGCGTTTATCGACGTGATGTTGGTGAAGGAGGGACGCGCGGCTCCATGGGCCGCTTTTTCCGACGCATGGCCCACCAGCGTGTCGTGGCTCGACGATGGCTCGCTCCTAACCGGCGTGCAGCGGGGACCGCACGTCGAGACCCTCTACCGCGTGCGGGGACCGGGGCGTACGGACAAGGTCGCCACGCTCCCACGGCCGATGGACTGGATCACGATTTCGCGGAACGGCCGGCGAGGGGTCGGCGGGACGAGCACCTTCCGCGGTGATATCTGGGTTGCTCACGTCGCCTTCGCGGGGACTAAGTAGCCATGAAAAAGTCGGGCGCGAGCCAAGGCCAGTCGGCATCGGAGCTCATCTCGCAACGAATCTCCGAGCTCGGGGACTGGCGCGGGGAAACCCTCAGCAGGATGCGCAAGCTCATCAAGGTAGCCGACCCGGACGTCGTCGAGGAGTGGAAGTGGGGCAATCCGGTGTGGTCGCACGACGGCATCATCTGCACGGGCGAATCCTACAAGAATCACGTGAAGCTGACGTTCGCCAAGGGCGCGTCGCTGAAGGATCCTGCCCGTCTCTTCAACTCGAGTCTCGCCGGAAACGTGCGCCGAGCGATCGACATCCACGAAGGGGAAAAGGTTGACGCGTCGGCCTTCAAGGCGCTGGCTCGCCAGGCGGTCGCCGTCAACAGTTCTGGCAGGTGACGCCTTCGAAGAAGCCCCGCGGCATTCTCAGCAACCGTGAGCCACTTGTCGAAGAGGTGCCGGTCCATTGGCTTGTCGGCGTTCTGGCTGATGAAAGAGGTGACTTCCCACGGATGTGCCCGAACATCAGATTGATTGGAACAAGTGTCGATAGGCGTCTGCGCGCGGGATTTTCCAATGCAATGGGCACCAGGAGCATCAAATGGGCACGACAGGGAAGCGGCAAACCGCAAATCCAACAATGAAAACGGCAGCAGCGGCTGCACCTCTCGCCGCGACGATGGCGGCGGAAACGCCCAGTGCCATCGCGAGGATGGCATTCCAGGAGAATGTCAGGATCGACGCGACGGTCAAGGAATACTTGTCCGCATCCTCCGAGAGATCTCTGGCCCACGCGAAGCTCGCCGAAAAGCACTTTGAGGAATGGAGCCCATCGAACTTCGGCGCCGCGATCCGCGAAGGGCGCAACTACCTGGGCCCGCGAGAAAACCTCGGACAGGCGATCGCGCGTGTAGTAGATAGCGGCGTGAAGACGCTTCGTGCCGGCACCGACAAACGAGTGCTCAAGGTGAAACTCGGCGACGAGCTGAGGAAGCATATCACGCTCGCCGCGCCTGGCGCGGCGCCGGGCGTCATTGGCACTGTTCAAGTCGGAGCGTTGTTCGACGTACTCTTTCCGAAGCTCACGCTTCCGTCGCTCAAGAACGAGCCCAACCTCACGGAATGCCAGATGCAGGCGAAAGCCGAGGCCTGGCTGAAAGCGGTCGAAGGCAAGGTGGACTCGACCCCCAAACCTCAACCCTCTGCCGCGCCCGCTGCCAACGGGCAACCTCTCACGACCAAGGAGCTCGTTGACAAGCAGGTCAATATTCTGATGGCCCCGATGACGGCGCCCGAAGTGCTGCCGACGCTTACTGTGCCGAAACGCGCGACCGCTGATGACGCCGGTGCGGCACTGCAAACTTTCGAGCTGCGCGCGGGCGCCTCGGACGTCACTTCATATCACGACTTCAACAGCATTCAGATTGCGTTCGAGCACGTGTGGACGGAGCTCTTCGATGAGCGAATGAAAGGGCTCGGGGCACAGGTCTATCACCGATACATCGAACATTTGGACAAGTTGGGACTGCCCGCCGACAAACGAAGTCCCATCACGAGCGTCGCCGATCTCAAGCGGCTCATAGCCGACATAAAGCAACTGAGTCGCGTGACGGTGACGTCGACCGCGCCCACCAGCCTCCTGGGTCAGGTCGTGGACGCCATCTTTGGCAACAAGTCGGGCGGGGCACAAAGGCCGGGAGAACCTGCGGTGCAGGGCGCCGACCGTCTTTCGGAGTTGTTAGCGCAGCTCGAGAAGCTCCTGGCGCAAGACTATTCGTTTACAGTGTTCGCGCCGAACTCCTTCAATTTTGGAATCATGGTGACTTACCGGCAGACGTGGACGCCGGAGAGCTATCAGGTGGGCGATTTGGTGTCGACAATTCCGCTCGCGCCGCGCGAAGTGCGTCGCTACACGACGAAGCGCGTCAGCAAGAAGACGCGTTCGATGAAGGAACTCGAGGACAACCTGCGGACGACCAAGAATGAATCGAGCTACACCTCGAGAGTCGAGCGCGAGATCCTGAGTCGCGCAGAGGAGAAGTCGAACTTCCATCTCGGCGCTAAGGAATCTCTTGGCGGACAGGGTTATCAGATCGATGCGACGCAGGACCAGGGCGGCGATCAATCCAAGCTTTCGGCGGATACTAAGAAGAACTTCCACGAGGCGGTTCTCAAGAGTGCGCAGGAATACCGTCAGCAGAACCGCATGGAGATCGACACCAGCACCAGCGATGAATCCGAAGAGACGACCTTCAATGAAATCCAGAATCCCAATGATGAATTGACGGTCACGTACCTCTTCTATGAGCTTCAGCGCACTTACCGCATTCAGGAAAAGATTCACCAGACCCGGCCCATCATCCTGGTGGCGAACGAAGTGCCGAAGCCCGATGCCATCGACGATGCATGGCTCATGGCGCACGACTGGATTCTGCGCCGCGTGATCCTGGACGATTCGTTTAGGTCAGCGCTCGACTATCTCACGAAGAGTTTCGTCGGCGCCGAACTGAACATCCAGGTTCTCGACAACAATGCGAAGGCGCAAAAACAGATCGTCGATCGCATCAACCAGCAGATTCAAACGCAGGACACCATCCTCTCGACGGATGAGCGCGCCCTCGCGAAAGCGGTCAGCGATGTTGCTCGGCGCCAGGCGCAAGCGGGGGAGATCGACACCGTCAAACGAATCTTCGATCCGCTCGGCATTACCGGAAAGGCGGATACCGGGGTGGCGGCGGGCCAAACCATGGTCGATTTCCTGCAGGAGACTTTCGATCGTGGTGAACGCGAGAAGGCACGGTTGCTGAATCAACTCGGCGTCGCGACGACCGCCCTGCAGACCGCCATCGACAAATTGTCGGCTGCCATCAAGGAGCACTACGACCGCGTCACCGAGATTGATCGGCTCCGGATACACGTGAAGGAAAACATCCTGTACTACATGCAGGCTATCTGGCATCACGAGCCGCCCGATCAGCGTTACTTCCGCGTCTACAACATCGAAGTCTCGATTGTGGAGCCGGACCCGAACGCCACGGTGAACGTCACGAATGCCAGCGCTTCGGGCTTCCTGGACGCGCTGATCGGAAACCTGCCGGACACCGAGTTACACATCAATATTCCCCAGGTGAAAGTGATCAGCAAGAAGCTGGTGGAGCTGGCGGACCTCGATACGGTGCTCGGCTACAAGGGCAACTACGCCATCTATCCACTGAAGGAAAACAATCTGGTCACTGCTCACATGATGCAGAACTATATTGAGATGTCGGACGCTGTGAGGCTGCGCGACCCGGACGATTTTGCGAACTATTCCGTGGACCAGCTCCAGGAATGGGCCGCTTGCCTGTACAAGCGCGACAAAACCACTTACGACAAGCACAAGAACGAATTCAAGCAGCTCATCGTCGATCGGCTCAAGTCCGGCCGCCCCGAAGACGATCGCGTCGTCGTGCCCACGACCTCTCTGTACATCGACGCACTGGTGGGCACGCATCCGTTGTTGGAGGACTTCAAGCTCGCGCATCGTGCGCTCGACGTTCGAAAGGCACAAGCCGATGCGCGGCACGTCGAGCTCGAGAATGTCAGGCTCGCGGCGAGAGCGATGGATGCACAGTACGAAGATCCCAACATCGAGAAGAAGATCGTGATCGAAGGCGGCGCCACGGCGGTTCTTCCGGGCGATTGAGGCGTTCGCAGGGAATCCCGTGGCCAGTCTGAGCGACTACGGAACGAGATCTAACCGACTTCGACCAAGGTCTGCTGCACAATGGCTTCCGCGCAGCTGTGTGAGCTACAGTCAATAGACCTTTTTCGCGCCCACCCGCAATTGGGGAGTTGAGACACGTGTCAGAGAGCCACCCGACAATCACCGCACGACTTGACGCGTGGGAGCGAGCGACCCACGAGCGGGGAACCGAACCCACAAGTCGCGCGACAGATCGCGGGCTTCAGGGCCGAGACACGCGGAGTACGGCCGCTCGGGAAAAGGGAACGCCGCAGCAACAGCGCGCGCGACGGCAGCAACTTCAGGCGTTCCAGGCTGCTGTGAAGCCTCCCACATTTCGCGAACAGGAACTCGATCGCCTCGAGGGGGAGATGCAGCGCAAGAGCCGCGAGCTGGCGGGCTCGGCAGCCGGTGCGGCGGCCGGCGCAATTGTTAGCTCCCATAAGAAGGGTGCTCTGCCGGCAAAGAGCCGTAAGTGGGAAGACGGCAGGTGGGGCGTCGGCTTTGGAAACGAATGGGCGAATGCCGAGGCACAAAGGGCAGCAAACAAAGCTCTTGGTCGCCCAGAGTCGCATAAACCTACGGCCGAGGAACTGAAAGATCCAAAATACGCAATCGCGTTCTGGGGCGCGCGCGAGAAGATCACCAAGCAGCTAGCCGACCTGCGCGAAATGAACTGTTTGACCATGATGAAAGAACCACTGCAGGCCTACGTCAGGGCTGCCGGGCGACTAGCCAGTGACAAGGGCGAGCGAGAAAAGCGACTTGAGGTCGCAATGAAGAGCGCGAAGGACGCGCGGAGCGTAGGTGAGAAGAAGGTTCCTGAGGCCCGGGGTACAGTAGTAGTGGAAGAACTGCGCAGGCAGTTTGGCTTCGAGACGGTTCACGTCGATGCTGTACCCAAGGATCCTACGAAGTATTGGAATAATCGAAAGAATTGGAATTACTCTTCTGACGAGGACGCACACAACAAAGACAGGCGACTGCCACAACTGACCTTTCGCAAGGTTGAGGGGGCAGACAGTCATGAGGAGATTGACGTAAGTGTAGGAATCGATCACTTCGTCAAACTGGGAAAGAAAATGAGTCCGGAGTCACGCAAATGGTGGGAGGTGCTAAATGACACTGAGTTTGCCGTCGGAGTGGCTGATCAGGGCTATCACACGTTCGCCATTAGCAGAGGCTATGTGTACGAAGTGCATTGGGACCGGGGCCCGGATAACCCTACGCTCACAGGGAAGCGGAGCCTAAAGGAGTTTTTCGATCCAAACCGCAAGGATGGCGGCACAGGGTGGAGCTCCGGAATAATTGCCGTTCCGCCCGAAGCACTACCGAAGCGTACAAGTCCGGAATAGCACAACTACGAGGCGGCGTGTACAGGCCTCGACGTGTGGGGGCAGTGAGTTCAAGGCCAAAATCCGACCGACGGAGGTCCGATAATTTTACCTTCCGTGAAGGTGTCAGGGGAGTTTGTATGTGGGGTTCCGTCGGGCACTTCCCGTTAGGGCATCGGAGCTAGGGTGGGCGTCGGGAGTACCTGAAGCCGCCGATCCGGGGGCCGTTTCGGTGTCCGTTTCTTCCGGCAAAGCTCGGTTTTCATGCTAAATGGCCCCGGCACCGATGCTCGGAACCCTCTATGAAACCGACAACTTGACGTTTTTGGAGTGTCCCCTGACTCGAATGGGGTTCAGGGGGTCGCGGGTTGAGCTGCGGCCGCTGCGCGGCCTCCCTCCGCTTGACCCGCTGCGCGGGTCACCGGCGCTTCGCGCCGGACGCGTCAAATTCCGCCGTCTCGGCTCAAATCCCTGCAATTGCGCGCCTCTAGCGTTTGTCCAGACGACGCGATAGCGTCGCAAGCGTAGTGAGTGCGCAAGGGTCGTCTGAGACAGAGGAGGCCGTCTATGAACCCGTGGAGCGTCACGGCGACAGCTCTGGCGGTTGCTGTTCACATGGGGACTACGTCCCTCTTCCCGCAAGCCCGTCCAGTATCAACATCACCAAAATCTGGGACCGTGGTGATTACGGCAGCCCTTGTTGATCGTGACATGCAAGTGCGTCCTGTGCCGCTCCACGGCCTCCAGCTGACAGGTGCGGAGACCAATAGTTTTGACACGCGAACGGCGATAGATGGAAAAGCATCGGTGGTTGTGCCACCTGGGACCTATACCATCGCCAGCGTAGCACCGATCGAGTTTCAAGGACAGCGCTATCGGTGGAGCGTGCAGGTGACCGTCGGACCCGGCGGCACGTCTACCGTGGCGCTGACAAACGACAATGCCACCGTGGAAGGGGCAGCGACGCCCGCGATACCGGCCGTCGCCGACGCGCGTGTGGACCACGCAGCCGCACTCTTTGAACGACTCAGTCGGAGCGTGTTCAGAATTCAGGCCGGCCTTGCACACGGAACCGGCTTCCTCGCGGACACGCTCGGTGGCGTTGTCATTACGAATGCACATGTGGTCGAGGCCGCCGAAGGCGACGAGATCTCCGCTGTTGTCGACTCACTAACGCGCGTGCGCGCTCAGGTACTCGCCCGCGATCCGGAAGCAGATATCGCCGTGCTGCGGCTCCATCCGGACTATGTCGCAGGACGGTTTCGCGTTCCGCTCCAGCAGCTCGTAGAGAAGGCACCTGTCGTCGCTGGGGAGCGCCTGGTTGCGATGGGCTATCCGCTCAATCAGGGGCTTACCATCACGTCTGGGATCGCATCCAGCATACGAGCGGGCGCGATTATTTCCGACGTTAACATCAACCCGGGAAATTCGGGTGGACCGCTCCTCAATTTTGACGGCGAGGCAGTTGCCATCAACACGTTTGGTGACGTGTCGAGTCGGGCTGGTCCAGGCGTGTCCGGGTCGATTCTGATTGCGCGAGCTGGGCCGGCATTGGCCGGGGCCGCCGTAGAGCTGGGCCAGACGCCTCCACCCGCTTCTGGTCTGCTGCCCTCAATGCCCGCCGAGCAGCTCGATGTCGGCACAGTCAAGGCACAGGCAGACGCCACTGATCCAGAGACCTACCGACACTTCGCGGGTCTCGGCGTTGGAGGGTTTGAGCTGACCGTTCAGACCCCGATGCAAACATTTGTCGCCGTGAAGACTCACGAAAACGATGTCGCCAAAGACAGGAAGAAGCGCGAGGCCCGAGCGGGACTTCCAGAGACTCAGCGTTTCTCCGAGGTTCGCGAGTACCGGGACTGGGCGGAATATGTTGGCGCGCCGACTGCTCCTGTGGTGTCCTTCGCGATCATACCCAAGGTCGGAGAGACAGGGGGGTCCGTTTTCAGGCGGCTCATGCTAGGGCCGAACCTCCGAGCCACCTACCGGTTCAAGGGGGATGTCCGAGGCGCGCAGGTATTTCGAAACCGGGAGCCGGTCGAGCCCATCAAGGGGGGACACGCCCCAATGCAGGTGTACGTCGAGGATCGATGGGTGTCTCTCAAGGATGTGGCTGACATAGGGTTCTACGTATTTGACCTGGAGATCCTCCGGCCCGACACCTCTGGGGCGCTGCCAAGCATTGTGGTGGCGATCCGCGATCTCAAGAGCCCCAAAAACTTGAAATGCATCGAGCTTCCCCCCGACGTAGTTGCCCAGGCGTGGAATGATTTTGAAACGTTCTACCAACAGAGTCGACCGCGAGCGGGGTTTCGACGTGCCGATCCTGCTGCACCAGCACACTCGGCGTGGTCGACGGGATTCCTTGAACACGACTGCGCGTGGTCGTAATGTAGCCCCACTTACAGGGGGTTACCCCTCTCCCAAAGGGAGAGG
>Ga0137396_10001734_pt1 | contig 11693 bp, 12 predicted proteins | sample czc16metaG_FD_108284 | JGI IMG/M metagenome (GOLD analysis project Ga0137396, IMG submission 108284) | Vadose zone soil microbial communities from Angelo Coast Range Reserve, California, USA - czcobulk3.16 metaG | ecosystem: Environmental > Terrestrial > Soil > Vadose zone | place: USA...
AAGACTCGACGAGCACGCCGGCGGGAAGCGAGCCCAGAAAGCCGAGGCCCATCGCGCCGCTGAGGAAGCCGAGTCGCCGACCACGAAGCGCCGCCGGGGCCCCGGCGATCGCGAGCGCCGGCGCGGTGCCGTAGATCAGCCCTCCGGCGAGGCCCTGCACGACGCGCGCGACGAGAAGCCAGCCGAAGCCGGCGGCGGCGCCGCCCATGACGAACGCGATCACACTCAGCGCGACGCCGACCCGGAACACCGCGACGTGACCGATTCGATCGCCGATCGCTCCCCCTGCGAGTGAGGTGATCGCATACGTCAGGACGTAACAGATGATCACCCAGCGCACGCGCTCGGGCGGCACCGCGAACGCCGCGGCGATCGCCGGGAACGCGATGTTCATCATGGAGTCGAGCGACACGAGGAGCGCGCCCGCGGCGGCGACCCACCGAGACATTCCGCGTATGATGACACGACATGCCCGATCCCATCGGCTGGGTGGTCCTGGTCGTCGGGGCGCTCGTGGGCTCGCTCGTCGGTGGCGTCGCCGGCGTCGGTACCGGGATCATCATGCTGCCGCTCGTCGGGTGGGTGCTCGGCCTCCGCTCGGCGGTGCCGGTGCTGACGGTGACGATGTCGATCGGCAATCTGGCGCGGATCTGGTGGAGCCGCGGCGAGGTCGATCGCGCGGTCGTCCTGCGATTCGCGCTGGGCGCCATGCCGGCGACCGTGCTGGGCACCGCCATCTACATCGGAGCGCCCGCCGAGTGGCTCGGGCGATTCGTCGGCCTGTTTCTGATCGCGTCGGTGCCGCTCCGTCGGCTCCTGGCCACCGATTTCTTTCGCATGCGCCTGCGCTATTTCCCCGCGCTCGGCGCGGCCGTCGGCCTCATCTCGGGGCTGATCGTCACGACGGGCCCGCTGAACACGCCGTTCTTCCTCGCGTACGGCCTTCGCCGGAGCGCGTACGTGGGCACCGAGGCCGTGTGTGCCATGGTCATGCACCTCGCGCGCGGCGCCACGCTGGCGCGTTACGCGCTGCTGAGCTGGGAGACGCTGGCGGTGGGTCTCGTGCTCGGCGCCACGATGTTCGCGGGCACGTGGCTCGGCCGCCGCCTGCTCGACCGGATGAGCGATCGCGTCTTTCTCGGCATCATCGAGGCGCTGCTCGTCGTCATGGGCTTGCAGTCTCTTCTCTTTCCGCGGTAAAACCAGACGCCGTGGACATCAAGCCGGGGGCGACCGCTGAAGTCGGCTTCACGGTGAGCGAGGACAAGACCGCGCACGCCATGGGCAACCGCGGCGTCCACGTCTTCGCGACGCCGTACGTCATCGGCCTGCTCGAGGACGCCGCCGGCGCGGTGCTCAAGCCCCACCTGTCGCCCGGCGCCGGATCCGTCGGCACGATGGTGGAGATGAAGCATCTGGCCGCGACGCCCGTCGGCATGAAGGTGCGGGCGAGGGCGACCCTGCTCGAGTCGGACGGCAAACGCTATCTGTTTACCGTCGAGGCCTGGGACGAGAAGGAGAAGATCGCCGAGGGTCGGCACGAGCGGTTCGTCGTGCCGGATATGGAGAAGTTTCTGGCCCGCGCGATGAAGAAAAGCGCGGGCTGAGCTAACCCGACTACCCGTCCGGCATCAACCCCCGCGCCGCGACCCACTCCCGCAGGGCCTCGCGCGTGGACTGAAACGCGAGGACGTCCCACGGGATCCGCGCGGGCGCGACCCACTCGAGGGCGTCGTTCTCGTCGCACGTCGTGAGCGTGCCGCCGATCACGCGGGCCTTGTAGACGATGATCACCGGAGCTCCCGGATAGGTGTACACGTTGAGGAGCCCGGTGAGGTCCACCTTCAGGCCCGTCTCCTCGAAGGTCTCCCGCATCGCGGCGTCGGTCACGGTCTCGCCGAAGTCGACGAAGCCGCCGGGAAAGGTCCACAGTCCGCTTCCCGGATTGATCGAGCGTCGCGTCAATAAGATCGCGCCATCCTGCTCGGGAATGGTCGCGGCCACGACCTTGGGGTTCAGATAGAACACGAACCGGCAACTCGAGCACACCTTCTGCTCGCGGTGGTCGGGGGGGACGGCCTCGACCGCGAGCGTCGCCCCGCAGATCGGGCAGTAAGTCATGGTCGACGGCGTCAGGATCGGGTGGTCGCTCACTTCCCCGAGTCTAAACCAGCTATTCTGGATGCGACAATGTCCGACGATCGATGGGGCCCCCTCGTCATCGGCGCGCTGACCGTCATCACCGGCGCCGCGCTGTTCCTGGCCGCCGGCGACGTGATCCCCCTGCCCGACAGGGCGTTCGGCGCTCCGCGCTGGGTCGTCGCCGTGTTCGCACTCGGCTTCTTCTTCGGCGGCTGCTACGCCGTCTCTCTTGCGCTGCCCACGCCGCGGATGCGTCAGGTGCTCGGGGGCGCCGCCGGGTTGGCTCTTATCTCCGGCGGGGCGCTCCTCTTCACGTGGCTGGCCCTCACCGGTGGCGGCGCCAGACGGGCGCCCGCGCCCACTCGTCCGGGATCTCTCGTGTTGGGGCCCGACGTCGGGGGCGTCATCGTCCGCGTGTTCTTCTGGCTCTTCGCGATCCCGATCGATGCGATCGCGCTCATCGCCTGGTTCATCGCGCTGAGGTCGCTCGTCAGGCGGCCGCCTCCTTGACACTTCGCGCGGGCGGGTGCTAAAACCCGACCGTCGCGCCGGAACGCCTTGCCCGACCAGGAGGTCTTCGTATGCCGCGTCTCGTCTTCACGCTCGTCGTCGCTGCACTCACCGTGGTCCTCGGCGGAGAGATCACCTCCGTCCGCGGGCAAGCCCTCTCGGGCGAGTACCGCATCGGGGTACTCGAGCCCATCACCGGCCCGCTCGCCTTCGAGGGCAAGCGCCACATGGAGGGCCTCGAGATCGTCCGCGATCTGATCAACGAGCGCGGCGGTGTCATGGGCAAGAAGCTCGTGTTCTCGGTCGCCGACGCGACCGATCCCACCGCGGCGGCCAGCGAGGCCAATCGGCTGATCACCCGCGAAGGCGTCAAGATCATCACCGGGACGTTCTCGTCGCGTCTCTGCGGCGCGGCGAGCGAGGTGGCGGCGCGCCACAACGTCATTTACTGGGAGTCCTCCTGCGTCGACCCGCGGTTCAACAAGCGCGGCCTCAAGAACGTGTACCGGACCGAGATCGACGCCAGCGGCTTCGGCTGGTACAACGTCGAGTTCATCGCCAAGCATCTGGCGCCACGGCTCAACCTGAGACCGAATCAGATCAAGATCGCCTTCCTGTCCGAAGACTCGTCGTACGGTCAGGGCGTGACCGAGTCGGCCCGGCATCGGGCCAAGACGGAGTTCGGCATGCAGGAGGTGATGCTCGAGTATTACAACTGGCAGACGCTCAACGACATGACGCCGACCATCTTGAAGATGAAGCAGCTCAATCCCGACATCGTTCACCACATCAGCTTCAGCAACGACGGCGTGCTCTTCTGGCGCCAGGCGAAGGAGCAGAACTTCCTGTTCAAGGCCCTCGTGCATGCGGGTGCGACGGGCTACGGCGGCGGCGATTTCGGCAAGGCGCTCGGCAACGACGCCAACGGGGTGTTCGCGCTGCTCGAGCCCGGGCCGGGCTTCCGCCTCGAGGCGCTCAAGCCCGAAGGCCAGGCGATCGAAAAGGCCTTCCGCGACGCCGTGCAGAAGCGGACCGGCACGTACCCCTTCGGCGCCCACCAGCTCGCCGGCAGCGGCCTCTGGCTCCTCAAGCTGGTCCTCGACCGCTCGCAGTCGGACGACCCGGAGAAGTTCCGCGCCGCCGTCCTGTCGCTCGACCTCCCGGTCGGGTCGATGATCAACGGCTGGGGCGTGAAGTTCTCCGAGCTCGGCCAGAACGCCAACGAGCGCGTCCAGCACAACATGCTGCAGTGGCAGGACGGCCAGCTCGTCACGGTGTGGCCCGAGGAGTTCTCGACGCTCCGGGCCAAGTGGATCCCGCTCGGCGCCTGGGACCAGCGCAAATAAGCGTCCTCGCCCAACTCGTGGTCGCGACGGTCCTCCTCGGGGGGATCTATGCCCTCATCTCGGTCGGGCTCACCTTGATCTTCGGCATCATGCGCGTGGTCAACTTCGCCCACGGCGAGTTCCTCATGCTCGGCATGTACCTCGCCTTCTGGGCGTTCGTCGTCTTCACCGCCGATCCTTACTTCGTCGTCTTCGTGGCGATCCCGCTGTTCTTCGTCGTCGGCCTCGTGGTCTACGGCCTGGTCATGCGCGGGGTCATCCACGCCTCCCACAACGTTCAGATCTTCACCACGGTCGGCTTGTCGACCGTGCTCCAGAACGTCGCGCTGGTGGCGTGGTCCGGCGATTTTCGATTCGTCCGGCCCTGGCACCTCTCGACCGTGCTGCGCGCGGGCTCCACGATCTTCAACCTGACCCAGGTGGTCGCCTCGCTGATCGCCGTCACGCTCACCCTGGCGCTCGTGGCGTTCATGAAGTGGACCCACGCCGGCCGCGTGATGCGCGCGACCGCCCAGGACCGCGATGCCGCCACGTTGATGGGCATCGACACCGACCGCGTCTATCGCCTCACCTTCGCCATCGGCATCGCCGCCGTCGGCGCCGCGGGCGTGCTGGTCGCGCCGCTCTACTCCGTCTACCCGACGGCCGGGCTCCAGTTCGTGCTGCTCTCCTACGTGGTGGTCGTGCTCGGCGGCCTCGGCGACATGCTCGGCGCGATGCTCGGCAGCCTCATCGTGGCGGCCGTCGAGGTTGCGGGCTCGTACCTGTTCGGCGCGGCCTGGAAGGAGATCTTCTACTTCATCCTGTTCATCCTCGTGCTGGTCTTCCGCCCGGCCGGCCTCTTCGGGCAGCGCGGCGCGGAAACCCTGGGCGTCTGAGCGATGACCGCGCTGTTTCGCGCGCGCCGAGGCGCCGTGATCTTCTTCGGGCTCGCGGCGCTCACGCCGATCGTCGTGCGGGACGCCTATTTCCTGGACAGCCTCGTGCTGATCCTCCTGTGGGGCGCGCTCTCGGCGGCCTGGAACGTCGCGGGCGGCTACGCCGGCCAGGTCTCGATCGGCCACGCCTCGTTCTTCGGCATCGGCGCCTACTCGGCCGCGTTGATGGTGACCCGGTTCGAGCGCGGACCTTGGCTCGGGATGCTCGTCGGTGTCGTGCTCTCGATCGGCGCGGGTTTCATCATCGGCTTTCTGTCCAACCGCCTGAAGGGGCCGTACTTCGCGCTGGCGACGATCGCGTTCTCGCAGGTGTTGCTGATCGGCGTCAGCCGCTGGCGTGGCTTCACGTCCGGGGGCGAGGGCATTCCCGTTCCGTTTCGTCCGGGCTTCGCGACGCTTGGTCTGGGACACGTGGGCTGGGTCTACATGGCGCTGGCCGTTGCCCTCGTCTGCTACGGTGTCGAGGTCTATCTCGAGCGCTCGCGCGTCGGCTACCAGCTCGCCGGCGTCCGCGAGGACGAGGACGCGGCCGAGGCGCTCGGGATTCCCACGCGCCGGCTCAAGGTCGGCGCGGTGACGCTCAGCGCGGCCCTCACCTCGGTCTGCGGCTCGCTGTGGGCCCAGTACGTCGGCTTCGTGGATCCAACCTACGTGTTCTCGGTCGATCTCTCGGTGCGCTTCGCCCTCAACACGATCATCGGCGGCATGGGCACGGCGCTCGGGCCCTTCCTCGGCTCGATCCTGATCACGTCGCTCGAGACCTATCTGCGGGCGACGTTCGCGGGTGTGAAGGCGGGGTTCACCGGCATCTATCTGATCATCTACGGGACCGCGCTGATCCTCGTCGTCCGGTTCGTGCCCGAGGGCCTCGCCGGCGTCGCGGCGCGGCTGCGCCCGCGAAAGGCTCACGCGTGAGCGACGCCGGGCCGATCCTCGAGCTCGAGCGCGTGACGAAGCGCTTCGGCGGCCTCACCGCCGTGTCGGACGTGAGCTTCAAGGTGTCGACCGGCGAGCTGCTCGGGATCATCGGCCCCAACGGCGCCGGCAAGACCACCCTTTTCAATGTGATCTCCGGCTACTACCGGCCCGAGTCCGGCCGCGTCGTCTTCGCGGATCACGACGTGACGGGGCAGGCGCCGCACGCGATCTGCCGACTCGGTCTGACGCGCACCTTCCAGCTCGTGAAGCCGTTCGGCAATCTCTCGGTCATCGAGAACGTCATGATCGGCGCGCTGACCCGGCTTCCGACGGTCAGCGCCGCGCGCCTGGAGGCCGAGCGCGTCGTCGAGACCTGTGGGCTCGCCTCGCACGCCGGCAGCCGCGCCCGGACCTTGCCGATCGGGCTCCGCAAGCGCCTCGAAGTCGCCCGCGCGCTGGCGACCCGTCCGCGCCTCCTCCTGCTGGACGAAGTGATGGCCGGCCTGAACCCGACGGAGCTCGGGAGGATGATCGATCTGATCCGGCGCCTGCACGCCGACGGGCTGACGCTGATCGTGATCGAGCACATCATGGCGGCGATGATGCGTCTGGCCCGGCGGATCGTCGTGCTGCACCACGGCGAGGCCATCGCCGAGGGCACCCCGACCACGATTACCCGGGACCGCCGGGTCGTCGACGCGTACCTCGGTGAGGAGTTCGTGCTTGCTCAGGCTTGAGGGGATCGACGCGTTCTACGGCGACCTCCAGGCGCTGGCCGATGTCTCGTTCGAGGTGCGTGACAAGGAGATCGTCGCGCTGGTCGGCGCCAACGCCGCCGGCAAGTCCACCACCCTTCGCGTGATCTCCGGGCTCGTGGCTCCCCGCCGAGGCCGCGTCCTTCTGAACGACGAAGACCTCACGCGCGTGCCCGCCCATCAGCGGGTCGACCGGGGCATCGTGCAGGTTCCCGAGGGGCGGCATCTGTTCCCGTTCATGACGGTGGCCGAGAACCTCCTGCTCGGGGCCCACGCGGACCGCGCCCGCGGCGAGCGCGACCGGACTCTCGCCCACGTGTACGGGCTCTTTCCCGTCCTCGGCGAACGCCGGACGCAGCTCGCGGGATCCCTGTCCGGGGGCGAGCAGCAGATGTGCGCGATCGGCCGGGCGCTCATGGCGCGGCCGCGCATCCTGATGCTCGATGAGCCGACGCTCGGTCTCGCTCCCGTGCTGGTGGCCAGGATCTTCGAGACCGTGCGGGCGATCAACGGCCAGGGGGTGACGGTGTTGCTGGTCGAGCAGAACGTGCGCCAGGCGCTCACCCTGGCCCACCGGGCCTGCGTGCTCGAGAGCGGCCGGCTCGTGCTCGAGGGACACGGCAGAGATCTCCTCGCCGACGATCGCCTCAAGCGCGCGTATCTAGGCCTTTAGCCCGCGTACCCGGAGAAGGAAGATGAACGTCGATCGAAAGCGCCTGGAGCAGTCGATCGAGGAGCTCGGCCGCATCGGACAGACGCCCCGCGGCGGCCTCACTCGCCTGGCGCTCACCGACGAGGACAAGCGCGGCCGCGACTGGATGGTCGCCCGGATGCGCGAGACTGGCCTGACGATCACCGTGGACCAGATGGGCAATATCTTCGGTCAGCGGGCGGGCGCGGCCTCCCTTGCACCGGTGATGATGGGCTCTCACGTCGATTCCGTCCCGACGGGCGGGCGGTACGACGGCCAGCTCGGCGTGCTCTGCGGTCTCGAGGTGATCCGAACGCTCAACGACGAAAAGATCCGGACACGCCATCCCGTCATCCTCGCGATCTTCACGAACGAGGAAGGGGCGCGCTTTCAGCCGGCGATGATCGCCAGCGGCGTCATGGCGGGGAAGATCGCCCTCGAGGATGCCTACAACGCCAGGGACAAGGACGGGATCCGTCTCGTGGATGAGCTCGATCGGATCGGATACCTCGGGTCCGAGCCCTGCGTGCCCAGGCCCATCCGAGCCTATCTCGAGCTCCACATCGAGCAGGGACCGTTCCTCGAAGAAGAAGGCCTCTCGGTCGGAGTGGTCGAAGGTATCGTCGCGATCGCCTGGTCGCGCCTGACGATCCACGGCGTCCAGGATCACGCCGGGCCCACGCCGATGCGGATCCGTCACGACGCCCTCGTCGCGGCCGCCGAGGTGGTCGGCGGGGTGCGCCGGATCGCCCGCGAAATCGGCGGCGAGCTCGTCGCCACGGTCGGGAATCTCGTCGTGACCCCGAACATCGTCAACGCGATCCCGGGCCGGGTCACGCTCTCGATCGACATGCGCGATCCGAGGGACGCGATGCTCGACCGGGCGCTGGCGCGCCTGGAGCCGATCGTCCGCGAGGCCTGCGAGCGCGAGGGCGTACGCTACGAGCTCGACAATTACTGGCGCGTCCCCTACACCCCGTTCGACCGCGACGTCGTCGACACGGTCGAGCGCGCGGCCCGCGCGGCCGGCGCGCGCTATCGCCGCATCCGCTCGGGCGCCGGCCACGACGCCCAGTACATGGCGGCGCTCGGTCCGACGGGGATGGTCTTCGTGCCCTCGCACGACGGGCGCAGCCATTGCGAGGAAGAGTTCACGCCGCTCGACGACATCGAGCACGGGGCGCGCACGCTGCTGCTGGCCGCGCTCGATCTGGCCGGACGGGCGTAACCGTCGGCGCCGGGCGGCGCTGACCTCTATCCCGCGGTGGGATCTATTCCGCGGGTGGGAGCGCGTCGCCGACCACGTACGGCGCCACGCGCGGCGGCCGGTGGCGAACGCGCAGACGCGCGACCACCGGCAGATGGTCGGAGGCGACGCGGGAGAGCCGGCTTCGGTGCACGCTGAACTGCTCGCCCTCGAGCTCGGCGTCCCAATAGATTCGATCCAGGGCGAACAGCGGGAACATCGCCGGATGCGTCCGGCGGCGGCGCATCGGCGAGGAGAACTCGCGTCGGAGCCCGCGCGTCACCGGTCCGCGATGCCACTCGTTGAAGTCGCCGAGGAGCACCCGCGGCCCGGCCAGGCGCTCGGAGGCCCGGATGAACTCACCGAGCAGGCCGAGCTGCTCGCGGCGCTCGCGTAGCCCCAGCCCGAAGTGGCAGTTGAACAGGTGCAGCGGCGTGCCGTCGACGTCGAGATCGACCCGCAGGCACCCGCGCGGCTCGCGCATGCGGCAGCTGAGATCGCAGCGTCCCCAGCCGAGGACGGGCAAGCGGCTGAGGACGACATTGCCGTAGATCCCGGAGCCGTGCGCGCGCGTTTCGCCCATGACGAGCTCGGTCATCTCGAGTCGCGACGCGAGATAGGCGGCCTGATCGGCATCCGGCACGCCGTCCTCCCGGATCACCTCCTGGAGCCCGACCACGTCGGGGCCGAGCTCACCGATGACGTCGGCGATCCGGTCGAGGTCGCGCCGGCGGTCCAGCCCGACCCCGCGGTGGATGTTGTAGCTCACGACCGTGAGATGTCTCACGCCGCGTCCGTCTGATACTGCGCGAAGTGGGGATAGAGCTGGACCGGATGCGTGATTGGCGTCGGGACCTTCACGCGCGACGGATGGATCAGGAACGTGTGCAGCTCGTCCATCGACGGCCCCGCATGAGCCCCGACCTCGGCCACGAACGACACGTTGCCCTGGGGGGCATCGATTCCGTAGATCACGAGATCGCCCGCCGAGGGCATCGCCATGAGATCGCGGATCCCCTCGACGACTCGCTCGAGGTCGGGCCGTTTGGCGAAGGGGCCGGCGCCCAGCGCGTCGAGGCCGTACCGCTCGCCCCGCCAGAAGCAGAGCGGGCCGGAGTCCGAGCGCACCAGGACGATGCCGATACCGGGCGCGGCCGAGATGCGTGCCGCCAGCGCGGGGAACCGCTCATCGATCCGTTCGACCGTCAGCGGATCCGCCGTGTCGAGGAAGTAGACGAAGGCGTTCGGGCCGGCGGCGATGACTCGGATGCCGTCATGCTCGCGAGCGGAGCGCGTGCCTCCGAGCACCCACGGGAAGTCGCGCTCGAGGTAGTTCACGAACCGCTGGAAGAACCCCGGCGCGCGCGAGGCCCTCAACACCTCGAGGCCCCCGGCGAGGACGCCCCGGCGGCGCTCGGGCGGCGACGCCGCGCGCTCGCCGTCGGAGACGAAGAAATCGTCGAAGAGCGATTGCTCGATCGGCCGGCCGGCGGACAGCCTCAGGTACGGCAAGGTCGCGGCCTGTCCGTGATCCGACAGCACGTAGAGGTCGTAGCGATGTTCGGGCACGCGCCGCAGCACGCGCCAGAGCCTCTGGATCGAGGCGTCGACCTTCCGGAGTGAGTGCAGCGCCCGGCGGTGTCGCGGGCCCCACGCGTGGGCGGCGATGTCGTAGTCGAGATAGTTGACGTAGATCGTCGGCACGCCGGCGTAGATGTCGTGCGCGACCGCCAGCGTGAAGAGCTCGCGGAGCCATACCGAGATCCCGAGCTTGATCGCCAGCCACTTCCACCCGGCCGTCGAGGCCGAGACGGGATCGGCGATCATCCGCAGCAGCGTGCGCACGACCTCGACGGTCGATGTCACCATCCCCTTCACGAAGACCCAGGCGATCACGACCACCATCGAGGCGGCGCGGATCAGCCCGGCCCCGCTCGGACGCTTGATCATCGCGAAGGTCAGAAGATTGCTGGCGGCGCCGCCGGTGAAGATGCAGCCGTAGGTTCCGCCGCCCTCCACGATGCCCCGCCGTCCCGCCGCCTGGGTGTGCTCGACGTGCGCCGCGTCGCCCCCTCGCGGGAAGTAGACGTCGGACTTGCGGCGCTTGTCGTGGTAGTGGAATCCCGGGATGTCCGGCCGCACGCCGTACATCGCGGCCAGCTGGAAGGCCGGCGTCGAGGTCGGCAGCCCCGCGCACATCGGCACCATCTGATATCCACGACGGTGGAGCAGCCGCGCCAGGAACGGCACGCGCCCCCGAGCGATCGCGTGCTCGAGGACCGCCCGCGAGAGCCCGTCGATCTGCACGATCAGCAGGCGGCGCGGCCCGGACACCGGGGGCGCCCCCAGCCGGAGCCGGCGGATGAGGCGATCGAACGTAGCCTGCAGACCGAGAACGAGGTCGTCGAGCGGCATGCACCCTTATTGTAGTATCTGTTCGCCCATGGACCACTCTGTGGTCGCCGCCGTACGCGATTTCGTCGAGATCGAGGTCCGCCCCGTCGCCGCCGCCCTCGAGCACGAAGACGCCTACCCGCACGACCTGGTCGCCCGCATGCGAGCGCTCGGTCTGTTCGGCGCGCTGGTTCCGACCGCGTACGGCGGGCTCGGTCTCGACGTCCGGACGTACGCGCGGGTCATCGAGGAGCTGTGTCGAGGCTGGATGTCGCTGGCCGGGGTCATCAACAGCCACACGATGGCCGCGCTGATCGTGCTGACCCACGGGACGGAGCCGCAGCGCGAGCGCTTCCTGCCCCGGTTCGCCCGGGGTGAGGCGCGAGGCGGCCTCGCGCTGACGGAGCCGCACGCCGGGACCGACGTGCAGGCGATCCGCACGGTCGCGACGCGCCGTGGGGACGAGTACCTCATCACCGGTACGAAGCTCTTCATCACCAACGGCCGTGAGGGCAACACGCTGGCGCTCCTGGCGCTCACGGATCCCAAGGCCGAGCCGCGTCACCGCGGCATGTCCTGCTTCATCGTCGAGAAGGGCCACCCGGGCTTTCGCGTGGTGAAATCGATCGCGAAGCTCGGCTACAAGGGCGTCGACACGGCGGAGCTGGTCTTCGAAGAGTGCGCGGTGCCGGCGGCCAATCTCGTGGGTGGCATCGAGGGTCGCGGCTTCCCGCACGTGATGGGGGGGCTCGA
>Ga0137396_10001735_pt1 | contig 11692 bp, 10 predicted proteins | sample czc16metaG_FD_108284 | JGI IMG/M metagenome (GOLD analysis project Ga0137396, IMG submission 108284) | Vadose zone soil microbial communities from Angelo Coast Range Reserve, California, USA - czcobulk3.16 metaG | ecosystem: Environmental > Terrestrial > Soil > Vadose zone | place: USA...
CGGAAGCCCATGCAATCCATCGCGATCAGACTCGTGCGGGCCGCCCGGAACGCCTGAGCCGCGCGCTCGATCGCGGCCGGGTTCTGGTCCTCGTACGGCGAGAGCGGCACCACGACCGGATCGAACCCGTCGTCGCGCCAGCGAGATTCGGTCTGAGGCACGTGCGCGACGGACGGCGTGACGATGCCGAGCCGCCCGGGCCAGCGCAGCGCGCGCAACATGCCGAGAAGCACCTGCTGCGGCAACACGAGCAGGTGCCGGGCCTCGAGCGGCGGGAACGCCCCCGTGCAGAGCAGCGCCGTCATCGTCACACCCGCCCGCTCGAGCTCGCTGATCGCGGTCTGGACGCGCCCGACGATGTGGCGCTTGGCGACGAAGGCCGGGGTGCCGTCGGCCAGGCGGGTCACGAGAATGTCGTCACCGGGTCGAGGCGCGAGCGCGGCGATCTCGGCGCGCCCGAGGCCGTCGAGCGCGCCGCGTTCCCGAACCGTCACGCCGGATCCGAGGATCGCCGCCATGTCGGGCACGACGTCGACGCGCGGCGACTGGCCGATGGTCACGAGCCCGACGATCGGGTTGCTCACAGGACGTGCAGCCAGGGGCGTGCCGTCAGCGCGTCCGGCTTCCAGAAACCCGTCTCGGCGAACCAGCCAATCGCCTCGTCGCCGTCAGCCGTCTTCACGACCGCCAGGGTGGACCCGCCGTCGAAGAAGCCGCCGAACGCCAGTCGGCCCGCTCCCCGCATCTCGATCAGCGCGAATTGCGCCATGTCGTGCTGGACGGTCGGCCCCTCGACGATCGTGAGGCGGCGCGTCCCGTCGAGCACGACGGGCGCCATCTCCCAGGGCTCGACGAACTGGCTGAAGCTCTTCGGCTCGAAGCGCGTCCACACACCACCCGTCCAGTACGGATCCTCCTCGATCGCGAACTTGACCTGGGCCGGCTGCTGCAGGCGATAGAACAGATCCGCCGTGCGGAGGTCGGCCGACGGGCCGCCGCCGATCAGGATGCCGTTGGCGCGCAGCCCCTGCAGGCGCTCGATGTGGTGACGACGATGAGCCTCGCGCCGCGTCAGATAATCGTCGGCCGCTGTGAGGGCGATGTGAAAGACGATCACGTTCGTGGTCCTCCGATCTATGGCCCCGGCGCGCCGGGCTCCTGACGCCCCGTGTTACTGTGTCACGAGATGGAGCTTCTCGAGCGATTCCGCTCGCGCTACCCGTTCCCCCTCGACGACTTCCAGGTCGAAGCCATCCGCGCCATCGAAGCCGGCCAGTCGGTCATCGTCTCGGCGCCCACCGGCGCCGGCAAGACCCTCGTCGCCGAGTTCGCCATCCACGCCGCCCTGGCGGCCGGCCGCCGCCTAGCGTACACGACTCCGCTCAAAGCGCTCTCGAACCAGAAATTCGCCGACTTCACCCGCGAGTTCGGCGCCGACAAGGTCGGGATCCTCACCGGCGACGTCAAGGTGAACCCGCACGCGGCGATTCTCGTGATGACCACCGAGATTCTCCGCAACGCGCTCTACGGCAGCGGGCTCGACGGGCTCCGCTACATCGTGCTCGACGAGTGCCACTACATGGGTGACGAAGGCCGCGGCACCGTGTGGGAGGAGATCATCGTCAGCGCGCCGTCCGATGTCGTGCTGGTCGGCCTCTCGGCCACCGTCGCCAACGTCAAGGAGATCGCCGACTGGATCTCGATCGTGCACCGGCCGATCGTGCCGATCTACCATCCGCACCGTCCGGTGCCGCTCGCGTACGTGATCGCCGACCTCGCCGGCGAGATCCACGACGTGGATCGCGTCCGCAGCGGGCGCGCGCGGGTCGTCGGCGACGAGCCGCGCGGCCCCGACGACCGCGGCCGCTGGTACACGCGACGGGTCGTCCATCCGACCGTGTTGATCGAGGCGCTCGAGGCGCGGGGCTGGCTGCCGACGATCTACTTCATCTTCAGCCGGGTCGGATGCGAGCGCGCCATGCAGGACGTGCTGACCGAGGGCAAGAGCTTGCTGGCGCCGCCGCAGCAGCGCGAGGTCGACACGGCGATCGGCGATCTCGTCCGCGAGAGCCCGACCGTCGCCGAGTCCGTGCTGAACCAGAGCGTCTTCGACGCGCTGCGCCTGGGCATCGGGCTCCATCACGCCGGGATCCTGCCGAGCGTGAAGCGGCTCATCGAGGTCCTCTTCGAGCGCGGGCTCTGCAAGGCGGTCTTCGCGACCGAGACGATGTCGCTCGGCATCCACATGCCGGCGCGCTCGGTCGTGCTGCAGGGACTGACCAAGCGCACCGACCGCGGCTTCCGGTCGCTCTCCCACAACGAGCTGACCCAGATGGCCGGCCGCGCCGGACGCAGGGGCATCGATCCGGAGGGCACGTGCGTCGTGGCGCTCGATGCCCGCGACGGGCTCGAGGATCTGCTGCGCGTGATCGACGGCTCGCCCGAGCCGATCGAGAGCCAGTTCAAGCTCGGCTACGGGTCCGTGGCACTGCTGCTCTCGACCGGCGCCCCGCCGGAGCAGCTGCGCCGGCGCATCGAGTCGTCGTTCGGCCAGTACCAGAATCTCAAGCGCATCCGTGACGTCGAGACCGACGTGCGGACACTCGAAGCCCAGCTCGAGGAGCTGCGCCGCTATCCTGCGCCATGCGGCGACTTCCAGCGAATCGGCCGCTATCGGCGCGCGCGTCAGGAGGTCGAGGCGCGGCGCCAGGCGCTCGGTCGGGGAGGGTCGCGGCGAGGCGAGCGCACGGTTGCCGAGGCCGAGCCGGGACGGCTCGTCCTGGTGCGGCGGGGCGGCTCGCCGACGCTCGCGATGGTCCTGGGGATCCACGCGATCCGCGGTCATCGCGTGCTCATCGATGCGCTCTTGCCCCACGGCGTCACCGTGCGCGTCAAGAGCGGCGTGATCAAGCGCGTGTTCTGGGCGACTCCGCCGCTCCACATGCCGCGCGATCGAGGGCGAGACGGGCGCGGCGGGTCCGATGGTCGCGATCGACGGGGCGACTGGCGAGATCGCCAGGACGGGCGCGCGCAGGGGCCCGACGGGCGCGATCGCCGCAGCCCCGACGGGCGCGGGCTGCGTCATCTGGCCGCCGAGCTGGAGCGGATGTCGGTCGCCGAGCTGGTCGACCGCGAGCGCGCGCAGGGGCCGGAGGCCGCGCTTTCCTCGATCGAGTGTCACCGCTGTCCCTGGGGCGCCACCGCACCGTGCGATCGCGAGTGGCGAGAGCTCGAGACCGTCACCGAGCGCCTCGGCATACGCCGGCGACAGCTCGAGTCGCTGCGTGGCGCCTACTGGCAGGAGTTTCTCCGCGTGGTCGAGGTGCTCGAGCAGTTCGGTGCCGTGCGCGACCGGCAGCTCGAGGGCAAGGGGCGGCTCATCGCCGGGCTCCGCCACGACAACGAGCTGCTCGTCGCAGAGGGCGTGGCCCACGGTGTCTTCAACGACGTGTCCGGCCCGGAGGCGGCGGCGATCTGCTCGGCGCTGATCGAGGAGTCGCGGTCGGGCGATCCGGCGCTGGCGCGCGCCTTCATGAAGAAGCGGCCCAAGCTCAAGCGCAAGCTCGACCAGCTCATGCGGGTCGCCGATACCGTGCACGAGGCCCAGCGGGCGCGCCACCTGCGCATCCCCATCGCCGTGCACTCCGGGTTCATGCCGGCGGTCTTCCGCTGGGCGTCCGGCGAGGACGACTGGAGCGCGATCGTCGAGGAGGCGTTCGGGGGCCACGAGGGCGACCTGATCCGGGCGCTGCGCCGGCTGATCGACCTGCTCCGGCAGCTGGTGGACAGCCCGGAGGTCCCGGCCGAGACGAGCCGGCTCCTGGCGCACGCCTCCCGGGTGATTGATCGTGGCATTGTTTTGGAGTCGGCCCTGATATGATTCCAGACGTGAAGCGGCTCGCTCTCGTCGCCCTCGTTCTGGTCCTGGCTGGATGCGCGTCCATGGGAACCAAGGAGCAGCGGACGACCGAAGGGCCGATGGCCGAAGACATCTGGACCTTGAAGGTCCTGGTGGCGAACGGACGCGAGCCGAACTTCGACGAGCGCCGCCGATGGGACAACACGATGGAGCAGCGGATCGGGCAGTATCTCCGCCAGAATCCCGAAGCCGCCAACTCGGTCGACGTGTCGACCTTCCGGTTCATCCGCCAGGTGTCGATCGGCCAGAGCCAGGAACAGGTCCTGATCCTGCTCGGCCCGCCGATCTTGAAGATCACCGACCAGGCCGAGATCGAGAAGCTCGCGCGTCAGTACTGGCCCGCGGTCAAGGAGAACGAGCCGACCGAGGCGTGGACGTACCCCGCCGGCTGGCGGATCTATCTCAAAGACAGGACGGTCGTCGACATCACGCAGTACGCCATTCGACCCTAGCGCAACCCGTCCCGTCTCGATACATCCCATGATCGAGTCGCGCCTGATCGTCACGAAGCGGACTCCGCCCACCCGGCGCGGAATGGTCGCCGCCGAGCACCCGCTCGGCGCTCGGGTGGGCGCCCGCGTTCTCGAGCGCGGCGGCAACGCGATCGACGCCGCCGTCGCCACGGCGTTCGCGATGACGGTGGTCGAGCCCTTCATGTCCACGATCGCCGGGTCCGGCACGATGCTCGTGCACCTGGCCCGCAAACACGAGACCGTGGCGCTCGATTTCAACGGCTGCGCCCCGATGCGCGCCCACGACGCGATGTTCCGCCTCAGCACCGGGATCTCGCGCGGTCTCTTCGCCTGGCCGAACGTCGAGAACGCCGCCAACGAGCGCGGCTGGCTCGCCGTCGCGGTGCCCGGATCGGTCGCGGGGCTTTCGCTCGCGCTCGAGCGATACGGCACCATGGAGCTGGGTGACGTCGTCCGGCCGGCGATCGAGCTCGCGCGCGGCGGGTTTGTCGCGGACTGGTACCAGGCGCTGAGCACGGCGCGCCAGCTCGAGGAGCTGGCCGCGGGCGGCGAGGTCGCGCGCGTCTACCTGAGAAACGGCCGCTCGATCTACCGGCCGCCCACCGGAATGGAAGAGGGTGATCGCCCGATCTATCCCGACCTGGCGCGGAGCCTCGAGCTCATCGGTCGCGACGGACCCAGCACGTTCTATCGCGGCGAGATCGCGCAGGCGATCCACGACGCGATGGCGGCCAACGGCGGCTTGATCACGCGCGACGATCTCGCGGCCTACTCTGTACGTGTCGGCTCGCCGCTCGTCGGGACGTATCGCGGGCTCGAGCTGGCGTTCGCCCCCGGCGCGACCGGCGGCATCACGGCGCTCGAGATCCTGAATATCCTGGAGCAGTTCCCGAAGAGCGCGGTCGGCTGGCACACGCCGGGCGGGCTCAACCTGAGAGCGCACGCCGTCCGGCGGGCATTCGCCGATCGCTTCGAGCACCTGGGCGATCCGTCGGTGGTCCAGGCGCCGTGGGAGCGACTCGCGTCGAAGCCCTACGCGCGTGAGGTCGCCGCAGAGCTCCGCCGGCGCCCGGCGAAGCGAGCGAGCGGGCGCACGGACGCCACGCTCGGAGCCGTCGCCGCGGGCGGGGACTGTACGACCCATATCAGCGTCGTCGACCGGCAGCGGAACATGGTCTCGCTGACCCATACGGCCGTCTCGCTGTTCGGCTCGCTGGTCGTCGTGCCGGGAACCGGCATCCTTCTGAACAACGGGATGATCTGGTTCAACCCGGAGCCGGGGCGATCCAACTCGGTGGCGCCGGGCAAGCGGGCGCTCGTCAACATGGTGCCGGTGCTCGGCTTCAAGAAGGGCGAGCCGCACCTCACTCTGGGGGCGCCGGGCGGCCGGCGCATCGTCTCGGCGATTCCGCAGGTGATCGCCACCCTCGTCGACAGCGGATGCGATTTACAGGAGGCGATCGAGGCCCCGCGCCTGCACGCCGAGAGCACCGAGACCCTCGTCGACGGGCGAGTGGGTGACAAGACGCTCGCGGCGCTGGGCCGACTCGGCCAGCAGGTCGTCCCCAGGGAAGAGACGTACGCGACCTTGAACTTCGCCAAGCCGGTCGGCGTGCGCATCGGGCGGCGCGGGCTCGAGGCGGGTCTCGACGCGCTCCGCGCCGCGGCCGCCGCAGGCCACTAGGGCCGCCGCGGGCATCAGAGAGGGGAGAGGCATGGCAGAGGTTGACCTGACGGCCGCGTTCTCGACAGTGCCGGCGGCGGAAGCCGAGGAGATCAAGCGAGTCATCGTCGAGACGGTGCAGCAGCTCGCTCAGGACGACGGCACGTTCAAGCGGGCGAAGCTCGTCTTCACCGAGTCCGACGAGCGCTGTGGCCTCACGGCGGAGCTCGACGGTGTCAAGCGCGAGGGCGTTCCCCTCCAGATCGACTTCGACCAGCTCGAAGACGCGAAGACCTCGGCCGGGGCGCGGGCCCAGCTCAAGGAAGCGCTCCGGCTCTACTTCCGGCGCGTCCTTGGAAAATAGCGACTCCGTCGGGCGTCGCGGGGCCGAGGTGATCCGCGAGTGACCCGGCGACTGATCGTCAACGCCGATGATTTCGGTCTCACGCCGGGGGTCAGCGCAGGGATCCTGTCGGCCCACCGCCACGGCATCGTCAGCAGCACGACGTTGCTCGCCACCTCGGTAGTCGACGCGGAGCAGCTGGCGGCGTTGCGCGACTCCGGCCTGGGTGTCGGCATCCATCTGAATCTCACGCTGGGGCGGCCGCTCTCCGGGGCGCGCTCGCTCGCGGACGTCGACGGCCATTTCGTCCGCGACCCGAATCACGCCGCGGCGCGCGCCGACGCGAAGGACGTCGAGCGCGAGGTGGCCGCCCAGCTCGAGAAGTTCGTCTCGCTGATGCGCCGTGAGCCCACGCATCTCGAAGCGCACCATCACGTCGGTCTGCTGGCGCCGGTCACGAAGGTGGTGCTCGACGCCGCGCGACGCCTGGGCGTGGCCGTCAGGAGCCAGAACGAGACCGCGCGCGGCCGGGCGCTGACGGCTGGATTGCGGACGCCCGACCATTTCTTCGGCGAGTCCGGACCCGGCGCCTACTGGTCACCGGCCCGTACCCTCGCGCACCTCCGGGCTCTGCCCGCCGGCGTCTCCGAGTTCATGGCCCATCCCGGCTGGTGCGACGATGCGCTCTCGTACAGCCGTTACGGCCGCCAGCGCGAGACCGAGATGATCGGCCTGGGGACACACGCCGCCCGCGCGGCGGTGTCGAGCCTGGGCATCACGCTCTGCCATTTCGGCGATCTCTAGCGATGCGCGCCGATTCACGGAGGACACCATGAAAGCCATCACGTTCCACGGCGTCGGCGACGTGCGCGTGCAGGACGTCGCCGAGCCGAAGGTCGTCGATCCGACCGACGTCGTCCTCAAGATCACCACGAGCGCGGTCTGCGGGTCGGACCTGCACCAGTACCACGGCCGCGGCGGCGCGCTCGTGCAGACGGGCGCCGTCATGGGCCACGAGTTCATGGGCACGGTCGAAGACCTCGGTCCGGGGGTCAAGCAGGTCCGGCGCGGCGATCGCGTGATCGTGCCCTTCTCGGTTTCCGCGGTCACTGCGAGTGGTGCCAGCGCCGGCTCCCCACCCAGTGCGCGACGACCGGCCGCGCCGTGTTCGGCGGGCGATTCGGCCACGTCTGGGGCGGCGGCCAGGCCCAGTGGATCCGCGTGCCCTTCGCCGATCACCTCTGCGAGCGCGTGCCGGTGGAGATGACCGACCACGACGCGATCTTCCTCGGCGACATCCTGTCGACCGGCTACTTCTGCGCCGAGAACGGTGGGATCCGTCCCGGCGACAACGTCGCGGTCTTCGGCGCCGGGCCGGTCGGCCTGCTGGCGATGCAGTCGGCCCCAGCTCTTCGGGCCGACGCGGCTCTTCGCGGTCGATCGCGTCGACTATCGGCTGAAGCTGGCCGAGGAGTTCGGCGCCGAGCCAAGGACCTCACCTTGGAGATGGGGATCTGCAACGCGCGCAACTACATGGCGCCGCTCTTGCCGCTGGTCCGGGTCGGCAAGCTCCGTCCGTCGCGGATCATCACGCACACGATGGGGCTCGGGGAGGCGCCGAAGGGCTACGCGATCTTCGACCGGAAGGAGGATCGCGCGATCAAGGTGATGCTCAAACCCTGATTCAGGAGCGCGGCGCCTCTTCCTTCATGAGCTCGTCGAGGATGCGAGGCAGCCGCGAGACGGCCGATGCGCCGTGGATCTGCGCCACCATCTCGCCACGCCGGTCGATGACGACCGTGTACGGCGTGCCCTTGAAGCCGAACGTGTTGCCGATCGTGAGCTTCGGGTCGAGCGCGACGGGATAGTTGACCTTGTTCCTGCGCACGAAGTTTCGCGTGTCGGCCGCCGTGTCCTGGACGTGGAGCGCCACCACCTCGACGTCGCGCGAGTGGTACTTTTCGTAGAGCCGGCCGAACGCCGCGGATTCCTTCGCGCACGCCTTGCAGTAGGACGCCTGGAAGCGTAGGACAGGATCTTCTTGCCGATCAACTCGCGCGAATCGAGCTTCGTCTTTCCGTCGATCATCGTGATCTTGAAACCGGGGGCTGCCGGTGCCGCCTCGCTGCCGGTGGCCAGGGCGAGGAGCAGGGCGAGGAGCACAGAGCGGCGACTCACACGACTATAGTACCCGTAGCGATCGCCCCGCGACCAACGAGTATAATGTACGAGGTGAACGACCTCGAACGCGAGCTGGGCAAGGCGATCCGCGGCGACGTCCGCTTCGACGCCGGCTCCCGCCTCCTCTACTCGACCGACGCATCGATGTACCAGATGGAGCCGGTCGGCGTCGTGATCCCGCGCGACGGGGACGACGTGCGCGCGGCGATCGAGATCGCCGCCAGGCACAAGGTCGCGATCCTGTCTCGCGGCGGCGGCACCTCGCTGACCGGCCAGACCGTCAACCATGCCCTCGTGCTGGACTTCTCGCGGTATATGGACCAGGTGCTCGAGGTGAACGCCGAGGCGCTGTGGGTGCGCGTGCAGCCCGGGCTCGTGCAGGACAACTTGAACCACCACGTCCGCCCGCTCGGCCTCGGCTTCGGTCCGGACACCTCCACGTCCAATCGCGCGACGCTCGGCGGCATGCTCGGCAACAACTCGGGCGGCTCGCACTCGATCGCGTACGGCCTCACGGTCGAGCACGTGATCGAGCTGACGACGGTGCTCGCCGACGGCTCGCGGGCGGTGTTCGGCGAGATCACCCCGGATGAATTCGCCGCCAAGTGCCGGGCACGAGGACTCGAGGGCCAGATCTACCGCGAGGTCGCTCGGATCCGCGAGGCCTACGCGGACGAGATCCAGTCGCGATATCCGGCGCACTGGCGGCGGGTTTCCGGCTACAACCTGAACGAGCTCGTCCCCGCGATCGGCCGGCGCGGTGCCACGAACGGCAAGCCCTTGAACATGGCACGACTGATCGTCGGCTCGGAAGGCACCTTCGTGACGGTGCTCGAGGCGAAGATGCGCCTGGTGCGGCGTCCGAAGAAGACGGCGGTCGAGGTCATCCACTATCGCGACATCCAGGAAGCGCTCGAATCATCGACGTCGATCCTCGAGACGGGCCCCTACGCCGTCGAGCTGACCGACAAGATGATCCTCGATCTCGCGCGCAACAACATCGAGCAGTCGCAGCGGATGGGCTTCGTCCAGGGCGACCCGGCGGCGATCATGATCGTCGAGTACGCGGGCGAGACCGATGCCGAGGTGCGCGCGAAGGTCGAGACGCTCGAGGCGCGGCGGCAGCGCGAGCGGTTCGGCTACGCCGCGCACGTGGCTCACGACGCAGCCGAGCAGGCGTCGATCTGGAAGCTTCGCAAGGCCGGGCTCGGTCTCCTGCTCGGGATGAAGGGCGACAAGAAGCCGATCGCGTTCGTCGAGGACACGGCGGTCGCGCCGCAGCACCTGGCCGAGTTCGTGAGTCGCTTCCGCGAGATCTTCGCCAAGCACGACACGGTCGGCGCCTACTACGGCCACTGCTCGGTCGGCTGTCTGCACATTCGCCCGGTCATCGACCTCAAGACCCCGCGCGGTCTCGAGCAGGTGCGCGCGATCGCGGACGAGATCACCGACCTGGTGGTGCGGTTCAACGGGACGATCTCGAGCGAGCACGGCGACGGCCGGGCGCGCAGCCCATACCTCGAACGGATGTACGGGCCGCGGATCATGCAGGCCTTCCGCGAGCTCAAGCGCGCCTTCGATCCGGACAATCGAATGAATCCGGGCAACATCGTCGCCCCCGCGGGGGTCACCGATCACCTGCGCTACGGCACCCAGTACACGACGTGGGAGCCCACGACCCTGCTCGACTTCTCCGAGCAGGGCGGGTTTGCGGCGTCGATCGAGATGTGCAACGGCGTCGGCGCCTGCCGCAAGACGCTCGAGGGCACGATGTGCCCGTCGTACATGGCGACGAAGGACGAAGAGCACTCGACCCGCGGCCGCGCCAACGCGCTCCGCGCGGTGCTCTCCGGGCGACTGCCGGCGAAGGAGTTCACGGGGCAGCGGCTCTACGAGGTGATGGACCTCTGCCTGGAGTGCAAGGGGTGCAAGGCCGAGTGCCCGTCGAACGTGGACATGGCGAAGCTCAAGTACGAGTTTCTCCACCACTATTACAGTGCGAACGGGCTGCCGCTCCGTAACCGGCTGTTCGGCCGTATTTCGCGAATGAACGCCCTTGGCTCTCGCGTACCAGCGCTCGTCAACTGGCTCTCGGGGCTCGCGCCGAGCCGCTGGGCGCTCGAGAAGATGGCCGGGATCGATCGGCGGCGGCCGCTGCCGGCCCTGGCGGCTCAAACGTTCACCGACTGGTTCGCGCGACGCACACCGCCGCCGGCGGCGCCGCGAGGCGACGTCGTGCTCTTCAACGACACGTTCACGACCTACAACGTGCCGGAGATCGCCCGCGCCGCGGTCGGCGTGCTCGAGGCGGCGGGCTATCGAGTCGTGCTCGTCGACCGCAAGTGCTGCGGTCGCCCGCTCATCTCCAAGGGCATGCTCGCCGAGGCCCGCGACCACGCCGCCTGGAACGTCGAGCGGCTCGCGCCGTACGCGCGGCGCGGCGTCCCGATCGTCGGGCTCGAGCCCTCGTGTCTCTTGACCCTGCGCGACGAGACCGTGGACCTGGTCCGCTCCGACGATGCTCGCGCGGTGGCGGGGCAGTCGTTCCTGTTCGAGGAGTTCCTGGTTCGCGAGCGCGGCCGCGGGCTGTCCCTGTCCTTCGCCGCCAAGGGCCGGAAGGCGCTGCTTCACGGGCACTGCCATCAGAAGGCGCTCGTCGGCACGGCACCCACGGTCGCGGCGCTCCGCTGGGCGGGATTCGAGGTCGAGGAGATCGACTCGGGCTGCTGCGGCATGGCCGGCTCGTTCGGCTTCGAGCGCGAGCACTACGACATCTCGGTCACGCTCGGCAACCGTCGGCTGGCGCCCGCCGTGAAGGCCGCTGCCGCGGAGACCGAGATCGTCGCCCCCGGCATCTCGTGCCGCCAGCAGATCCAGCATCTCGCGGGCCGCCGCGCCAAGCATCCGGCCGAAGTCCTGCACGAGTCGCTCTCGCGCTAGTCCTCGCCTCGATCGCCGCCGTCCTGCTCGCCGCCTTCGTCAAGGGCGCCATCGGCTTCGGATTTCCGACCCTGGGCACGCCGCTCCTGGCCCTCGCGGTCGACGTCAAGAGCGCCGTGGCCCTGCTGGTCATCCCGAATCTCGTGATGGACAGCCTGCAGCTTCGCCGCAGC
>Ga0137396_10001736_pt1 | contig 11690 bp, 11 predicted proteins | sample czc16metaG_FD_108284 | JGI IMG/M metagenome (GOLD analysis project Ga0137396, IMG submission 108284) | Vadose zone soil microbial communities from Angelo Coast Range Reserve, California, USA - czcobulk3.16 metaG | ecosystem: Environmental > Terrestrial > Soil > Vadose zone | place: USA...
CCAGAAGAACCCGCGCAGCCCGTCGCCCTTCCGCCGCGGGACGACGTGCAGGTGCAGATGCGGCACGCTCTGCGAGATCTTCGTGTTCACCGCGACGAAGCTGCCGTCCGCGGAGAGACCCGTCTCCATGGCGCGGGCAATGCGCTGCACCGTGTAGAGGAGCGGCTCCATCAACGTGCGGTGCAGCTCGAGCAGGTCGGGCACATTCTCCCGCGGCGCCACCAGCACGTGCCCCTTGAACACCGGCCGCGGGTCCATGAACGCGATCACCTGGGCGTCCCGGAACAGCAGCGATGCGGCCAGCTCCCCGCGTCCTATCGCGCAGAAGGGGCAGTCCATGGAGGGGAGACAAAGCACGAAGTAGCAGGGAGGTCGATGCCGAAGAGTCCCCACGTCCCCCCGCGCCTGGACCCGGTCGTTACCTGAGGGGGCGCGTTCTCGACAGATCTTCCCTGCTAGACGCTTATCCCGCTACGACCGACAAATGAAGTTCCCGCTAGGGCGCGGAGACTACGGTAAGGCGCCGCCGTGGAACCTCGACACACTCAAGCGGCATTTGATTCCAGGTTTCTCCCTCAAGCAAGCGCCCTGCCAGCTTCTTGTTTGTCCCGCCCCATTGCTTGAAGAAGAAGGGAACGCCGCGGCGACGGCACTGGTCTCGGATGTCCGTTGCCCACGCTGGATCCATCGGCCGCGCGCCCGGTCCCGACTCTCCGCCTACGATCACCCAATCGATACCACCGAGGTCGAGCTCCCGTAGCGGTCCGAGCAATGGTTCGAGAGACAAAAACTTCAGGACAGCGCTGGTCGTGCGCAGATCGTCGATGCGCGACCTATACTCGCTGTTTTCGATGCTGACGCCCATCCAGACGTTCGGCGCCCACTGGAGCTGTGAGTCGAGCTCTATGACTCGTTCGGAGCGTTTCGTCAGGACCTGGAAGCGATGCCAGCTCGCGCGGCGCATGACCTCGAAGACCCTCTGTATGTACTCGACCGGAACATCCTTGTGAAACAAGTCGCTCATCGAGTTCACGAAGATCGTCTGCGGCTTCTTCCACCGAAGAGGCAGCTCAAGCATGTGCGGCTGAAGCGTGACTTCGAAGCCGTTCCGATAGTTCTCCTGGCCCATGGCCTGGAGACGTTCCGCCATCCGTTCGGCATAGCAATGCTTGCAGCCAGGGCTGATTTTTGTGCAGCCGGTGACTGGGTTCCAGGTCGATTCGGTCCATTCGATGCCGGAGCCTTGTGCCATCACTGCACCCCTTTCGTTAGCAGATGATTCGCGATCCTCAGTGCCACCGGAGCTCCGCGTGCGTTCCCCGCGGCGAAGCACAACAGGTATAGGGGGCTGCTTGCCGAATTGCGTAGTATGCGCGGCTGCTCAGCGACGGCAGCGAATACCGTCTTCAACCGCTCGTTGAAGTAGCGTCCGATTGAATGGGTCGTTGCCTTCTCCACCTGCTCGGCGGGGCCGAAGAGTGTCGACGTCTTCTGGACGCTATAGAACTCGTCTCGCCAAGCGTTGGTTCCGAGCAGCAGGTCGAGGCGGTGCTGCCATGACTCGGGGATGTCGCCCGATCTGGTGAGCAGGCGGTTGACGCCAATTCCGAGTGGGAACAGAAGCCACATGTCGATCGCCTTCGTTTCCGCGATCGCCACAATTGTTTTCCACTCGACCTGCATGCCGTAGGGATCGAGGAAGAGAACGGCGCGATGGAGGCTCCAGTTCTTGTCCTTGTCACAGAGATCACGGATCTCGATGTTGGCGTCGCCCTGACGAATCGTAATGTCGTTCGCAAGATGTAGGAACTCGGACTTCAGCGCCTCGAGCGCGGCGCAGCGTTCCGCACTTCGCTCGATGAACACGTACTTGTCGAACCGGGGCTCGGTCTTCAGCGCGAGTCGCGCTGAACCGTCGAGGAGCGTTTGCGGTTCGTTCCCCGCGAGATCGGGAAACAGGAGGTCCTGCGATGAGGGATCCGCTCTGTCCTTGCGCGCCGTGCGGTACCCGGTCCCGGCGAACGCATCGATGTACCCCTTTACGAACGGCTGCTTCTTGAGCGCAGTCGTGTACCCCGAAAGGTACTTCGCCAGGACCTCGAGCTTTGCACCAGTCCAGTCGCCACCGAACCGATGGGCTTTGCCTTCGCCCGATCTGGTCTTTCGCGGTGCCATGCCCCCGCGTATCTCGCTTTGTATCCCGGAGTCCATTCCTGGTCCTTGTTGTCACGCGCCGGAGATAATCACACCGGTCCGACAGCCCCGTTCCGAGCAAGACGGGGTGGACGCCGGACAGTTGGAACACTCCGTTTTTGCGACCGAGAGTGTCAGACCCCCCAGGTAGAATCTCTCCCCTGGCAAGTTGAACGGGTAGGGCGGCGGCGGGGAGGTGGAGGATGGGCGGGAAGGGGAAGCCGAAGCAGATGCAGTTGCAACTGCCCAGGTGGGGTGGGCGGCGGAAGCGGAAGCGGCGGCGCAAGGAGCAGCGGCGCCTTGCGAAGGTGCCGCATCGGAAACGGCCAGCGTTGTCGGCGCGGCACCCGGTGCATGCGACCTGGCGGGTACTGCCCCATGTGTGGAACTTGCGGTCGCGTCGCTGCTTCTCGCGGATCGCGCGGTGCTTCTCGCGGGGCCGCGATCGCTTCGGCTTCCGCCTCGTCCACTTCTCGGTGCAAGGGAACCACCTGCACCTAGTGGTCGAGGCGCCGGACGAGACGGCGCTCGCGCGCGGGATGCAGGGGCTCGGTGTGCGGATCGCGAAGGCGCTGAACCGCTTGATGGGGCGCAAGGGCGCGGTCTTTGCGGACCACTACCACGCGCGCATCCTGCGCTCGCCGACGCAGGTGGCGAACGCGATCGCGTACGTCCTGATGAACTTCCTCCATCACTTTCCCGAGGAGGCGCGTCGATACGCGGACGACCCACGCGACCCGTTCAGCTCTGCGTGGCGCGAGGACGGGACGGGCCCGCCCGTGGTCGCTCCAAAGACGTGGCTGCTGAGCGTCGGATGGCGGATCCGCTCTCCCGAAGTGCTGCTGCGGATCGCCGGCTGAGGCCATCCCGTATCTGCTCCAAGGTGCGCGCAGGTGCGCTGGTGCAACTTAGTGGAATCACGGCGCGATCCGCCTCGGTTTCCATTCGCGCGGCAGCGCTGTGTCCATGGCATAGAAGCGGGCACAACGACCGCCCGCACCACAAGGAGCTCTACAGATGCGCAAGCTACTTGCCGTCTCGTGTGCCCTCGCCGCCGCGTGCGGTGGAGGCGTCGCGTTCAAGGACCAGGCCAGCGGCGCGATGCCCGACAGCTCGGGCGTGGCCGTGGGGCCGCAGCAGGCGCGGTCGTCGCAAGCCAATGCGCTCTCCGCCCAAGGGTCGTCGTCCCAAGTGGTCGGCGCGGATGCCTGGTTCAATGCCACCGTCGCGTTCGCCTCCTCGATCAACGCGAGCACGGCGTGGACGCTGGGCGTTGTCTCGGCGGTGACCTCCACCGAGCCGACCAGCTGCACCGCCAATAGCTGCACCTGGGGCCCCGGCTCGGGCGCGCTCGATCCCAACGAGTACAAGCTGACCGTGACCGAGACCGCGAGCGGCTCGTTCGACTGGGTGCTGAGCGCGCGTTCGAAGGCGAATGCCACCGCGCAGTTCATCACGCTGATCTCCGGCAACGCCGTGCCGAGCGGCCAGCGTCACCGGGGCAGCGGCACCTTCACCATCAACCTGGACAATGCCCGCCAGATCTCGGGGCACGCCTCCGACCAGGGCACCATCGACATCACCTACAGCAACGTGGGCCCGGCGCACGTCCAGGCGAGCTTCCACAACCTGGTCAGCCAGGACGCGCAGCACCTCGGAGACGTGGGGAACGCGTACTACAGCTATCAGCAGGACATCTCCGGCGGCGGCGACATGGAGATCGCCTGGCACGACGTGACGCACGAGGAGCGGGACGACATCCACTCGCGCTGGAAGGCCGACGGCTCGGGCCGCGCCGACGTGACGGTGGTGAAGCCGCTCAACCCCATCGCCCAGTCCTCGAACTGCTGGAGCGCTGCGGCGAGCGGGTTCGTGACGGTGTACGGGCAACTGTCGGGCGTCGGCTCGGTCAGCGCTTGCGCCTACGCCGACGCGTCCTTCGGCACCAACATCAACACCCCGCTGTAACCGAGGCATGACCGTGAGCGCACTGCGCGTCATCGCGGGCGGGCGGGCCGGGGAGAAAGACCCCGGCCCGCTCCGGGTCAGGGCCGACGCGGGGCTCCTCGCCGACCTGTACGAGAAGCACGCCCCGGCCGTCTACGGCCGCTGCCGCTACCTGCTGCGCGACGACGAGGCAGCCAAGGACGCGCTGCAGGAAGTGTTCGCCAGGGCGCTGCGCGCGCTGCCCGAGTTCCGCCAGGCGGCCTCGCCCACCACCTGGATCCTGCGTATCGCGACCCACCACTGCCTGAACGAGCTGCGCGCGCGCAGGGCGGCGTGGCGGGAGCAGCTGGTTGAGCTGTCGAAGGACCGGCGCGACGACGTCGAGCCGCCGGAGAGGCGCGCGCTGGTCCGGGCGTTGCTCTCCGCCGCACCGGCGGAGGCGCAGGAGGTGGCGGTGCTCTATTTCGTGGACGAGCTGACGCAGGCCGAGATCGCCCAGGCGACGGCGCGCAGCCTGCCCACCGTGCGCAAGCTGCTGCGCGAATTCCTCGCCGCCGCCCGCGCCGCTCTCGCCGAGGCGCTGCCCGGCATCGCGCTACCGGAAGGAGACGAGCCATGATGGTCGATCTGGGAGGCCCGGGGACCGGCTGCTCGGCCATGCGCGTGCGAAGGCTCAGCGCGGGCGAGCTGCGCGGTGCCGACCGCGACCGGACGCAGCAGCACGTCGACGGCTGCGCCCGCTGCCAGTCCGTGCTGCGGGAGCTCGCGGACGAGCGCGCGCGGCTTGCGCGCGACGTTCCCTTCGAGGCGTTCGCCGCGGGAGTGGCCGAGAAGCTGGCACACGCCCCGCAGCCGCCCCGCTTCGCGCGCTGGGCGCCGCTCGCGGCCGCTGCCGCGCTGCTGCTCGCAGTGGGGACCACGCTGACACTGCGGCCTCCGGACGATGGCGGCGTGCGCAGCAAGGGCGGCGCCGCGGTGGCGCTGTTCCAGCGGAGCGGAGCGGAGGTGCACGCCGTGCACGGAGCGGTGGGCGCGGGGCCGATCATGGTGCACCTCGAGCCGGCGGGCCACGCCTACGCGGCGGTGGTGCTGGTCGAGCCGAAGGAGTCCTCGCTGCTGTACGCGGGACCCTCCCGGGCGGAGCTGCCCCAGGCGTTCGAGTGGACGGGCACCGCGCGCCGCGCGACGCTCCTCACCGTGTTCGCCGACGCGCCGCTCGACGGAGAGGCGCTGCTTCGCGACGGCGCCAAGGGCGCTCCCAAGGGCGCGGCGGTGGTGCAGGTCCCGCTGGAGCGCATCCAGTGACTCGCGCCCTGCCGCTCGCGCTGCTCCTCGCAGCCGGTGCGGCGCGCGCCGACGTTCACCGCTTCGCGCTGGTGGTCGGCGACGCCCAAGGCGGGGCGGGGACCCGCCAGCTCCGCTACGCCGAGCGCGACGCCCGGCGCATCCACGCCATCCTGACCAGGTTGGGAGGAGTGCGCGAGGACGACGCGCGCCTCTTGACCGGCGCGGAGGCCGACGACGTCCGCCGCGCGCTGCTCGACCTGGAGGGTCGCTCCCGGTCGGCCCGCGAGCGCGGCGAGGAGACTCTCCTCCTGGTCTACTACTCGGGTCACGCGAAGGACGGCGACCTGCGGCTGCGCGACACCCGCATGCCGCTCACCGAGCTGCGCCAACGTCTGCAAGACGCGCCGGCGGACGTGCGCATCGGGCTTCTCGACTCGTGCCAGTCGGGCGCCATCACCCGCATGAAGGGCGTGCGCCCCGCGCCCGCCTTCGACGTGCAGCGCGCCCGCGACGCCGGCCCGCGGGGCCTGGTGCTGATCGCCTCCTCCGCCTCCGACGAGGAATCGCAGGAATCCGACGAGATCGCCGGCAGCTTCTTCACCCATTACCTGGCTTCGGGTCTCCTGGGCGATGCCGACGCGAGCGGCGACGGGAAGGTGACGCTGGCCGAGGCCTACGCGTACGCCTACGGCCGCACGGTCGGGTCCACCGCCGAGACGCGCGCCGGGGCGCAGCATCCCGTCTACCTCTACGACCTGGGCGGAGCCGGCGACGTGGTGTTGACCGAGCTCGCTCCGTCGCGCGGCGGGCTTCTGTTCGGCTCGGCCGACGAGGGCCTGTACGTGGTGCTCGACGGCCAGCGCCGCGCGGTGGCGGAGGTGGCCAAGGCGGCCGGATCGTCGCGCCGCCTGGCGCTGGCCCCCGGCAGCTACATCGTCAAGAAGCGCCTCGAGGACGCGGTGCTGGTCGGCGACGTGAAGGTGGGCGACGGCGACATCGAGGTGGCCGACGCGCAGCTCTCCCGCCGCAAGCTCGAGGACGATCCGCAGAAAGGCGCGTCCGGGCCGCGCTGGAGCGTGCTGGGCACTGGCGGGTACCAGTTCTTCTTCGACTCCGCGGCGCGCAACGGTCTCTTTCCCCCGGCGGTGCTCGCCGGCGCGGAAATATCGGCGCGCGACGACCTGGGCCACCAGCTCGCCTGGGGCGTCGACCTGGCGGTGGGCGGCGGCACCTCCACCCTGCGGCTGTCCGGCGTGCCCGACATCCCGGTGCGCTTCGGCGAGCTGTCGGGCGGAGTGTCGCTGTGGCGTGACTTCGAGCTGACGGAGAGGCTCTCCGCGTCGGTGGGCGCCCGCCTGGCGTTCCTCTACCTGTTCCGCAGCTTCACGGGGCGCGGCGACCTGCCCTCGCAGAACTTCTTCACCATGACGCCCGGCGCCGAGATCGCGTTCGGCTGGCGCTTCAGCCCGCGGTGGACGGCCGTCGCGCGCGCCCGCGCCAACTACCTCTTCTACAACGTGGACAAGGACCAGTCCCTCGGCTACGCCGAGTTCGCCTTGGGGGTCGACTATGCGTTCGGCCTGTAAAGCCGCAGCGCTCCTCCTCGTCACGGCCTGCGGCAATCTCTCCAACGAGGACATCGCCTTCGTCGAGGCGCTGCCCCGCACAGGCGACCTGCACGTGCGCGTGCCGGTCCAGTCGGCCGCGCCCGCCTGCGCGCTGGGTGAGGCTTCGCAGTGGGCGGTCGGCGCGCGGGACACGGGGGACAAGCTGAACGCGGCCGTCGATGCGGTGCTCGGCGTCATCGACGCCATCCGCCGCTCGTCGCCCAGCAGCCGAAAGCCCGACCTGCGCGTGTGGAGCTTCCCCGACCAGAAACACCCCGGAGTCAGCCTCGAGGCCAGCCTCCTGCGCGTCGCGACCCAGCCGGGGCGCGACCCGGCTGCGCAGCCGTGGTCCTTCGCCCTCGACGCGCGGCGGGACGGCGGCCAGTTCCGGGAGATCCTCTACGCCTACTTCGTGGGCGCGAATGCGCGCACCGGACAGGGCGTCATCGCCATCGATTTCGACAACGCGCGCGCGCTGCAGATCAACGGACCGACCGATCCGACCGGGGTCATGATGATCCACTACGACCTGGGCGGTCCGGCGCGCACCGTCCGGATCGAGTTGGGCGCTACGGGGCTGGGCCTGTCGCAGTTCAGCTACTTCTTCTCCGGCAACCCGGACGGCAGCGGCCATTTCGACTACCTCTTCCCCGACGCGAAAGGCGACCGCTGGTCGCTGCAGACGGCGTTTACTGCCGCGGGCCAAGGCAAGGCACACATGACCGTGCGGAGGAGCACCGGCGTCACCGGCACTCTCGAGGAGTGCTGGGACGCGACCGCCTGCCTCACCTACCTGGTCGATCCACTCAGTATCATGCCGATCTGCAGCGCGATCCTGCCGCCCCTCTGCCCCGTCCAGGGCAGCCTGGCCGCCTGTCCGTCGGTGCCTTGATCGGGAAGCTTGGTCACGCCATGGCGTGGTGCTCGTTCGGCGTGGGCCCTTGTGGATCTCCCAGCAGCGAGCGCAGCTGGTCCATGTCGAGCGGCTTGCCCAGGACGCCCTGCACGTCGCCCAGGCGGGGATCGTGCTCGGAGATCTCGTTCGCCCAGCCGGTCAAGAGCCAGATCCGCGCGGATGGCGCGATCCGGCGGAGCTCGCGCACCACCTGCCAGCCGCTCATCTGCGGCATCCCCACGTCGCACAGCACCAGGTCGTACCGCTCGCCGCGTTGGAACCGCTCCACCGCCGCCTTGCCGGACGCCGCGGTCTCCACCCGGTGGCCTTCCATTTCCAGCAGCTCCTCCAGGACCTCCAGGTTGTCCGACTCGTCGTCGACCAGAAGGATGCTCGCCTTCAGCGGCCGCTGCGCCTTCTGCTGCTCGCGGTGCGGCCGCGCGGAGGCGAGCGGGAAGCTCAGGGTGTAGGCCGATCCGCCGCCGGGCCGGTTCGCCGCAGTGATGCCGCCGCCCAGCCGCTGCATCAGCCCGAAGGCGATCGACAGCACCAGCCCCGTTTCGCGGGTCTCGCTGGTGGAGAAGAACGGATCGAAGACCCGCGAGAGGTTCTCCTCGGGGATTCCCGCTCCATGGTCGGCAATGGAGACCAGCACGCACCCGCGTGCCGCGCGGGCGCGGACCTCGACCGTCCCCCCTTGCGGCGTCGACTCGCGCGCGTTGGCGAGCAGGTCGGCGAAGAGGTGGGACAGCTCTGCCGCGGTGCCGCGCACCATCGGCAGCGGCGGGACGTCGTCGTCGATGCGCAAGGCGGCCCCGGTCCCGTCCAACGCGGTGCGAGCCATCTCCACCGCGCCGAGCAGCACGCCCGTCAGATCGACGCTCTCGGCCGGGCGATCGCGCCTGCGTCGCGCGAGGTCCTGCAGGCGCGCGACCGTCGCCGCCGCTTCGTCGACCACCTTGCCCAATCCCTCCAGGCTGCGCTGGCTGGGGTCGAAGCGCGGATCGGCGCGCAGGGTGGCGATGCGCAGGGCGATCACGTTCAGCGAGTGGTTCAAGTCGTGCGCCAGCCCGGAAGCGACCACGCCCATCGCGTGCATGCGCTCCTCGTGCAGCCGTGCTTCCCGGTCGCGCAGCCGGTCGGCTTCGCCGCGGGCCTGCTCGGAGACGTCGTGGCCGAGCGCGACGGTCGCGGGGCCGGTCGCGGTGGCGATGCGCTCGAGCCGCAGCTCCAGCGCGCGGTGGCCGCGTTCGAAACGGCAGGTGCGCGTAGGCTCGCGCCCGCGCAGCAGCTCGCGCGCTTCGGACGCCGCGAGATGCCGCAAGGACTGGTAGCGCAGCTGGGCATGCGGGCCGACGGTCCAGCGCCACTCGCCCTCGCGCTGGTCCAGCTCGCGGAAGAGCGCGTTGGTCAGGGTCAAGCGGCCGCCGCGCACCAGCGCGACCGCGCTGTGCGCGCTGCGACCCAGCCAGCGCAGGAGGCCGATCTCGTCCTTTGCTGTGCGCCTCCGCCGGCCTTGCACGATCGCCTCCTCGACGAGCGTCGCGCGGGGTTGCGCGCCGATCGCTCGCGAACAGTTGGTGCGTAATGTTGCGCATCCGACTGCCCTAGAGAACCCGTGCGCGCACGTTTTTCGCGGGGCTCAAGCAGCTCCCAGGTCGCGAAGCACACGGGCGTCCGCATTGTGGCCCGCCGCTCCGATCACCGAGCCGGCGGGGTGGCATCCGGCGCTGGCGGAGTAGAGCCCTTGCACGGGCGTCGCGTAGGGCAGTCGGTCGGCGAACCCGAAGGAATTGTCGACGTGGTGGATGTGACCGCGCGAGATGCCGAAGTGCCGCTCGATCTTCGGAGGAGTGAGCGGGAACGTGTCCACTACCAGGTCGCTGGTGCCCGGCGCGAACCGGTCGCACAGAGACAGCAGGTGCCGCACGTACCGCTCCTCTTCGGCCTCCCAGGTGGTTCCCCGCAAGGCGTACGGGACCCACTGCACGAAGAGCGCCGAGTTGTGCCGCCCCTCGGCATCGCGCAGCGACGGGTCGACCGTGGTGTGGACGTACCACTCGATGGTGGGGAACTCCGGCAGCCGCCCTGCCTTGACGTCGGCGAAGGCGGCGCGCATCGCGGCCATCACCTGTCCCTCTTCGGGCAACAGGTGCATGGTCGAGCCGAACTGCCCGCGGTCCGCGGGCAGGCAGGAGAAGCGCGGGAGATCGCGCAGCGCGAGGTTCACCTTGAGCGTGGTGCCGTCGCGCAGGTAGCCGTCGATGCGCGCGTTGTACTGCGCCGGCAAGAGGTCGCGCCCGACCAGCTCGCGCAGCCGGAACGGGTCGGCGTTCACCACCACTGCGCGCGCGGCGATCTCGCTTCCGTCCTCGAGCTGCACGCCCGAGGCGGCGCCGCGGTCGAGCGCGATCCGCTGCACCGGACGGCCGGTCTCGATCTGCGCTCCCGCCTCGCGCGCCGCGTCCGCCAAGGTGCGGGTCACCGTTCCCATGCCGCCCTTGACGATCATCCAGGTCCCGTCGGCGCCTGGCAGGCGGCACAGGTTGTGGACGAGGAAGTTCATCCCGGTGCCCGGCGTGTCCCAGTCGCCGTTGAGCCCGGAGAACCCGTCGGTGACGGCGTACATCGCCTTGAGCAGGTCGCTCTTGAAGCCGAATCGGTCGAGGTAGTGCCCCACCGGCTTGCGGCAGAGATCGACGAACACCCGCCGGAGCGGCGCCCGCACGAATCGCTCCGCCGTCTCCTCGATGGTGAGAGGCTCCTGCAGCCAGGTGGGGGCGACGTCCTCGCGGAGCTGGGCGATCTCCGCCTGCAGCGCCTGGTGCGCGCGCAGGTCCTGCTCGGAGAAGAAGGCGAGCATCTGCTCGCGGACCGCCGCCGCGTCGGAGCCGAGCAGCAGATAGCGCCGCCCGGTGGTGGGAAGGAAGTAATGCGGGTCGCGCCGCAGGAGCGGCAGGTCGATCCGCAGCTTGCGCAAGAGCTCGGGCGGCATCAGTCCGAGCAGGTAGGCGCCCGTCGAGGTTCCCAGCCCCGGGGCCTTCGCGAACGGCCGCTCCGTGCGCGCGGCGCCGCCCACCACGCCGTGCTGCTCGAGCACGCGCACCGAGAGGCCGGCGCGCGCGAGGAGCAGGGCGGCGACCAGGCCATTGTGTCCCGCGCCGACCACCACCACGTCCGCGCGCTCGTTCGCCACGCGGCGACCATACCGCGTCCCGAGGCGGGCGCATGGGTAGATTGCGGGCGGAGGTGGCGCATGGCCGACAAGCCGCAGGACTTGAAGCCCGCGACCGAGCACGGCGAGGTGAAGGTGATCAAGAACACGCCGCCCAAGAAGAACGTCGACCCGGGCAAGACGCCTGGCGCCGCCGAGGCGGGGCGGCCGGACGAGGAGCCCATCCGCGACCGCGCCGGCAAGACCCCCGGTAACGCCGAAGGATAGGCTAAGAACGTTGATCTTTTTTCAGGCTAGCGCGTGTAGCGCCGCGACACCGTCTCCGCCACGCAGGCCGGCTTCTCGTTCCCCTCCGCCTCGATCGTCACGCTCCAGGTGAGCTGGACGCCCGCCGGCACGTCCTCCACCGCCGCGGGCGTGAAGTGCGCGCGGATCCGTTGGCCGGCCCGGACAGGAGAAGGGAAGCGCACGCGGTTCAGCCCGTAGTTGACCGTCAGCTTCGCCCCGGGCAGCACCAACGTCTCCGCGGCCAGCCGTGGCAGGAGCGACAGCGTGAGGTACCCGTGCGCGATGGCGCCCCCGAACG
>Ga0137396_10001737_pt1 | contig 11689 bp, 10 predicted proteins | sample czc16metaG_FD_108284 | JGI IMG/M metagenome (GOLD analysis project Ga0137396, IMG submission 108284) | Vadose zone soil microbial communities from Angelo Coast Range Reserve, California, USA - czcobulk3.16 metaG | ecosystem: Environmental > Terrestrial > Soil > Vadose zone | place: USA...
ACCCCACATCAGCCCGGCGACGATTGCCACGACGCCGGCCACCGACCAGACCACGATCCAGATGGTCTTGAGCGGGATCCCGATCGAGAGCGCCGCTTCGTGGTCGTCGGCGACCGCGCGCAGCGCGCGCCCGATGCGGGTGCGCTGGAAGAACAGCGCCAGCACGGTGACCAGCACCGCGGACGTCACCGCCGCCGTCAGCTCGAGCTGGTTGATCTGCACACCGCGGACGATGAAGGAGCGATCCGGGATCCCGATGTCGAGCTTCTTGACGTTGGCACCCCACACCATCTCGCCGAAGCCTTCGAGGAAGAAGTTCAGGCCGATCGTCGCCATGAACAGGATGATGTGCGCCTGGTTGACGAGTGGGCGGAGCACGAGCCGCTCGATCGCGAAGGCCAGCGCCACCATGACGGCCGTCGTCAGCGCCAGCGCCACCACGACCGGCGCGCCGCGCTCGAGCAACCCGACCAGCGTGAGCGCGGCGAACAGCACCATGACGCCCTGGGCGAAGTTGAACACGCCCGAGGCCTTGAAGATGAGCACGAAGCCGAGCGCCACCAGCGAGTACATCAGCCCGGCGAAGACACCACCGATCAGCACCTCGACGAGAAACGCCGGCGCCCCCGCCATGTCCCTGAACGGCGCCACCGCCACCGCGTACAGCAGGTCGAGCATCAGACCTGCTCCCATTCAAGCGCCGGCTTTGCCGGCGCGATCTCGATCTGGGGGAGGCTCGGAGGGGGCCGCCGAGGCCCCCGCCGATGCTCACTCATGTGCGACGCCGAGGTAGGCGTCGAGAACCGCCTGGTCGCTCCGCACCTCGGCGGGCGGGCCGTCGGCGATCTTTCGGCCGTAGTCGAGCACGACCACCCGGTCGGAGATGTCCATGACCACGCCCATGTCGTGCTCGATGAGCGCGATCGTCGTGCCGAACTCATGATTGACGTCGAGGATGAAGCGGCACATGTCCTCTTTCTCCTCGACGTTCATCCCGGCCATCGGCTCGTCGAGCAGGAGGAGCTTGGGCTCGGCGGCCAGCGCCCGCGCGAGCTCGACGCGCTTCTGCAGGCCGTACGGCAGGCGGCCCGCCGGTGTCTTGCGGATCGCCTGGATCTCCAGGAAGTCGATGATCCGCTCGACGAAGGCCCGGTGCTCGAGCTCTTGCCGCCTGGCCGGCCCCCAGTAGAGCGCCTCGAGGAGGAAGCTTCCGCCCATCTTCAGGAGCCGGCCGGTCATGATGTTGTCGAGCACGGTCATGCCCTTGAACAGGGCGAGGTTCTGAAACGTGCGCGCGATGCCGAGGGCCGCGACGTCCGGCGGCGACAGGTGCGTGCGGTCCCTGCCCTCGAACGCGATCCGGCCTTCGAACGGGTGATAGAACCCGCTGACGGCGTTGAGCAACGTCGTCTTGCCGGCGCCGTTGGGGCCGATGATGGCCACGATCTCTCGCCGCGGGATGCTCAGGCTGACGCGGTTGACGGCGATGAGCGCGCCGAATCGCACGCTCACGCCGGCGACCTCGAGCAGCGGCTCCCGCCCGGTCATCGGCTCACCGGAGCGGGCGCGCCGACGTCGCGGATCACGACGTCCGCGCGCATGGTGCCGGTGCGGCCGTCCTCGTAGGTCACCTTGGCCTCGACCTGGACGCGGTCCTGCCCGGAATAGAGCGCGTCGATGAGCGTCGCGTACTTCTGCGCGATGTACCCGCGGCGCACCTTTCGCGTGCGCGTGATCTCCTCGTCGTCCGGGTCCAGCTCCTTGTGCAGGATCAAGAACCGTTTGACCTGCGCCCCGCGCAACACCGCGTCCTCGGCGAGGCTCGCGTTCACGCGCTCGACCTCGGCGCGGATCAGCTCGTAGACCTCCGGCTTCTGCGCCAGGTCGCCGTAGCTCGTGTAGGCGATGTTTCGCCGCTCCGCCCAGCTCCCCACGGCCGCCAGGTCGATGTTGATGAACGCGGTGACGCAGGGCCGCGCCTGGCCGAGGCACACGGCCTCACGCACGTAGGGCGAGAACTTGAGCTTGTTCTCGATGAACTTGGGCGCGAACATCGTCCCGTCCGCCAGGCGGCTGACGTCCTTCGCCCGATCGATGATCACCAGGTGGCCGTCGCGGTCCAGGAATCCCGCGTCGCCCGAGCGGATCCAGCCTCCCTCGAGCGTCTGCTGCGTGGCCTCCGGGTTCTTCGCGTAACCCTGAAAGACGCCCGGGCTCCGGAACAGCACCTCGCCCGCGTCCGAGATGCGGATCTCCACGTCGGTGATCGGCGTCCCCACCGTGTCGAGGCGCACGTCTCCATCACGCTGGATCGTCACGAACACGCTGGCCTCGGTCATGCCGTAGAGCTGCTTGACGTTGATCCCGAGCCCGCGGAAGAAGAGAAAGATCTCAGGGCCGATGGCCTCGCCGGCCGTGTACGCGCGGCGCACGCCGGAGAAGCCCAGGTTGTCCTTGAGCGGGCCGTACACGAGCAGACTTCCGAGCGGGTACAGGAGCCGCTGCCAGAGCGAGATCGCCTGTCGGCCGAGGCGCCGGCGCTCGATGGCCTGGGCCAGGCGCATGAAGAAGTGGACCAGCGCGCGCTTGGGCCGCGCCGCGTCCTCGATGCGCAGCATGACGCTGGTGAGGATGCTCTCCCAGATCCGCGGCGGGCCAAAGAAATAGGTCGGCGCGATCTCCTTCAGATCCGCGAGGACGGTGGCCGCGCTCTCCGGGCAGTTGATGGTGAAGCCCATGACGATGGCCTGCGCGTACGAGAAGACGTGGTCCCCCACCCACGCCATCGGCAGGTACGACAGCACTTCCTCGTCTTCGCGCAGCCCCTCGAAGCGAGCCGCGTTGCGAGCGGTCGTGATCAGATTTCGGTGCGACAGCATCGCGCCCTTGGGCGCGCCGGTCGTCCCCGACGTGTAGCAGATGATGGCGATATCGTCCGCGGCGCCGCGCGCGAGCTCGGCGTCGAAGTGGCCGGGATGGCTCACGTCGAATTTCTTTCCGAGCTCGGAGAGCTCGGCCAGGCTCGAGAGCCCGGGCTCGGTGTAGCCGCGCATTCCGCGCGGATCGCCGTAGACGACGTGCTGCAGGTGCCGGCAGCGGGCTCGTACGCCGAGAAGCTTGTCGACCTGCTCCTGATCCTCGACGACCGCGAAGCGCGCCTCGGAGTGCTCGACGATGTACTCCATCTCCCGCTCGATGGAGTCCTGGTAGATTGGCACCGGGACGCCGCCCAGCGCCTGCGCCGCCATCACCGCCCAGTAGAGCTGAGGACGGTTGTCGCCGACGATCGCGACCCGGTCGCCGCGCGCGAAGCCCAGCGCGGCGAGCCCCTGCGCGATCAGGCGCGCCTGCTCGAAATACTGCGACCACGTGTAGGCCTGCCAGATCCCGAAGTCTTTCTCTCGGATCGCGACCTTGCCGGCGAGGCGCCGCGCGTTGTCCCGGACGAGCTTCGGGAACGTATCGTGCTCGGGATCCAGCGCCGACGTGCTGGTGCTTTCGACTGCTTTCAAATCGCCTCCGCGACCCATCAGCGTTACTGCCTCGAGGGAGGGGGTGGCGCGAGTCTAGCCAAGCAGGCGGGCAGTGTCAAGAAATTGCCGGGATAACGAGGACTTACGCGACGCGTCTCGCCTGGTGGAACGCCGGGCGAGTCGATCGGCCTATTTGACCGCGCCCTCGATCAGCGGCAGACAGAAGTAGACGACGAACGCGGCGCAGGCGGCGTACACCATCCAGGGCAGCTGGGCGCCCCGCCCGCGAAGCAGCTTGATCGCCACGTACGTGACGAAGCCCGCACCGATCCCGTTGGTCATCGACCACGTGAACGGCATCACCAGCATCGTCATGAACGCCGGAATCGCCTGGTCGTAGTCGTCCCACGGGATGTCGCGCGCGATTCCCATCATGAAGAACCCGACGATGATCAGCGCCGGCGCCGTCGCCTGAGCCGGAATGACGCTGGCCAGCGGCGACAAGAACATCGCCCCCAGAAAGAGGAGTCCCGTCACCACGGACGCGAGCCCGGTCCTTGCGCCCTCGGCCACGCCGGCGGCCGACTCGATGTAGGTCGTGTTGCTACTGCTGTTCGCGAGCCCGCCGAGCAGAGCGCCGAGCGAGTCCACGAGCAGCACGCGATCGGCGCGCGGCAGCTGACCGCGCGGGTCGAGGAACCCGCCCCGGCTGCCGACACCGATGATCGTGCCCATCGTGTCGAAGAAATCGCTGAGCATGATCGAGAAGATCACGAGGATCGCGGTCACGGCCCCGAGCCTGGCGAAGAGCCCGAAGTCGAGGCGGCCGAAGGTCGACAGGTCCGGGGCCTGGACGATCACCGCGGGCAACCGTCCCGCGCCCGGCGTCGCAAACCCCTGGCCCGCGGCGAAGATTTCGTTGAGCGCGATGGCGATCACGGTCGTCGCGAGAATCCCGATCAGCAGCGCGCCGCGGGTCCGCCGCGCCATGAGCCACGCCGTGAGTACGAAGCCGATGAGGAAGACCGTGATCGGCAGGCCGCGGAGCGTCCCGAGCCCGACCGGCAGCGGGCCGGCCGCCGGCTTGACCACCAAGCCCGAGGTGAAGAAGCCGATGAATGCGATGAAGAGGCCGATGCCGACGCTGATCGCTCGCTTGAGGCCGATCGGGACGGCCTCCATGAGCGCCACGCGAACGCGCGTCAGCACGAGCACGGTGATGATCACGCCCTCGAGGAATACCACCGTCATCGCCTGGGGCCACGTGAGTCCACGCCCCGCGACCAGATCGAACGCGACGACCGCGTTGAGCCCCATTCCGGCGGCGAGCGCGAAGGGATAGTTGCTGGCGAGCCCCATCGCGATCGAGAGCACGCCCGCCGCGAGACACGTCACGGTGAGCGTCGCCGCGAACGGCAGCCCCTTGCCTTCGAGCCCCGGCACGCCGGTGAATCCGAGGATGGTCGGGTTCACGAAGATGATGTAGGCCATCACCATGAACGTCGTGAATCCCGCGCGGACCTCGGTCGCGAGATCGGTCGAGCGTTCCCTGAAACCGAAGTAGCGGGAGAGAGCCCCGGCCATGTGCCGGGCGGCAGTCTACATCGAGCTGGGCGCTATCGGTAGTCCGAGAGCTGCGCTGGCGGTCGCTGGGGGTCGAAGGCGGTGCCGAGGCTGATCTCCGGCGGATCGGCCTGCTCGGCGGCGTCCTTTCCTTCCTGGAAGATCCGGAGCAGATCGTCGCCGACCAGGATGGCCGGGCGCACGAGCGAGTTCTCGCCGCTCGCCACCACCGAGGCCAGCGCCATGGCCGCGGCCAGCGCGATGCCGGCCGGAGTCACGACGAACGACCAGATCTCTCGAGAAGTCATACCCGTGACAGGGGCAATCCCCCTGCCATCGGGCAGGGCGACGCTAGATCGTTGAAAAAGCGTCGGCAATCGCCGGCGGGCTCGCCGGCAGAGGTGTCAGCGTGACGACACGGCGGCCGCCCTGGAGGCGCCTTTTGTCACATTCGGAATCTCTTGAAGTCGACCGGCCGCTTCTCGACGAACGCGTTGCGTCCTTCCATCGCCTCGTCGGTCTGGTAGTAGAGACCGAGCGCGGTGTGCGCGAACTGCGCCACGCCGGCTCTCGGCTCGGAGTCGATGTTGAACGACTGCTTGGCCAGCGCCAGCGCGGTCGGGCTCTTGTCGAGCAGCTCCGCGCACCACGTCTCCACCTCGGCGCGGAGATCCTTGAGCGGGACCACCTTGTTGACGAGCCCCATCGCCAGCGCGTCCTGGGCCGAGTACTGTCGGCAGAGATACCAGATCTCCCGTGCCTTCTTCTCGCCGACGACGCGCGCCAGGAAGCCGGTGCCGTGTCCCGCGTCCACGCTGCCGACGCGCGGCCCGGTCTGGCCGAAGATCGCGCTGTCGGCGGCGATCGAGAGATCGCAGAGCACGTGCAGCACGTGGCCGCCGCCGACCGCGAATCCGTTCACCATCGCGATCACGGGCTTGGGAATGTGCCGGATCGCGCTGTGAAGCGCCTCCACGTCCATCGGCCGGTTGAAGGGTCGGCTCGTGGCTCCGGCGCCTTCGGCGCCTGATCGCCCCTCACCTCCGACGTCCATCGGCCGGTTGAAGGGCTGGCTCGCGGCGCCGGCGGCGCCCGGAGCGTAGCCGCCCTGCCCGCGCTCTTTTTGATCTCCCCCCGAGCAGAAGGCCTTGTCGCCCGCGCCGGTGAGCACGACGACACCGATCGCCGGATCCCAGCGCGCGTCCAGGAACGCGTCGGTCAGCTCGGCGACGGTCGTCGTGCGAAAGGCGTTGCGCACCTCGGGTCGGTTGATCGTGATCCACGCGACGCCGCTTTTCTTCTCGTACAGGATGTCCGTGTACGCCATGGGGCCTCCGAGCTCCTAGAGCGATTTCCGCAAGATGTGTCCAAGCTCACCGACGATACCGCGGCGAAAGGTCAGCACGCAGACGACGAAGATCACGCCCTGGACGATGGTGACCCAGGCGCCGAGCTGCGCGAGGTAGTTCTCGAGGGTCACCACGACGAAGGCGCCGACCACCGGTCCGAACACCGTGCCGAGGCCGCCCAGCAGCGTCATCAGCACGACCTCGCCGGACATCGTCCAGTGGACGTCGGTGAGCGAGGCGAGCTGGAAGACGAGGGCCTTGGTCGCGCCGGCCAGCCCCGCGAATGTCGCCGACAGCACGAAGGCGAGAAGCTTGTACTGCTCGGCACGGTATCCGAGCGAGATCGCCCGCGGCTCGTTTTCGCGGATGGCCTTCAGCACCTGACCGAACGGCGAGTGGATCGCGCGGTAGATCAGCAGGAATCCGACGAGGAAGATCGCGAGCACGACGAAGTAGAGGATGAGCGTCTGTCTCAGGTTCAGCACACCCAGGAGCGTCCCGCGCGGCACCGACTGGATGCCGTCCTCGCCGCCGGTGAACGCGGCCTGCAGGCTGAAGAAATAGACCATCTGGGCGAACGCGAGCGTGATGTTCGCGAAGTAGATGCCCTTGCTCCGGATCGCCAGCGCGCCGATGACGACGCCGAGCGCGGCCGCGACCCCCGTCCCGAAGACGATCGCGAGCTCCGGCGCGAATCCCCAGACCTTCGCGGAGTACGCCGCCCCGTAGCCGGCCGAGCCGAGGAACACGGCGTGGCCGAAGGAGAGGAGTCCCACGTAGCCGATCAGGAGATTGAACGCGCAGGCGAACAGGGCGAAGCACAGCGCTTTCATGAGGAACACCGGGTACACGAAGAACGGCGCGATCACGAGCGCCGTCGTCATCACGAAGAAGGCGACGACCCGTGAGATCGACATGCCGGCGACCGCCGGCAGGGCCGTGACGACGTACTGGTCGGTCGTCGCCATCACGAGGCTCGCCCGAACAGCCCGGTGGGCCTGACCAGCAGCACGAGCACCATGACGACGAAGATCACCGTGTTGGAGGCCTCGGGATAGAAGACCTTCGTGAAGCCCTCGACCACGCCGAGCCCGAAACCGGTGACGATCGATCCCATGATCGAGCCGAGGCCGCCGATGACGACCACGGCGAAGACCACGATGATGAGGTCGGCGCCCATGAGCGGGTTGACCTGGTAGATCGGCGCGGCGAGGACACCCGCCAGGCCCGCCAGGCCCACGCCGAACCCGTAGGTCAGCGTGATCATCCGGGGAACGTTGATCCCGAAGGCCTGGACCAGCGCCGGGTTCTCGGTTGCGGCTCTCAGATACGCGCCCAGACGCGTGCGCTCGATCACGTACCAGGTCGTGAGACAGACCGCGAGCGAGAACACGATGACCCACGCGCGGTAGTTCGGAAGGAACATGAAGCCGAGGTTCTGACCGCCGCCGAGCTCGCGGGGCATCGGGTAGGGCAGCCCGGACGAGCCGTACTGGTGACGGAACAGCCCCTGGATGATCAGCGCGAAGCCGAATGTCAGCAGCAGCCCGTAGAGATGGTCGAGCTGATAGAGGCGCTTGAGCGTCGTGCGCTCGAGCACGATGCCGGTGAGTCCCACGGCGATCGGCGCGATGAGGAGCGCCCACCAGTATCCGAGCCCCGCCCACTGCAGAACGAAGTACGCCGCGAACGCGCCCATCATGTACTGGGCACCGTGCGTGAAGTTGATGATGTTGAGCAGCCCGAAGATGACCGAGAGCCCGAGGCTCAACATCGCGTAGAACGCGCCGTTGATCAGCCCGATCAGCAACTGCCCGAACAACGCCTGCGTCGGAACCCCGAAGATCGTCACGCTACGTCCGGCCTACGCCAAAAAATACGCCCGACCTACGCCCAAAAAGTCCTCCGGGAGCCAGGCACAGCGCTTCGTTGAAGATGCCGAGCAGCAGAGTCGGGGGCGGCGGCGGGTCGGGGGACGGTGAGGGGTGCGCCGACCCGTTCCCTCCAAGCGAGCGGCGGGCGCGCCGCGCCCGGATGGAGCCCAGCCGCACCGGGCAATACGCGAGCGTGCCGCGTGGTCGCCGCACCCCTCACCGTCCCCCGGCCCGTCGCCGGCCCCGCCTCCGCACCAGACTACTTCTTGACGAGCTCGCAGCCGCCCTGGTCGAGCGGACGGAACGCCTGCTCGGCCGGAATGGTCGCGCGGATCTTGTAGTAGTCCCACGGGTACTTCGACTCGGCCGGCTTCTTCACCTCGACCAGGTACGCCGGATGGATCTTGCGGCCGTCGACGCGAACCGTCCCCTTGCCGAAGAGCGGATCGTCGGTCGGGAGCTCCTTCATCTTCGCGATGACCTTGGCGCCCTCGTCGCTCTTCAGCGCCTCGACGGCCTTGAGGTAGTGCAGCGTCCCGGCGTAGACGCCGGCGTGGATCATCGTCGGGTGGATCTGGCGATTGCGCTCCGCGAACCGCTTGGCGAACGCGCGCGTTTTCTCGTTCATGTCCCAGTAGAAGGTCTCGGTGAAGGTCAACCCCTGCGCCTTCCCCAGGCCGAGCGCGTGGACGTCGGTCAGGAAGACCAGGAGCCCGGCGAAGGTCTGGCCGCCCTTCACGATGCCGAACTCGGCGCCCTGCTTGATGGCGTTGGTCGTATCGCCGCCGGCGTTGGCCAGACCGATCACCTTGGCCTTCGAGGCTTGCGCCTGCAGCAGGAACGACGAGAAGTCCTGGGAGTTGAGCGGGTGGCGCACCTTGCCGACCACCTTGCCGCCGTTCTTCAGCACGACGGCTTCGACGTCGCGCTCGAGGGCGTGGCCGAACGCGTAGTCGGCGGTGATGAAGAACCAGGTGTCGCCGCCGGTCTTCACGACGGCGTTGCCGGTCCCGTTCGCCAGCGCCCAGGTGTCGTACGTCCAGTGGATCGTGTTAGGCGAGCACGCCTTGCCGGTGAGGTCTGACGTCGCGGCCGAGGACACGATGAACGCCTTGCCCTTGTCGCGGGTGATCTGATTGACGGCGAGCGCGACGCCCGAATTGGGCACGTCGAGGATCACGTCGACCTTCTCGGCGTCGTACCACTGCCGGGCGATCTGCGATCCCACGTCGGCTTTGTTCTGGTGATCGGCGAACACGATCTCGACCTTCAGCCCCTTGGCGGCGGCCCCGAAGTCCTCGACGGCCATCCGCGCCGCCACCACCGAGCCCTGGCCGGCCAGATCGGCGTAGAGACTCGACTGATCGTTGAGGACGCCGACCTTGATGACGCCGTCCGAGATCTGCGCGCGCGCCGTGCCGGCGGCGAGGCTCAGAACGATAGTGAGTCCTACGATGCGTGCAATGGTCATGCTCTCCGCTCCTTTTTGGGGCGTTAGACGCCGAGGTAGTCGTGCAGCTTGCCCATGCTGGCTTCGAGCTCCGCGTTCGGAATCATGTCCACCACGCGGCCGTGCTCCATGACGTAGTGGCGATCGGCGACGGTGGCCGCGAAATGAAAGTTCTGCTCGACCAGGAGCACGGTGAAGCCGTCGCGCTTGAGCCGCCGCAGCGTGACGCCGATCTGCTCGACGATGACCGGCGCCAGCCCCTCGGTCGGCTCGTCGAGCAGCAGGAGCCGGGCCCCGGTCCTCAAGATGCGGCCGATGGCCAGCATCTGCTGCTCGCCGCCCGACAGGGTGGTCCCGCCCGCCCGGAGCCGCTCGCGGAGGTTGGGGAAGAGGCCGTAGATCGCCTCGATCCCGAGCCCGCCGGAGCTGACGACCGGCGGCAGCAGGAGGTTCTCCTCGACGGTGAGGCTCGCGAAGATGCCGCGCTCCTCCGGGCAGAAGGCGATCCCCAGCCGCGCGATCCGGTTCGACGGTAGCGCGACGAGCTCGCGGCCCGCGAGCCGGATGGAGCCGCGCCGTCGAGCCACGATGCCCATGATCGATTTCAGCGTGGTCGTCTTGCCCGCGCCGTTGCGACCGAGGAGCGTCACCATCTCGCCCGGGCGAATCTCGAAATCCACGCCGTGGAGGATGTGCGACTCGCCGTACCAGGCGTGGAGATCGTGGACCCCGAGCAGCGGTTCAGACACGCCCCGATCCCATGTACGCCTGGATCACGTCCGGGTTGCGCGCCACGGTCCGGTAGTCGCCTTCCGCGAGGATCTCGCCGCGCGCCAGGACGGTGATGGTGTCCGAAAGATTCTCGACCACGCCGAGGTTGTGCTCGACCATCAGGACCGTGCGATTCGCCGCGACACGCTTGATCAGCGCCGAGATGCGCTCGACGTCCTCGTGCGCCATGCCGGCGGTCGGCTCGTCCAGCAGCATCATCTCCGGGTCGAGCGCGAGCGTCGTCGCGATCTCCAGGGCACGCTTGCGGCCGTACGGCAGCTCGACCGCCGTCGTGTGGGCGAAGGCGGCGAGGCCCACCGCGTCGATCAGCTCGACGGCACGCCCGTTGAGCCGGCCCAGCACGCGCTCGGATCGCCAGAAGTCGAACGAGGCGCCGCGCGTGCGCTGCAGCGCGACGCGCACATTTTCCAGAACCGACAGGTGCGGGAAGACCGCCGAGATCTGAAACGAGCGCACGAGCCCCAGACGGGCGATGTCCGCCGGCCGGGAGCCCGTGATGTCGCGGCCCTTGAACCGGATGCGACCGCGCGTGGGCGTGAGGAAATGCGTCAACAGATTGAAGCAGGTCGTCTTCCCGGCGCCGTTGGGGCCGATGAGCGCGTGGATCGTCCCGCGGCGCACGCGCAAGGTCACGTCCTTCACGGCGACGAACCCGCGAAACTCCTTGCTGAGCCCCTCGGTCTCGAGGATGAGGTCGTCAGCCATCGCGGGGCCGCCGGTCCGGCGGCGGATAGAAGCGCGGCTCACGCTTGTCGCGCCACGCCCGATTGGCCTCGTCCATCTCCGACGAGGCGCCGCACTCGGCTTGCGCCTGCAAGACCTCCTCGAGGATCGCGCGCGGATCGCGGTGGAACGATTCGTGGAGCAGCCGCTTGGTATGGGCCGTCGCGGTGGGCGCCGCGCCCCGCGCCTTCGCGACGACCGCGGCCAGCGTGCGGTCGAGGTCGCCCGGCGCACACACCCAGTTGACGAGACCGATCGCGCGCGCCTCCGCCGGGCTCACGTGATCGTTCAGGAGCGCCAGCTCCTTGGCGCGGCCGACGCCGATCACGCGCGCCAGCCGCAGCACGGCGCCGTCGGGGACCAGGCCGTGGCGCGTCGCGCCCAGACCGAGCACCGAGTCGTCGGTGGCCAGGCGGAGATCGCACGCGAGCGCCAGCTGCAGTCCGCCGCCGATCGAGTAGCCGT
>Ga0137396_10001738_pt1 | contig 11684 bp, 8 predicted proteins | sample czc16metaG_FD_108284 | JGI IMG/M metagenome (GOLD analysis project Ga0137396, IMG submission 108284) | Vadose zone soil microbial communities from Angelo Coast Range Reserve, California, USA - czcobulk3.16 metaG | ecosystem: Environmental > Terrestrial > Soil > Vadose zone | place: USA...
CCAGCGACCCGTGCGACCATGTCGTGCCACGGCGCACGACCACGAGCGCCAGCGCGATGAGGCCTCCCGTCCAGGCGGACGCCGCGACGCCGTGCGCCCAGTCGACGGCGACGGCGAGCGTCAGGTCACCCCAGTCGGACGCGTGACCGGTGAGGCTGAGTGACAACGCGATCCCGACCGTGGCAAGAAGCGCGAGCACTCGGACGGCGGCGGCGTGCGCAAGGGACAGCAGCAGGGCGACCCCCAGCGCCGCGAGTCGCGCGGTGAGGATCTGGCCGAAGTGGGTTCGTGACACGACGCTGGGAATCGCCGCGAAGCTCGCGGCCACCGGCGCTCCGCTCATGGCCTGAGTGCGGACGACCAGCTCGGCGAGGGTCGCCAGCAAGAGAACGAGAAGGCACGTCGTGATCCAGCGCCGGAGACGGGCACGCGCGGCCGCGAGATCGGGCGCCGCGCTCGGGAACAGCCGCTCGAGAACCAGGCCGCCGATCGCAGAGGCCAGGCTCAGCAGCACGAGTCCCCGGACGAGCCCGGCGATCACTTGACCAGGAAGGAGAAGCTCCCTTCCCTCCGATGCCCGTCGCGGGCGATCACGCTCCAGAACACGCGATATCGGCCGGGGGGAAGCCGCGGCAGCCCCACTTCGACGAGCGTGTTGTCGTTGGGGTTCAAGCGCGCGTCACTCTTGTCGACCCGCCGCTTGTCGTCGGCCTCGACGCGGAGCTCGAGGAACAGCGGCTCGACCGGGCCGTCGAACCAGATCCGGATGCGGAGCGGCGGCTCGCCGAGATTCGCCCCCGCTCGGGGCTCGGAGCGGCTGACGAACGCGTGCGCTCCCACCTCGCCGGGCAGGAGCGCAAGCGCCGTTACGAGACTACCAGCGAGCGCGGCGCGGCGCCGCAGCGCGTGACGCTGGAGCCATGCGAAAGCTACGCGGTGCGTAGCGTCAGCCTACAACATCGTACGGCCTCATCATGTCGTTATCCTCGTGCTCCAGGATGTGGCAGTGGAACACGTAGCGGAACTTGTCGCCCCGGCGGACGGGCGTGCCGCTCGGCAGGTCGAAGCTTGCGATGACGCGCGTGACCTCGCCCGGCATCGACTTGACCGTGTCTTTGAAGGCCGGCCGCTCGTTCGCGGGCGGTGTCACCCGGGGGCCGGTGAAGACGAGACGGTTCGGATACTGCGTGGTGTCGAACAGCTGGCGATCGAGGATCTGGAACTGCACGAGGTGAACGTGGATCGGATGGGCGTCACCCGTGGTGTTGATGATCCGCCAGATCTCGACTGAGCCCGCCCTCGGAGTCTCGCTCACGGGATCGGCCCACGGTGCGTTGATGAGGGCGATGATGGGGTTCACGTAGGGGTCCGCCGAGTCGAGCTCGCTGAGCACCAGATCGCGGGTCTTGACCGAGGACCGCGGGTCGAGCAGCGGCACTGGCGCCAGCGACCGCGGGAGCGAGCTGGTGTCCCGCCCGCTAAGCCGCTTGGTGACCTTGAACAGCATCACATTCGTGGGCACGACGTCGGCGCCGTCCGGGAACGGCGCCTTCGCGTCGTTGTTCAGCACGAAGGACTTCCCATCGAGGTCGCTGAAGTCGATGATGACATCGAAGCGCTCGGCGACGCCGATCGTGAGGTCGGTCAGACGCACCGGCGCCGGCAGGAACCCGCCGTCGGTGCCGATCTGGTTGAAAACGGGGCCCGGGCGTCCGGTCGAAGTGCCGTCGGCGCGCGCCTCGTTGAGCGTCAAGTGATAGAAGCGCGCGTTCGACGCGTTCAGGATCCGGAAGCGATACTTCCGGGGCTCGACCTCGAGGAACGGCCAGACCTTCCCGTTGACCAGCACCGTGTCGCCGAAGAACTCCGGAATCCAGACCGGCGGCACGCGCGGATCCGGATCGCCACCCTTGTCGACGACCGGATAGAGCAGCGAGCCGTCCGGATTGAAGAACCGATCCTGGATGGTCAGCGGGATCTCGAAGTTGCCGGCGGGAAGATTGAGATTGTCTTCGACGCGGTCGCGCAGCAGGTACACGCCCTGGAGTCCGGCGAAGTTGTTCAGTCGGGTCGCGCCGAGCGCGTGGTCGTGGTACCAGAGATGGGTGGCCGCCTGGTCGTTGGGATAGCGATACGTGCGCTGCTCGAAGAACGGCCCGGTCTGCGCGAAGTTGTTCGTGAACCACGCCTCGGGATAGCCGTCGCTGTCCGGGAGCACCTTGTGCCCGTGCAGGTGGACGACCGTCCGAACCTGCGGCTGCCCCGCGTCGTCGCCATGCAGGGTGTGGTCGATCGGGAACATGTGGCGGTTCGGCAGATTGTTCATCCAGCGCACGGCGATGGGCTGGCCGCGGCGCGCCTCGAAGGTCGGGCCGGGGTATTGGGCGTTGTAGCCCCAGAGCGTCGTCGCCGGGAGGTCCCGATGGAGCTTCTGCCTGAAGACCTGCATCGTGACCAGGAAGAGCGGATCGTCGTCGAGCCGGCCGCTGGGGCTGATGACTCGCGGAATGGGCAGCGCGTCCACGAACGGAGTCAGGCTGACCTGCGCTTCGGCACGCCGCGCTCGCACAAACGTGCCGCCGCTGCTGAGGGCGACGGCGCCTCCGGCCGCGCCGCCTACGAGCTTGAGGAACTTGCGCCGCTCGATCGTCTGACCAACCCGCCGAGGCCACCGCATAAGGACCTCCTCGCGTTCGCCCGCGCTCCAGCGCGGATGTTCTTCGGGACGGAACCAGTCGATCACTCGATACGGCGCTTGGAAGAATCCTCGATGCGGTCGTACGAGTCAATGATGAAATACCTCGGGGCGTTTTCGCAGAGTTGAGAATCGAGATTCCGCGCAGCGGAACAAAAGCTGAAGCGCAGCTCAGGTGACGATTCAGTGACGATTCGGATCAGCGCGCGCGCGCAGAGCTGGGCGCCACGATCCAGAGGAAAATATTCGACGCCCGGTCACGCGACACGACACGTATCGTCTGGCTCGGCGGCCAGTCGCCCATGTTGAAATCGTGCGAGACGATACGTGAGCCAGACCGGAGCTCGCGCAGGAGCTTCGGGCGCAGCCGCAGATTGAGCTCGGGCGAGAGATAGAGCGTCACCACCGTGGCGTCGGAAAGATCGGTCTCGAACAGATCGCCGGCGCGGAACCTCACTCGATCGGCGACGCCGGCGCGCCACGCCGACTCGGCGCTCTGCGCGACCAGTTGCGGATCGATCTCGATGCCCACGCCGCGCGCGCCGAAGTCGCGCGCCGCCGCGATGACGAGACGCCCGTCGCCCGAGCCCAGGTCGTAGACGACGTCGTTGCCGTTCACGCCGGCCAGGCGCAACATCTCCGTGACGACTTCGGTGGGAGTCTGGACGTACGGCACTTCGGCGCCGGGATAGAGGCAGCCGGCGGCGCCGAGGAGAAGGACACAGACCAGCAGGGCGATTCGACCTCGACCGTGCGCGATCGATCGCCACAGGTCGTTCATCGGAGGGTGATCTCGTACTCGGGCGGCGTCACGCCGAGCTCTTGAAACCGGCTCTGCTCCGCCGGCAGATAGTCACGGCGGAAGCGGAGCTCGGGAAGATCCGGGGCCGCGGGCTGACCCGCGGACGGCCGCGCACAGCTGTTGGCGGGCTTACGCACGCCGCTCAGGTTACCGAAGCTCACGGAAAACTCTTCCTTCTTCCACACCAGCCCCTCCGCCGCCGACTCCGCGAAGATGCTGACGGTACTGGTCGAGCATGAGGCGGCCGGCGAGCATCCGGCGAAGCAGTTCAGGCTCCCACTTTGCTCCACCGTCCCGACACCGTAGCCGGCGACCGTTCCGGTGGGGATGAAGCCGACGGCTGTATGCGCGGCGGTCAGGGGCTGACGTTGGCCCGCTGCGGCCACGTCGCGCCCCTCGGCATTCCCGTCACCGAAGAATACGAGCGCATGCAGGACCGTGCTGTGGCTGATCACCTCTTCGCACTGGAGCTCGAGCGGACAGGAGGTCACGGACTCCCGCCCCGCCCTGGCCTCGGCGAGCGAGGTGGCGCTCCGCCACCAGACGAGAGGAGTCTTGATCCTGATGCCTTCCACGGTCTCGATCACCAGGAACCGTGGAACGGTCGGGACGAGAATTCCTGCGGCACCACCGTAGAAGGCCGGCAGGTCGACTCGAATCTCCCATCTGCTCGGACCCTCCACCATCGAGTCGCCCCGATTCCACGCGACGCCGACATCGACGTCGTCGAGCAGCAGTCGAGCCGCCGGCGCGCCGACCATCCGCGAGTCGAACTCCAGCCAGACGCGCTTCAGATGTGGCCCGGGGGCGCTCGTCGTGGACGAGACGAATGTCCCCGTTGCCCGCTGTCGCCGCTCGTCCCTGGAACGCCTCTCGACCACGATGAGAGTCGAGGCGTTGTCGACGTCCGTCACGGTGGTCCGCGCTTCTTCGCCTGCGAACTCGGTCGTCGCCTGCACGACCGATACGAGCGGACCGGTCGGCTTCACCTTTCCGGTCACGGCGCCCGACTCCCTGCCCTGGCCGCCACGGAAAGCGAGCACGTAGGCCCTCACGCCGGAGCCGGGTGTGAAAAGGGTCTGGGCCGACGCTCCTCTGGGCAGCACCGTTGTGATCGACGCGCCCGGAACGGGCCCGCGCACACCATCCTGGTCCTCGGCGTAGAGCGTGAACGTTCCGTCCATGGTCTCCGCCGACAGATCGGGCGGGATGCTGATCGTCAACACGCGCTTGCCGGGATCGCCACTGCTCACGTCGACGGTGAAATCGAAGTTGCTGCGAAAGAAGTAGTTCAGGAGGCTGGCCGAATAGCCCACGGCACGAGGAAGGAGCTGTGCCGCGTAGTCCTCGTAGACCCTGTCATCGAGGATGAACCCGCCGAGCATTTGCCCTCGAAACAGGAGGCGCTCGTAGAGGGCCCCCTCCGCGACGAAGTGGGTGATGGTGTCTCCATCCGTCGTCTTCGGAAAATACCGCCGCGCACCCGGCGTGTCTGCCGGCGGATCGAAGTGCGGTGGCCCCAGGCTCTCCCGGCGAGGTAGCGTGAAGCCCCTGAAGATCGTGTCGTCGCTCACGTAGCCGCCACTCGTGTACTCGGCGAGCCCGGCCTGGGCTCCGGTCGCATACGTCTGCACAGTGCCCCGGTACGCGTCGCTGTCGATCAATCTCGCCACGGGAACCGGCGCCTTCGCGTCGCCGGTGGAGGTGAAAATCGACGCCGCCGGAATGGTCGACGGCAGACCCAGTAGCGCCTCGAATCGCGCTTTGAGAGCGGCGTCGAGGCTCGCCCGGAGCTCCTCGATTCGCGCTTCGTACCCATCTTGAATCAAGTGCGGATCCTCGCGCGTGTGCGCCGGCGACGCCGCGTCCTGAAGCAGGTGCATCACCTGCCCCACGGACCGAGCGGTGTCAGCCAGAGCCCGCTCACGGGCCGCCGGGCTTGGCAGGGTCAGAAAATCGAAAAAGCGCTGGCGAGCCACCGGCCACGACCATGTTCCGCCCAGGCCCTGATTCGGGTTCTGCTGCCAGTAGACGGACGATTGGCCAAGCGGCCCACCGGCATCGGCCCACGCCTCGAGCGGGCTGTGGAAGTGATTGAACGACCGAATCCCGGGAAAGTCCTCACGCGTGGCGCCGATCGCGATCCAGGTTCGGATCGCTTGTCCCTCGATGGCATACGAAGTCCCTCCATCGATCCCGTACTGATTCTTCAGGATCGCGTCTAGATTCGACCGGTCGACCGCGACGGCTCCGAGCTCCGAATGAGTTGTTGGCGCATACGGTTCTGCTGGTCCAATGGCTCCGAGCACCAGGCCTCCCACGACGGTCACGACGAACCTAGCCGAATAAGTCACAACGCCTCCACCAGGGGTGAAGCTGACCACGCGACCCGAGTGCGCGCCGCTCCTCGACGATTGCGTTCTGCATGAGTGGTCGCTTCTCGAGCGGAACGGTCAGGACATGAACCTCTATCGTTTTCAGGTACTCTTTTCTCTCCTCGGCATTCTGCAGCTTCGGCACTTCGAGCACGATACCGTCGAGCTGCAGCAGCTGAGCGGCAGTCCGGAGCGTCTCGCGTTTTTCCTTGGGCCACGAGTCCGATCCCTCGTAGCCGGGCCATCCGAATCGTCCGTACCCGGACTTGAACATCCCGAAGAACGGCCCGCGGAAGAACACCAGCGGATTGAGGCTGAAGAACCATCGCGAGGCGATGGTGAAGCGGCCGTCCTTGTCGGTGAGGACTTCCTGGGAGTCGCGGTATTCCTCGCTGGGTCCTCCGAAGCTCCGGACGTGTCTCGTCCACCAGGCCAGCACCACGACACCCTCGAGCGGCTGCTTCGTCTCGGCGCTGACCACCTGAGCCTGCCATGGTCCGGCCGCCTCGGCACGAGAGAGCGAGAGAATCAGGCACACCATCGATAGAGCGAGGAGCCGCGCAGATTTTCGTATCACCGTTCAGAACGATCGCACACGCCAGAAGCCATCGGCGTCGACGTGAAAGCGCACCTCGAAGGACTTGAGGATCCCGGCGTCCGTGCGACTCATGTCGAAGATCGCCTCTGGACCTCGCACGCGAATCAATCTGACGTCCGTGAGGATCGCGTCGATGACGAGAAGATCCGGGATGAGCGTCGTGAAGGCCTGCTGGTAGCGATTACGCGAGCGCGCGGAGACCTGGGTCAAGGCTTGCGCGACGTCGCCGCGGCGCAACGCGTCCCTCAAGGCGGCCCACTTGGATTGCAGCAGCGCGTCGAGGGCGACGCGGTCGAAGACCTGGACAACAGCCGGAACCGTCGTCCGGTGGCCCTCGGCGTCGGTGACGGTCACGAGCGGAGCGTAGACACCGGGCCGGCTGTAGGTGAACACCTGCCCGTCGAGGCGCGGGCCGGTGAAATCGGCCGCGCCATTGCCCCCGAAGTCGGCCTGGATGGTCGCCGCCGCGGGCACGCCGAGCAGAGAGAATCCCACCGTGAGCGGGGCCACCCCGCTTTGAGGACTGGCAATGAACAGGAATGGAGAATCCGCAGCCGCCGTGACGGTGACGGACACTTCCTGGCTGGCGGCACTGCCCGCCGCGCTGGTGGCAATGATCTGAAGACGTGTCGTCGCCTCGGTCAGCGGGACGAGCGCGGCGAACGTGTTCCCGTGCACCGCGGCCGCGACGCCGTTGACCGTGACCACGAGCTCGGGCCCGCCGATCGTCACCGTGCCGCGAACGAGCCGGAGCCCCGCCGGCAGGGTGGTGCCGGGCTCGGGCTCGACGAGCGTGATCTGAGACCGGCTCACCGTGAACGTTCTCGTCGCGGGAGTCGGATCGACGTTGCCCGCTCGGTCTCGCGCCGCGACCACGAACGTGTGCACCCCGTCCCCGAGATCGGCCAGATTGACGGACCGCGCGTCGGAGAACTCGCTGAAGGGTCGGCCGTCGAGACGCCAGGCGAACCGCAGATCACCGGCAGGTGTGACGTCGTCGTCGCCCGCGAAGCTGAACGTCGCCGTGGCTGCGTCGGTCGGGCTCGACGGGCCGTCGGTGATCGTGGTTTCCGGTGGCACGTCGTCGTGTCGGACGGTTGCTTCGGCGGACGCACCGGTCAGGCCGTCGCCTCGATGGGCAGTGGCGAAGACCTCGATCGTGTTCGTGGCATTCCGCGTCAACGCGAGCGTCAGCGCGAATCCTCCACCGGCGTTGCCCTGCGTCGTGAACAGGCTTCCTCCACCATCGACGCGTCCGTCGAGCCGCGACGCGGGCAGCGCGGTGCCGCGCACCCGGATCGATGGCTCGCTCGTCATCGCCGCCAGCGGATCCAGTTCCGGCGGCGGCGGCGCGAGGAAACGGAAGACCCGTCCCGAGGGCCCGTCGGCGACGTAAACGTTGCCCGCGGAGTCGAACCCGAGGCCTTGCGGATGATCGAGGCCTCCCGCGAACAAGCTGACCCGTCCGTCCGGATGCAACTTCGCGATCGCACGCCTGGTTCGCTGTCCGTCGGTGCCGAGCTCCTGGGTCGTCAGGAACAGCGCTCCCAGCCGATCTCGCGCCAGCGCCGTCGGCTTGGTGAAGCTACCGGGAAACCCGAGCACACTGGCGGCGCCGGCCCGCGCGCCCGGCAGGATCGGAATCTCGAACACGACACCGTCCGTCTTCGCTTCGTCGCGGCGGCCGTCCGTCGCCGCGTAGAGGACTCCATCACCGGCCACGATGCCCCGAAGGGCTCGGAACCCATCGGCGAAGATCGTGAGCGCTCCGGTTGGAGTGAGCGCCAGAATCGCCTCGGGCTCAGCGGCTTCGTCATCCGGCTCGGGGTCGATGCCGCGCGTCAGCCGACGGGCGGCGATGAAAAGGGTTCCGTCCTCTCCCACGTCCAGCCACCGAGGCTGCTTGGCGCCCGACACCAGAGTCGTGCGCACGCCGCTGGCCTCCAGCCTCGTGACTCGCCCGGCTCGCTCCTCGGCAACGAGCAGTCGCCCTTCGGCATCGAAGGCGAGCCCGACAGGCCGCTCGAGCCCGCGGGCGACGGTGGTCATGGACTGATCCGGAGCGATTCGCGTCACAGTTCCGGCGAGTCTGTCGGCGACGTAGACGGCGCCGTGAACATTCACGGCAACGCCGCGCGGCTGGAGAAACCCACGCGCCCAGACACTGACCGGCGCCAGCGCCACCGGGGAGTTGCCGGCCACGCTCGGTGCGTGCGCCGCGGACGGCAAGAACATCAAGAGACTCAGGCCCACGAGCCTGGCAGGACGCGGAATACGCGAGAGCGAACCGACCGGTATGTTCGTCGCTCGAGACATGCTCGAGCATGTTGCAGCGGCGATGCCAGACGACGATTCGACGACGATGCTGACGGCGAGAGGACTTCACGCTCGTCATCTCGGCCACGGCCTCGCGCTCTGCCCACCATGGTGGGCAGGCCGCCCATCGCGCGAGACAGGTCGCGAGAACGCCGCGCCACTATCGTGGCCGCGCGGCCATCTGCCCCGGATCCATCCCGTAGAAGAGCTGCGGCCCGCCGTCCCCCGGCCGCGGCCAGGGATGCTCACGCAGCACGCGCTCGTCGATGTCGGCGCCCCAGCCGGGCGCGTCGGACAACCAGATGTGTCCGTCGCGGATCACCGGCGGGCGCGTGACGAGTGGCCCCTTCCACGGCACGTCGTCGATGTCGATCTCCATGATGCGCACGTTGGGGAGCACGGCGCAGAGGTGCAAGGAGTGCAGGTCGGCCAGGTGGCTGTAGTAGTTGTGCGGGGCGATGTTGATCTCGCAGGCTTCCGCCAGCCGCCCGATCTGCACGGCTTGCGAGAAGCCGTTCCACGGCACGTCGATGATCGCCACGTCGACCGCGTGGCGCTCGAGAAAGGGCCGGTACTGGCGCAAGGTCACCAGGCTCTCGCACGAGGCCAGCCGTGTCGATGTCGACTGCTTGATCTGGAGCAGCGCGTCCGGATCCCAGTTGTCGTACTCGAGCCACTGCATGTCGTATTTCTCGAGCAGCTTGGCGATCCGCAGCACGCCCTCAGTGCGGAAGTTATAGTTCAGGTCGAGACAGAGCCCCACCTTGGGACCGACCGCCTCGCGGAAGGTGCCGATCAGCTTGTCGATCGCGTCGAGAATCTCCACCGTCGGCGCGCCGTCAGTCGTGTTGATGCCGCTGGCGAACCCGGGGAAGTACACGGTGGCCGGATCGCCGGGGATGACCATGTTGGTCTTGAGCGCGGTGAACCCGCGCTTCACCACCTCACGGCCGAGCGCCGCGATGTCGTCGTAAGTCTTCAGAGGCGGCGTCCCGAGGAACTGCCCCATACGCGCTCGCGTCGTGCCGCAGTGCGACCAGTAAAGGCGCATCCGATCGCGCATCGGACCGCCGAAGAGCTCGTAGACGGGCACGCCGAGCGCCTTGGCCTTGATGTCCCACAGGGCCAGCTCGATGCCGGCCATCGCCTTGTGCGAGATGCCGCCGCTGTTCTGGCGCATGCGGCGCAGCATGTCCCAGTAGAGCCGCTCGACCGGGCGCGGGTCCTGGCCGACCAGCAGATCGGCCATGTCGCGGACCGACCCGGCGATGCCGTGGGGGCTCCGGTTGTCGCTACACTCACCCCAGCCGACCAGCCCGGTATCGGTCTCGATGCGTACGAACGTCCACGGCCGCCAGCCGCCGTCGCAATGCAGCGCTTCGACTCTCGCGATCTTCATGGCCGCCTCACGCCGCCTGCAGGCCGAGCGCACGCCCGGCTTCGGCGGCGAAGCGCTCGAGCGCCGCGGCGTCCATCTCGGGCCGCGGCCTCAAGATGAGCCGATCGACGCCGGCCCCCGCGTAGGCGTCGAGCGTCGCCTTGTCCGGGATGTCCAGGCCCGGCGGCGTCACGCTGATCTCGAGCCGGCCGAGCTCGGCCGGCCGCGCGTGCTTCTTGCCGGCCTCGCGCAGCGCCGCGACGAACTTCTGCGTCTCGTCGACGTTCAGCCCGAACCCGTACCAGCCGTGGCCCTGGGTCACCGCGCGGCGAAAGGCCGGCGCCGTGCGACCGCCCACGACGATCGGCGGGGTCGGCGTCTGCACCGGACGCGGCATCGCCTGCACGCCGTCGAACGACACGTACGGGCCCTGGTACGACGGCTTCGGCTGCGTCCACACCGCGCGCATCGCCGCCAGGTAGTCGTCGGCCACACGTCCGCGCTCGGCGAAGGGCGCGCCGACCGAGCGCATCTCGGGCTCGCACCAGCCCACGCCGAGCCCGAAGATGAGCCGGCCGTTCGAGAGCACGTCGAGCGAGGCGAGCTGCTTGGCGAGCACCAGCGCCTGGCGCTGCGGCAGGATGATCACGCCGGTCGCCAGGCGAATGCGCCTGGTGTGCGCGGCCAGGAACGTCAGCGCGACGATCGGATCGAGCAGCCGCTGATCCGGCGCCATCGGGCGCCCCGCCACCGGCGGATCGGGCAACACCACGTGGTCGGCGACCCAGAGCGATTCGAACCCGGCGGCTTCAGCCGCCCGGCCGATACGCGCGGCGGCGTCCGGATATCCGCACGTGTGAAGATTGACGGAGTGCAGTCCGAATTTCATCGCGTGTCCTTTCCGCTCACGAAGCTTCAGCGCGCTGCTCGCGGCCCTCGCGGGCGGGTCGTAGTCTATCAGGCTGGGGTGGGCCCCGCAGGCCGTCGCGGGACTGGAGCCCCGCCGGCCGAGGCGCCGGCAACCTGGGGCCGGGCGGGCTATTCGAGCGAGCGGATCTTCAGGCGAATCTCGTTGATGTGCTCCGCGGCGATCACGGCGCCGGGGCTCACACTCGTGAGACTCAGCGGCTGCCGCAAGGTCTGGACGTGAATCGCCAGCACGGTGCCGCCCACCGCCGGCGCCGGGCTCGGCCAGCTCACGTTCGTTCCGGGCTGCACCACGTTGATCGCGTCCAGCAGCTCGGTGAAGTGCACTGCCCGGATCGGCGTGCCGGCCGGCAAGGTGTCGGAGGCGCTCGCGTCGGTGAAGATCATCGAGAACGTCGCCGTGACCGACCGCACGTCGCTCAAGGTCACGCTGCAGGCCGTCGCGGCGCCGCTGCAGGCTCCGCCCCAGCCCTTGAAGCGCGCCCTGGCGCCGGGCGCCGCGGTCAAGGTGACCATGGTCCCGCTGGTGAAGGTCGTCGAACAGCTCGCGGCACAGCTGATCCCCGCCGGGTTGCTCGTGACGGTGCCGGCGG
>Ga0137396_10001739_pt1 | contig 11683 bp, 5 predicted proteins | sample czc16metaG_FD_108284 | JGI IMG/M metagenome (GOLD analysis project Ga0137396, IMG submission 108284) | Vadose zone soil microbial communities from Angelo Coast Range Reserve, California, USA - czcobulk3.16 metaG | ecosystem: Environmental > Terrestrial > Soil > Vadose zone | place: USA...
CTACAAACGCCTGGAGGAGCTGGAGGAGCGTTTTCGCGAGATCTCCACCGAAAAAGTTGCCGCGCGCCTAAGTCATGAAATAGTGCGGTTATTGAATCAAGTTGGCCGCCGAGTGAACGGCGCGGTCCAAATCAACCTGTCCCGTGAGGAATTGGCGCAGCTGATCGGCACTACCTTATTTACCGTGAGCAGACTGCTTTCAGATTGGGATGAGCAAGGTATCGTGAATGCACGTCGGGAGTCTGTCACAGTCACAAACCTTCAGGCGCTCGTAGAACTTTCCGAACGCGAGTGAGGAACTCCGCTGATGCGACGAGCTAGTGTGGACAGTTTCCTGGGACGCCGAAGCGGGGCGCGTCAGATCCGGGAGGAGCCAGAATCACATGCGTAGCGCTCGAGCGTCTCTATTCATCTTGCTCTGCGCTGGACCGGTCTTTGCTCAGCGTGAGCAGGCAGGCCAAGATGGCCAGAAGCCGGCGACAATGCTTCCAAGACAAGGAATGACCGCACCGAGTGCTCGACCTGGAGGTTCGGAGATCGCCGTCGCTGGCAACGTTCCGCCGGACAGTCCCGTTCTAACTTTAGAGGGGCCGTGTGACCAGCCGCGGAAAGGCGCTCGAAAAAGCGCGTGCAAGAGTGTCGTGACGCGGGCGGAGATAGACAGTGTGATCAATTTGGTTGAGCCGAACGCCTCACCTGCCGCCCGACGGCAATTGGCGATCAATTACGCCAGGCTCGTTGCTGCTTCGACCGCAGCCAAACGACGCCATTTGGAAACGGACCCTGCGGTAGCCAAGCAACTACTGATGCAGCAAAAGCTTGTATACATGCAGGTGCTTGCCAATACTTTTTACCGCCAAATCGAGGCCGAAGCGAGCAATGTCCCAATCCCGGAGATAGAAAAATTCTATTCGGGACACGTGCGCGATTTTGAGCGAGGTGAGGTGGGCCGCCTTTTCGTTCCTAAACAAATCTCAACAGCAAGTACTCAGTCTCTTGACGCTTCGATCTTGAAGACTAAGGCAGAAGAGTTACGGGTGCGTGCTTCGGCGGGCGAGGATTTCGACCAACTTCAACAGGCAGCTTATGAGGACTTGGGGATCAAGGCGGCGATCCCCACCACAAAGTTAAATATGGTGCGGCGAACGAGCTTACCCGTGGGTGAAAGCACGGTTTTTGACCTTGATCCTGGCCAGGTGACGCAAGTATTGGATTCCCCTGACGCGTTTGTAGTCCTAAAGCTGGAATCGAAGAAAATACTGTCTCTCGAGGATGCCAAGCCGGAAATCGCCCCATTTCTCCAGCGGGAACGCGCACAGCGAGAAATAGGTGACGCCACGGAAAGTGGCAAAACGCAGTTCAACCTGCAGTACTTTGGTCTGCAGTCGGCGCCAGAATTATTTCCACCGCCGCAAGTCACGGGCTTGGCAGGCGAGAGGGGTACACAATCCGATTTTGCGCAGCGCGCGGGGGCTCGCAGACCAATGATGCCTCGCAGGCGCGAGGTGACGATATCGCCTTTGAGGCCGCGTTAAAATGGCAAATCGTCGAATCGGCCGCAACCGCCGATTGGTGCAGAGTCGGAAATATGGTCATCGAGAGCGCGGCCCGCTTGAGAGAATGATTGACCAGATCGAAAGAAACGTGTTAAACAGTTGCATCTCGGATGCGACTCCAGGAGATGAGAACAAAATGCTTGGAATCGCCCCGGTGGCCGCTGACCAGAGCATAGTGAGTGGATGCAGGTTCACCAACACCTGCCATCAGTGATAGGAAGGGCGCTCTAGATGGATATCCATTCCAGTTTCAAAGGAAGGTCCATCGTCCTCGGAGCGCTAGTACTTGTGTGCCTTGCCCCACTTTTTGCCTCCTCGAAGATTCCTGCAAGGCTTCCGGATCGCCGAGCGATTCAGGATCCTATTCAAGCCACTGCATCCGCTCAGGCCTCAGCACCACTTACTACAGAACGCATCGTATCGAAGCCCCCGCAGATCACCTACGATGACGGGCAGCTGACCATCGTTGCCGAAAACTCGCGACTTTCGGAAGTTATGTCGGCACTCCGCGCCGCCATGGGAGCAGACATCGATCTTCCGGCAAGTGTCGCTGGTCAGCGGATTTGGGTTCGGCTTGGACCGGGACCGGCTCGCAGCGTTCTCCGCGATCTGCTGGACAACACGGAGCTCGACTACGTTATTCAAGCATCCGATACCGACCTGGAGGGGATCAGGAGCCTGTCGCTTACTGTGCGCAGCAAAACGGCGGAACAAGGTGTCCCAGGAAGCCGAGTGGCTCGGGGCACCAGTCGCAGAGAGCTGCCTGTGAGTTCCAATCCGGTGGAAGCTCCCGAGCAAGATGGTTCCACGCCTGCCGAGTCAGCAGCCGTTTCCGATGCGGCCCCAGCCGGGTCACCGTCGACGTCAACGGGTGTGGAGTCTGCAGCAAGCCAGCTGCAATCCGCGCCGGTGGCGCCGGACCCTTCTTTGAGCAGGCCAGGTTCGGGAACATCTGAACAAATGATCCAGCAATTGCAAAGTATGTATGAGCAGCGCAGACAGCTACAGATGCAGCAGAATCAGAAGCCTCCATCACATAATTAGACCGCTCGCATAAGTCCTTCCTTGAATTATCACTTCCGTTTATCTGCTGCTGCTCTTCCTTAGTAGCATCTACCCGCTAGCTAGTCTCGCCGCCCCGCTCCTCCAGAATCCTCCTCCCGGAATTCCGCGAAATAGGCGGGGTTCAACTCTCATTTTTCCTAAATTTTATTAACGATGATTGCTGCATAGCAAAGAAAGCCTTATTGAGCGGAGTAAAGTGCCATTACATGGATCGGACCAATTCTGAGCGGAGTAATCTGCCATTACAAGAAGCGGACCAATTCTGTGTAGTCGCCCAGTGGAGACAATTCGCTACTCTCGGATGTTTTTCGCGGCGGCGCCAGTTTGGGCGTGTTGGAACGGGCACTCGGCTGGCAGGGACTAACCAAGCGGCGGCGGAGAAGGAGGCAAGTATGGCGAGCAGAAAAGTGGGCACCCTTTGGTTCCTGGTGGCGTTGGCCAGTATTGCGGCAGTGCCTGCAAACGCACAGTCATTTCGAGTTCAATGTCCAACCAGCACCATCACGCACCCGGTGCAAACCGTCACCAACGGGACCGTCAATAACCCTCATTTGCCGGTCGACAATAATTCGGAACCTGCCTACACCGTTCCAACAGTGTTTGCGCCACTGAGCGCCACTACATATCCACAGCCTCTTTCGAACGTAAACGGCGCGATCAAATGCCAGCAGGTCTCGGGTGGCGACGGTTACGCGACGATGGCGGACGGGACGCAGACGTTCATGTTTTCGTTCGGACCGTTGTCTGGACTGACGAAGATTGCCAACGGCCAGGCCGGCACAGACTTCCCGTACGAGTTCAATTCCATGTATCTGGGCACTCTGTTGCCTGGTGACCCCGCCACGACCGATGGGGTGTCAGCCGGTAGTTGGCCTGGGTTCCCGCTCAATACGGCGGGGTTCACTTGGGACGGGGCCGTAGGGATAGCTCCTGACACGGATGCCATAGCTGACGGTATTTGCACCGCCCCTTGCCTCGATGGCCACGTGGATCCACGCCAAATCGAGGATATCGGTGTGATGAACGGGAATATCCCGGCGCCGTTGGTGGCATTCGATGAGGACGACGAAATGTTCCTCACCCTCACCAACGTGGGCATGATCATGCGGCCGGACCTGTTCGAGCAGCACACCATTCACTTCCACGGGTATCCCAACGCTTCCTCGGTCTATGACGGCGTGCCGGATGCCTCGGTCGCCATTAACATTGGCGGCAGCTTCACCTATTACTACTTCGCACCCGATGCCGGCACGTACTTCTGGCATTGCCATATCACGCCTCCCGAGCACTTACAGATGGGCATGGTTGGGCAGCTTTATGTGCGCCCGCGGCAGAATCGGGTCCCTACCGGTACCACCCTCTACGCGGGACTCCAAGCGCAGCAAACGGATCTGCGCACGGCCTGCAGGCGACCCGGTGATGGTGCGATACCGACCGTATCTGCCGCGCCCGACATTCTGTGCGCTAATCCCCTGCCTCCTGTTGCAAACGCCAACATGACTGGCGGGTTCTCGAACGGCACGGCCACAAAAAAGTTCGCCTACAACGACGGCGACGGAGTAACGCAATACGACGTCGAGTATGCCCTGCAGATCCACGGCTTCGATCCCAATTTCCATTTTGTGGGCATGACTTTCAACCCGGAAAATTTTGCGACCATGAAGGACAAATACTTCCTGCTGAATGGGCGGAGCTATCCGGATACGGTCACGCCCGGTCCCCTGGCTACGCAGTCGTCGGATGGCAGGGTGCACTTTTCGCAGCCGCTACCTTCGATCATCAATATCCCATCCGGCGGGAGGGCCCTCCTGCGCATTGCTGACCTGGACGTTTCCGAATATCAGACCTTGGCGTCGCTGGGAATTCGGATGCACGAAATCGGCTTCAACGCCAAGCTGCTGCGGGATCAGGCAGGCAACAACCTGGACTTTTACACCAACTCGATCACCCTGGGCGGGGGCGAGTCGCTGGACGTGATTCTGGATGCGTGCGCGGTGGCTCGGAACTCTGACGGAAGCTGCACCACGTCCATTCCTTCGGGGACCTATTACCTGTACACCCCGAATCTCGACCATCTTTCCAATGATGCCGAAAATTTCGGCGGACTGATGACCGAGGTCCACGTCAATTAGGGGTCCGGGAAAGACCGTTAGGGGAGAAGCAATGAGGGCGACGAACATGAAAAAAGCAATCTCGATGACACGACTGCTCTTGGCGCCGATGGTGGCGCTACTGCTTGCGGCGACGGCTTACGGTGCCGCTCCTGGCATCACCGGTACGACTTTCAACCTCACGGCGCAAGATGCGTTCCTTAACCAGCCGGACGGGGCCGCGGTTTACTCTTGGGGGTACGGTTGCAGCGCCGGATTTACGCTAGCCTTTCTCCCGGCGGCCATCGCCAACGCAACTTGCCCCACGATGCAAGTTCCGGGCCCCACGCTGATTGTCCACGAGGGGGATCTCGTCACTGTGGTCCTCACGAACCACCTACCCACAGCAGCCGGCAATACCTCGATTCTGTTTCCTGACTTTCAGGTATCAACATCTGGCGGTGTAGCCGGCCTATTGACGCAGGAAGCGGCCCCTGGCGGTATGGTGACCTACAAGTTCACGGCCTCAACGCCGGGCACTCACGCCTATTACAGCGGAACGCAAGGCGACCTGCAAATCGAAATGGGCTTGTACGGTGCAATTATTGTCCTCCCCTCAAGTACTAACGCTAACTTTCCAGGTAATTGCGTTGCAAATTCGAATACCCCAGCAGGGGGATTGCCCTTTGCCGGTGCGAACGGGATCGCGGAAACCACCTGGGGCGAAAGAGACTTCCGTCTCGCGTCGGCCGCCTACGACCACTCCAAGACCTGTTACGACCGGGAATACCTGTTTCAGTGGGCAGAGATGGACCCCAATATTCACCGCCAATCCTTGGCGCAGGTCACAGCAACGATCAACGGGGGCTATTGCGTCGCGCCTAACGATCCAAGGTGCAGCCTCGAGGTCGCGACCGAACCCTACCATCCTACTTACTTCCTCATTAACGGCCGTTCGATGCCCGACCTCATGGACGCCAACTTTGCGCCCGAGTATCCCCACCAGCCCTACAACGGCAATCCCCACATGCATCCAGGCGAGCAGGTCCTGATTCGCACCATCGGCCAGGGCCGCTGGCAACATCCGTTCCACGAGCACGGCAACCATGTGCGCATCCTGGGGCGCGACGGGAATTTGATTCTGAGCGCGACCGATCCGAATAGCCTCGCTGGGCTTTTGATGTTCAACACCGACACGACTCCGGGGCAGGCCTTCGACGGGATTTTCTACTGGACCGGCAGGGGCCTGAATTGGGATCCGTACGCACACAATCCCAAATCTACCGACTCTAGCGCAATGCTTCCCTGTACTCCTGATGTCAACGGCTACAACACTTCCGCGCCCACGGCGATCAACTATTACGAGTGGTGTCAGGACCACAACAAGCCACTGGAAGTCGCTCCCTTCGGCGATGTCGCGAGCGGCGGCCCCGCCACTTTGCCCAGTCCCAACATTTTAACCAACGGCGCCTGGTATGGCGGTACACCCTATCTCGGTCCGAATGCAACGACGCGCGCGGCCGGGCCCACCGATAATTTGCAGCCTTCCAATACGCCAGCCAACCCCCCCAACGAGCGCGGCTTCGCGTTCATGTGGCACTCCCACAACGAGCGCGAAATCACCACCAACAACGTTTTCCCCGGCGGAATGCTGATGATGATGCTGGTTGATTCCCGGGAATTTGTAATCGACGAGTCCAACTGACTGACGACGAGGAAGAACGATGCGAACCTATAATTTGAAAGCTGTCATCAAGGCCGCGCTACGAGTAGCGTGTATACTTCCTTTCGCGGCGCTTGCGGCCTTCGGCCAGCAGACAGTCAATCTGTCTGCCGGGCCGGCCACGGCTATCCTGCCCGATGGCTCGGCGGTGCCGATGTGGGGCTACAGTTGCGGCGCGTCAGTGACGGCGGTCACCTCGACGGCAGCAACCACAACCTACACCTTGGCGAGCGCTTCCGACACCAGTCTGGCGATGCCAATCAACGCGTATGCAGGCAGCACCGTGACTGCGGGCACCGCGTCTGGAACAGTTCTGAGCAATACTGCAACAACCCTCACCCTGACGACAGCAGGTTGGACCGGCGGAACCCCCGCCAGCGGCACCGTCTTCAGCATCGCCGGCTCCACTGCTAACTGCGCCGCGTTGAATAAGGCGGCCACCGCAGGGATGTGGTCCCCCGTCGTGATTACCGTTCCTACGGGACAAGATCTGACGATTAACCTCACGAATAATCTCTCGTTTCTGCCGCCAAGCACCATACTTCCGAATCCGAACAGCCCAAATAATATTCCCACCTCGCTTGTGATCGTGGGTCAGTTGGGCGGTGGTCTCGGAACGGCGGCTACCTACACGGATAGTCCAACGCACGCGAACCAATCGGTTACATGGGCGACCGTGGGAAGTTCTGCTGGCGCTCAATTTGTGCCGCCACCGCAAGGAAAGCGTGTCCAGTCGTTCGGAACGGAAGTGGCGGCAACGCCGGCAACGACGGCGCAAACTCCAACGGCACTAACCTGGAAAGCCCCGCGGGCCGGCACGTACTTGATCGAGTCCGGTACGCACCCCTCCATTCAGGGTCCCATGGGCTTGTACGGAATTCTGGTTGTCACGAGCGCGCCCACGGCAACAGCCGGCACCGAAACTGCCGCTGGCCTCGCCTATCTCGGCGTGCCCTACGATGCCGACGTTCCGCTGCTTTTCAGTGAAATCGACTCGGTACAAAACAGTGCGGTCAACAAGGCAGTCAACACCGTAGGTTTTAGCGAGACGGCTGTCATAACCCTTAAGGACTCTCTCAGTGCGGTAATTTTGACGCCGGGTGTTGGTGGCGTACCCCTTAATGCTGGCAGCGGTTACGTGGTAGGAGACGTTGTCACGTTCCCTGCAGGCATAGGCAGCGGTGGTGGTGTTGGAGCGACCGCCCAAGTCGCTCATGTAACCCCAACCGGAGCAATTATTGATTTTACCGTTACCAACCCTGGCGCGGGCTATACGTCCGTTCCTACTAACGGCATCATTACCAGTACCAATCCGCTCGCGACCGGAGCTCAGTTCACTGCAGTCCTCTCATTAGCGGGCGATCTTTGCGGAACCGGCTCCTCCGCTTGCTATCCACCGGCAGTGAACTTCACTCCGCTGTATTACGCGATCAATGGAGCCGCGTTCAACAAGACCAACTCGAGCGCTTCCTTGTTTTCAGCTACTCCAGCGACGCTACTAGCTCCGCTTAGCGCTACCGCACCGAGATCTGTTTTGGTGCGCTTCGTGAATGCCGGTTTGCGCATGCACGTGCCTTCCATCGTCGGATCGCTGACGGCTCAGCAAATGCCTGCGGGAGCGCCTCCCAAGGTTACAGCTGGTTTCTCGATAATTGCGGAAGACGGGAACCCCCTGCCGGGTCTGGCCCGCGTGCAGAACGAAGTATTTATGGCTGCAGGCAAGACTTACGATGTGATGATAAATGCGACTGCCGCCTGTACTCCTGCGTTGCCAGGGGCAACATGCACGACGCCTGCTCTTCCGGTGTACGACCGCGAGTTGAGCCTCTCGGGTAATGGTATTTCGCGCGACGCTGGGATGCTGGCGTACATTGGCATCAATGGCTCCACAATCCCGGCGGCCACTATCCCTGCGCTCGGGGCTGCGATAGCTAGGGCGGATACCTATAACTCCGTGATTGCGGGCAAGACGCTGGTCGTATCGGATCCATCCAAAGGCGTAATCGCCAACGATACCAATGTATACGGAGTGAAGGTGCAGGGCACAGGGCCGACTCAAGGCACACTGTCTCTCAACACGGATGGCACCTTTACGTATGTTGCCAGCTCGACTTGGGCGACGTCGGATTCCTTCACCTACTGCGGTAACGGCGTAGCCTATGTTGCACCTCCGAACTTGCCGCCGCAGTGCGCAGTGGTGACGCTCGGTCCGGCGCCGATGGAGGCGACTGGCGGCATCACTGTTAACGACATCAAATACACATCCAACCTGGCCACCTACCTAAACATTAAGTCCCCCGGCGTCCTGTCGGTCGACAAAGACGGGGCGGGCTATCCTCTTACAGTCGCCGCGTCGAGTGTTGTTCCTGCCGGATCAGGCTGGACGCTGTCTGTAGACTCGCACGGCGGCTTCAACGCGACCGTCCCCGGGCCAGGCACGTACACCTTTACTTACAGGGCGCAGAACTCGCAGGGAACGCTTAGTGGTTCCGGTGGAGTGTTAGCAGGGAGTCTCGGAACCGCGACCGTGACGCTAATTTTCCCGCAGCCGAGCAATCTTGCGGTAACGGTTTTGGACGGCTACGACAAAACGACCGCAATCACTGACTATCGCTGGATCATTGAGGAAGACAAGACTTTCTACATCAACCCCAACTGCACAACGACGAACGCCATACCGCTTCCGGCGGGCTGCCCGAGTACGACTACGACTGGGGGCGTCCCTCCAACCTTTGGGGTCAATTTCCACACCAGCCACATGGAGTACGTGGCGCAAGGCTGCACAGGGGCGGTTTCTTGCGAAGGGGGCCAGACCGTTGTCGATCCGATTACCGGGATTCACAACCCAGCGGTCTGCGATGTGGGCGATGGCGTTTGCAGGCTCGATACCAGCGCCACCGCAAGTGGATTTACCGCCGTAGATCCCAAGCAGGTTGCTCTGGACCCGAACAAGCGCTACTACATCTCGGTCCTGCCTGGCGACGCGGCCAACCCGTTTGGCTCTGGATACGGGGGCGCGCCTGACTGTCTCACGGCGGGACACTGCGGCCACGGCATGGGCGGCGCTCCGATCACCTTCGGACAGACGGCTGTCACGATACTTTCGCAGCCCTCTCCCTACCCAACGGCAAAACTGTCGGTATTCGTGTTCGAGGACGATTTTCCGCTTAACGGCGAGCATGATGGCGGCGGCGGAATCGACGTATTGTCACCCTACGAGCCGGGTCTGGGCGGATTCCAACTCCACCTCTGGGACGCCTTTGGTGGCAATGGCGATTTTACAGGGCAGATGACCTATGACATGTTCAACCAGCCATTGACGAACAGCCTGGACGGAACGATCGACCCCTCGACGGGGAAGAACGCTTGCCCGATTTCGCAGGCGGGCATCACTAATCCCGGCACCAATGCAGCCACAGGTCCCTTGGGTACCAGCGGCGATGCTTCGACGACCGCGGGCATCACGGGCATGATCGTTACCTGCCCGAAATACGAGAGCGGAACTGATGCTTCCGGAAACCCGATTCTGTCGCCCCTCGCGGGCCAAGCCGTCGTTGCCAACCTGATGCCGGGAAGATGGGGTGTGATTGCCACGCCTGCGGCCGACCGGATTGCGAGAGGGGAAGAGTGGCTACAGACCAACACGCTGGATGGCCAGAAGGCTCACGACTCCTTCACCAGAATCGGCGAGCCGAGCTTCTTCCAGGAGTACGGGCCGGCGTCCTACCACGTGGCCATCGGTTTCGCCAACCCGAAGATCATCAATGACCGCTTGGCAGGAGTGTGCAACGGCACCGATCCCAACATCACGGGCCCGAACTGCACCAATACCATCACGGGCAGGGTCACGGGCACGCGCCTGAGCCGGACGCCCGATGAAAGGCTCTACAGCAGCGGTTCGCACGATGGCTTCTATTGGACTCAGTGCTTCGTGAGCGTAGGAGATGCTGATGGCGAAGACTTCGCGTTCACTAAGTGCAACGCCGACGGCACCTTCTCACTGTCGGGGATTCCCGATGGTGATTGGAGAATTACAACCTTTGACCAGTGGAATGATCAGCTCGTGGACGGCCTTTCGACGCCGGTCAGGCTAAACTCCAACAACCCGAATAGCGGGAACATAGGAGACATCGCCACCACGCAGTGGCAGACGAACCTCTATACCCAGACTTTCATCGACGACAAGAAGACCGGCGTCTCGGAGCACCCCTGGCCGAACCCAACGACGGGAATTCCCTTTGCCAACGTCGCTGTCCGTCTGCGGGACGGCAGCATAGAGAACCTTCTCGGCACGGACTTTACCGGTACGGCCAATTTCAACGAGACGTTCCCGTTGTTCAGTTGGTATACGGTTGAAACCGATGTGACCCGTTACAAGAGCACGGGGACGCATGTGGTTTACGACGTGGGCGGCCCCGCCGACGGGTCACCTTCGTGTGGCAAAACTGGCTATCCACCGTGCGGAACCTCGGCCATTGGCAAGTTCCTGGCGAATACACTGGAACAGGTTTCCGTGCCCAACAACCTTCGCGTTCCGGGCGCTGTCTATTGCGCCGTTGCGGATTGCACTGGTAAGTCGATTCAGGACCCGCTGTCCAGCAACCCGAACAGCAATTGCACCGGCTCCGGCACTACGGTTACCTGCGGTACGCCATCCCTCTCCAGCGGCCGAATCGATCCCCCGTGGGTTGGTGTGGAGGGCTGGCAGGGCTTCCCCGGCCAGAACAGTTTCATCGAATTCGGCAAGGCGCCCTACTTCGAGGGCGAGAACGGCGGGATCAAGGTCCATGTCGTCTATGCCTCGACGCGTCCCTTTGACGATCCGTATAATCTCGTTCAGACGCAGTGGGAACCTCTGGTTCCGAATGTCTCCATCAACCTCTACCAGGAGGGGACAGCGCCAGATGGGAGCCAGTCCCTTACGTTGGTTGACACCACGAAGACCAGCAGTTGGGACAAGTGGGCGCAAGGATTCCACCTCGGAGCTGATGGCGTAACACAGATCCCGAATATGAGCTGCCCGGGCCAGACATCCACCGATCTGTTCAAGTTCACGCTGGATAACCAGCCGAACTACCTTAACTTGTACGACGCCCAGCACCCAAGCGGGGGCCCGTATAATCCGAACGCGCTTGCGACCCCGTTGCCATACAGCTCACAGTTCAAGTGCTATGACGGTATGCACAACTGGAATCAGGTCCAGCCGGCACCCTACGACGGCCAATACCAGTTCCCCAGCGTTACATCCA
>Ga0137396_10001742_pt1 | contig 11676 bp, 10 predicted proteins | sample czc16metaG_FD_108284 | JGI IMG/M metagenome (GOLD analysis project Ga0137396, IMG submission 108284) | Vadose zone soil microbial communities from Angelo Coast Range Reserve, California, USA - czcobulk3.16 metaG | ecosystem: Environmental > Terrestrial > Soil > Vadose zone | place: USA...
AAGTTGAGATAGAACACGAGCGCGACCGTGAGGGTCAGCATCAGAGTCGACATGGCGAACGCCGCCCGCCGCTCGGCGCGCCAATGTCGCCGGGCGCCCACGAACCCTAAGACTCCGAACAGGACCGCAAGGGCCCGCTGCATCCCAGGCAGAAGTCCCGGCCGAACTGCCACGTGAAGTACTGGACGTAGTTCAGGAGCTGTTGCCCGTACATGACGAGCGTGTGGCCCGGGTTGTCGGGGCCGGGCGGATACATCGGGTTGTCGAACACCGACGGCTTGCCGAACTGCTCGCGGGCCAGAACGGCCTTGAGCGCGGGCCAGGTGGTCGCCTCACCCTGATTGAGATACGGGTCGAGGTGCGCCCGAATCGGGATGAACAGGTTGACGCTCGTCCCGACCGCCACCACGAGCGCCGCGCCAATCAGAAACCGGGGACGGAGCAGCGCGCGCGGCTCAGTGCACAGCACGTACACGATCACCGCGGGGGCCGCGAGGACGCCCATCAGGTGATTGGTGGCCGTGAGGGCGAGCAGATAGGCGATGAGAACCAGATAGTGATCGCGCCGGGTGCTCGCCGGCTGGTCTGCCCAGCGTACCACCAGCCAGAGCACCAACGCGATCGTCAAAACGCTCGGCGTATAGACCTTCTCATTCACCACTGACTGGTTCCACACGGTAAACGTGGTGGCCCCGACCACGGCACCCGCGGCTGCGACGATGCGCCGCCGGGTTGCGGACGCCACGATGGCCCGTAACCACCGCTCTCCAATGAGAAACCATAGACCCGCCGAGGCCGCGCTCGTCACGGCCGCGAAGAGATTGATGCGTCGCGCGTAGTCGGCGCCCAACGGGAGCAGCCCCCACGCGTGCGCCAGAATGACGAACAGCGGATTTCCTGGCGGGTGGGGAATCCCCAGAGCGTGAGCGGCGGTGATGTACTCGGAAGCGTCCCAATACTGGGTGGTGGGCGCGAGCGTCAGCGCGTACAGGGTCAGAGCGCCCAGGGCAACCAGGCTCGCGAGCAGATAGGGAGGCCGCTCGGCGGCGACGTCCGGGGTCTGTGGGTCGGGCATGCGTTGGTCGCGAGTTAGTGCCTGAACTGTCGAATGCCGGTGAACACCATCGCCAGACCTGCTGCATCGGCCGCCGCCACCACCTCGGCGTCCTTCACCGAGCCGCCCGGCTGGATGATCGCGCGGACTCCCGCCCGGGCCGCTTCTTCTACCCCGTCCGCGAACGGAAAGAACGCGTCGGAAGCTAATACCGCGCCCTGGGGATCGTGACCCTGCTGGCGCGCCTTGTGGATCGCCAGGAACGAGGCGTCCACCCGCGACGTCTGCCCCGCGCCGATTCCGATCGCGGCCTCCTCGCGGACGAGCAGGATCGCGTTCGACTTGACCGCTCCCACGGCGGCCCAGGCGAAGCGCAGGTCGCGCCATTCGACATCGGTCGGCTGGCGACGGGTCACGACCCTCCACTTCGTCTCATCCATTACTTGCGCGACCTGGGAGCGCTGCTGCGCGAGGAATCCGCCCCGAATCCGTTTCCAGTCCCAACCGACGGCCTCTCGGGTCGGAAGCCGCACTACCCGCAGGTTCTTCTTTTCCCTGAATACGGCCACGGCGTCGTCCGCGAAACGGGGAGCCACCACCACTTCCACGAACAGGTCGCGCATGGCCTCCGCCGCCGCCCGGTCCACCGCCACGGTGAAGGCGATCACCGATCCGAACGCGGACGTGCGATCCGTGGCAAGGGCGCGCTCGTACGCCTCGCGCGCCGAGCGGCCCAGGGCGATGCCGCACGGGGTGGTGTGTTTGATGATGGCGCACGCCGCGCGCTCCGCGCCGCTCGTGCTCCAGGGTGCCACCGCCAAGAGCCCCGCGTCCAGGTCCAAGAGGTTATTGAACGACAGCTCCTTGCCGGAGAGCTGCTCCAGGTCGCGGATGCCGGGCTCGTTCGCGGCGTACAGCGCCGCCGCCTGCTGCGGGTTTTCCCCGTAGCGCAGCTCTTGGCGGCGCTCCAGCGCGAGCGTGATCCGCTCGGGCCACCCGGGCGCGTCCTTGGTGAGGTAGCCGTGGATCGCGGCGTCATAGGCGGCTGTGTGGGAGAAGACTTTGGCGGCTAATTCACGGCGCAAGCCCGGGCTTGCGCCCGCGGTCAGTTTGTCCGCCTTCAGGGCCGTGACGAGACGCGGATAATCATCCGGGTCCACGACCACGAGCACGTCCTGGTGGTTCTTCGCGGCCGACCGGAGCATCGAGGGGCCGCCGATATCGATTTGCTCGATGGCGTGGTCGAACGTGACGCCCGGCTTCGCGACCGTTTCGCGAAACGGATACAGGTTGACGACCACCACGTCGATCGGCGTGATGCCGTGCTCGGCTAGCGCGGCGCGATCCCCGGGATGGGCGCGGCGCGCCAGCAGGCCGCCGTGGACCTTGGGGTGCAGCGTCTTTACGCGGCCATCCATCATCTCGGGGAAGCCCGTCACCTGCTCGATCGGGATCACGGAGACTCCCGCCTGGCGGAGCGCCTCGGCGGTGCCGCCCGTTGACACGATCTCCCAGCCGAGCGCGATCAGGTCACGGGCGAGCTCGACGATGCCGCGCTTGTCCGACACCGACAGCAGGGCTCGTGGCTTCACCAGGTTTCGGCCACCGCCCGGATCATGTCGGCGAGGCTCACGACATCCTTCAGGTCGATCACCTCGGCGGGGGAGTGGGAATAGCGCAGCGGCCAGCCTATCGGCACGTCCACGACGCCGTACGGGGTGAATACCGACCCGTCGTTTCCGCCGTTGGTGGTGCCGATCTGGAGGGCGATGCCGCGCGCCCGTGCGACCTGGACCAGCGAGTCCACGTAGGCGGGAGGTGTAACGGACGAGTTGTCGAGCGCCCGCGCCACCGCTCCCCGGCCGATCGGCGCCACCGCAAAGTTCGGCAGCTCGAGCGGCGCGTCCGCGGACACGAACGTATCGATCGCATGGACGCGACGCGGTGTCGTGCCGAGCGATGCGGCGGCCGCCGTGGCGCCCTCGAGTCCGATCTCTTCGCGCACGCTCCAGATAAAAATCACCTGGTGCTTGAGCGCCGCGCGGTCCAGCCGCCGCAGCGCGAGCAGCTGCGCGGCCGAGCCGACGCGGTCGTCGAACGACCGGCCCGTCGCACGTGTGCCGGAGAGGCGCACGTATTGCTTGGGCATCGTTACCGTCGCCCCGGGGCTCACGCCCCGGGCCACGGCCCCGGCGCGCGATTTAGCGCCCACGTCGACCCGGAGCGAGGAAGGGGTGCGGCGCGTGAAGCCGGAGTCACGCGGCAGGAAGACACCCGCGACGTCGCCCTTGTCCGTGTGCACCAGCGCCGGCTTGGCCTCGAAGAGCGACGGGAAGAATCCGCCGCGGTTCTCGAGCTCCAGCGTGCCGTCGTCGCGGATGCCGGTCACCCGGAAGCCGATCTCGTCCAGGTGCGCGACGATCACCACCACCGGGTTGCCCTGACCTACGCGCACCCAGAGGTTGCCCGCCGTGTCGGTGGACGAGACGGCCCACGTCGGTAACAGTCGCTTCACCGCCTCCCGCACCGGACCTTCGGCACCAGAAACGCCGTAGGTCTCCACGAGTGCCGCGAGAACGGTCTGCGCTTCGGCGACCCGGGCGGAGTCCTGGGCGGACAGGCGCAGCGACGCGGCGGCGGATAGAAACACGAGTGCCACTACGCAGTCTCTGACCGCCCTCATTTCCCCTCCATCCATTGCACGATTTCGCGGACCAGCCTGTCCGCGTCGGCGAGGGCCACCGTCTCCACCGCCGTGTCGGCGTAGCGCGCGGGCAGCGCCGCGGTCTTAATGGCGTCGAACGGCCCGAGCACAGCCTTCACGCTTCCGGGCCCAGCGTCGGTCGGGTACAGGCTCTGCACCGTGAACGCGACGACCACCGTGCCTTTCACGTTGGGCTTCGATTGCACCGCCGCGGCGAGCGCGGCACACGCGGTGCGCCGCCCGGCGGATGGTGCGGCGAGGAGGCGCTCGCCATACAGTTGCGGCCGCTTGGTGAGCGACACGGGCGCCAGCACCGCGATCCCGAGGCCCTCCACCTCGGCCGCGGAGCTCGCCCCGACGTCCACATCGGCGTTGTCCACGGTGAAGACGGGATCAGGTGCGCCGGGACCCACGCGGCCGCGCGTCAGATGCGTCGACTTCACGGCGACCACCCCCGGCACCGCGCCTCGCGTTCCAAACACGGTCACGCGGTGCCCCTCGAGCTGCTGATCGAGCAGCGGATACGCTGTGCGGGCTCCTCCCACCCGCCGCAGCAGCAGGAAGCCGTCGGGCAGGATGTTGCCCACCACGTAACCGACCTCGTCGAGCGGACAGGTGCAGAGTCGCTTCGGGGAGCCCTGACCGAGCGTGAGCGTCACGTTGCCCGCCCGATCGCGCACGCTGCCGGGGAAAAGCGCGCGCAGCGAGTCCGTCATCGCCTGCTCGAGACCGGTCACGGCGGTCATGGAGGAGAAGCGGAGCGCGAGGCGGTCGAGGTCGCCCTGGGCGGACAGACGAACGGTGAGAAAGGCGGACAGGATGAGCGTCAAGAGCGCTGCCGTTCGTCTATGCCTCATCACCGAACCTCACAGAGGGTTGATCAGCGACCACGAACGCGGAACCCATCGCGGCGAGCCGCACGGGTTTCTCCGGTACGCCTAACCGGGCCAGCTCCACGACCACCTGGGGCAGCAATCGGTGCTCCACTTCGAGCACCCGTGCGGCGAGCGTGTCCGGCGTGTCGTCCGGACGGACCGGCACGGGCCACTGCGCGATGATCGGACCCCGGTCGTACTCCTCGTTCACGTAGTGCACGGTCGCTCCGGAGAGCGTGGCGCCGCTCGCGAGCACGGCCGCGTGGACGCGGCGGCCGTACATCCCGGGGCCGCCGAACGCGGGGAGCAACGCCGGATGGATATTAATCACGCGCCAGCGAAGCCGCGCGACCGCCGCCGGCGGAATATGCTTCACGTATCCCGCGAGCACGGCGAGCCGAGCGTCGCCGACAGCCGTCCCGATCTCGGCAGGATCGGCGGGGTCCTTGAGTACGACCGTGGGCACCCCCTCCCGCCGTGCCCGCTCGAGCGCCCCGGCGCCGGCGGCGCTCGCGACCGCCCGCACGACCGGCGCCACGGCCGAGTCGCGCAGCGCGTCGAGCAGCGCCTGCAGGTTGGTGCCGCCGCCCGAGACCAGCACGGCCACGGGAACCGGCGTCACCGATCGCAAGGGCTGAGCGAGCGAGGCTTCCTTCCGGGGACGACGCTCAGCCTGAACGCACCGGTCGCGAACCGTTCGCTGCTCGTCACCACGATGAAGTAGTCTCCCGTTTGGGGCAGCCGTACGGTGAGTCGGGCGTTGCAGTGGCCGCCCGAGTCGTCGTCCTGCGGCTTGGCGACCTCGAGGCCGGGGCCGAGCAGGAAGGCGTAGGCGTCGAAGGCCTCCGCCGCGAGGTCGATGGTGACCGTCTGGCCCGCTCGGCCCGCGAGCCGCCATTGCTGGGTGTAGGTGCTTTCCGCGGGAAGCAATGCGTCGCGCCGCGTGAGCGAGTCGCGTACGGTGTCGCCCACGGCGATCGTGCGCTTCCCCTGCGCGGCGAGGGCGCTCGCGCTGAGCGCGAGCACGGCCACCAGACTCCCCGGCGTCATGACGCCCCGCAATCTGCGGGCGCTAACCGCCGCGCACAATCTCGGCAGCGGCGCCCGTGAGGTCCGCCACGACCGGGACGCCGAGGGCGCGGGCCTTCCCGGCGTGCGCGCCACCGCTGCCGGTCTCCACTAACAGCGCGCGTCCACCGAGCCTACGCGCCGGCGCGATGTCGCTCCTGCGATCACCCACCCACACGCAGCGCGCGAGGTCGAGTCCGAGGGCTGCCTGGGCCTCGCGAAACAGCAGCAGTCCCGGCTTGCGGCACTCGCACGGTCCCGTGAAATCGGGATGGTGGGGACAGAAGTAGGCGCCGTCGAGGCGGGCCCCGCGCGCCGCCAACAGCTCGACTAGCCGGCCCTGTACGGCGGCGTACGCGGTCGCGTCGTACAGGCCGCGCGCGATGCCCGATTGGTTGGAGACGGTGATCACCAGCCAGCCCGCCTGGTTCAACCGGCAAATCGCCTCGCCAGCGCCTGCGAGCAAACGGACCTTGTCGGGCTCGTGCAGGAATCCCGGGTCTTCCACGATGGTCCCGTCGCGGTCGAGGAACACGGCACGACGGCCGGCCTCGGCGCGGGCGTCAGGCATCGAGCGCCGTCCGCACCGCGCGCACCACGCTGTCGACCTCGTCGGGGAAGATGGTGCGGGGATCGAGGACCACGTGATCGTCGGCGATACGGGCGATGACGGGAGGGGTGCCTCCCCGCAGCCGCCCGGCCACGGTGTCAGGTGCCAGGTGTTGGGGGTTGAGCCTGACGAGCCAGGTTCTCAACTTGGCGCCCGGGAACGATCCGCCGCCAACCTCTGATTCGCCCTCGACAATGTCGCAGTCCCCGCCCACGTCTTTGTGTAACGTTTCTGCGCGTTGACGAATTTGCTTGACGTCTTCCGTCAGCATCCGGAGGACAGGAATTTCGCGGCGGCTTGTCTCCGGTTCCCGGTACAATGCCAGCGTGGCCTCCAATGCGGCCAGCGTGAACTTGTCGGAGCGCACCGCCCGCGCCAGCGGATCCTTGCGGCACGCGGCGATCGCCTCGCGCGTACCGAGCAGGATCCCCGCTTGCGGGCCCCCGAGCAGCTTGTCGCCCGAGAAGGCGATGGCGTCCACGCCGCTCGCGAGCGCCTCGGCTACGGTGGGCTCGCCGCTCAGTCCCCAGGGCGAGAGGTCGGTCAGGAGTCCGCTGCCGAGGTCGTACAGACTGGCTGCACCCCGCGCGCGCGCGACCCCGGCGATCTCGTGCGCGGAGACCTCGGCGGTGAAACCGGTGACTTGGAAATTCGAGCGGTGCACCTTGAGCAGCAGCTTGGTGCGCTCGGTAACCGCGCCTTCATAGTCCGTCAGGTGCGTGCGGTTCGTGGTCCCGACCTCGACCAGCGTGGCCCCGGAGCGGGCCATGATATCCGGGATTCGAAACGCGCCGCCGATCTCCACCAGCTCGCCCCGCGACACAAGGGCTTCGCCGTCGCGCGCCAGCGCCGAGAGGGCCACGAGCAGCGCGCCAGCGGCGTTGTTCAGGACGATGGCGTCTTCGGCGCCGGTCAATTCCACCAGGAGATCGCGACACAGCGCGTGGCGTGACCCCCGGGCGCCCCGGGCCAGGTCGTATTCGAGATTGGAATATCCCGCGGCGATGCGCGTCATCGCCTCGCGGGCGGCGCGCGCCAGCGGCGCCCGGCCGAGGTTGGTGTGCAGCACCACGCCGGTGGCGTTGATCACCGGCAGCAGCGATGGGGCGGCGAGCTGCTGCACCCGCGCGCCGACGGCGGCGCCCCAGCCTTCGGGTGGCGTGGTGCCGCCGTCAGCGCGCGCGTGGTCGATTGTGTCGCGCACGGCTCGCACCACCAGACTCCGCGGATGGGCCTTCAGCAGGGCCGCTACGTCGGAGTCGGCGAGGACGGCGTCCACCGCTGGGAGATGTCGGCGCGGGTCGCTCATCGCTTGTTGGTCTTGGTCGAGTCGCCCGGCAGGGGTTTGGGCACGGGAATCTCGATCACTCCGACGCCGTCCCCAGCGACGCCGCTCAAGCTGATCGCCCCGCGCACGCGCACCAGGTACTTGGCGCCCGGCGTGAGCAGCCGCGTGGTCTGGACGACGAGCCGGTCGTAGGGCACGGGGCGTTGCGCCAGGAGCCTGCGCACGCGGGCGGTATCGACGTGGGCTGCCGTGTCACGCGCGGCCCGAGCGACGCCCCCCGGAGCAGCGGGCACTCGCGGCGCTGCCGGGGCCGGGGTCCCCCGGCGCGCCGTCGTATCCTTCCGTGCCGTCGTGTCCCGCAGCCGCTTGAGCGAGTCGGCCACGGCACGAGCCCGCGCCTGCAGCGAGTCGAACTGCGCCGGCCGGTACAGCGCCCGTACGCCGACCGGTGTGGAGTCGGGCAGCGCGAACACGCGCACCGCGGCCGTGTCGGGCGCGCGCGCCGGATCGAGCGTCTGCGAGAAGCTGATGCGGAGCGTGACCGAGTCCACCGCCTCGATGGCGCGAATCCGCGGGCCCGCGCTGTCGTGCACGAACGCCCACAGCACGGCGCTCGCCGTCGAGTCGACGGCGACGGTGACCGTATCGAACGGCTCGCGCCGGTCCTGGCGGCGGTTGTTGTTCTGGTCCTGCACGACCCACACGCGATAGCGCCCGGGAGGGATCTCCCGCAGCCGAAAGTTTCCGGCGGAGTCGGTGAGCGTGACGTAGGCGACGGTGTCGGGAAGCGCGGCGGCCCGGACCACACCTTGTGTGAGGATCCGCTGCTCGACCCACAGCAGCGCCGTGCCGCCCAGCTCGGCCTGGGGCAGGGGGCCGCCGGTCGAGAACACGATCGTCGTGCCGGTCTTCGTGACGTTGCGGCGCAGGTCCGCGATGCCGGGCAGCACCTCGAGGTGGTACAGGCGGTTCGGCTTGAACCCCTCTTCGGGCTGCACGTGAATCGCGCTGCGGTGCCAAGAGACCTTGACGTCGCCGGCAACCGGGGACAATACGATCTTCTGCGCCAGACCCGTGATGGCGCCCGTTCCGCCACCGCCTCCGCCCCCCCCGCCGGAGCTCCCCGGCGCCTCGTCGATCACCTCGTCGAACTGGATGACGGCCTTGCCCCGAAAGTCGGGGACAACCGCGCCCGACTCCGGCACGGTGCTCAGGATCGCGGCCGGCGTGGTGCGGGGCGGCCCGCCGGGCGGCGCCGCCTGGTTCGCGCAGCCGAACGCCAGGGCGCTTAGGAGCAGCCCAGCGATTTGAGCTTGTCGGCCAGCACTTGCCGCTGGTCGCGCCACGCCCGCTCCTTCTCGCGCTCCTTGGCGACCACCTCGGCGGGCGCCCGCGCGACGAACTGCTGGTTGGTGAGCTTGGCGGTGAGTCCCGCCAGCTGCTGCTCGAGCCGGGTCAGCTCGCCCGACAGGCGCCGACACTCCTGCTGCACGTCGATCGCTCCTTCCAGCGCGACGTACACTTCGCTGCCGTCACCGAACACGGCATAGGCTCCGACGCGTTTCGACCCGCCGTCGAACGAGAGCTCCTCGAGCTGCGCAAGGCGGCGGATCGTTTCGCTCTCGGCCTCAAACACTTTCTGGTTGTCGCGTCCGCGCGCGGTGATGCTGGCGCGGAGACGCGTCTTTGGTGGCACCTTGTACTCCGCCCGGATGCTGCGGATCTGTTCCACCACCTGCTTGACGCGCAGGAATTGCAAATCGAGCTCCGAGTCAACCAGCTCCGGCCTGAACGACGGCCACGCGGCGGCCGCGAGCAGCTCGTCCGCCGTTCGACCTGGCAGCTTCTGCCACAGCTCTTCGGTGATGAAAGGGACGACGGGGTGCAGCAGGCGTAGCGCCGTGTCGATACAATGAGCGAGCACGGAGTGAGCGGCGGCGCGGGACCCCGCGCCGTCACTGGCGAGGCGCGGCTTGACGGCCTCCACGTACCAGTCCGCGAGATCGCCCCACACGAACTCGTAGCACCGCTTGGCCGCCTCATCGAGCCTGAACTGCTCGAGGTATCCACTCACCGCGTAGACGGCGTCGTTGGCGCGCATCAAAATCCAGCGATCGGCGAGCTGCAGGCGCTTCGCGTCGAGTGCCTCGAGCGGCTGCACCTGCTCCGGCAGCTGCGCCAGGATGAACCGCCCGATGTTCCAAAGTTTGTTCGCGAAGTTCCGGCCGGGCGCGAACGTCGTCTCCAGGTCATTGGGGTCGAGGATCAGGTCCGACCCGAGCGACACGCCGGCGATGGTCGTCCAGCGCAGCGCGTCCGCGCCGAACTTGCCAACCACGTCGAGCGGATCGATGCCGTTGCCGAGCGACTTGGACATCTTGCGGTGCTGCGTGTCCCGCACCGTGCCGTGCAGATACACCGTCGCGAACGGACGGTCTGCACGGAAGTGGTAGCCGGCCATGATCATCCGCGCCACCCAGAAAAACAGGATCTCCGGCGCCGTCACCAGCGTATGGCCCGGATAGAAGCGCTTCAGGTCGGGCGTCTCGTCCGGCCAGCCGAGCGTCGCGAACGGCCACAGCCAGGATGAGAACCAGGTGTCGAGCACGTCGGGATCCTGCTCGACCGGGCCGCCGCACTCGGGGCACGCCTTGGGGTCCTCGCGGTCGGCCCACTGCCGGGGAGGGACGCACTTGGCGCACGTGAACACCGGGATGCGATGGCCCCACCACAGCTGCCGGGAGATGTTCCAGTCCCGGATGTTCTCCATCCAGTGCTCGTACGTCGCGCCCCACCGCTCGGGGACGAGGCGAATCGCCCCGGTCCGGTACGCCTCGAGCGCCGGCTCTGCGAGCGGCTGCATCTTCACGAACCACTGATCGGACAGCCGCGGCTCCACCACCGTGTCGCAACGATAGCAGTGCCGCACCGCGTGCCGGTGGGGCTCGACCTTCTCGAGCAGGCCCCGCTCCTTGAGCATGTCCACGATCTTTTCGCGCGCGTCGAAGCGATCGAGGTCGGCGAGCGTCTTCGCCACGCGGGTGGGATGCTCCATCCGCCCGTCCTCGGTCATCACCAGGGGCATCTCGAGCTTGTGCCGCAGCCCGATCTCGAAGTCGGTGGCGTCATGCGCCGGGGTCACCTTCACGAATCCGGTCCCGAACCCGGACTCGACTGCCTCATCGGTGATGATCGGCACCGGCAGGTCGATGATCGGCACTCGGGCCACCTTGCCCACGAAGCCCCGATGGCGCGGGTCCTTGGGATTCACCGCCACCGCCGTGTCGCCCAGCATCGTTTCGGGGCGCGTGGTGGCCACGGTCAGGTAGGGTTTGGGCCCGCCTTCCACGTGATAGCGGATGAAGTACAGTTTGCCGTCGATGTCCTTCGATTCGGCTTCCTCGTCCGACAACGCCGTGAGGCAGCGCGGGCACCAATGGATGACCCGGTGGCCGCGGTAAATGAGCCCCTCTTCCCACAGTGTCACGAACACTTCCCGCACCGCCCGCGAGTAGGCCGGGTCGAGCGTGAACCGCGTTCGGGTCCAGTCACAGGACGCGCCGATCACCTTGAGCTGCTCGAGAATCGTGGCGCCGGTCTCCTTCACAAAGGCCCACACCCGCGCGACGAACGCTTCGCGGCCGAGGTCGAAGCGGCTCTTGCCCTCCGTCGCGATGATGCGCTCCACCACGTTCTGGGTAGCGATGCCGGCGTGGTCGGTGCCGGGAAGCCACAGGGCTTCACGGCCGCGCATCCGCTCGAACCGGATGAGCACGTCCTGCGTCACGTTGTTCAGCCCCTGGCCCATGTGCAGCACGGCCGTGACGTTGGGCGGGGGGATCACGATCACGTACGGCGGCTTCGGTGAGTCTACCCGGGCCGTGAACACGCCGCGCTCGACCCAGCGCCGGTACAGCGGGCGCTCGACGGCGTGCGGGTCGTATTGGGGAGAAAGGTCGAAGCGCGTCGCGGTCATTCCTTATAATAGGCAGGGTGGGGGAGGTTAGAGGAGGTTGGGGAGGTTGGAGGAGGTTCAGACGCGAGCGGCCCAACCTCCCTAACCTCCCCAACCTCCCC
>Ga0137396_10001744_pt1 | contig 11671 bp, 6 predicted proteins | sample czc16metaG_FD_108284 | JGI IMG/M metagenome (GOLD analysis project Ga0137396, IMG submission 108284) | Vadose zone soil microbial communities from Angelo Coast Range Reserve, California, USA - czcobulk3.16 metaG | ecosystem: Environmental > Terrestrial > Soil > Vadose zone | place: USA...
GAGGCCGATCAATAACGTCTCGACGCCAAGGATTTTCCTAAAATCGGAAACGATCGGAATGCTGCCGCCTTCGCGAATCAGAGCCGCGTCTTTGTTGAAAGCTTTCTTCAATGCTCGTTGCGCGGCCTTGCCGAACTTGCTCTGCGGATCCGTCAAATACCACGGGCCCGAATGACCGCTCTGCATCTCCAGCGTCACGCCCGGCGGGAGATTTTTTTGAAGATGTTTCTTAACAAGATCGACAATCGCGTCGCCTTCTTGATTTGGAACCAGACGAAACGTCAACTTCGCCATCACATGACTCGGCAAAACTGTTTTGGTTCCCGGCCCCTGATAACCGCCACCGATCCCATTGATCTCGGCAGTTGGACGCGCCCAAATCCGTTCCAGAGTGCTGAAACCGGCCTCGCCAAAAAGTGCGGGTGCGCCCGTTTCCTTGAGCATTTCGGAATCCGGATCGAGCGGCAATTTTTTCCAACTGTCCCGTTCCCAATCCTGCAACGGCAGGACGTCGTCGTAAAAACCTGCAACCGCGACATGGCCGTTCGCATCATGGAGGCTGGCGAGCAATCGCGCGAGCGCTGTAGCGGGATTCGCAACCGCGCCACCGAAAATTCCCGAGTGCAAATCCATTTTCGGGCCAGTGACTTTGATTTCGAGCGCGGCAACTCCGCGCAGTCCGTAACTCAATGTCGGGGTGCGCGGCGCGATCATTCCGGTGTCGGAAACCAAAACGACCTCGCACTTCAAAGCGTCGCGATTGTCAGTTAGAAATTTTCCGAGGTGTTGACTGCCAACTTCTTCCTCGCCCTCGATCACAAGATCGACATTCACCGGAAGGTCGCCGTCCTTTTGCAGCGTCTCCTGAATTCCAATGATGTGAGAAAGAATCTGTCCTTTGTTGTCGGTTGCGCCGCGCGCAAAAACGTAACCGTTTTTCAACACCGGCTCGAACGGCGGCGAGTCCCACAATTCGAGCGGATCCGGCGGCTGAACATCGTAATGACCGTAAATCAAGACTGTTGGCCGACCCGATTTATGTTTGTTGCGCGCCCAAACGACCGGATGACCCGCGGTCGGGACCACTTTTGATTCCAATCCAACCGCGCTCAGCTTTTGCGACAACCATTGCGCGCAATCTTTAACTTTGCCGGAAAACTTCTCGTCGGTTGAAACGCTCGGAAACCGGAGAAAGGAATAGAACTCCTCGAGATAATTGTCGCGCATGACCAAAACCTAATCAGTTTTTCAATTTTGCCTACGACTTCCGCCGAAGCTGACCCCGGATCAGATACACAACTGAGGCAAGTGCCAACAGGATTCCAATGGCGGCAAACTCCCGCACGGTCGCGTGCGCGAGAATCCAGATGATCGCGACAATCGCCAGCGCGGGAACGATTTTCATCCCGGGAAAATTGAATGGATGTCCGTCGGACCGAACGTCGCGTTGGACCAAGAACCAGCAACCGGCGCAGCACAGCAGATACATCAACAGGACAGCGACGTTGGAAAGCACGGCAAGTTGTTCGAATGTGCCGGTCACGGACAAGGTAAACGCGAGCACGGCATAAGTGATGATGGCGACATCGGGCGAGCGATAACGCGCGTGCACGTGCGCGAAAAACGCCGGCAATGCGCCGGCGCGACCGAAGGCGAAGATCATGCGCGGTGAACTGAGGATGTCGCTCGTGACAAAGCCGAACGCGGAGATGGTAGCGCCGGCGAGAAGAGTGGTGCGACCGATATTGCCGAGGAATTTCGCGGCCGCTTCGGCGAGCGGCGCATCTCTATAATTTGCAAGATCGGCGCCAAGCGTTCCCTGCGCCACGAGTTGGATCGCGATGTAAATAATGGTGGTAACGACGAGCGCGAGGTAAGCGGCGCGCGGAACCGTTCGCGCTGGATTTGTTACTTCACCGCTCGGGATCAGCGCGACTTCGATTCCGACGAACGCGAAAATTAAGAGAATGACGCTGTCACCTAACGCCTTGCTGCTGGGCCACGCGCTCCAGTTGAGATTCGAGGGATGAATGAAAAAAATTCCCGCACAAATAAATAAGAGCAGCGGCAGAAGCTTCGCGATTGTCACAACCTTGACCGCGCCCGCGCCTCCGCGCACACCGCGCACGTTAATGAGAACAAGCGTGCCGTAGACGGCGATCATGACAACAATTCGCATGACCGGGCTCCCGAGAAACGGCGCGACGATCGCGATCGAGTTCGCCAAAACATTCACCACGCCCGCGACCGCGCCGAGCGCGGTGATGCCGTAAAGGATGCCCGCCAGAAATCCGACATAACGACCAAACGCAACTTCGACGTAGGCGTACAATCCGCCGGTCAACGAAACGCGACTGCCCGCGATCGCAAAACAAGTCACGAACAAAACCATCGCGATCGCGCAACAAATGAACGCGAGCGGCGCTGCTGGTCCCAAACCTTTCGCCACCAAAGCCGGCAAAACAAAAATTCCGGCGCCGATTGTGGAGTTGACGATGTTCGCGGTCAGTCCTGGAACGCCGATCGCGCGAATCAGTTGATGATCGACACTCTCCGCGCGTTGGATCGACATCGTCTCCACGGCGGCCATGGGCGGGATGGTGCGTGATTCCCACGGCGGAAGCAAGGGCGATCGAAAGCTGGTCGAAGCACCAAATGTTGCGCTCGGCCGCTCCCGCGGGTCTACCAATGGTGTGATTTTGCTTGTCACGACACAAAGGCTACTATATTGCCCTCTAAGACTGTTTTTGGGGCGCGGCCGCATGCATTTACAATCGCTCGATCTCTTCGGCTTCAAATCCTTCGCCGATAAGACGACTTTCAATTTCCACGAAGGCGTGACCGCGATTGTCGGACCGAACGGTTGCGGTAAATCAAATTTGCTCGACGCGATCCGCTGGGTCCTCGGCGAACAGTCCGCCAAATCGCTCCGCGGCGGCGAAATGGCCGACGTAATTTTCAACGGTACCGACAATCGCAAGCCGCTCAGTTTCGCCGAAGTCTCGCTCACTTTCACCGATTGCGCGTCGGAACTGAATGTCGATTGGCACGATGTGCGCGTGACCCGCCGCGTCTATCGCGACGGCAATTCAGAATATCTGCTCAACAAAACGTCGTGTCGTTTGAAGGACATCCAAAATCTTTTCGCCGACACCGGCGTCGCCCGCTCCGCTTACTCGATGATGGAACAAGGCAAGATCGACATGATCTTGAGCTCGCGGCCGGAAGATCGTCGCGCGATTTTCGAAGAAGCAGCCGGCATCACCAAATACAAAACGCAAAAGAAGGAAGCGCTGCGCAAACTCGAAGCAACCGATGCAAATCTGCTCCGCATCGGCGATATCATCAAAGAAGTGAAGCGGCAGATCGGTTCGCTTCAGCGCCAGGCCGGCAAAGCGCGGCGTTATCAGGCACTGCACGCCGATCTGCGCGTGCTCGAGACACACCATTCGAAAAAGCAACTCGCCGCGCTCGACGCTCAGCTCGCTCACTGCCGCGGCGACATCGAAAAGATTGCCACTTCGGAACAGACATCGCGGGCTACGATCGATCGCGGCGAGAGCGAACTCGCCGAAGAACGTCGCGCGCTCGATAAGATCGACATCGAAGTTGCCGACATCCGCGGCGAAGCACAACGGTTGCAAAGCGAGATCGCCGCGCATCGGAGCCGGATCGAATTTAATCGTCAGCGCAAAGACGAATTGTCGGATTTGATCGAACGCGCACTCGGCGACATCGCTACCGCCGAAAGCAAACGGAAGCAGCACGCGGCCCAGATTCGCGAAAGCGACGCGCTCATTGAAAAAACGCAGCGCTTCCTGCAGTCAAAACAAGACGAGCTCGCCAAAGTCACCGAGTCGCTCGACAAACTGCGCGCCAAACGCGAAGCCCGTCAGGCCGATCGCGAAACGGCGCGCGCGTCACTTTCCAAATACGAAGCGCGCGTCGACAAGCTCGAGGATGAGTTGGGCGGGATCGCGGCGCGGCGCGAGCTAACGGAGGAGCAGATCCGCCAGATTTCCACCGAAATAAAAGAGGCAACGAAAGCGCGCGAGAGAATTGCGGTGGAAATCACGACCGCACACAGTGCCACCGAAAGCGAGCAAAAGAAATTGGAACAGGTGCTCGCGAAATCGCAAACAGCGGAAGCAAATTTGCGCCAGCAGCAACAGCTTCTCGGCACTGCGGAAAACGAGCTCGCCGCGCTGGAGCGCACTCTCGCCGAAAAGCGATCGAGCCTAGAGATTTTGCGCCAGCTCAATGCCGAAGGCGAAGGACTCGCCCAAGGTTCGCAGGCGGTGCTTAAAGGTTTGGATGATCCGGAGCGCTATCGGGCAGCGATCGTCGGATCGCTCGTTGCTCAGATCGATGTCGATCCAAAATTTATTTCTGCGATCGAAGCCGCGCTTGGGCGGAATCTGCATGCGGTGATATTGAAAGACGCCCAAAGCGCAGAAGAAATACTCACGCGGTTGACCAAAAAGAAACTAGGGCAAGCGGCGCTTTTCGTTCCAAAGCTCGGCGCTTCTTCTCACGAATCGGTCCGCAAGAGTTTGCCCAAAGGCGCGCTGGCCTGGGCCGTTGATAAAATCGTCGCGCCGCGAGCGTTGGAGCCAACAATTCGCCAATTACTCAGCGGCGTCCTCGTTTTTGCGAAGTTAGAGCAAGCGCTCGCGTGCAAGAAAGACGAGCCGACGTTGGCAATGGCGACGCTCGATGGCGAATTCATTTCCGCGGAGGGAATTGTTTTCGGCGGGAGCAGCACGGTGAAATCGGACTCGTTACTCGAACGCAAGGCGCGCGTAGCCGGGTTGGCGAAAGAAGAGACCGAATGTGCGAACCAGCACGAGATCGTCGTTCAGAAGCGCGATCAAGCGAAAAAAAATGTCGAAACCGCTTCGCGTCAGCTGGACGAAGCTCGCGGGCAACATCAAGCCGCGCATCTCGCGCAGTCGACCTCGGCAAACAAAATTTCGCTGCTGCAAGCGGAAGAAAAAGAGGCCGAGCGCAAGATCGACAATCTCAAATCGGAAAAGGCAACGCTTGAGCAGCAGATTGAATCAGCCGGCGAACGCGTGGCCGAACTGGAAGACGAATTGAATGGCGCGCGCGACGAGCTTGCCGAATACGAAGCCGAGCAGACCGCTGCCGAAAAGGATGAAAAAGGCACGCGCACGGAGGAGGAAAAAACGCTCGAAAGTCTGAATGATTTGCGACTGGCGATCGCGACCGCGCGTCAGCGCCACGAAAGCTTGGAAGCGCAACGCCAACCGATGGCTGCGCGCGACACCGAACTGGTGGAACTCACCGCGGCGCGCCGGGCCGATATCGCCAGTTATGAAAGCAAGCTCGCGACCCAAGCGCAGGAAAGCCGTGATGCTGAAGTTGCGATCAAGGAACAAACCACACGCGCAGCCGAAGCTGAGGCGGCCGCCGGTAAAATTTCCTCGCAGCGTGCTGCGCGCGTTACTGCAGTCGAGAAACAGGAAACAGAATTGCGCGGGGTGCGCAATTCGCTGAGCCAGCTGCAAGAGAAACGCGGCCATCAGCAAGTGCGCGAATCGCAATTGCAGATGCAGATCGAAAATCTGGCGGAAAATATTTCGCGCCGTTATCAGGTCGACTTGCGCGCCTTCAGTCCAGACGACGTTGCATTCGGGAAAACGCTGCGGGCGCAATTGAAGCGCGCCGAAAAAGAAGTCGCTGCCAAGGAAGATGTCGATCTTGCCGACGACGAATTACAAAAATTGATTGTCGATCTTACTCGGCAGCTCGACAACATGGGCCCGGTCAATCTCGATGCCGTCCAGGAATACGACGAGCTCGAGGAGCGCTTCAAGTTTCTCGAAACTCAAAATACTGATCTCACCAATTCGCGACGCGAGCTGCTGGACGTGATTTCGCGGATCAATTCGACGACCAAGAAATTGTTCGCGGAAACATTCACCCAGGTGCGGGCCAACTTTAAAGAAATGTTTGCCGAACTCTTCGGCGGCGGCCGGGCCGATCTCTCATTGCTCGATGAAAACGATCCACTCAACTGCGGGATCGAGATTTCAGCGAAGCCGCCCGGGAAACAGTTGCAAACCATTTCGCTCTTGAGCGGCGGCGAGCGCGCCATGACCGCGGTCGCGTTACTTTTCGCAATTTATATGGTGCGCCCAAGTCCGTTTTGCGTGCTCGACGAAATCGACGCGCCGCTGGACGAAAGCAACATCAACCGCTTCATCCACATGCTCGACCGCTTCATCGCGCAAAGCCAGTTCGTCATCATTACCCACAACAAGCGCACCATCGCGAAGGCGGACGTGCTTTATGGCGTGACCATGGAAGAGCGCGGCGTGAGTAAAATCGTCGGAATGAAATTGACCGCACCACCGGCCACCGAACAAACGCCGCCACAGCGCGAGCCCGCTTCTTCGCAACGCCAATTCGCCTTGGCTGAGAACGGCCACGGCGAACAAAAAGCCAGCCGCGCCGGACGTTAGGCGATCGGCGTTTCGCGCAAAAAATTTTTTGCGCGCAGTAGTCGATCTTGCGTAAAATTGGCCGATGCTTCAGACGGCGCAGCGCGGGAAAAAATCTTCAGCCAAGAAAACGGCGCCGCATGAGCGATTTCTCGAAGCGTTTCGCTGGATGCTGCTCGCGCGCACGCTCGAGGAGAAGCTGGTCAGTCTTTATCGTGGCGGCCAAATCACCGGGGGCGTTTACATCGGCAAAGGCCAGGAAGCGGTCAGCGTCGCTTGCGGAATGTTTTTGCAAAAGGGCGACATCTTCGCGCCGCTGATTCGCGATCAAGCCGGCCGTTCCGCATTTGGCGAACCGATTGTCGATGTTGCGCGAACTTACCTTGGCTCGCGACAAGGACCAATGCGCGGGCGTGACGGCAACATTCATCGCGGAAAGCCAGGCGACGGTCAGCTTGCGATGATCAGTCATCTCGGCGCCATGGTTTCTGTGACGGTCGGCGCGTTGATGGCAAAACGTTTTCGCGGGGAAAAGAATTTTATCGGTCTCTCCTGCATCGGTGAAGGCGGAATGCAGACCGGTTCGTTTCATGAAGGGATGAACCTCGCCGCGGTCGAGCAAGTTCCTTTAGTGATGGTCGCCACGAACAATCATTATGCGTACTCCACGCCGAACGACCGTGAGTTTGCCTGCGCTGATCTGGTCGATCGCGCGAAAGGTTATGGTTTCGAAGGTTACAGCATCGACGGGACGGATTTGAGCACATGTCTCGATGTGATTGGCAGTGCGGTGAAACGCGCGCGTGCCGGTCGTCCGCCGCAACTGGTCGTCGCTTCCGTGTTGCGACTCTCCGGTCATGGCGAACATGACGATGCGAGCTACGTCACGGATGAAATGAAGCGGCAACCGTTTGCAAAGGATTGTTTGAAGCTGGCGGAGAAGAAGATTGTCGATCTAGAAATGGCCGATGCTGCGACGCTGCAATCGTGGCGAGACGACGCAGCCAAACAAGTGGACGAGGCAATCGAGACTGCGCAAAAAGAAGCGGCGCCTGACGCTGACAAGGAAGATTGGTGCGCGATCTCGACTCGCGAATTGGTCGATCAACCCGAATGAGCATCACTTATCTCGAGGCGATCCGCGAAGCGCAGGCGAAGCTCTTGCGCGATGACGAGCGCGTCTTCATTTACGGACAGGACGTCGGAGGAACTTTCGGCGGCGCTTTCAAAGCCACCAAAGGTTTGGCGAAAGAGTTTCCGAACCGCGTGTTGAACACGCCAATTAGTGAAGACGCGATCGTCGGCACGGCGATCGGAGCGGCGTTGCAGGGAATGCGGCCGATCGTGGAAATGCAATTTGCCGATTTCTCCAGCACCGCGCTGAATCAAATTCTCAATCACGCCGGAACGCATTATTGGCGAACGAATATGCCGGTGCCGATCACCATCCGGCTCCCATCCGGTGGCACGAAAGGTAGCGGACCGTTTCACAGCCAATCGATGGAATCAATTTATGCGCATTATCCGGGACTGATCGTGATGACGCCGGCGACGGTGGAAGATGCTTACACAATGCTGATCGACGCGGTCGCAATCGACGACCCCGTCATCTACTGCGAGCACAAGTATCTTTATTACCATCTCAAGGCGGACAAACTTCCGGACAAAGGTTTCCCGACCGGCCGGGCGCGAATCGCGCGCGAAGGCCGCGACTTAACAATCGTAACTTATAGCGCGTTGGTTCATGATTCGCTCGCGGTTGCCGAAGAGCTCGCGCGCGAAAATTTCGAAATCGAAGTCGTCGATCTTCGCACGGTCAAACCGCTCGATACCGACACAGTTCTCGCATCAGTCGCGCGCACAGGTCGTTTACTTTGCGTGGGTGAATCGTTTCCATGGGGCGGCGCGACCGCGGAAGTGATCGCGCGCGTGACCAGCGAAGGATTTCATCTGCTCGACGCCGCGCCGGTGCGCGTCAATGCGAAAGACACGCCAATTCCGTATCACCCAAATCTTTGGAGCGCGCATCGGCCGAGTGCGAAAATGATCGCTGCAAAAGCGCGAGCACTGCTCAAAGAATAATTTTATGCCGCAAGTTCCAATCATCATGCCGCAGCTCGGTGAATCGATCGCCGAAGCGACCATCGTCGACATCAAAGTGAAGCCGGGCGACGAAGTCGCGGTCGATCAGGAAATCATCGACGTCGAAACGAACAAGGCGGTCATGGGCGTGACGACGCCGTGCAAAGGCAAGATCGACAAGATCACCGCAAAGTTAAAAGAAACGTATCCGATCGGTTCGGTGCTCGGCTACGTTGAAGCGAGCGAGGCGGACGCGGCCCGGTTCAAAAAACAAACGCCCCCGCCGCAAGCAGAAGTGGCCGAAGAAATTCCGGCGCGCGCGGATGAGGAAGTGCACGAATCGAGACCGCACTTCGCGATCGATGGAGACGGTATCAAGACTTTTGCCCCTTCGAGCGGATCGTCTCGAGGCGGTTTGCCGGTTCCGGCCACGTTGAAAGGCGCGAGCTTTGTTTCGCCGCGCGTCCGCGCACGGATGACTGAGTTGCAATTAACCACCGCCGATCTCGCCGGAATAACCGGAACTGGCGCGGCGAACCGGGTGACGATCAAAGATCTCGAAAATTTTCTGCACAAGATCGACAACCAAAGCGCAAAGGAAGCTTCAGCGATTCGCTCGGGCGTGGCGGACGCGATGCGGCGGAGTTGGACCCGGCCGCTCTCGACGGTTGGGTCATCGGTGAATCTCGATCCAGTTTTGCAAGATCGACAGCTCCGAGCCGGAGTGGCGGAAGGCGATCCGAAGCCCGGTCCCGGCCTTTATGCAACGCGCGCTCTCGCGCTTGCGCTCGCCGAGAATCCAACTGCCGCAGCGAAATTGATCGGCAACCGCGTGGTACAATCGAACTCGATCGACGTTGGCATCGCGGTCGAAGCTGAGGACGGAATCATGGTCCCGGTAATTCGCAACGCGGACAAAACGTCGCTCGCCGATCTGACCACGAAGTATCAGGAACTTGTCGATCTTGCGCGGAAGCGCCGCATCTCGCCGGACATGCAGGCGGGTGGGATCGCCACAGTTTCAAATTTCGGAACGTTTGGTGTCGAGTGGGGAACGCCCATTCCCCTGCCCGATCAAACTTTGCTCCTCGGTCTCGGCGCCGGAAAGAAAACTCCGTCCTGGGATGAATCGAAAAAGGAATTCGTTCCGAAAACCGAAGCGCAGATCACGCTCAGTTTCGATCACCGCAGCATCGACGGCGGAGGCGCGGCGCGGTTGCTCAAGCGCGTGGTCGAGTTGTTGGAAGATCCCAAGAAGTTGTAGCTGTGGTGGCAGGCGTCCCCGCCTGCTCTACGGAAAAGAGATTGCAGCCGAGACGGCTGCCTCCACAGAAGAGTGATATTTGCGACGGTCAGAGACCGCCGCTACAATTCTAGAGATGCACGAGAACACTGAATTCAGCTTGAGTCGCGATTGCGAGGTGGTCCTGATTCCGAGTGGACAAAAGTTTACGGTTCCAGCCGGGACAAAAGGGGTGATCACGCAAGCACTCGGCGGAAGTTATACGATCGCCACTTCCTATGGCCTGTCGCGTATTGCTGAAAAAGATTTGGACGCGCTTGGTCTCGAGAAACCAAAAGCGGAAGCAAAAGAAAAGACGAGCGCCAAAACGAACGGCGCAGTTTCCGAAGACGATGTCTGGAACCAACTTAAGCAGTGTTACGACCCGGAAATTCCGGTCAACATTGTCGATCTTGGTTTGGTTTACGATTGTCGGTTGAGCAAGAAAGACGACGGCGGCACGAAAGTGGAAGTGAAAATGACACTGACTGCGCCAGGTTGTGGAATGGGACCGGCCATTGCGCACGACGCCCAAAGCAAAATTTTGTCGATCGACGGCGTGGATGAAGCCGATGTGCAGCTGGTCTGGGACCCGCCTTGGAACCAGAGCATGATCAGCGAAGCCGGGCGAATGAAGCTCGGGATGATCTAGCTAACCGCGACCGCGCTTCTTATGCGCGGGTCGATTGCTCAGGGCTTACCGTAAGGCGTCGGACTTGCGCGCCTTTTACCCTTACCAGACGTGCCCGTGCCGCGCGTGGATTGAGTCGGCGTCCCTTGCCCTTGAGGTTTCCCGATAAACGTCTTCGGCGGCGTTGGAGTGCCGCGTTTTCGTGATGGCGTTGGCGTTTTTCTCGCCGGTGTCGGCGTTGATTGAATACCAGGGATATAAGTGCGAGGCGGGGTCGGGGTTTGTTGCGGCGGCGGAGTTGGAGTGCGGCGCGGACGACAGTTTCTGGCCGCTTCTTCACGTGAACCAAAACATTGCCCCTCTCTTTCGCGGCAATCCGCCACCGGCACCTGAACGACCTGACCGTTGATGCAGCACCAACACAATTGTCCGCAACGCTTCAACGCTTCTTCTCTGGACTGGTAACATTGGCCGCCGCGTTCCTTGCATTCTGCAGCGTTGAGCTGAACAAGGTGTCCATTGATGCAACACCAGCAGAGATCTTTGCAATGTCTGAGCGCTTCTTCGCGCGTCGGATAACATTGACCTTCGCGTTCGCGACATTCCTCGGGCGTTGTCTGGACAACCTGGCCGTTAATGCAGCACCAACATTGACCCGGAGGAGTCGGTGTTGGCGTTGGCGGAGGCGGCGGAGGAGGACACCCGGGACAACAAGGAAGCGGCCAATTCCAGCAAGGCGGAGGCTGAGGCGGACACGGCGGATGTTTGCCTGGAGGGCCACACCATTTGTAGCAACCGCAATTCGACTCCCAGCACCAGCCCCCTCCGTCTTGTTTCCAAATCCATTGGCAACAGTCATAGTGCCACTGCCCGCCAGCGACCTCGACCGGCGTCAGTTTGAAAGCGTGCTTATCGCCATTGGTGGTGATTCCGTCGCCGATGATGACGCATGAATCGCTGATCGTCCGCGCGACCGTCAGAACCTTGAAACCGCTCTGGGAAAGATCGCAGAGCGTGTTGAGATCGAACATTTTGTCGCCGACATAAAGAAAAGCGTGTTCGGAATTGTCGGCTGTAGTAGAGGAGCCGACGATCATGCCGGCGGCATTCATGCCGTGACCGACCACGCTGTTGGCAGTGGTGGTGTTGCCACCAAGCGTTCCGAGATCGGTAACAGTGAAGGTCAGCTCGGCGTTAACACGAACAAGA